>Ga0210034_1000974_pt1 | contig 27193 bp, 6 predicted proteins | sample CryGeymeta201505_FD_185466 | JGI IMG/M metagenome (GOLD analysis project Ga0210034, IMG submission 185466) | Groundwater microbial communities from Crystal Geyser aquifers in Utah, USA - Crystal Geyser metaG 2015-05 (SPAdes) (version 2) | ecosystem: Environmental > Aquatic > Deep subsurface >... | reverse complement strand
AAAAAAAAAAAAAAATAAAAAAAAAAAAAAAAAAAAAAAAAAAAAAAAAAAAAAATTAAAAAAAAAAAAAAAAATAAAATTTAAAATTAAAAAAAAAAACTAAAATTTTATAAACCTTATTTTTTGAAATATCAACTTTTTTGTAATGTCTGTTATAATTATATGCAAGACATGTATTATACTACAAATTTTATGTGCCTGGGGTATGTTACCTTACTTTACTGAAGTTACTGCAAAATACTGGTGTAGCAAACAATGCACGTAGCTGCATTATGTAACAACTCGCTATGTACGTGTTTTGAGACATATTTATATAGTTTTAATATAAATAACGTTACGTGAGGTATGCGTGTTCTACATGTTGAGGGTTATACCCGCTAGGAAGGTACAAGACTTAGAAAGTTTTGTTTTATAGTATATATATATATGAACGTATATGTATGTACTTAGTGATACGTACCGTAATATAAATATTTGATGTTTGTTTTTAAAATACTTACATAAAATAATTGTATACAGGAAAGGTCTATATTGTAGAAAACTAAACATCACCAACCATTAACATTTAAACATGATTACAAACGGTGCTAAGTATATGTTACTTACAAAATAATTTTAATAAAAACGTATACTACATGTTATTAACCTCTAACGACATAACACAAATGCTTTTTGTTTAGTAATAAACTTTTCATATTGTAGTCTTAATTCTTATTAGATAATAAGTTGTCACTTTTATAAAACGCAAGTAATAAACTACGTACGTAAAGTAAAAATGTACGTGTGCTACTACAAATATGTACATAGCTTTATTAATATACATTTTATATTTTTCTAACTTTATTATATTATACCTTTCCTATTGAATATATGTATACATTACTCTGCACGTATCACACTCACAAATGTTAACAACATAACATGGGTATATTAAAAAAAGTTTATAATTATTTTTATTACTTTTAGTACATGCTGTTAGAAACGTAGTACATTCATTACTGTAGGTAACATTAATTTTAAATACGCCTGCAGTATATATAAATATATAAAAAAAATAGCAGGGTATGTAATAAGCGCACCACGTCTATGTCAATTATAACGTAAACGATGTAACCTTTCCGTAATATAATATTTTCTAATAAAAAACAAAACGCAAACATAAGTCATACAAGCAAATACAACGAAGTGTTAAATTACATCATTACAGTTATATAAGTACTTACGAGTTTTAGATTACAATGCCTATACAAATATGTGTGTAATTAAAATGTAACACAATATTACTTTATTAATTATATAATACATACAGTGTATACTAATATCATAGTTGAGTTATAATAATTATAAACGTATATCTTTTTATAAGATATAATTTAAGTAATCAAGTTCTTTAAAAATAAATATACGTTACATTGTACAAATAAAAATATAGTATATAAATTAACATACTTGCTTTTACACATTTTGTTATAAAAAGTATGTACGCGTATTTTTGTTTTTGTTTTTGTTGTACCATAACAGGATAACAACAATACTTAGGAAAGGTTTTATGTTATACACCCAGTAAACGGTATGTTATAATGTAAAGTAATAATAACCTTTCCTACAATAAAATAATAGTATAAATGTATAATATAAAACCAAACATGATAAAAGTAAGTTAAGTACTGTAGGGTTCAATAATATTAAAAACAAAATGCATAAAAAGTAATTAATTAAATAATTTATAAATTGTATAACAACTATGTAATGTAGATTGCACGTTATTTCACGGGGTAATTAATTCAATTACAATACGATGCTAAATATTATTTTATTGGAAAGATTAATTCATCATACGCATTTTATGGAATGCCCTACAATTTATAACGTTGTACATGTATTGTCATTTATGTAATGCACATTGCGTTTATTGCTTTTTTATTATAGTTTGTATAATAGAGTTTACATCATACACAGTACATAGGAAATGTACGTTATAATAACATCAGGTATACGTAAGTTCCAATTTTAAATTATTATAATATGCTTAACTTTTACGGTTTGTATTAACGCATTACACTTACTATACGTAGTTTATTAAAGTTCCGTTAGTATACAATGCCATGTCAACGAAGTACCTTTCCTATGTATAAACGTAGTAAGTGCATACGGTCCTATCGGACAAATCTAAATAAAATAATATGAGTATATACTAACGGACTTAATGTAATCATATACTAAAACGCGTAACAAAAAGTTTAATATTAAATTACATATTTTTTTATTTAAGGTCTCCCGCGTAGTTTTGGTATTACTTTAGTAAATTTGTGTACGAGTAATTGATGTTTGTTGCTAGCCGTGTTTACTTCATTTTTAGGGAAAGGTACATCCATTATGTACGTATATAATAATAACAATACTAATAATAATAATAATAATAAGTAATATCATTTATTTTTATATAAACATTTGTATAATGATATGTAATAGATATTTATCATTTAAGGTTATTTACATTTTTTGTAATGACAACCTTATTGTTATCATGGAATAATATACTGTTTACGATAAGTTAATAACGTTAAGTTATTAACGTACTGATAGATATATTTACTTACAGTAAACTTTTTTTAATATAAGTTTGTAATTACATAAATGACGTATGTTTAAATTGCTTTATTATGAAATGTATCTTTGTTTGGTGTTATTTTTTATATATTATTAAAACTTGTAATACATGGAAAGGTTATTTACAACGCACGTAACATGTTAATTTATAAATCACATATTACAATTATATTATATATAGTATTGGACAAATGCACTGCGTTTAATGTAAGTTCTTTTCATAATGTAATACTATTATTTTAACAACGTATAAAAACAATAAGAACTAAATTATAAAATTTTATGATACTAGAAGACTTACCTACTTGGTATTCACATACAACACCCTGATATGTATTGTTACCTTTCCTTTACTTAGGTTGTAATTAAACCTTTTACAAACAAAACAAACAAAAAATAAATTGGGATACTATTAACATGGTATAGACCTTTCCAACTTATACACGCATGTAGCACATGTAACGAAAACTAAACAAACACGCAACACATTTAAACATTACTGGTTGTTACTATACAGATAGTCGTGTAATTACATAGTTTATGTTAAATCACATCTTATAAAATTTTATTAAAACACTTTGTGAATTTTTATAACTTTATTTTTATAAATAAAATTAAACGTAAATCATATATTTTCTAAAATTGTGATAATAAGTATTCTATGTTATCCTTTTTGTTTTTTGATTGCAACAAAACGATTATGTGTATACTAGGAAAGGTTACTTGTATAGTGTCGTAACGATACGTAAGCGATACATAGTTACGTTACTAATTTATTAAAAGCATGTAACGTATTTGATTTTATCACACCTCTGTTGACGTAATAAGAATGTACATATTATTTTAGGAAGTAGTAAAACGTTACACGTATCATTTTATTTATGTTGTGAAAGTGAACATTATCGTAATAACATACACATGGAAAGGTTACCCGTATCTCATGTAGATCTATAATATATAACATAATAAATATTTGTTTGCATTTTTGGTTTTATGAAATATGTTATAAATATTACGTGATATATACATATATACAACAATTACATAAAGTGTATTGTTTATATATGATGTACGTACAATTGTTTTTTTTTGTTCATTAACGCATTTATGCATTTCATTTTTTAATGTTTACGTTTTAGGTTTTGTTATCATCGGCTATAATAAAAAATAAAAACGGAAAGGTTACTATGCAATAGCACTACATGCGTTGTATGTTTATACTATAAACTACAGGGTTGTATATACATAAAAATGAATATTATGTAAACAACTAAATTAAGTATACACGTGTGTTGATAATGTATAAAATCAATATATATATATATTATCTAATATGCATATTATCATACATACAACTGTACATATACGTTGTAACCTTTCCTACTTTTTATAAGTAGCATACTGTTCACATACGTTCACAAAAGATAAACAGTGCCCGTAGGTATGTAACGTCTTCTATGTATGACAATATGATGTCATTACTTACTATGCACAATAATAACATAGTGCTTAATGTAAACTGCAATAGTAAATGTATATAATATAGATATGTACTATAATATTGTCTATATCATTTAATTTTTTTTACGTAACACTGCATGTAAACCGTTAAGTTGTAAAAATATTATAATTAATGCATCATACACAATAATTATAAAAAACAAATAAGCAAACTATAATGTGTTATACTACTGTACGTCTATATTACTTCATGTTACGTTTAACAGTACACACAGTAAATAATCATATGTAAAGTAATAGTGTTACATATAATAAAAGTGTTGTAAGTATAAACATGTAGAACGCTACGTTAAAACAACTGCGTTTACATAGAAAATGAAAAGTTATATTAAGTTACATGCGTTAACATACATAATTGTAGTTCACTATTTTGAGATTGTTTGTTTGTATATGAAGTATTCTATTTACCTGTGGAAAGGTTTCGTACATACGTTACAGAAAATGTAATAAGGAAATACATATATACTGTTGTATACCTTCATGTACTGTAAATACCTTTCCTATAAAAGATTTATTAATAATTATTAGTAAAGCAACAAAGCACATATTGAAACATAATGTAATTCAAGTACGTACAACCTCACCTGTAGATAATGTTTGTACACATGGTCTGTATACATCTATTTACGTTGTTTTTAATAATAGTATAGTTTAAACCAATTTGTATGATTAATACAATGCAGTAACATTATATACGTATACTTTACAAAGTTTACAATAATGTTTCTGTTCATTTATGTGATGCAGATCTATATCAATAGTGTACATACTTCTAGGAAAGGCCTGTTATTTACATCGTAAGATCCGCGTAGTAAGTGTTAATACTCACAGTGCTAACAAATACGTAAAGTATAGCTGTAAATGCAGTACGTAGATATGTGTTTACGTATTACATAATTATATTTGTTATTATAACATCAATTTATAGTAAACCTGTGTATTTAATGTATTTACTACAACTTTGTAATACATGTTCTTAAAACATCACCTTTATCTTTATATATATACAAAGGTTAAATATATTCAAAGTATAAAAGTATTTGTAAACAAAAGATTATGTTAAACAATGTTACAATTTTTTATAAAAAATATATATTTTTTTTATTTGTTTAAAAAACAGAAAAAATAAGTTTTATAATTTTTTTTTTTATTAATTTTATTTTTACTTTTTATTTTATAAATTTTATAAAAATTACTTTGTAGGAAGATTAATAACGCACGATTACAGCCGGTAAAGCGCACGTAATGTTGTAAACGTTTTATAAACGTTATTATTTACCGCACTTAATCGCTTATAAAAATTTATAAATTAAAATCCTTTGCTGAGAAGCATGTTTTATTAACGTTTTATAAACGTTTTTATAAAAGTTATAATTTATCGCACGTAAACGTGTATTTATAAAGTTAACGTTAAAAATCCTCGATTAAGTATCGTATTTTATTAACGTGCTATAAAAAGTTATAATGTGTTTATAATTTACGCTACGTAGCATTGCGTGTTTTATAAAAAACAATAAAAACAAGTCGCTACAAGTGGTGTTTTAAACGATTTATTATTTATCGCACTTAAACACTTGTTTGTATGTTAACAGTAAAAACACGTCGCTACAGGTGGTGTTTTAAACATACAATAAATTTATTTTTATAAAAGTTATAATTTATGCTACATAGCATTGCGTGCATGTTAAAAATAACAAAAAACACGTCGCTAGGTGCGGTGTTTTATAACATTTTATAGTTTACGATACTTAAAATGACTTTTTTAAACAAAAATAAAAAACAGCTTGCTACGTAGCGCGTTTTATTAACGCTATACATACGTTTTTATAAAATTTATAATTTATGCTACCTAAAATTGCGTTTTATTAAAAAAAATAAAAACAAGCGACTACGTAGCGTGTTTTATTAACATTATAAACTCATTTTTATAAAATTTATAATTTACCGGCTGTAACATGACATTTGTAAGATCCCTTTCAAAAATCCTTTGCTGAGAAGCATGTTCTATTACGCATTTATAAACGTTTTTATAAAAGTTATAATTTACCGCACTTAAACGCTTATAAAAAAGTATAGTGTAAAATCCTTTGCTAGGTACGGTGTTTTAAACGATGCATAAAAATATTTTTATAACGTTAATGATTTACCGGCTGTAATCATTTATTTTTTATTAAACGTTTTTTTTACATTTTTTTCGTCAAAAAAAGTGATAATAAAAATTTTTTGGCGAAATTTGAAAAAACTTGTGGTTTCTGTGCCATTTTACACTTTTTTGTCCCGAAATTTCCCCGAAAATCCCCGATTTTGTCGAAAAAATGGCACTTTTTCGAAAAAGTGCACACACGTTTGCAGCCGGGAAATAGAACGACGCAATTCTGAGTACGATAAATCAAACTTTTTTTTTTTATAAAAAAACACACGTTTCCGTACGGTAAATACACTTTTGCACACTTTTTTGTCACGGCCAAAATCTCGTTTTTTTAATGTTTCAGCACATAACCCTCGATTTTGCTATTTTTGAAAAGTGCTAAGCAGGGGTATTACATCGACTCCTCCCCTACTTTCATTTCCTATAAAAAAGAATTGAAAAAAATTTTATTTTTTTTTCTGAAATCGCTAGTTTTGTGCCAGAACTCACTAGGGAAAAAACGTAAGGAAAACTGACCCCCCCCTGCGCAACAAGGGAGCCATAGGGGATATAAATTTTTGTGTAAAAAAGTCATATTTTTTTTTGGGCCCTATTTTTGCTTCTTAAAATTGCGTCAAAAATGAAAAAAAGTTTTCACGGACAAAAAAAATTCGAAGTGTGAATTTTCACGTCATGTAAATTCGGGGGGCACGTCGGGGGCTATAGTTTCCCACTAACAAAACGACATTTTTTTTTGCAAAGTTTACAAAAAAAAAAAAAATTCGCACTTTTTTTTGATTAATTTACAAGTCGCTGAGAAGCGGAAACACCGAAAAAACCCCGAAATTTCCGGGGGGGAAAAAAAAGTGCAAAAAAGTGCGCAAAAATTTCCCGGAAATTTGCAAATTTGCAAAATTCGGGGTTTTCCTTACGAAAATTCAATAAAATTTATAAAATTTATAAGTCGCTACAGAGCGAAAACAGCGTTTTTACCCGAAAAAATTTCGGGGGGAAAACTCGGGGAAAATTTGTGCAAATTTTGTCACTTTTTTGCAAAATTTTGGTGAATTTCACTTTTTTGCAAAAATTTCGGAAAAAAAGTGTCCAAAATTTGTCCAAAAATCATCGAAAAAACAACAATTTACAAAAAGTGCACACACTTTTCCGGCCGAGAAACAGAGAAAAAAGCACTTTTTTTGCATTTTTTTCCCCCGCGAAAAAAAAGTGCGCGCGCAAATTTCCGAAATTCCCGAAATTTGTCATTTTTTACAAAAATTTTAACAAATTTTATAAAATTTATAAGTCGCTACAGCCGGTAAATCACGATTTTTACGGAAATTTTTGCAAAAACGTAAGGAATGAGTTTCCTTACGAAAATTTGCTCATTCCTTACGAAAATTTTTGCACTTTTTTACAAAAAAGTCATTCCTTACGAAAATTTTCTCATTCCTTACGAAAATTTATGGTAATTTTATTAAAATTTATGATAAATTTATATAAATTTTATAAAATTTATAAGTCGCTACAGCCGGTAAATCATTAAATTTATAAATTTATACAAAATTTATACAGTGTTATAACTTTTTATAAAATTTATATAAAATTGATAAATTTCCCAAAAATTTTCGGTCCGGACCACTTTTTCGAAAATTGACGATTTTTGTAAATTTTATAAAATTTTATAAAATTTTTTTATACTTTTATAAAATTTTTATAAACGTTTATAAAATTTTTTTATGCGGTTTATAAAATTTTATAAACGTTATTATAAACTGTTACGATTTACCGGCTGTAACATAGTGTCGTTATTAAAATTTATAAAAAATAAGCCGTTAAGAGTCATGTTTTACACTGTGTTTAATTTATCACACTTAAACGCTTGTTTATATGTTAACCTTAAAAACAACTTGTTACAGCCGGTAATTTATAAATGTGTATTATAAAAGTTTAATGCAATTGTACTTTACCATACGTAACATAACATTTTATAGGTAACTATAAAAACAAGTCGCTACGTATGAGGTTCTATTATTATAATATGTTACAATTATAAAAGTTATACGTTTGCACTTAAAATCATGCATTTTATATCTGTACATAAAAACAAGTCTTTATGTACGGTAAACTATACCCTTTATAAATGTTGTTATAAAATTTTATAACTTACGTTTTATAATTTTTATAAACTTATATAAACGTTAATACGTAGTACGCCGATTTACCGGCTGTAACATTGAACCATTACTAAAATTTATAAAAAATAAGTCATTACAAGTTGTTTTTATAACATAAATGATTTACCCCACTTAAACTCGTGTTCGTAGCATATCGCTACAAACAGTTTGTTATAACTAATACTTTTTTATTGTCCGTTGCGTTTCTATTATATAATAAACATATAATTATTATATAACGTGAACATATAATTCGTACAACAATAATCACCTTTCCTTAAGGATACAGTAAACACAATGAATGTATATCGGTACACAAAAAAGAAACCTACGGGATTGCTATACATATAATGGTACTATTAAAATATACTAAGTATCATCTCGTTGTTACGTTATGTTTGTGATTCAAATTCCCGTTGTATATGTTATGTCTATATAAATTATATATAACGGAAAGGTTCTACGGATAAAAATATAGTGTACTTACAAACTTTACGTAATAATGTACTTACGAAATTTTTTTTTATGTTACGTATACCTATATCAATAATGTTAGACATTCCAGTAATTCTTATAGCAACTTAATAACGTGCACAAGTATACAACCTTTCCTTGTAATAAATGTAAACGTTGTACATATCACACTAAAATACAAAAACAAGTAATGCGATTAAAAGATAGGTATGTATAACACTACTGTAACAATTTTTATTTTTAATCTATTTTGATTTTAGTGTTGTGTTATTTACGTATATAGCACACATGTTAAACATATTAATAGGCACAACATAAAAACATATAAAGTATTACTAACTTTACTATGTTGTTATTTGGGATGTTTTCTTATACATTTACAACCTTACATAGGAAAGGTTACATGTTGCACGGATACATGTATGCATACCTAATATTTTTAAATACATAATATGTTTAAACATACTTTTAAAATACATGTGTTACATATTTCATTTTTTGTATAATAAAAATGCAGACACTACTATAATAAAGGGAAGGCTTATAAAAAATTAGGTATTTACTATTATATAAATTTACTTTTCTAAATTTTTTTTGTTTGTGGTACATGAACACATTTGATGCATCTAACAAATAGGAAAGGTATGTGTGCTGTACACGTATACGTGGTAAGATTTTTAATTATACATGACATATATTTATGTTAAAGAAAATAACCTTTCCACGTATACATTACGCAATTGTTTTATGTATACACATAAAACGTAAAATCACGGTTATTATTATAATATTATTACAAAAGGTAAAGGAATATACTTACTGTTTAATAACATGTTTAACGCATAAATATATTTTAAATAATTTGTTTAACCTATTACTTTTATAATATGAGTACTTTTACCTCCTTACACCTTCGTGATAGTATAGTATTGTATGTACCTTTCCTTTGTAATGTATTACTATACACCTACATATAAAATACAACGCCCGCCATACATAAAGTATAGCTTAACAGAACCTTGTATAGTTTAAGTTCTATACGCATCATGTTACTTTAAGTTGTAAGATTAACTCGGTTACTTTCTATATTATTCATTAGTTGTTGTTCTTACAAAAACAATGTACGTATATTAACTTTAGGAAAGGTGTTATCATGATATAATTTATTTGTGTTATTTATAGGTATAACAATGTAGCATATAACGAACATTCTATTTTTTTTAATATGTGGTTTACACTTATACTTATATCATAATGCTGTTACAATTTTGCACATGATACATTTTAACGGTGTACAGTGTTGATGTTGGTTTGTTAAACGTAGTGAACAAACACAATATGTAGGAAAGGTTAAACAACTACGTTATAGTTTTACATATATTGTATGATATATTTATGTATCTATGTTACTTGTGTGTTATATTATCATACATGATATAACGGGTACGTATACGTAATAATACAATGTATTTTATAAAATATTATTTTAAATAATAAATTATTACAATTATGTAAAAATTTAATTATGATAACATATACTACTTGCGTGTTAATGTTCTTCCACGTATGTTAATCATGCTGTTGTGAGATGTTTTAATATAAGTAGTAAACTTACTATACTTAGGAAAGGTTATATGTTATTGCACCTTTCCTAAAAATGTGTATTAATAGTGGTATGTTATATACATAACATCTTGTAAACATATGTTGCGTTACATATGATGTAGTATTAAATACGTTAACATAAAAAGTTTTTAAAACGATAAGTATAAAGTAAAACGTATGTAAAATTAAACGGGTGGTTACACTTTAATTGTATACGACATAAAATAATCATACTATTACGTAGGAAAGATAATACATTAAATATATACAGTGTACAGTATTATCACACTACATGTTAGGTATATGTAGTTATGATGTATTACAGGTAACTTGCGTCTTGTTAAAACCTGTTTATTTACGTATGATGATCAACACATTACGATTTATTACGTTAGGAAAGGTTACAACTAAACTTCATACCCGTGCGTAATGTATACTTTTATTTACATTATACGTAGTTATAATTATGTGTAAGTGTATCCTAATAGTTATAAGGTTACCATTTTTCTATACCCAGGTCTGGTAATCGTATGTTGTATAGACTGTAATACTCCCCGCGGGAAAGGTTCTTATATGTTTAACAATTTTATATATTAATAATTAATGCCATACATGTATAATAAGGTAACGTTATAACTATATATATGTGTACGTTGACATATTGTGCATTGCATACATGTTACTAATATTAATAAAAATAACAAAAAGTACGTAACGTAACGTACATGTGTAATAAGTTATGTTATACAATGTTACGTGATATATAAGGTTTAGATTACACATTGTTAGTACTCGATCCTGAACTAGTATAATACATTTTTTATGATTAAAATTTTACATACAGGATTATATACGCAATTATATACTACAGAAATTACATATGATGCTTTTCTTTTTTTATGTTAGCCTTAAATTGGAAGTAACACTATTATAACCTTTCCATTGCTTGTTGTATTAATTAACATACATACACAAAAACAATAATGAAAATTTAATAAATTTTAAATATTAGTAATGTATTACTATAATAGCTTATATCACCGTATACGTATGTAAAATGTAACATGTCGTGTCATTTATATGTAAGCAGGTTATAATACACATACTGTATCTGTAACATACGTTATACATGCTGTAGTGTATAACCTTTCCAATAAATTAAAACCTGCATTATACATACAAAAACAAACAAAAAACGTAACGTATTTAACTAAAAAGTTTTATATTTTTATTACCGTTACATTTTACGTTTAATTGTACGCTTGTTATTCTTACATACATGTGCTACATGTAAAATGTGTTTAAATTATAAAATACATTTGTAGTATGTATATTAACAATATTAAAAACGGTGGTAGTAAACGTAAAGAAATTATTACTTAACGTTATACGTGTACGTGTTAATTTAATTCTTTATTTTTGTGTTTTGTGTATGATCACATTATGCACAGTTAGGCTAGTAGGAAAGGTTTTATAACATGTAATATCCGGCGGTACAGGTCAAGTATTACATTCCGTGTAGTAATAAACTTTTAAAAACATGTTTTTAATAAATAATATTTAAACGTGTTCTTTATGAGCAGTTACTTTACATATTATTTTAGAGGTTTTGTTTATTCGTTTTTCTATTACGTATGGAATACGTTCTTATAGGAAAGGTGCAGTAAACTGCCGTACGATACATGCTATTATATATAAAACGTTAATAAGTTACATACAGTAAAAAGTTTTTTATTAATTACTATCACACGTAGTTAGTTATGTACTGACAGCGTTCATTTACAATTATATAACTTTAATGTACTATACGTTATGTACAAAATACATGTTACGATATACTTATCTTGCTATGTTTTAAATTTACAGTACAACTATATACATACACATTACTGTTATTCCTGTAGTGCACATATAATATTATTTAAAACGTAAATTAAGTATATTAACTTATACTATATATTTTTAAGGATTTTATATTCCGTTGCAGGTAATATTTTATGTGCACCGCAACGTGTAGGAAAGGTTTGTATAAACCTGCACCCTATCTACGTGAAACACATTCACACAGCATGCTTATAATAATTATGTATAAAAACCTTTCCTGTAAGTGTTATTATAATATAATATAAACAACATTCAAAAACGTGAAATTATAAAACGTTAATATATTACTTTAATGTATATTGCATTAATAACATATAATTAACGTAATTATAATGACGGGGCTTCTACGTTTACGTGAGTTGTTTGTGTTGTTGTTGTTTTACATAATACATTACAATTTTTTTGGAAAGGTATGTCTTGTATGCTTAAGTATACATGTTATGAGTATACTATAATATAATGTAATATAATAACATGTATACACGTTATTTTAATTAGTTTAACCCCTACGTGATAAGTGTACCTCGAATATAATAAGAATGGTTATGTGTACTGATAGTGTAGACAATGTACGTGCATTGTGTTCTTTGTTGCACATTTTTTTATTACGTAATTGTTTGGTGTTGTTGTTACTAACATACGTATGCATGCTATACCTAAGCAAGATGTCTTATACGTATGTGTTACTATACGCCGAAAAAAAAGGTAATGCAAATATAATTAAACTTAATAAAATAAGTTATATGTTACTACGTTATACGTATACATACTTGTAGCTGTGTATGATGTACACACCGTTTTATTTTTGTATTTGTCCTAACATTTTTTATTGATGTGTGTATATTTATTATATATAACATTAATAAGAAAGGTTACATACGCGTACAGGTTATCATACATATATTACTGCAAGATTGTATAATATCAAGTATAAAATGTATTGTATATTGTATATATAACTACAAATTTTTTTTTAAATGTATAAAAGTGCTAATGTTTTACATACGTATACGTATTACACATAATACAGTTCTAAAACTTTTATGTGATAGGTTTGTTTTGATGTGATATTTATGTGACAATACTTTTAACCGGAAAGGTGTTGGCTGTCAGCATACTTTACGTAATAAGGTTATATTGAAATAAAAATACGTAACATAGATTACAAACGATGTACATTATTATTTAACTTTTCACGTATATAATGTTGTATATCTCATAATAAAATTATTGTATTCACTATAGTTTAGTAGTACCTATGTAATAAAGCACCTTGTAAAAAATTTAATATGTAGCAACAATTTTTGTATAACATATCTTACTTACCAGATGTTACTACATAATTGTTGTGGTTTGTTTTATACCGTGTTCTGTGGATGAGCAGCATTCTCAGGAAAGGTAACTAACGTATTTTAATAACTTAAACATTGTAATGTTCTAACTATGGTTATTTAATTGTATATCATAAGATATAACGTACTTGTAAATACATGCTATCCTACATGTACGCTACCGGTTGTGTATGCATGTAACATAGCTACAATTTTTATTATTAATCTTTTACGTTTAATATTGTTATGAGTATAGTGTTGTAATTTTAAAACGTAATAATTTGCATGTGATTGTCTCTAATATTTTTCTGGTTTTTTGAAGTCTTTAGTAGTACACTATTATATTACAGTCCTTAGGAAAGGTGCTCTTCGTGTAATGTATTTATATATCCTACGGTATGTTACATTTATTTTGTTTATTAAAAATAAACGTACACGTATGTAGTATAGACTTAAAAACACATGAACCTTTCCTAAGTCGTAATCAACTATATGCGTACATATACAATGGAAAATCCTTCACCTGAAACAAATTATGTACTGCGTGGTACTTATGGTAGTATAATAACCATTTACATGAAATAATTATTACCATATGAATGTACGTATACTCATTATTTTTATTGTGTATTAATATTATAATAATACATGTATTTTAATATCGTAATGCAATGTGCTTTTAATATGATTTAATATGTCCGATATAAAATATTAAAATATACATGTATGTATACTTACCCGCTTTAAACACGTGTACCTTTCCTGTAAGATAGTAAAGTCTAGTTTAATTTATACCAACACAAAAAAACATTATAAAATCATACAGATATACATTACACATTTTTTTAAAAATATTTACGTGTATAATGTACGTATTACTTGTTACTTTAATGAAGTATTATTACAAGCACTATATTTGCACTGTTAACATATTCATTACGTGCTTGTAAAATAAAACCTGGTATGTAATACATGCGTTATGCGGCAGTTATACGTATTTTAAATTACTGTATTAATATACACTAAAAAGTGTAAGTATAATTAATACATAATAAACAACACGTGTACGTGATTAGTTTAATATATTTTATATTTGTACGTAAATAAAAAAAAACTTTGCATGTAAGCATACGTTTATTCCTTGTCGTGTGTTGTTTGTTGTTTGCATACTGTACGTTACTATAACTTTAGGAAAGGTTGGTTGCAAGGCAGCCTTAAAGTAAATATAAATGTTAATACGTTATACGTTACTAATCATACTACATACGTCCAGTAACATTATATAAAAATTACAGGTGTAACACACTAGTATAACCTGTAGGCATTTAACAGTATTATATTAAAATACTATTAAATTATTATAACTGTATTTATTAATTTATATTTTTTTTGTATACGCATTCTGGGTAGGTAATGTACACATAGGAAAGGTTACATTAACGAGGAGTATACTACTACGGATAACATGTAAATAAAAGTATTTAATGATATGTATACATTATATATCCCTGTAGGTTGTGTGATTATACAACGTTACTTTATACTTACTATAACGGAAAGGTTATTATCATGCATACATACAAAGGGTGTATGGAGTACATTTACATAATTTAAGTATATGTACTTTGTACTGTATATAATATGCGACATATAAAAAAGTATACGATATGCAAACATAAATAGTTATGTACAAACTTAAATTACTGTTTGTTGTTTGTATATCGTATAAGTATGTTAAAATACACACGCAGGAAAGGTGCGTATGTAAAACGTGTATAATAAGCAATAGTAAAACGTACGTATACGTAAACAGTATTTATTAAACAATTCTGTGTGTTGTTGTATATCCGCGTATTATCGTACAATAAGGTAATACCTATTTTTCCGTTTGTGTTGTAGCGTATATACATAAAATGTTTATATGCAGGAAAGGTTTCATGAGGATTTAACATTACACTTTCTATTTTTACGGGAGGTATACATAACACGTTGTGTGTTATTTATGAAAGGTAACAATAATAAAAAATGTAAAACAGCGTATTGTTATAACCTACATAAAAAAACGTGCACGTATATTTATAGGCAAGTATAATTAACAAACTGTATTAGTTGTTAATAAGTATTATGTGTGTGATAGTGTAGTGTGTAACCTTTCCTCGGGAGTACTCTATAATAACCGCACTTGTCTACGACCGCGTGCAAACATAATATATTAACTTATATGTCTTTAAGTATAACAACCCTTACTATTGTAAAAAGTATTGCACTACGTTACATATTATTTATTGAAGTATTATTTAATGCATTACATTTTGTACGTTATCAATTTTACAATACAGTGTGTAAGTATCATTACATACACGATGTTTTTATTAGTTATGTTGTTATTTAACTTAATACATGTATAACCTTTCCTAAAGTAGTTGTTGCATCCTCCTTGTATTAATAACACAATACCAAACAAAGATTTACAAACTAGTGTATAAAAATAATTTAAAAACATATTAGCATATAAAAATAGTTATTAACATGTTATATGCTATTTGTAATTATATGTACTATCCTACGAATGTATGTGTGTAATATAAACATCACGCACTGTTATAGCTACCGTATATTTGTTACTATTGAATACCGTATAGTGAATTACTACCGTAAACAGGTAATAACTCTGTTACGTATAATATAAATTGTACAGCACTAATTTATATGGGAATAACATAAGTATAATATACCATAAATAAACAAATAATACCTTTCCTAATAAATAACGTATATACATAATGTTTGTAAACAAACACAGTTACATGTAATAATAATTAGCATAACATATTATTACAGTATAACGTGTGAAGAATGATACCTTTCCCATAAATAAAAACCTATAATTACACAAACAAACAACACACAGTAATAGTTGTAAAGTGTATAACATGTCACGTAATTAAACTCATTATGGTTAAAATTACTTACAATTAATACATAGCATTATTATATATAATTTTATGTACGCTTACTTTGTTATTTATAAAAATAACAGTATACGTTGACATATTATTATAACCTTTCCATTAAATTGTAATATATGTAAACACATTATAAAACCACAAAAATCGATACAAGATAATTACACATAATTAAATAGTTACAACGTATAGAATTTTGTAAGTATGCAATACATACAATTGTCAGTGTTATATTTTATAAAAAACTTGTATAAACTTTTTTATGTATATCCGGTATATACTTACCCGTTGTTTAAAAGGTAACATTACCCGATTGTAAGCCGTGATTGTTATTAAGAAATTAGAACCGTAGACTACCTTTGATAAAACGTATGACCTCATATAAATAATACACTTATTAAAACAAGTAATGTGTTATTATAAAATGTGTTCGCTTAAATACGTACCATGTATGCATGTGATACCTTTCCTAAAGATACAATAATATTAATGTTGTCGTAAACAACAACAACGATAACATTAAACATTAACGTATTTATAGTACAGATAAAGAACATTAACTACGCTAAAACATATAATGCATTACATGCACATACGTATATATGGATGATTAGTAATATATAAATATATAACTTACTATCATACGTTTTTGTTCTATTGTTGTATGTTTACAACAACACTATCAATACTATGCCTGTAGGAAAGGTTTCCCGTAGGGCGTACGTAGTAACCTTTCCTAAAATAGTAAATATAACTTGGTGTATAAAACACACAAAATAAAAGAGTACTATACACGATGTCATAGCATGTTTATATATTCTGTGCTAGCATTAACTATATGTGAATAATATTTATGCGTATGTTACTATTACATGTCTACGTTGTTTGTATGCTTCCATATTTTAGTGTTATTGTAAACAAATGTAATTCATAGTTATTTGGAAAGGTGTTTACGCGGTAACACCCTGGGGAGTATCTACACGTTTTTATGTTAATGTATATGTGCTTTTATAAATAGTATAATATACATTTTGTAAAGGATGCTAACAACAGTAAACATTGTACTTAAACGTTTGTTACATGCTAACAGTAATATGCAGTGTGTTACCGCTGATATATTATGGTGTACTGGTATAATTTTTACATAAATTATAAAATACAATTAATAAAATTTTATGTTGTTAATAATGCATGAAATAATATATTATAGTGAATGCCTTATTTTTATAAAGTTTAATAACAACATAATGATGTAGTCGGTAGAGTATATATGGGTACTCGAATTTATAAAATTTTATAAAAATTATAAAACGTAAGGTATAAAATTTTATAGTAAGTGCAATGTACGTTATAATTTACCGTATGTAAACGCCTGTTTTATATGTACACGTATAAAATGTAATAATACGTAGTATAAACTTTAATGACATTAAACTTTTATAATATATAGTTATGCATTACCGTTTGTAGCACGCTGTTTGTAGGTTAAGTTCTCAACAATCGTTTAAGTGCGATAAATTAAACATGTTATAAAACACGACTCTTAACGGCTTATTTTTTATAAAGTTTAATAACAACGCAACGCTACAGCCGGTAAAGCGTAACACTATGTGGTAACGTTTATATAAATTTATAAAAAGTATAAAACGTAAGTTATAAAATTTTATAACAACATGTATAGAGGCTATAGTTTACCATACGTAGCGACTTGTTTTTATGGAAAGGTATACAACGTATGATTTTAAGTGTAAACTTATAACTTTTATAAACGTAACATATTACACTAGTAAAACTCCATACATAACGACTTGTTTGTATAGTTACCTATAAAATAGCATACTACGTATGGTAAACTATAAATGTATTAAACTTTTATAATGAGCAGTTATAAATTACCGGCTGTAAACAGCTGTTTTTAATGATAACATATAAACAAGCGTTTAAGTGCGATAAATTAAACATGTTATAAAACACGACTCTTAACGGCTTATTTTTTATAAAGTTTAATAACAACGCAACGCTACAGCCGGTAAAGTATAACACTATGTGGTAACGTTTATACAAATTTATAAAAAATATAAAACGTAAGTTATAAAATTTTATAACAACATTTCTAGAGACTGTAATTTACCATACGTAGCGACTTGTTTTTATGGAAAGGTATACAACGTATGATTTTAAGTGTAAACTTACAACTTTTATAAACGTAACATATTACATTAGTAAAACTCCATACATAACGACTTGTTTGTATAGTTACCTATAAAATGACATGCTACGTACGGTAAATTATAACTGTATTAAACTTTTATAATGCGCAGTTATAAATTACCGGCTGTAGCAAGCTGTTTCTAATGCTAACATACAAACAAGCGTTTAAGTGCGATAAACTAAACACAGTATAAAACACGACTCTTAACGGCTTATTTTTTATAAATTTTAATAACGACACAATGATACAGCCGGTAAATCATAATAGTTTATAATAACGTTTATAAAATTTTATAAAACGCATAAAAAAATTTTATAAACGTTTATAAAAATTTTATAAAATTATAAAAAAATTTTATAAAATTTTATAAAATTTACAAAAATCTCCAATTTTCGAAAAACCGAAAATTTTTGGAAAATTTACCAATTTTATACAAATTTTATAAAAAGTTATAACACTGTATAAATTTTGTATAAATTTATAAATTCAATGATTTACCGGCTGTAGCGACTTATAAATTTTATAAAATTTATATAAATTTATCATAAATTTTAATAAAATTACCATAAATTTTCGTAAGGAATGAGAAAATTTTCGTAAGGAATGACTTTTTTGTAAAAAAGTGCAAAAATTTTCGTAAGGAATGAGCAAATTTTCGTAAGGAAACTCATTCCTTACGTTTTTGCAAAAATTTCCGTAAAAATCGTGATTTACCGGCTGTAGCGACTTATAAATTTTATAAAATTTGTTAAAATTTTTGTAAAAAATGACAAATTTCGGGAATTTCGGAAATTTGCGCGCGCACTTTTTTTTCGCGGGGGAAAAAAATGCAAAAAAAGTGCTTTTTTCTCTGTTTCTCGGCCGGAAAAGTGTGTGCACTTTTTGTAAATTGTTGTTTTTTCGATGATTTTTGGACAAATTTTGGACACTTTTTTTCCGAAATTTTTGCAAAAAAGTGAAATTCACCAAAATTTTGCAAAAAAGTGACAAAATTTGCACAAATTTTCCCCGAGTTTTCCCCCCGAAATTTTTTCGGGTAAAAACGCTGTTTTCGCTCTGTAGCGACTTATAAATTTTATAAATTTTATTGAATTTTCGTAAGGAAAACCCCGAATTTTGCAAATTTGCAAATTTCCGGGAAATTTTTGCGCACTTTTTTGCACTTTTTTTTCCCCCCCGGAAATTTCGGGGTTTTTTCGGTGTTTCCGCTTCTCAGCGACTTGTAAATTAATCAAAAAAAAGTGCGAATTTTTTTTTTTTTTGTAAACTTTGCAAAAAAAAATGTCGTTTTGTTAGTGGGAAACTATAGCCCCCGACGTGCCCCCCGAATTTACATGACGTGAAAATTCACACTTCGAATTTTTTTTGTCCGTGAAAACTTTTTTTCATTTTTGACGCAATTTTAAGAAGCAAAAATAGGGCCCAAAAAAAAATATGACTTTTTTACACAAAAATTTATATCCCCTATGGCTCCCTTGTTGCGCAGGGGGGGGTCAGTTTTCCTTACGTTTTTTCCCTAGTGAGTTCTGGCACAAAACTAGCGATTTCAGAAAAAAAAATAAAATTTTTTTCAATTCTTTTTTATAGGAAATGAAAGTAGGGGAGGAGTCGATGTAATACCCCTGCTTAGCACTTTTCAAAAATAGCAAAATCGAGGGTTATGTGCTGAAACATTAAAAAAACGAGATTTTGGCCGTGACAAAAAAGTGTGCAAAAGTGTATTTACCGTACGGAAACGTGTGTTTTTTTATAAAAAAAAAAAGTTTGATTTATCGTACTCAGAATTGCGTCGTTCTATTTCCCGGCTGCAAACGTGTGTGCACTTTTTCGAAAAAGTGCCATTTTTTCGACAAAATCGGGGATTTTCGGGGAAATTTCGGGACAAAAAAGTGTAAAATGGCACAGAAACCACAAGTTTTTTCAAATTTCGCCAAAAAATTTTTATTATCACTTTTTTTGACGAAAAAAATGTAAAAAAAACGTTTAATAAAAAATAAATGATTACAGCCGGTAAATCATTAACGTTATAAAAATATTTTTATGCATCGTTTAAAACACCGTACCTAGCAAAGGATTTTACACTATACTTTTTTATAAGCGTTTAAGTGCGGTAAATTATAACTTTTATAAAAACGTTTATAAATGCGTAATAGAACATGCTTCTCAGCAAAGGATTTTTGAAAGGGATCTTACAAATGTCATGTTACAGCCGGTAAATTATAAATTTTATAAAAATGAGTTTATAATGTTAATAAAACACGCTACGTAGTCGCTTGTTTTTATTTTTTTTAATAAAACGCAATTTTAGGTAGCATAAATTATAAATTTTATAAAAACGTATGTATAGCGTTAATAAAACGCGCTACGTAGCAAGCTGTTTTTTATTTTTGTTTAAAAAAGTCATTTTAAGTATCGTAAACTATAAAATGTTATAAAACACCGCACCTAGCGACGTGTTTTTTGTTATTTTTAACATGCACGCAATGCTATGTAGCATAAATTATAACTTTTATAAAAATAAATTTATTGTATGTTTAAAACACCACCTGTAGCGACGTGTTTTTACTGTTAACATACAAACAAGTGTTTAAGTGCGACACTTAATAAATCGTTTAAAACACCACTTGTAGCGACTTGTTTTTATTGTTTTTTATAAAACACGCAATGCTACGTAGCGTAAATTATAAACACATTATAACTTTTTATAGCACGTTAATAAAATACGATACTTAATCGAGGATTTTTAACGTTAACTTTATAAATACACGTTTACGTGCGATAAATTATAACTTTTATAAAAACGTTTATAAAACGTTAATAAAACATGCTTCTCAGCAAAGGATTTTAATTTATAAATTTTTATAAGCGATTAAGTGCGGTAAATAATAACGTTTATAAAACGTTTACAACATTACGTGCGCTTTACCGGCTGTAATCGTGCGTTATTAATCTTCCTACAAAGTAATTTTTATAAAATTTATAAAATAAAAAGTAAAAATAAAATTAATAAAAAAAAAAATTATAAAACTTATTTTTTCTGTTTTTTAAACAAATAAAAAAAATATATATTTTTTATAAAAAATTGTAACATTGTTTAACATAATCTTTTGTTTACAAATACTTTTATACTTTGAATATATTTAACCTTTGTATATATATAAAGATAAAGGTGATGTTTTAAGAACATGTATTACAAAGTTGTAGTAAATACATTAAATACACAGGTTTACTATAAATTGATGTTATAATAACAAATATAATTATGTAATACGTAAACACATATCTACGTACTGCATTTACAGCTATACTTTACGTATTTGTTAGCACTGTGAGTATTAACACTTACTACGCGGATCTTACGATGTAAATAACAGGCCTTTCCTAGAAGTATGTACACTATTGATATAGATCTGCATCACATAAATGAACAGAAACATTATTGTAAACTTTGTAAAGTATACGTATATAATGTTACTGCATTGTATTAATCATACAAATTGGTTTAAACTATACTATTATTAAAAACAACGTAAATAGATGTATACAGACCATGTGTACAAACATTATCTACAGGTGAGGTTGTACGTACTTGAATTACATTATGTTTCAATATGTGCTTTGTTGCTTTACTAATAATTATTAATAAATCTTTTATAGGAAAGGTATTTACAGTACATGAAGGTATACAACAGTATATATGTATTTCCTTATTACATTTTCTGTAACGTATGTACGAAACCTTTCCACAGGTAAATAGAATACTTCATATACAAACAAACAATCTCAAAATAGTGAACTACAATTATGTATGTTAACGCATGTAACTTAATATAACTTTTCATTTTCTATGTAAACGCAGTTGTTTTAACGTAGCGTTCTACATGTTTATACTTACAACACTTTTATTATATGTAACACTATTACTTTACATATGATTATTTACTGTGTGTACTGTTAAACGTAACATGAAGTAATATAGACGTACAGTAGTATAACACATTATAGTTTGCTTATTTGTTTTTTATAATTATTGTGTATGATGCATTAATTATAATATTTTTACAACTTAACGGTTTACATGCAGTGTTACGTAAAAAAAATTAAATGATATAGACAATATTATAGTACATATCTATATTATATACATTTACTATTGCAGTTTACATTAAGCACTATGTTATTATTGTGCATAGTAAGTAATGACATCATATTGTCATACATAGAAGACGTTACATACCTACGGGCACTGTTTATCTTTTGTGAACGTATGTGAACAGTATGCTACTTATAAAAAGTAGGAAAGGTTACAACGTATATGTACAGTTGTATGTATGATAATATGCATATTAGATAATATATATATATATTGATTTTATACATTATCAACACACGTGTATACTTAATTTAGTTGTTTACATAATATTCATTTTTATGTATATACAACCCTGTAGTTTATAGTATAAACATACAACGCATGTAGTGCTATTGCATAGTAACCTTTCCGTTTTTATTTTTTATTATAGCCGATGATAACAAAACCTAAAACGTAAACATTAAAAAATGAAATGCATAAATGCGTTAATGAACAAAAAAAAACAATTGTACGTACATCATATATAAACAATACACTTTATGTAATTGTTGTATATATGTATATATCACGTAATATTTATAACATATTTCATAAAACCAAAAATGCAAACAAATATTTATTATGTTATATATTATAGATCTACATGAGATACGGGTAACCTTTCCATGTGTATGTTATTACGATAATGTTCACTTTCACAACATAAATAAAATGATACGTGTAACGTTTTACTACTTCCTAAAATAATATGTACATTCTTATTACGTCAACAGAGGTGTGATAAAATCAAATACGTTACATGCTTTTAATAAATTAGTAACGTAACTATGTATCGCTTACGTATCGTTACGACACTATACAAGTAACCTTTCCTAGTATACACATAATCGTTTTGTTGCAATCAAAAAACAAAAAGGATAACATAGAATACTTATTATCACAATTTTAGAAAATATATGATTTACGTTTAATTTTATTTATAAAAATAAAGTTATAAAAATTCACAAAGTGTTTTAATAAAATTTTATAAGATGTGATTTAACATAAACTATGTAATTACACGACTATCTGTATAGTAACAACCAGTAATGTTTAAATGTGTTGCGTGTTTGTTTAGTTTTCGTTACATGTGCTACATGCGTGTATAAGTTGGAAAGGTCTATACCATGTTAATAGTATCCCAATTTATTTTTTGTTTGTTTTGTTTGTAAAAGGTTTAATTACAACCTAAGTAAAGGAAAGGTAACAATACATATCAGGGTGTTGTATGTGAATACCAAGTAGGTAAGTCTTCTAGTATCATAAAATTTTATAATTTAGTTCTTATTGTTTTTATACGTTGTTAAAATAATAGTATTACATTATGAAAAGAACTTACATTAAACGCAGTGCATTTGTCCAATACTATATATAATATAATTGTAATATGTGATTTATAAATTAACATGTTACGTGCGTTGTAAATAACCTTTCCATGTATTACAAGTTTTAATAATATATAAAAAATAACACCAAACAAAGATACATTTCATAATAAAGCAATTTAAACATACGTCATTTATGTAATTACAAACTTATATTAAAAAAAGTTTACTGTAAGTAAATATATCTATCAGTACGTTAATAACTTAACGTTATTAACTTATCGTAAACAGTATATTATTCCATGATAACAATAAGGTTGTCATTACAAAAAATGTAAATAACCTTAAATGATAAATATCTATTACATATCATTATACAAATGTTTATATAAAAATAAATGATATTACTTATTATTATTATTATTATTAGTATTGTTATTATTATATACGTACATAATGGATGTACCTTTCCCTAAAAATGAAGTAAACACGGCTAGCAACAAACATCAATTACTCGTACACAAATTTACTAAAGTAATACCAAAACTACGCGGGAGACCTTAAATAAAAAAATATGTAATTTAATATTAAACTTTTTGTTACGCGTTTTAGTATATGATTACATTAAGTCCGTTAGTATATACTCATATTATTTTATTTAGATTTGTCCGATAGGACCGTATGCACTTACTACGTTTATACATAGGAAAGGTACTTCGTTGACATGGCATTGTATACTAACGGAACTTTAATAAACTACGTATAGTAAGTGTAATGCGTTAATACAAACCGTAAAAGTTAAGCATATTATAATAATTTAAAATTGGAACTTACGTATACCTGATGTTATTATAACGTACATTTCCTATGTACTGTGTATGATGTAAACTCTATTATACAAACTATAATAAAAAAGCAATAAACGCAATGTGCATTACATAAATGACAATACATGTACAACGTTATAAATTGTAGGGCATTCCATAAAATGCGTATGATGAATTAATCTTTCCAATAAAATAATATTTAGCATCGTATTGTAATTGAATTAATTACCCCGTGAAATAACGTGCAATCTACATTACATAGTTGTTATACAATTTATAAATTATTTAATTAATTACTTTTTATGCATTTTGTTTTTAATATTATTGAACCCTACAGTACTTAACTTACTTTTATCATGTTTGGTTTTATATTATACATTTATACTATTATTTTATTGTAGGAAAGGTTATTATTACTTTACATTATAACATACCGTTTACTGGGTGTATAACATAAAACCTTTCCTAAGTATTGTTGTTATCCTGTTATGGTACAACAAAAACAAAAACAAAAATACGCGTACATACTTTTTATAACAAAATGTGTAAAAGCAAGTATGTTAATTTATATACTATATTTTTATTTGTACAATGTAACGTATATTTATTTTTAAAGAACTTGATTACTTAAATTATATCTTATAAAAAGATATACGTTTATAATTATTATAACTCAACTATGATATTAGTATACACTGTATGTATTATATAATTAATAAAGTAATATTGTGTTACATTTTAATTACACACATATTTGTATAGGCATTGTAATCTAAAACTCGTAAGTACTTATATAACTGTAATGATGTAATTTAACACTTCGTTGTATTTGCTTGTATGACTTATGTTTGCGTTTTGTTTTTTATTAGAAAATATTATATTACGGAAAGGTTACATCGTTTACGTTATAATTGACATAGACGTGGTGCGCTTATTACATACCCTGCTATTTTTTTTATATATTTATATATACTGCAGGCGTATTTAAAATTAATGTTACCTACAGTAATGAATGTACTACGTTTCTAACAGCATGTACTAAAAGTAATAAAAATAATTATAAACTTTTTTTAATATACCCATGTTATGTTGTTAACATTTGTGAGTGTGATACGTGCAGAGTAATGTATACATATATTCAATAGGAAAGGTATAATATAATAAAGTTAGAAAAATATAAAATGTATATTAATAAAGCTATGTACATATTTGTAGTAGCACACGTACATTTTTACTTTACGTACGTAGTTTATTACTTGCGTTTTATAAAAGTGACAACTTATTATCTAATAAGAATTAAGACTACAATATGAAAAGTTTATTACTAAACAAAAAGCATTTGTGTTATGTCGTTAGAGGTTAATAACATGTAGTATACGTTTTTATTAAAATTATTTTGTAAGTAACATATACTTAGCACCGTTTGTAATCATGTTTAAATGTTAATGGTTGGTGATGTTTAGTTTTCTACAATATAGACCTTTCCTGTATACAATTATTTTATGTAAGTATTTTAAAAACAAACATCAAATATTTATATTACGGTACGTATCACTAAGTACATACATATACGTTCATATATATATATACTATAAAACAAAACTTTCTAAGTCTTGTACCTTCCTAGCGGGTATAACCCTCAACATGTAGAACACGCATACCTCACGTAACGTTATTTATATTAAAACTATATAAATATGTCTCAAAACACGTACATAGCGAGTTGTTACATAATGCAGCTACGTGCATTGTTTGCTACACCAGTATTTTGCAGTAACTTCAGTAAAGTAAGGTAACATACCCCAGGCACATAAAATTTGTAGTATAATACATGTCTTGCATATAATTATAACAGACATTACAAAAAAGTTGATATTTCAAAAAATAAGGTTTATAAAATTTTAGTTTTTTTTTTTAATTTTAAATTTTATTTTTTTTTTTTTTTTTAATTTTTTTTTTTTTTTTTTTTTTTTTTTTTTTTTTTTTTTATTTTTTTTTTTTTTT
>Ga0210034_1000952_pt1 | contig 27671 bp, 23 predicted proteins | sample CryGeymeta201505_FD_185466 | JGI IMG/M metagenome (GOLD analysis project Ga0210034, IMG submission 185466) | Groundwater microbial communities from Crystal Geyser aquifers in Utah, USA - Crystal Geyser metaG 2015-05 (SPAdes) (version 2) | ecosystem: Environmental > Aquatic > Deep subsurface >... | reverse complement strand
TAATTGATAACTTGTCACTTGTCACTTGTCACTTGTCACTTGTCACTTGTCACTTTAACTCAAACCAATTGTTTTTGAAATCGAACCCGAATCGCCTTCATTTTTACATTCCATTCTTTCTCAGATTCTTCAAATCCGTTTTTCTTTCCCAATAAATACATTCCCAAATCTCTTTCTGGATAGGTATCGAAAATGAAAGTTGAATAATTTTCTAATCGTACATAAAAAATCATCTTAGCCAATAAGGCGTTCGCAACCCCTTGCCGGCGGAATTTTTTGAGTACGCCACCTTTTGCTGAATAAAAATCTTGCTCATTTAGAGAATAACCAATTTTAAAGCCAATTGGCATTCCTTCACTATAGGCTACAAGAATCATCAAATCTTTGTGATCAAAATGATTTATGAGCCGAGTTTCATTAAAAATCTCTTCATTTAACCAGAAAACGGGCTCAGCTTCTAATAAACTTAATCGTTTAATGGTAATGTTCATTAAGGTTCTCATAAGATTATGTTTCCAAAATCCGTATTTTCGCAGGGAAATTTCTCAATTTCAGAATGTAACTTTTTATTTTTAAATAAGCTTTTAACAAATTACTTTAAAAATGATTTGTTCTCGGTTTTATCTTCGCAAAACTCAATTCTATTCATCGAAAAGAATTTAGATTGATTACATTGTTTATATTCTGAGATTTCCACTCGATGTAATAAAATATACTGTTTCATTTAACTTGTGTCTATGTTTAAAAATGCTTTATTCCTGCTATCTCTACTGTTAATTTCCTGCGCAAACGCAGACGAAAAAGAAATTGTCTTATATAAAAACCTAAAAGGTTATACTATTCAATCTGATTCTCTTGTTGCGTTTTCGGCAATGATGATTGAAAATGGAAAGGTAATTTACATTGGGCAAGAAAAACCTTTGTATTCAGTTCAGCCAACAAAAACAGTCGATCTTGAAGGGAGAACAGTTCTTCCAGGTTTGATTGATGCTCATGCGCATGTTTTTGGACTTGGATATTTGAGAATAAATGTTAATTTGGCAGGCATTGAATCAAAAGATTCGACTTTGAAAAAAATTGCTGCATTTGCTCAGGAAAACCCTGAAAATCAATGGATAATTGGTCGTGGATGGAATCAAACACTTTGGGAAGAAAATGAATTTCCAACAGCACAAGATTTAGATAAACTCAATATCGACAAACCCGTTTTTTTAGATAGAGTTGATGGACATGCTGTTTGGGCAAACTCAAAAGCTCTTAAACTCGCAGGAGTTTCTAGAGAGACTATAGATCCTGATGGTGGTAAAATTATTCGTAATAAATCAGGTGACCCAACAGGGGTTTTAGTAGATAACGCCATTAATCTTATCGAAAAATATATGCCTGAAAGAACTAAACTTGAGCAGGAGAAAGCTTTACATCTTGCACTAGAAGAAATGGCAAGTCTTGGAATGACAGGAGTTCATGACGCTGGAATAAATCTTGGTGCGTATCAGATGTATATAGATTTTGCGGATAATAATGAACTCACAACACGTATTTATGCCATGATTGGCGGAGCAGGTGTCGATTTTGATTTGATTTCAGAAAAAGGCTTGCTTAAAAATTATGCAGATGATAAACTTTTTGTTCAAAGTGTGAAATTATATCAAGATGGAGCTCTAGGGAGTCGTGGTGCTGCAATGATTCATCCCTATTCTGACGATCCTGTAAATTCAGGTTTATTATTTTATGATCAAGTTGAATTAGAAAAAATGATGCTCAAAGTGGCATCAAAAGGATATCAAGTTAACACCCATGCAATTGGAGATCTTGCAAATAGAACAGTTTTAAAAGCTGTTAAAAAAACGGTTGAGGAATTGGATCTTCTTGATCACCGTTTTAGAATTGAACACGCACAGATTGTTCATCCTGATGATATTCCTTTATTTAAAGAGTATGGAGTTATAGCTTCCATGCAACCAACACACGCAACGAGTGATATGAATATGGCAGAAGATAGAGTGGGTTCAGATAGAATTTTAGGTGCTTATGCATGGAGATCTTTCTTAAATCAGGGTACCATTTTAGCTGCAGGTTCCGATTTTCCTGTTGAAGATGCGAATCCGTTTTTTGGTTTGTATTCGGCAGTAACGCGTAAAGATCAGCAAGGAAACCCAGTTGAAGGCTGGTATCCTGAGCAAAAATTAAGCAGAGAAGAAGCCCTAAAGAGTTTCACAATCGATGCAGCCTGGGCTGGATTCATGCAAGATGTAACCGGTTCACTTGAAGTTGGGAAATGGGCAGATTTTATCGTTATAGATCGAAATTATTTTGAAATTCCAGAATCTGAAATTTGGCAAATCCAAGTTTTAGAAACATGGTTAGGTGGCGAACAAGTCTATAAAAAATAGAACATGAAATTTAGAGTAGTTCAGTTTAATCCAATTGTTGGTGATTTATCGGGAAATACCAATTCCATGATACAATCAATCGAAAAAGCAAAACTAGATGGAATCGATTGCATCATTTTTCCAGAATTAGCAGTGATTGGTTATCCTCCAATGGATTTGGTTGAAAAGCCAGGTTTTATTCGTAAGGCTTTGGAAATGAACAAATTCATTACTGAAAAAGCTCAAAACATTACGGTGATTTGGGGCTCAATTTCATTAAATGAATCCGGAAATGGAAGACCATTATTCAATTCGATGTATTTGGCTGAAAATGGAAAAATTAAAACAATGGTTCATAAAACCTTGTTACCAACTTATGATGTATTCGATGAATTCCGCTATTTCGAACCAGCTAGTACGTGGGATATTTTTGAATGGAATGGAATTAAATTAGGTCTCACTATTTGTGAGGATTTATGGTACAATGATAATGACTATCATCGTTACACATTAAGTCCGGCAAAAATTTTAAAAGAAAAAGGAGCTGAATTATTAGTAAATGTTTCAGCTTCACCATTTTCGAAATACAAGCCAAATCATAGACTTGAAATGCTGCAAAGGCATTGTAAAGAAGAAAATCTCCCGATTGTTTATTCAAATCAGGTCGGAGCAAATACAGAAATTATTTTTGATGGCGATTCAATGATTCTAAATGCGGATGCAAGCATAGTAGAGCGAGCAAGTCTTTTTGAAGAAACGTTTATCGATGCTGAGTTCGACAAAGAAAAAGCCAAATTTAAGTCAATATCTCATTCATTACCTTTACCAATGTGTGATGAAGAACGGCAGTTTAAAGCTTTAGTTTTGGGTTTGAAGGATTATCTTTCAAAATCAAAAATAAGTAAGAAAGCTATATTAGGATTAAGTGGAGGAATTGACTCTGCTTTAACGGCTGTTATTGCCGCTGAAGCACTCGGAAAAGAAAATGTAATTGGTGTTACTATGCCCTCACATTATTCCAGTTCTGGAAGTGTGGACGATTCTGTTTCTTTAGCGGAAAATCTTGGTATTCAACTACATAAGCTTCCAATTAAAGAAATTTATGATTCCATTGAACAAACCTTGGAGCCATTATTTTCTGGTACCGCTTTTAACGTCGCCGAAGAAAATATTCAGAGCAGAAGCAGAGGAATTTTATTAATGTCTCTCAGCAATAAATTTGGCTATTTAGTGTTGAATACAGGTAATAAATCTGAAATGGCAGTAGGCTATTGTACTCTTTATGGAGACATGGCTGGTGGACTTTCCATTTTAGCTGATTTATATAAAATTGAAGTATTTGCTATGTCAAAATGGTTGAATGAAGAGTACTTTAAACGTGAAGTAATTCCTTGGAATACTATTAACAAACCACCAAGTGCTGAGTTACGACCCGATCAAAAAGACTCTGATTCTTTACCTGAATACCCAATTTTAGATGCCGTGTTGAAAGCTTATATTGAAGAGAAAAAATCGTATCAGGATTTATTAGAACTTGGATTTGAGCAAGAAATAGTAAGAAAAATCATCCGATTGGTTGATTTTAGTGAATACAAAAGAAGACAAGCGCCGCCTGGTTTGCGGATTTCAAATAAAGCATTTGGGATTGGCAGAAGGCTCCCGATTGTTCAAGGTTGGACGCTGCAACAATTAAGCTGAGAATTCCCATTTCTAGGCATAAATCTTGCACTAAACATTAAAAGAACCAGAATCGACAAGTATTATGCTTAAATTTGGTTCATACTCACAATTATATTTAAAAAATTAGACCTCATAAATTCCCTGTCACAGACAACCATGAAGAAGTTTTTACAACCTATTTTTTACACGCTTATTTTATTTACCATTCCATCATTAGTTTGGGCTCAAGAGGTAGTAGATACAGATTCTACAGACTATGAGTCTATTGAATTTTTAGAGGGTTCTGAAAGATTACCTATTCAGCTCGTTTACCTTAACGATAAAATAAAAGAGATCATTGATGAATTAGAACAACGTGTGGCACAAAAAACGGCTTCAGTTATAAAAGCTGATTTATCTGATGACGATAAAACTGTTCTAACAAGAATTGCTGATATTTACAGATTACATGTCTTAAGTCTTGAATCGCAAATAAATAATGATGCTTTATCGACAGAGCGCTATATAACAAATTCCATTAACGAACTTCAACAACTCTTAGTTGATTATCCTGATATTCAGCAACATCGTAGATTTACTGGATTGTATCGTACTGTAATGACTGAATATCGCGGGTTTTATGGCGATACAGAAACAGGGTTTGAAGAAGAAGGCGAAATATTTGCCATTCAAAAAGATTTATTTTCTGAAGATCAACTCGATTTAGATGCCGATAATTTCTCAATTCCAAATAGTTTGAAAAATGAGAGAAAGTTTGCGGTTCAACTTCCACAAAATAAATATGTAAATAGTCAATTGGCTTATCTATGGATGAAAAAGCCAGAAATTATGGACACTTGGCTTCAACGAAAAGAGCGTTATTTTCCTATGATGGGAAAAATTTTCGAAGAAGAAAAAGTTCCAAAAGAATTAATGCACTTGGCAATGATCGAAAGTGGTCTTAATCCAATGGCAAGAAGTAAAGCCGCCGCTGTAGGAATGTGGCAATTTATTAAAGCAACAGGTGCTGCTTACGGATTAGAAGTAAACTATTGGGTTGATGACCGTCGTGATCCTGTGAAATCAACAAGAGCAGCCGCTAGACATTTGAATGATTTATATAAAGTCTGGGGTGATTGGCACTTAGCTTTGGCAAATTATAATGTGAGTCCTCGCAGAATGAAATATGCAGTTAGAAATTCTGGTGGAGTTAAAGATTATTGGGTGATTTACCCTTATTTGCCAAGAGAAACAAGAGGTTATGTTCCTATTTTTATTGCAACAGTAATGATTGCAACAAATCCAGAAGAATTTGGATTTAAATCAAAATATGGAACACAAGATCCATTTGAATATGAAACAGTTGATGTAATTGGGTCTTATGATTTAAAATTATTAGCTGAGGCTGCTGGAATATCGGAAGATGAATTAAAAGAATACAACCCTGCATTATTACGTTGGGCAACTCCTCCTGGAAATTTTGCTTATCCATTACGTTTACCTGTTGGAGCCAAAGAAACTTTTGTCTCAAATTTCAAAAATGTACCTGTTTCAGCAAAAAAAGAACAAATATTTGTTCATAATGTGAAAAAGGGCGAAACGCTAGGTAGAATAGCTCGCAAGTATGGAGTAACAGTTCGTGATTTATATGAATCGAATGATAAATTGGGAAAAGTAATCCGTATCGGACAAGAAATAATGGTTCCAATTCCTGCTGGAAAATCAGGAAAAGTTAGTGATGATTTACCAGCTAAAAGTAGTCGTAGTTATGCTAGCTCTTCGAATACATCTTATGGTAGCAGACCTGCAAACTCTACAAAAATAGTTTATGTAGTTAAAAGAGGTGATACTGTTGGAGAAATTGCAGAATGGTTTAAAACTCGAGCAAGTAATATTCGTTCATGGAACGGTACAAGTAATACTATTCGCGTTGGTCAAAAACTTTCGGTTTATGTTCCTAACAATCGTGCAAGTCTGTATTCCGATATCAACTCGATGTCAAATAAAGAAAAAAATGAACTTGGTAGAAGTAATTCTAGATCGAATGTGAATTTAGCAACTTCTGATGCCGACGGATTTGTAACCTATAAAGTTCAATCAAATGATAACTTATACGATATAGCTAACAGCTTTGGTATAAGTATTAATGATATTAAACGTTTGAATAAGCTTCGTAAAAACACCATTTTCCCTGGTCAGGTTTTAAAAATTAAAGAAAAATAGTGGTAACAAAGAAATCATTTGCAGGGCTGATTATAATTTTATCAGCCTTTGCTTTTATAGCGGCATCGAAGTTTGATGTCTTTTTTGAAATAAAAAAGAATTTCACCATTTTTAGTGATGTTTTCACTGAAGTATCATTGCGTTATGTTGATGAGGTTGAACCTGGTCAATTAATAAATACCGGAATTGATGCTATGCTCGAAATGCTTGATCCCTACACTGTTTTAATTCCTGAAGACAGAAATCAGGAAATGGATATAATAACAAAAGGTAAATATGCAGGCGTTGGTTTAGAGATTTCTTTACAACGAGGCGAAATTGTTGTTATTGCTGCAATTGAAGGCTATTCTGCTGATAAAAAAGGTGTAAAAACGGGAGATAGCATCATCGAAATAGCTGGAATCCCAACTTCAGAGCTTTCTGATAACGATATTGAAGCTCAATTATATGGCGAACCGGGTTCAGTCTTAGAAATTAAAGTAAAACGATTTGGCGTAAGTGAACCGATAAGTTTTTCATTAGAGAGAGAACGAATTGATGTTAAAAGCGTTCCTTTCGCAGGATTCATTGATGAAAAAAATGGAACTGTCTATATTCAATTATTACAATTTTCTCAGAACTGTGCAGTAGAAGTTAGAGATGCTCTATTAGAACTAAATAATAAACAAGCAATTAAAAATGTCATTTTTGATGTTAGAAATAATCCAGGTGGATTATTAGATGAAGCTGTTTCCATCTTAGAGTTATTTTTACCTTCAGGTCTTGAAGTAGTGCGCATTAAAGGACGTCTACTAGATAATAATCAAGTTTTTTTAACTCGAGTTGCTCCAATTTTTCCTGATGTAAATCTAATTGTCTTACAAAATGAAGGCTCGGCAAGTGCCTCGGAAATATTGGCAGGAGCTTTACAAGATTTAGACAGAGCTTTAATAGTTGGCGAAAGAAGTTTTGGTAAAGGTTTAGTTCAAACCATTCGACCAATTTCTTACAATAATGCCTTAAAAATAACCTCTTCACGTTATTTTATTCCAAGTGGAAGAAGTATTCAATCGCTTAAATATTCACATCTTGAAAGAAATGAAGTCAGTAGAATTCCAGATTCTGTACGTCAGAAATTCACTACAAAAAATGGAAGAACAGTTTTTGATGGAACAGGGATTGATCCAGATGTTATCTTAGAAGATAAAAATCCAGATTTACTTGAAATTGCTCTTTTAAAGGATTCTCATTATTTCTTTTTTGCAAATGAATATGTGGCAAAAAATGATACAATCACCGAAAAAACGCTAAAGTCTAAAGCATTTCCAGAGTTTAAGGACTATCTGAAAAAGCAAAACTTTACTTATAAAACAAATTCAGACAGAAATATTGATGAGTTAATGCATCAATTTGATTCGAATCAAGATATTTCAGTTTTACTAAATTCTTTAAAATCAAAAGTAGAAGACGAAAAAATTGCTCGATTTGATAGTTTATCAAACTATATTCAGAATCAATTGTTTGTAGAATTATTAACTCGTTACACTGAAAAGAAAGATTTTTACCCCTACATCTTAAAACGTGATTCTTTAACATTAAAAGCAATTGCACTTCTATCTGATTCAAAAAGCTTCAGAAGTAGATTGCAAGCAACGAAATAGTAAAGAATTCATTTTGGCTAAAGCGGATCTTCACACACATTCTCTTTTCTCTGATGGAAAATTAAGTCCAACTGAATTGGCCGCAAAAGCAAAAACAAAAGGCTTAGCTGCATTAGCATTAACCGATCATGATACCATAGATGGATTGCCTGAAGCAAAAAAAGCTTGTAAAGAATTAGGTTTGCAATTTATTAATGGTGTTGAGATTACCTCTGATTTTAATGGAAAAGAGGCTCACGTTTTGGCTTTTGGTTTTTCATTAAAAAACAATGATTTAAATGAGTTTCTAAAAAATCAAAATGAGTTGCGTGAAAACAGAATTCGTTCAATGATTGAAAAACTTCAAAAAATGGATGTGAACCTGACCTTTGAAAGTATTAAAGAAATTTCAGGTAATGGAAGCATTGGGCGTCCACATTTAGCCAAGGCTCTAGTTAATGCTGGATATGCAAAGAATTCTAGTATGGCTTTTTCGAAATATATTGGGAATTATTCGCCAGCTTATTTTAAATCTGAGCATTGTGATTTTAAGGAAGTGATTAAAGTGATTCACAGAGCAAAAGCTAAAGCCATTTTAGCACATCCTGCAAGAAATTACACCGATGAAGAATTAAACGAATGGATTTATCACGGCATAGATGGCTTTGAAATGATTCATCCAACACATCCTTATCCACTTCAACAAAAGTATGAAAACCTATCTAATCAATATGGTTTGTTGAAAACAGGAGGAAGCGACTATCACGGTTTTTACTCAAAAGATGAGGTTTATTTTGGAGTAGTGACTATAAATACTCTAATCGTGCAAAATTTAGTAACTTTACAAAAAGAAAATAACGGATAAAGCTATGGCTAATAAAATTGAAGGTGATTTCGTGAATGTATCAGGTAAGTATGCTGTAATTGTAACTCGTTGGAACGAGTTCGTTACTGAAGTTTTAAAAAATGGAGCAGTTGATACCTTAGAAAGACATGGAGTCAAATCTGATAATATTGATGTTATGTATTGTCCTGGAGCTTATGAAATTGGGCTTACAGCACTAAAAGCAGGTGAAACAGGTAAGTATAATGCAATAATCACTTTAGGAGCTGTAATAAGAGGTTCAACCCCACATTTTGATGTAGTTGTTCAGACTGTAAACAGACATGTAGCTGAATTAAATATTAAACTTGGAATTCCAGTTGTTTTTGGTGTTTTAACAACCGATTCTATTGAACAGGCTATTGAAAGAGCTGGAACAAAAGCTGGAAATAAAGGCTCAGAAGCTGCTTTGGTTGCAATTGAAATGAATTCTTTAATTCAAAAAATAGCTGCAAAGTAAATTAATGGGCGTTTTTTTGATTTTTAGGGATCAAAAATCGTACTTGAATTAAGCACAATAAAGCGTTATTATTATAGGCTTTGAAATTTTTATTAGAATAGTATAGTGAAACAAGACAAATTTGTTCAATCGAATGAGGATCAAGCTGCTCAGCATGAGTTGCAACAGCATGGTAGCATACCTGAACACATTGCCATAATTATGGATGGAAACGGTCGCTGGGCGAAAAGCAAAGGCAATATGCGCATTTATGGGCATAAAGTTGGCGTTGATTCTGTTCGCGATATTGTTGAGTCATGTGCACAACTCGGGGTAAAACATTTAACTCTATATGCTTTTTCAACAGAAAACTGGAACAGACCGGAAGCTGAAGTTGGTGCATTAATGCAGATTTTAATTCAATCGCTTAGAAAAGAAGCTAAACGCTTGAATAAAAATAACATACGCCTAACAACAATTGGCCAAACTGATCGATTCCCTGCAATTTGTAAGTCTGCTTTATCTGAGGCTATGGAGCTAACTAAAGACAATGATAGAATGCAATTATGTCTTGCTTTAAGTTATTCAGGTCGTTGGGATATTGTTCAAGCAGTAAAAAAAATTGCCACAAGAGTTGATTCAGGTGATATAGCAATAGATGAGATAAACGATGCGTTGATTAGTAATAATCTTGCTACGGCATCTATTCCTGATCCTGATTTAATAATCAGAACTAGTGGTGAATTTCGTATTAGCAATTTTTTATTATGGCAATTAGCCTATTCTGAGTTATATATCACCGACACATTTTGGCCGGACTTCAGAAGAGATGAGTTATATAAAGCTATTGAATCATTTCAAAAAAGAGAGCGCCGCTTCGGGAAAATTTCGGAGCAGATAACTGAAACAAACAATAAAGCATAATCACTGATTCATGTATTTAACTCCAAAAGAGAGTCATTTAGTAAATACTAATCCGCCCATTGTATCCGTTCCTGAAAAAGTGAAAAAATTAAGTATCCTACTATTTTATGGGTTCGTATTGTGTTTATTCGTTTCTCCTGTGATTCATGCACAAGATAAACCTGAACTCATTCTCGAAGACCCAACCTTAATAACTCCTAAAAAATTTAAAATCTTAGGTGTTGAAATTACTGGTGTTGATAAAAATAATGCGTATATCGTTGCAACGGCAGGTTTAGATGAAGGCAAAGAAATACGCATTCCAGGTTCTCAAATTCCTGATGCCATTAAAGCTCTTACGCGCACAGGTTTATTTACTGATGTTAAGATTTTCATCAAACAACAGTTAGGCGATGGTGTTTTTCTCTTGATTTCAGTTAAAGAACAACCACGTTTAGCTTCTTTTGAGTTTAAAAAAATTAAACGATCTGAACGAAATGATTTAAAAGAATTAATGCCTCTATTAACAGGCTTTGCCATAACAAAATCAACCAAAGCTCAAGCTGTTGCTACAATAAATCGTTTTTATGAAAACAAAGGCTTTCGAGATACTCAAGTTGATATTGAAGAGGTAATTGTAGATTCAACAAGAAATAGAGCTAAATTAATATTTAGTATCGATAAAGGACAAAAACTGGAAGTTCAAAAGATTAATTTCATTGGTAACAAAGCTTATAAAAAGAAGAAATTATTAGGCAATATTGGAGATTTTAAAGAAGACAGATGGTATCACATTTTTTCAGCAACCATTTTCAAAAAAGAAGATTTTCAAAAAGGGAAAGACGAAATGCTCACCTTTTACCGTAAAAATGGATATAGAGATGTAAGAGTAATTCGTGATAGTGTTTATGTGTACAATTTTAAGAAGAAAAAGAAGAAAACGATAAAAGCTATCGGGGTTGATATTGAAATTTATGAAGGCCCACAATACAAGGTTAGAAATTTAAATTGGGATGGAAACACGGTTTATTCTGATGAAGAACTTAGTGTAGCTTTAGATTTTCGCAATGGAGATATTTTTGATCAAAACAAGTTTGAAGAAAATCTATATTTCAATAAGAATAACTCTGATGTGAGTTCTAAATATCAAGATGTTGGTTATTTGTTCTCTCAGATTGAACCAAAAATTGTAGTTGTTGGGATCGATTCTTTAGATATTAATTTTACCGTTGTTGAAGACGAAAAAGCAACGATAAAAGAAGTTGGATTTTCTGGGAATACAAGAACACATGATCAGGTAGTTCGCCGTAACTTGAGAACAGTTCCAGGACAGACCTATAGCCGTCAAAATATTCAGCGTTCAGTTCGGGAGTTAGCAACCCTTTCCTATTTCCAACCTGAGACTATACAACCTGATTTAGATTATGATTATGAAGCTAAAACGGTAAGCATAAACTATAGAATGAAGGAACTTTCAGGAACGGATAACTTTGAGTTCTCAGGTGGTTTTGGTGGGGCGCAAATTGGTGTTATTTTATCAGCAAGATTAAATTTCAACAATTTTTCTATTCAGAGTTTAAATGAGAAAGAAGCATGGAGTCCGTTGCCAAGTGGTGATGGCCAGCGTTTCTCTCTTGGTATTCAAGTTACTGGAAATGGCTTCCGTCAGTATGATATTGGTTTTCAAGAACCGTGGTTGTTTGGTCGTCCGAACTCATTTGGAATTAATGGATCTTATTCATTATATAGTACAGCAAGTTCTAGAGATGAATTATTATCCGCATCGATTTCTTATGGACAACGGTTACAGTTCCCTGATGATTATTTTACCCACACCTCTATTGTACAATATCAGGCGTATGATGTAACAGGATCGTTTGTTAATGATCAAGGTAAAGTGTATGTATTAAATTTCCAGCAAATCTTGGAAAGGAATTCGTTAGATAACTTTATTTCACCAAATTCAGGTTCAAAATTAACTATTTCTGGTACATTTGCTCCTCCTATTGGAGGTTTTAATCAATTTTATAAGTTAAAATTCAAATACAGCCACCACGTACCCCTTATTGGAAAATTAATATTCACCAATGGAACCGAAATAGGACATTTAGGATATTTTGGAGAAAATGATCGTTCTCCATTTGAGAAGTTCTTTTTAGGTGGTACTCCATTGCAACAAAGGCAGACATTTACAAGAGAAAATATTGACTTAAAAGGATATCCTGGAGGTTTTTCAGGATCAATTTCACCAATAGGTTCCTCTGGGCAGCCAATTGGAGGAAACTATTATATTAAATATATGGCTGAAATGAGATATCCTGCAGTTCAAAATGAACAATTACAATTAATTCCTTATTTGTTTGCTGAAGGTGGAAATGCATTCGATCAATTTAGAAATGTTGCACCTTTTAATTTAAAACGTTCCGCTGGTTTTGGTTTACGTTTGTTCCTGCCTATTCTCGGTTTGATTGATTTAAGTTATGGTTATCGTTTCGATAGTATTCCAAATACTCAAGTTAGTGCTGGAAACTGGGAATTTTTATTCAACATTGGTCCATCTTTCTAATATGAACAAACGTGTGTTAAAAAGTTCATTTTTTTCAATTATTCTAGTAATAGCCACAACTGTGAGTCTAAAAGCTCAACAAAAAATAGGATATATTGATTCTGACTTTATTCTGTCAAAAATTCCTGAGTATTCAAATATTAATGAGCGTCTCAATATATTGTCGCAACAATGGAAAAAGGAATTATCTGAATTAGAAGAAGAGGTTGCAAGCTTAGACAAAGAATATGAGTCAAAATCTATTTTATATACTGAGGAAATAAAGAATCAAAGGTTAAAGGAAATTGAAGCAAAGCGACAGAAAATTGATCAGTTTAGAAATGCCAAATATGGCCCATCAGGCGAATATTTCAAAAGACAACAAGAGTTTATTGAGCCCTTACAACAACGAATTCTCGAAGCGGTAAATAAAATTGCCGAAAGAGAAAAATACGATTTCATATTTGACCGAACAGGTGATTATTTGTTTCTATTCACAAATCAACAATGGAATTTAAGTGAAGATGTTTTATTAGAACTTGGAATTGAATTGGAAGAAAGTGGAAATTAACAGCTTTTGTATATTTAGAAACTAAACACGAAAAAACGAATAATAATGATACAATTCAAAAAACTAATAGGAATTGCCCTTACGTTTGTATGTTTAATGAGCATGCAAATTAGTGCACAATCTTTAAAAGTCGGGTATGCAAATCCGGATCAAATAATTGGAAACTTGCCTTCATTTAAGAAAATTCAACAAGAAATGGAAAGTCTTGTAAAAACAAGAGAAGCAAGTTTACTTGGGAAACGAGATTCTTTAGCTAAAAGTTTTCAAAGCTATCAAGAACTTTCAGCAAATATGAGTACAAGTCAACGTGAAGCTGAAGAAACAAGATTACAAGGCTTAAATGATGAGTTACAAGAGCTTAGTAATTCTGTACGTGCAGAAGTACAGAGAAAACAAGCAGAATTATTGCAACCGGTTTATTCAGAAATTCAGAAAGCTATCGATGAGGTGGCAAAAGAGTTAAAATTAGATTTTGTTTTTAACAAAGTTACAAGTAATGGTGATACAATTATTTTGTTTGCCAACGATACTGCTTCTAATAAACTCGATATCACAGAAAAAGTAATTGCAAAATTAACAAAGAAATAAAATAAATCATGAAAAAACTTATACTTATAGTAGCTCTTTTCTGCGTAGCCCAAATGGATATAGCAGTAGTTAATGCACAACAATTAACAATCGGTTATGTTGATCCTAATTCAATTTTAGCGAAAATGCCTGAAATGGCAGCGGTAGATCGCAAATTGAAAAACTTTATGGAGAAAAAACAAAAAGAATTTGCTGATAAAGAAGCGGGATTTAGAGATCAAATGGCTGCTTATGAGCAAAAAAAAGCGGTTATTTCAGCTGATGCAAGAACACGTGAAGAAACAAAATTGAATCAGCTAAGACAAGAGTTAATGGTTTTTGATCAACAGTATCAACAAGAAATGCAGCAAAAACAAGCTGAATATGTAGGGCCTTTGTACAAGCAAATTCAAGATGCAATTTCGGCAGTAGCAAAAGAGAATAAAATGACTTACATATTCAATACAGTTACAACAACCGGAGATTTTATTTTGTTATATGCTTCAGATGATGCGCAACAAAAATATAATATCACTGAAAAAGTAATAGCAAAATTAGGGATGTAATATTGTAGATTAAATAAATATCTACTATATTTCGAGTCTCTATAAAATTAACTTAAACACACACAAACGCATGTACGCAATCGTAGAAATAAGCGGGCACCAATATAAGGTGACAACAAACGATGTCGTTTTCGTTCATAAACTGGCAGTAAATGCCGACGAAAAATTCGATGTCGACCGTGTATTGCTAGTAGCAGATGGCAATGGAGCCGTTAATATCGGTACTCCAGTCGTCGTGGGAGCCAAAGTTTCGGCTACCGTTTTAGATCAAGTCAAAGCTGATAAAATTCTTGTTTACAAGAAAAAACGTCGTAAAGGATATGAAAAACGTCGTGGTCATCGTCAGCAATTGACCAAACTGAAAATTGACACTATTTCTATTTCGTAAGAAAGGACTGATTCCATGGCTCACAAAAAAGGTGGTGGTTCCACGAAAAACGGTCGCGATTCTAATTCCCAGCGATTGGGCGTTAAGCGTTTCGGTGGCCAATTTGTTTTATCCGGAAATATCTTAATACGTCAACGTGGTACAAAATTTCACCCTGGTGATAATGTAATGCGTGGCGGAGATGATACTCTGTTTGCAACTGCTCATGGTTATGTTGAATTCTCAAAAGGCAAAAACGATCGTACGTTTGTACATATTCGTGAAGCTGTAGCAGAAGCATAATCACTCACAGTTTTTTATTTAAGCCTCGAGGAATACTACGAGGCTTTTTTTTTGTCTTTTAATTTGTATGTATTATGCTTCAATTAGGTTTATTTAATCTATTAACCGTTCTGAGAAGTACTTCTGTAGGTTTATTCTTGGGTGATGATGAGGGCAATGAAGTCCTATTACCGAATAAATATGTTCCTGAGGGTACTCTTATCTCAGATAATATTGATGTTTTCGTTTATACGGATAGTGAAGACAGACCAATAGCTACAAACTTGATACCTACTATTCAATTACATCAATTTGAAGTGTTGTTATGTAAGGATGTATCAGAATATGGGGCGTTTTTAGATTGGGGATTAGAGAAAGATTTATTTGTTCCGCATAGAGAACAACGAGAAAAAATGAAAGTTGGGGAATCGTATTTAGTTTATTTATATCTAGATGAGCGAACTAACCGCTTAATTGCTTCATCAAAAATAAATCAGTTTTTAAGTAATGATTATTTAGCAGTGAAAGAAGATGACGAAGTTGAGTTAATTATCTCCGATAAGACTCAATTAGGATATAATGTTATTATAAATGGTGTTCATTCTGGCTTATTGTATGATAATGAAGTTTTTAAGCCCTTAGAATACGCAGAAAGAACAATTGGTTATATCTACAAAATTAGGGAAGATAAAAAGATAGATGTACGTTTATATAAATCTGGATTTGCAGGAATTGAAGACAATACAGTTCTACTGAAAAATACCATGCAAAAAAATAATGGCTTTTTAAACTTAAACGATAAAAGTTCTGCAGAGGACATTTATGCCACGCTTAATATCAGCAAAAAGCAATTTAAAAAAGCCGTTGGTAATTTGTTGAAATCGAAAGAATTAGAAATTACAGAAACGGGCATTAGATTACTGTAAATAGAGTTTGTGATAAGTAAAACGTCATTTGGCTTCGCAGTGCCTTCGGTATCACTGAAAAGTGGAATCTCGAATTTAGCTCCCAAAATGGGCAAAGATAGCATTTCATGGTTTTTCAAATCGCTTCGCGTTTGCAAGAATCGTTTTTCAACTGAATGACCTTAGTTTTTTATACCAGTTTTATTATTTATTTCTTATTCCGAACTCAGGTTTGTAGCTTATTGTTTATAGAATTGTGGAAATATTAAGTTTAAGCACAAGATTTGGGCGAAATCCCGTCCAAAAAAATTAGGGACGGGAATATTCTTTCTTTAATTTGATTAATGATTTAACAGGGTTTCTTTGATTACAATAGTAGGATTAAATTTAACCTCCGATGTAATTGAATTAGAGATTAGACAAGCTTTTTCACTCATTTCTAAAATTCGTTTAGCTTTAATCTCATTATCGGGATTGTCAATAATCAGAGTTGGGTTAAGAGTGATTTCAGTGACTCTGAATTTACCATCTTTACGGTCAACAATTCCTTTAGCATCACAAGAAAAGTCTAAATAATCGAATTTGGAATTTTCTGCCACAGCTAAGAATGTAGTCATTAAACAGGATGAAACAGCAGCAACAAACAAATGTTCAGGAGACCAGATTCCGGGCATTCCTTTGGGGAAATCAGGTGGTGTTGCAACTTCTATTGATGTTGGTAAAGCTGAGGAGGAGATCATTCCCAATCTATCAGCTTTCCATTGAAGATGTACATCGTAAATGTGATCAGTACTCATTTTATTTATGTTAAATTATAAAGAGCTTAATTATAAGGTAAAAATACCCAATATACTTTTATTTAGCAATTGATTTAAACTATAAAGAAAATAGGTTTTAGAATGAGCTTGAATTGATAATTGCTGACAAAATACATTCGAAAAAGAAAGGAAGTAAAAAAAAAGAAGCAAGAAGAAATTTAACATACATGCACAGGGAAACATAGTTCAACTTAGAAAAAAAACAGGTATTAAGTTAAGTCAGTTTGAAATATAGCGGAATTAATTTTTCTAGGTTGAAAAGTAAAAGATAAAATAATTGAAAAAAAGCATTGTTAAAATTAGACTTAAGGGTACAAATGGATATGGAATTATATTTCAAAAAGTTTATATTGAAAATAGTTGAAGTATGCCTATTTTGTTAACGCTAACAGATTAGAAAAAAATAGACTTATCAGATTAATATATACCAATAATGAATAAGATGTTACAAACTTTGTTATTTTATCCATGAAAAAAGTAATTGAAACGTGTAACTCTAAAAGTACCATAATAAAGTAAAATAGAAAATGGCAAGGGAGATAAAAAAATCAACCAAAAATGTAACCTTGAAAGAAGTAGCAGCAGAATTAGGCGTTTCTACTATGACCGTTTCAAGAGCAATAAATAATCGTCCCAATGTGGATGAGAAAACAAAAAAGAAGATTATGGAAGTGGTTACTAGAATGGGATACACCCCAAATTTAGTAGCTAAAAGTCTGATATCAAGTAAGACTTATACAATAGGAGTAGTGATACCTGAGATATCGCATTCATTCTTTCCAGAGGTAGTTAAAGGAATAGAAGAGGTAGCCAATGAACATAATTATCAAATATTTTTAACCAACACATCAGATAGTTTTGAAAAAGAAAAAGCGGTAATAGAAGCATTAAGAGCAAAGCGAGTTGATGGGATTTTAATTTCAACCAGCTTAACAACAACAGATTATTCTTTTTATAAAAGATTGGTGGCATCAGGTTTACCGATGGTCTTTTTTGATCGATGTATTACTGATGTTGGTATTAGTTGCATAGGAGTAAATGATAAAAGTGCATCAAGACAGATTACAGAACATCTTATTCATAAAGGGTATAAAAGAATAGCTTATTTAAGTGGGCCAAAGCAGTTGTCGATAGGTAAAGATCGTTTTGAGGGTTTTATGGAAGCTTTATGGTTAAATAACATTGAAGTAGATGAAAAATTAATTATTGAAAATGGGTTCAATGAAAAAGGTGGGTTTCATGCCATGAATCAATTACTTTCACTTTCAGAAAAAGAACGACCAAGAGCAGTGGTTGCCGTAAATGATCCTGTTGCAATTGGGGCAATGGAAGCCATAAAAGAGGCAGGCTTAAGAATACCAGAAGACATTGCCATAGTGGGATTTACCAATGATATTCGAGCAAGTTTAGTAAATCCACCATTAACAACGGTGCATCAGCCAGCCTTTGAAGTAGGGAAAAAAGCAGCCTTTAAAATCATTAAAACTATTGAGTATGAAGATGAGCCTGTGGAAAATGTAGAATTAATAACCAAGCTCATTATTAGAAAATCTTGCGGTAGTTAAAAGAAATTTTAAATAGCATTTTGTGCATACCTATTTTTTTGGTAATTTCTTAAATGTTAGCGATAACATAAAGTGGTTTTAGGAAGCTAGCTAAGTTATCGTCTGCATGAAAATAAATCTGAGTGTTGGAGAGGATTCAATAACTCAGGAGTAATCATAACATCTCAATGCCATACGTATGCAATTTTCCACATTAGACTTCATCGTATTTTTTGGCTACTGTCTCATTATTCTTTCTATAGGAATATTCGTTGCAAGACGAAAAGGATCGGATGATGCAGAAGGCTATTTTTTAGCTAGTAAGTCCTTACCATGGTGGGCTATCGGAACATCACTGATAGCTGCTAATATTTCTGCCGAACAAATGATAGGAATGGCCGGTTCAGGCTATGCCATAGGGTTGGCAATCGCCAGTTATGAATGGATGGCGGCATTGACACTAATCTTAGTAGCAAAATATATGCTACCGATTTTCATTGAAAAAAACATTTACAGTATGCCACAATTTCTTGGAATTCGTTTTGATGAGCGGGTTCGAGCAATTTTGGCCATATTCTGGTTATTAGTTTACGTATTTGTGAACCTCACTTCAGTTCTGTATTTAGGAGCGCTAACAATGAAAACCATTCTTGGTTTTCCACTCATGTATGGAATTATCGGTTTGGCTGTATTTTCGGCCATTTATACCATTTATGGAGGGTTGAAAGCGGTAGCGTGGACAGATGTTGTGCAAGTATTCTTCCTAGTTGGAGGCGGATTGCTCACAACATGGTTGGCCTTGAACGCCTTTGGTAAAGGAAACGGCGCTTTAGCTGGGTTCGTAGATTTATTAGATAAAGTGCCAGGACATTTTGAGATGATTTTAGATAAAGGTCATAAGTTTTATTATGAACTTCCTGGAATTAGCGTATTAATTGGTGGATTGTGGATTGCGAATATCAGTTATTGGGGAATAAACCAATACATCATTCAAAGAGCCTTAGCTGCTAAAAGTGTTGCTGAAGCACAAAAAGGCTTGTTATTCTCAGGTTTCCTTAAATTATTGATGCCACTGATTGTTGTTATTCCCGGAATTGCTGCTTTTGGATTTGACGTACAATTAAATCGCCCTGATGAAGCTTACCCTTGGTTATTAAGTCAATTTGTTCCATTGGGATTACGAGGTTTAGTTTTTGCTGCTCTAATTGCAGCTATTGCTTCATCAGTTGCTTCCATGACCAATAGTACAGCAACTATATTTACCATGGATATTTATAAAGTTCATTTTAAACCTAAAGCTTCTGAACATAATTTAGTGTTTGTTGGTCGTTTAGTTGGCGCAGTTGCTCTTTTAATAGCTATTATAGTTGCACCACAAGTTGAAAACTTTGGTCAGGCATTTCAATTTATTCAAGAATTTACAGGTTTTGTGAGTCCAGGTATTGTAGCCATCTTTTTATTAGGTTTATTCTGGAAACGAGCAACATCGAATGCGGCTGTTTGGGGTGCTATTATCACTATTCCAACTGGATTCTTGTTCAAGTGGCTACTTCCCACATTTCCATTTATGGACAGAATGGGAATCGTTTTTCTCATCATTGTTGCAATAATGGTAGTAATATCACTAATTGAAACTAAAAAAGATCATCCTAAAGCGATTTTGATTAGTACAAAACTATTTTTTACTGAAACCAGTTTTAATATAGGTTCTATTTTAATTAGCGCCATTCTTGCAGTTCTCTACATTCTTTTTTGGTAAAAGGAAACTATACTATGAATACAAATGAATTAAAAGTGCGCACTGGATTTGAAACGTACTTCAAAGGAAATCCTATCTTAATTTGTTCTCCAGGACGAGTTAATTTAATTGGCGAACACACCGATTATAATATGGGCTTTGTGTTGCCAGCCGCTATAGATAAAGCTATTTATGTAGCTCTTATTCCCAATAATAAAAACATGATACGCTTGCATTCCACGGATATGGAGCCTGCGTATTATGAAACTCCAATTACTGAAAATTACAAAAAAACGGGTGTTAATTGGGCTGACTATATAATTGGTGTTGTAGATCAATTACAAAAAGCTAGACATTGGGTCGGAGGATTTGATTGTGCATTTGGCGGAGATGTTCCGATTGGTGCAGGTTTATCTTCATCAGCGGCCTTGGAAGGTGGTATTGCCTTTGGACTTTCAGAATTATTCAATTATGGTTTGACTCGTCTAGAAATGACGAAAATTTCTATGCAAGCTGAAAATGAGTTCGTAGGAGTTAATTGTGGTATTATGGATCAATTTGCAAGTTTACATGGACAGAACGGAAATGTAATAAAACTAGATTGTCGTTCACTTGATTTCAAATATTATCCGTTTAACTGGGATTCCATTCGAGTGCTTTTATGCGATACGAAAGTAAGAAGAACTTTGGCTGGATCGGAATACAATGTGCGCCGAGCACAATGCGAAACGGGTGTTAGTGTAGTTCAGAAAACGTATCCAGAAGTGAAAAGTCTTCGAGATGTGTCTAAAGAAATGCTTGAAGCACACAAAGATTTTATGGAAGAGGTTGTTTATCGTCGATGTTTATACGTAATTAACGAAAATAGTAGAGTTGAAAAAGCCTGTGAAGCATTGATGAATAATGACTTAGAAGGATTTGGACAACAAATGTATGCATCTCATACAGGTCTAAGTAAAAACTATGAAGTGAGCTGTTTAGAATTAGATATTCTTGTAGATGCTACGAAACAACTCGATGGAGTCTTAGGATCAAGAATGATGGGTGGCGGTTTTGGCGGCTGTACTATTAATCTTGTTTCTTTAGATAAACTGAATGAAAGCATGGCATTTATCCGAGACTATTATAAAGAAAAAACAGGAAATGAGCCTGGGTTCCATGTTGTTAAAATTGGTCAAGGAACACATATCTTTGGCTAAAAATTAAAAAAAATAATCTATGTTTTTTAAGAGATATTCTTACTAGATATAGAATTATTTTTGTAATTCAAATTTCTTAAAACTTGTGCTCGAATTCAATAATAATTTTGAAAATAAAAGCATAAATAAAATTCAAACTTTTTATAAAAGCGATGATATCTTAATTGAGATAAAGCTTTTTTTTTCATAAATGGCTCAAGTGTAAAGTCAATTATGAAGATTTTGCACTTTCAAATTATGTGAAATAGCGATTATTTTATTTATAACTACATTTTAGCAAACCTTCACTAATTAATTATTCCAAACGAAATTAAAAAAGTGAGTGTAAAGTTGATTGAAGTAGAAAATAGTAGATAATAAATTGAAAGAATAGTAGAAGAACTCAAAACAATAAAAAGTGGTACAATTAAATGAACGAACAGAAAATCAATTTTTTTGAAAAGCCTCATCGTAGACTAAATATTTTATCGAATCAATGGATTCAGGTTTCACCACACAGAACTCAACGACCTTGGCAGGGCAAACAAGAAGTTACCTCATCTTTCCCAAAATTGGAGTATGATTCAACATGTTATTTATGCCCAGGAAATTCACGATCAGGCGGTAAAAGTCAAAACCCCGAATACGATTCAACTTTTGTGTTTGATAATGATTTCAGTGCTCTGTTACCTGAAACGGAAAGTGAAAGTATGAATGATGAAGGTTTGCTTTTAGGTAAATCTGAAAAAGGAATTTGTAAAGTAATCTGTTTCTCGCCGCGACATGATTTAACCATTCCAGAAATGAGCCACGAAGAAGTACGTAAAGTAGTTGATGTGTGGGTTAATCAATATGTTGAACTTGGCGCAAATGAGTGGATAAATTATGTACAAATTTTTGAAAATAAAGGTGACATTATGGGTTGTAGCAATCCACATCCACATGGACAGATTTGGGCTCAAGAATCAGTTCCTGAAGAACCAATGAAGGAATGGGTACAGCAAGAAAAGTATTTTAAAGAAAATGGAAGAACACTTCTTGGAGATTATTTAGCACTAGAGTTGAAGAAAAACAAACGGATTGTAGCTGAAAATGAACATTTTGTGGTGTTAGTACCATTTTGGGCATTTTGGCCTTACGAAACGATTGTAATTAGTCGTCGAGCTTTTGCAGGTTTTAATGATATGAGCGAAGAAGAGCGAGATGGATTGGCGGATATTATGCGTAAAATAACCATCAAATACGATAATCTATTTAAGGTTTCATTTCCCTATTCTGCTGGTTTTCATCCTGCGCCAACCGATGGAAAAGAACATCCTGAATGGCATTTCCACATGCATTTTTATCCTCCATTGTTGCGTTCAGCAACAGTAAAGAAATTTAGTGTTGGTTACGAAATGTTGGGAAATGCACAACGAGATATTACGGCTGAGTTTGCAGCAAGTGTGTTACTCGGACTTTCTGAGATACATTACAAACAGGAATAATTTTTTTTGAAATTAGTATTAAGGCTAACAGTCTTGTCTCAAAAAGAATGAAAAATGGCTTAAATGATAAAGCGGATGCAAAATAAATGCTTAAAACGCTAAAAAAGCGCTTGCATAAATATAAAAAAATGTTTACGCTTGAGTTATGTTAACGATAACAATAAAATAGGTTCCTTTGAATGAAAATACTTACGAAGATATTCCTAGTTCTTTTACTAGGATTAATGATATTAAAAACAGAGAGTTACGCTCAATATCCAGTAGTTTATGATATTGATGGAAATGAATATGAAGTGGTTACAATTGGTAATCAAGTATGGATGCGGCAGAATTTAAAGACCACGAAATTTAATAATGGTGAAGAAATTTATGATGGTACTCAATATGCGGATTGGAATACAACCTCATCAGTGAATAAACTAGCAGCTCGATCAGCATATGGGTATAATTACTCTAATGTCGATAACTTTGGTTATATGTATAATAACTATGCAGTAACTGATGAAAGAAACATTGCAATAAAAGGATTTAGAGTTCCTAGTGATAGTGACTTTCAAGATTTAGAGTCCAATGTTGGAATGCTAGAGGGTGATTTGAGCATTACTGGTACAAGTAGCAATCGAGGTACAACTGGTCAAATTGGCAATCTATTGAGATCAACAAGTGCTACTTTTTGGGATGCAAGTGCGACTCCTACAGATGCTTTTGGATTAAATATTCAAGCAGGGAGTATCAGATATGGCGATGGTACCTTTGAAGGTTTTGCCAGTGGCGGGTCGAATACAGCATCACTTAAAAGGATTGGTCAAATATGGACTTCAACAGCTGACGCAGGAGATGCAACTAAAGCTTACAGACGATTATTTAATTACAATGCTACAGGCGTTGGTAGAAATACCGTTATCAAAACAGTTGGGATTTATGTTCGATTAATGGCCGATGCTATGGCCGAAATTGACAATTCAGCTGGTTTTCGCATGTTAAGCTCACCAGTTGAAACCACATTATCTGTTCTACTTAAACAGTTATGGACACAAGGAGCAACTGGCGCAGATGATGAGAGTGGTTCTCCAAATGTTTATACTTGGTCAACTGCTTCACAAAACTGGGTAGCTGTAACAGATTTAAGTGCCACAATTTCTGCAGGAACAGGTGTTTTAGTTCAAGTTTTTGCAGATAATGATGCAAGTGGAGAAGCAGATACCAAGTCTCGTGCAATCGCAGTTTCTGGTACTATAAATACAGGTGATGTAAGTCCAACACTTGCAACAGGTGCTGATGAATTTACTTTAATTGGTAATCCATACAGTAAATCACTTGACTTTAACTCCATCGAAAGATCAAATCTATATGATGTAGTTTATGTTTGGGATGCTGCAACAGAAAACTGGAAAACCTATGGAGCAGATAAACTAACAGGAAATGGTTATGGAGATTTAACTGACGGGTTAATTGCTCCATTTCAATCATTTTTTGTTGCCAATAGTACAACATCACCAAGTTTAACTATGAGTTTAACTGATACTTCATCAACAGCTGCAACTTTCCTTGGTAAAACTCAATCAAAATCTGATTTTATCCGATTACAACTAAGTGGAAATGAGTTAACTAGCTCAACTTGGTTGGTATTTAATGAAGAAGGAACCTTAACAACTCCATCAAAAAGAGATGCGTTTAAATTAAGTTCTTACAGTGCTAATTTTGCACAATTAGCAACGAATAAAGGAAATAAATTACTAGATATAGCCCATTTTCCATCAACTGAGCTAAATTATTCTATTCCTATATCGATTTCTGCAAGTGAAAACGGAAGTTTTTGGTTATCTGCAACACAATTTCAAGTAGCTGAAGGTACATCACTCGTTTTTAATGATCGCATAGAAGGGATTTCAATTCCTATTACTGAAGATTTTATGTATTTGATTGAAATAAATCAGATTGCTAAACATAAATCGGGTAATCTAATTGAAGGTCCAATGTTAGCTTCAAGTTCAACGGAGTTGTCTTATAGCATTACCGTAAAAACCGGAACGGTAACTTCTGTAGAATCAAAGGATGGAGAAATACCTGCACAAGTGTATTTAGCACAAAATTTCCCAAATCCGTTCAACCCAAGTACTCAAATCAGTTTTGCGGTTCCAACACAAACACCTGTACGTTTAGCCGTGTATGATATGTTAGGTCGTGAAGTTGCTGTTTTGCTTGATGAAGCAAAAGTAGCTGGAAGTTACAAAGTTAGCTTTGATGCTTCTAACTTGCCAAGTGGGGTTTATCTGTACCGTTTACAAGCAAATGGACAAACTCTAAGTCAACGAATGACCCTGATAAAATAAATCGTACTTGACAAATAAGCAGGGATGAGTTTTAAGCTCAAATCTGCTAAAAATGTGTTCAATATTGGTAAAAAATAAATTTAAAATTCTATGAAAATGGTAAATAATAAAAATATTCAAAAAGTGGTCAGCATTGCTGTGTTCTGTGTTTTTCTTGTTGCAGTATTATTAACAGCAGATTCTGTTTTTGCTCAACCACCACCTCCAGCATTACCTCAAGATGTAACTCAAGCACCAATTGATGGAGGTTTGGGTTTATTATTAGTCGGTGGTGGTGCGTATGCGCTAAAAAAACTCAAAGGGAAAAAATAGTTTTTCCCAAATTGATAAAAAAAGAGCAAACCCACTTGATACGAACGTAAGAATGGTTTGCTTTTTTTATTTTTCATTAATTAACATCACGTTTATGTTAAAAAAAAATAATTATTTAAGCTTAGTTATATACTCAATAATAAGGATGAAATATCTTGAAATGGGAGTATTGGGGATTCTTTTATTTAGCCATGCTGCTTACTCAATTCAAATTAATACTAATGGATTAAATAAGGGAGCGACTAGAGAATCTGTTTTAGAAAAATCAGATATAACTCCACCTGATGGTTATGAGTTAATATGGTCGCAAGAATTTGATGTTGATGGAAAACCTGATGAGAAATGGTGGAGTTATGAAAATGGATTTATGCGAAATGAAGAATTACAATGGTATCAGTCCGATAATATTTCAGTAAAAGATGGAATATTGGTGTTTGAAGGACGTAAAGAAGTTGTTCAAAATCCAAATTATAATCCAAATTCAAATGACTGGCGTGTAACAAGAAAACAAGCTGAGTACACCTCAGGAAGTTTGATTACACGAGATAAATTTACATTTAAATATGGTATTGTAGAGGTAAAAGCACGTATAGACACAAGTTTAGGTGCCTGGCCTGCCATTTGGACTGTTGGAGTTGATCGAAAATGGCCAGATAAAGGCGAAATAGATGTGATGGAATTTTATCGAGTTAATGGTGTCCCAACTATTCTAGCAAACGGCGCTTGGGTTAATGCAACAGGAAATGGAGCGGTTTGGAACTCGAAAAAATATCCCTTATCCGATTTTATTAAAAATATGCCTGATTTCCCTGAACGATTTCATATCTGGAAAATGGTCTGGGACGAAAACTCCATCAAATTATATTTAAATGATCAATTATTGAATACGGTAGATGTCAAAAACATAACGTATGAAGATGGATTTAATCCATTTAACCAACCGCATCATTTATGGTTAAATTTAGCAATGGGTGGAAATGGCGGAAATCCTGCAAACTCTGTCCCAATTACTTATGAAGTGGATTATATACGTGTTTTTCAAAAACCAGAAGATATCCCAACTCAACAAACAAATGAGGGTGCCACTCTTTTTGATATTGATGGGAATGGCTATCAAACCAAAGAAATTGGTGATTTAGTTTGGATGACAAAGAATCTAAAAACAACACGATTCAGCAATGGAGACGAAATTCCTTTAATAGGATCTGATGTAGGAAATAATACGAACTGGCAACTAAGCACAACATCTGCACGAACCGTTTTCCGTGGGGATACCAAGAATGTAACTAAATACGGCTATTTATATAACTTTTATACAATTGAAGATGAGCGGGGAATATGCCCTGAGGGTTGGAGAGTTCCTAATGAAGATGATTGGCAAGCATTGGAAACACTAGCTGGTGTTGCTCCAAGTGAATTAAACCGGAATAATGCGTGGGGAGGAACAGCAAACAAAGCAGGTGGAAAATTAAAATCGACCGATACCTTGATGTGGGCTGCTCCGAATACCGATGCGACAGATGAGTTTGGGTTTAATTGGTTATCTGGTAGCCAACGATTTGGATATGGAGAATTCGCAGGGGCAAACACTTATAATTCAAGTGGAGTTTTATGGTCGTCAGGAACATCAGGCTCGAACGGAATCCGTAGATTAGTTAATGCAACACGAGGTGATATTAACAGAAACGCTGTTCCTAAGACAGTTGGCGCTTGTATTCGGTGTGTAATTGAAAAAGAAGAATTAAATATACTAAACGCTATGGGCTTACCGACTCAGGTTTCATTATCACAAAATTATCCAAATCCTTTTAATCCTAGTACAGAAATACAATTTGAACTAGGAAAATCTGGACAGGTGAGTTTAAAAGTTTTTGATCTATTAGGAAGAGAAGTTGCAATTTTGATAAATGAATTTAGAACTGCAGGAATATATGATATCGTATTTGATGCATCAAATTTATCAAGTGGAGTCTATATGTATCAATTACAAGTTGCTGATGTTATCCTTACCAAAAAAATGACCTTGATTAAGTAAAACAATAACAATAAACAAAGAATGAGTAAAGAAATTTTGAGTACACTCTAAAAAGTCCATTCTTTAGATTTATACCCTACTAAATTCTACGAATTTGACGAGTATTTTGCAATAAATAACTTTTGGTGTACGCTTAATTTTGAAGAAAACTACTTTTGATTATCTATTGTCTTACAATGACTTAAAGGACTATTATAAAAAACGATTGATGTAAATAAATAAATAATGAGTCCCCTCTGATTACCCTCATTTTTCAAAAAGTTGAATAATGGATAATTTTTGGATTTTTAGTTGTCATTATTTTAGCTGCAATGCAACTATACTA
>Ga0210034_1000924_pt1 | contig 28190 bp, 31 predicted proteins | sample CryGeymeta201505_FD_185466 | JGI IMG/M metagenome (GOLD analysis project Ga0210034, IMG submission 185466) | Groundwater microbial communities from Crystal Geyser aquifers in Utah, USA - Crystal Geyser metaG 2015-05 (SPAdes) (version 2) | ecosystem: Environmental > Aquatic > Deep subsurface >... | reverse complement strand
CGCCGATTCCAAAGATGCTACAAGACAAAGCAGATCCGAAGTTTCTCAAGACGTTGCAAAGCGACTTATTAGCAGACGAAAAGAAGCAGACGAATTAGTAATTAGACTTAATTCCTGTATAGATTATATAACTAATAACTTCAAGCATATAAATAAAGGTACTTAGCCATGAACGATATAGAGCCAAGAGTTAAGGAGTTGGAGCAGGATTCAAGAAGTAATAGGGAGAGCCTTATAGAGATGCGGCGAGATTTCCACAATGTATCTAAAGCTGTAACTGAAATGAAGGATGCGCTCATTACCTTAGTAGAGCTATCAGAAAGAAACAGGGCCAATGAAAATGCACTGCTAATTTTGAATAAAAGATTTGCAGCTGTTGAGGATAAGTTACAGGGGGTGCATGATACAATAGAAAAGAATCAATGGGTTGCAGATATCGGAAAGACCGTAGTTAAGACAACACTAACAGTTATACTAGTTGCAGGACTTTCTTTTATTGTGGTTAAAGGTAGTGGTAAGTTATGATTATATATTCAGATAAGTTGTTGCCCAAATCTCGCGGCGGTATGACGCTAGGAACTATCATCATTATTAGACCTAGCCTAAAAGGAGATAAGATACTTCTAAAGCATGAACAAGTGCATGTAGCACAGTTTAAAAGAGACTGGCTATTTCCGATTAAATACCTGCTCTCTAAAAACTACAGATTCAATGCAGAGCTAGAGGCTTACAGAGATAGCTTTAGACTTGGCTGGCCTTTAGCATATTGTGCAACGGCACTAACACATTACGGAACAGGTATATCAACTGAAGATGCCAAAGAGAGGTTATTACATGGCTAGTACAACTAAGTTTATGAGTGTAGATTTATCTACAACTAAGATGCCTTTGTTATCTACACTGAAGTCTATGTCTGAAACCTATACAGATAAAACCAACAACCTATCTGAAGCACAACCTTCTCTTATTTATGCACACAATGTAATGCCGACTGGCCAAGGGCTTGTAGCTACTAAACCTTTAACTTTTTGTTCTTCTCTAGTAGATGAAGTTACCTTAGCTAATGTCAGCTATAGGGATTCTGAGAACGTATTCGTGGTAAATGTTATAGACAGGGATTTAAATAAAGCTATACTTATACTTGAAGCCTACAGAGATTCAAACAACTTCTTACAGCTATCAACTGTTGCCTACTCTACTTTCAGCTCTCTTCTAAATACACAACACCAAGTGACCCCGTTGACTGGAATAGCTGGATTAACCTCAGATTCAAAAGATGCAAGATTTAAAATAACTTCAGCAGAGGTTAAGGGTAGAACGCATATATGCATATCTATAACATTTACAGATATAGCTACAGATGAAGTTAAAAGAGAGACCAAGTTTTATCGCATAGAATCTGCCTTAGCTCCAATAGCTGTTGTTGAGGAAACAGGAGACTTGCCTACACTACAGTGGTCTGGACTAGCCGATGAAGTGGTTAAAGGCATAACTACAACTTCCAACTATCTTATAGCTTATTCAGATTCTACTGTAGCTTGGTCGTCTCCATCAGATATGTATAACTTTACACCAAGCACTATTACAGGTGCAGGTAGTGGTTCTCCTGAAGGTGCATTTGGAACTATCTCAACAATAGTGCCTACAACTAGAGGGTTCAATATCTGGTATACTTTAGGTATCATAGCTGCTAGGTTGTCTAACAACACAAGCTACGCGTGGAACTTTACACGTATAAATACAGCAGTTGGAGTAAACTTTGATAATAATGTAACCACAAGTTATCCACAATACGCTATTACAAGTGGAGGCTTGACTTCTGTTGATAACACTAAGACAGAAGTATTGGCCCCGGAGCTAAGCGACTTCATCGCTGGGGGTACTTATGAGTACTGGGATGATGCTACTTCAACTTTGGTTAGAGAGTTTGTTGTAGATACTTTCGACACGCGAATTGCTTATAGCTCTGATAGGTACATAGCTGTAAGCTATAAGAAACCCTTTACAACTGTATACAAATATATAATTATCTATGACTTACTTCTACAAGCCTATGGAAAGATTAAAGTTGACCATGTAGCTGTTTTTCCGCTACAGATAGACATCTTAGGTGACTGGGTTACTTATGAGGAGATGGGAAATGTTAGTTATGCGCAACTGGGTGAGTTAGATTACACGTTTATGCGAGCGCCAACTAATGCGTTAGCACCTTCAGTTAAATACGTTATTGGGGTTGTTCATGCAGATGGGCAGTTACAGTTGCTTGACCCTTCTATCTCTAATGACAAGGCAGGGGCTGTAGCTTTACTTGGAACGTTTTCAACTAAGCAGGGAATAGCTACAACTATTGATCATGTAGTTCTTGAGGAAGTTGTAGATGTAGAGAAGTTCTCTTTGTTTGTAGATACCTCTTATAAAGGTAAAACTATAGACAAGTCTATATCTCCTTACCTAGCGGTATCTGATGGAGGGATGCTAAAATATAACGTACGCTCCACAGGAGTTAATCACACAGTTAGACTAGAAGGCTCCTTTAACTTAACTAAGCTATCAGTTGCTATAAGAGCTGCGGGGTATAGATAATGGAAGAGTTTAGAAGTAAGTTACAAATACCTCTGGGTAATGCACCTGTAGGTTTAGATGCTAGTGATGATGTGTTTAATCTATTCGAAAGTGTTCGTGTTATCTTCAGAGAACTTAGCAACATAGCTGGAAAAACTATTTATACCTCTGCCTCGTATAGCAGCCTTCCTATCACTACTACCATAAACAGCCAAAACATTGATAAACTGTATGTAACAACTAATGAAGCTTTGGCCGTGGGCGACTTTGTGAATATAACTAGCGCCGGAGCTACCAAGGCTTTATTTACAGGGAGTAACCCTCCCCACGCAGTAGTCTTAGAAGTACCTGAAGCTGGCTACGCTATATGCACCACGCGCGGGGCTGTACCTAACTACACTAACCTAACTGTTGGCCAAAGATACTACCTAAGCACTACGGTCGCGGGTGGCTATACTACTAACAGCACTAATTGTTGTCAACAAGTTGGATTTGGAATCAGTCCAACCGAAATGTATATAACCTTATAAAGGAGAATCACCCATGAGTTTAAGTATAGGCGGCTCAAAATCTAAGTCAAAGTCAAAGTCAACTTCTAAAGCAAAGACAGAAGAAGATAAAACAAGTTCCTTTTCTAGGGAAGCTACACAAGCACTTACAGACATGGCTAGCACAAGTTCTTCCAACACCTCTAGCTATTCAAAGGAAAGGGCTAGGGTAATTGATGCTACTACTAAAGCCAACCTATTGGCCGGACAAGCCGCAGCGCTAGGCAATGTGAATTACTTCACAGCTGGGCAAGCTAAGACAGACTCTAAGATTGCAGTAGACGAAGCTATGAGGGGTATTATGCAGGAGTATCTACCAGAGTTAAATCAGGCTGCAGCTAGTTCAGGACTGTATAGTTCAACTACTAACAGACAGCTACAAGAGAATTTAGCAGGCAGAACTGCCGCTAGCGCTGGGTTAGTGGGATTAGAAACTGCTAAGGCTTATGCAAGTTTGGCAGCTGAAGCAGCTAATACCTTAACTGGACTGGCTAGTCAGATGGGTTACACAGAAACAGACGCAGGAAGTGCTGACGAAGCAGCTAGCTCAACTAGCTCTAAAACAAGTACTAGTAAAGAGGAAGAATCCGGTACTGGTAATACGCAACTCTTATCTCAGAGTGCAAGTAAAGGTTCTGGCGCTGCATCAGGGTCTAGTGTTTCTTATAAGGCAGCTAATAACTAAGGGGATTTAATTATGGCTAATACTGGTACTATACATGATATTGTATCTGCTATAGGCGGACAGGGTGCTTCAGGTTATATAAACTCTAGCACTAGGCAGGCAGCTAACTCTATACAGACAGACGTACAAAGAAGGGCTAACTCTCTTCTAAGCCAAGTTCAAGCAGAATCTGAGATAGCTCTTAGAAAAAAGAATATAAAGGAGGCTGCAACACTAAAGAGTGCTGGTATACCAGAGACTACAGATGATGAGGAGCTTAATACTATTGTAGAGAAGGTTATAGCAGATCATGCTAACGCGCAGTCAGAACTAAAGAAAATACTAGAAAATATTACAGGAGCGATGTAATTATGGATGTTGCAGAAATTGTACAGACTGGAAATAGCAAAGAAGCTTTAGCTGTACTTAGTAGGGCTGAGCAGCAAGCTAGAGACGAGCAACTATCCCAGCTAGATGCGCAAAAGACTACACTCGAAAATAACTATCTTAATCAGTCTGAATTAGCTGTAAGGGCTGCGCAAATTGCTGGGGATAACTTAGCTTACAAGCAGGGTATTAATAACTTCAAAACTGTTGCTAGTGAGGAGGCTAAAAAGTATATAGACCCTGAAGCTAAAAACACTATGGTTGAACAAGCCGTGTTAGCCCAAATACAATCCGCCAAAGAGTTAGAAGAAACTAGTGCCGCATGGGAAAAATACCAAGCAGCTAAAAATGAAGATGCTCCTATACTTGAGGAAGTTTGGAACTATGTAACCACAGGTAATTCCATTGAAGGTTCCGCTAAACTAGACCTAGCTCAAGAAATAAACGAAGATAAGTTTATGACCAATAGACTAAGCACAATTAAAACACAGTTTAGAACTATGGTCAACACAGCTAACTCTATTGCAATGCAATCTGATACTGTACAAAATGCGCAGAAGAGGCTGATAGAATTACAAAATAAAGTTGAGTCTGGACTTACAGACCTAAATATAGACAAGAACTATCAAGTTATTCGTGATGCTTATATATCTAGAGTTGGGGAACTAGACGAAAAAGAAGTTAGGCTACAGTTGGATAAAATCAATAGTCAAAAGAAAGATGTTACAAATAGCCTTACACGTGGCTTAACCCAAGAAAATAGGCGGTCTATCCAAGAGAGTAGATTCATAAATATGGGTAATAGACGAATAAATGCTGCTCTAACTACGATAGCTAGCACTACAACTACTAGCAAGGAATACCCTAGTATCGATCAGGCCTTATCAGCTGAAGTTATTAAACAGGGCAATGACTATCTAGCTGCTGTAAATGACTACACCAGTATACAGATTAAAGGTACCTCATCTATGACTCCCGAAGATAAGGCAATACATGAAACTAGACTAGCTGAAGCCGAGGCACACCTAGAAGCTAAGCATAAAATTTTTGAGGAGGCTAGAGTTAAATTTGATACCACTGCCCATGGTGTGATGGTAACTGCAGCTAAGGAAAACAAGGACTCTGCGGACAGGATACATAGAAGCGTTAACTCTTTTATGGCTGCTACAGGTAATCCTAAGTTCTCTACTACTAAAGATTCAAATAAGTTCTTTGCAAAGAATCCAGATGTTGCTAGTATAGCTGTAGCTTACAACGAGGGCGGACTTCCAGAAGTACTCAAAGCTAGAACTCCTGAACAAGCCCTGTCTATATTAGAACAATTAAGTGGCTCACCTTATAATAAAATACTCTCCGAGATGCCTGTAGTTGTTAAGCAGTTATACAAAGCTCTAGCAGAAGAAAAAGCTAACATAGCCGCCAAGAACAAAGTTACAGGAGGGTTAACAGACGCACAGTTTGAAGAAGGCTTTCCGCATACTAATAAACTAGGTGCGTTTATTCAAAGAGTTATACAAGACCCATTCGATACTGACGGGAGTAAAGTTCCCGGTGATGTAGCTAAGTTGTTATCCATTAATGCTGATGATATAGGGCACATGAAAAACAATCCTTTTGCACAAGAACTATCCGCCGCGGTTGCTGCCAGCGATAGCGGGGTACTTGATGCAGACACTATTAAAGACTTCTTAGATGTTCAGGTGAGGTTAAAGGTAGATGACTCTGAGGTTATTAAAAGTGGTGGACCCAGCTTTTGGTACTCGCCAGAAGTTAAGAAAGTTACATCAAGAGTTCTTGTAGACTTAACTAAACAACTAGCCACAACAGTACAAGCAGTCTATACGTCTAAGTTGGGTGTACTAGAAGATTATGGCGTCGATGTTACAAGCAGCCTGTCAGTACCAATTGGAAATAAGGTGTATAACTTATATGACCCTGACGACATGCTAAAGTATGCAGCTGCAACAACTAAAGGCTTATTTAATCTAGGCTCACCTTATTTAAAATCTGCTGCAAGTATTACAGTAGACAACTAAAGGAAATAATTATGGCAATTTATGACCAACAAGAAAACAGTTTGGAATCAGCTGTACGTCTTATAAATAGCTTAGAGGCAGACCGCGGTGAAGAGGATACCAACTTCCTAGCAGCTGTAGGTTACTCTACGCTAGGCGCTGCTACTTCAGCAGCTGCACAGTTATATGATATCCCTGCAAGTATAGGTAACTTATTTGGGGTGGAGGAAGAACTTACAGACATTGAAGGTGTTATTGCTAACAACTTTGGATATAAGGCAAGTGAGTTCTACTCTAGGAATAAAGATATTGTAGATGTAGTTGGCTTTGTAGCCAGTAGCTTTGTTCCCGGTATGGCAGGTGTTAAAGCTTTGACTGCAGGTCAGAAGGCATTAAGAACGGCTGCTAAAGGGGTAGAAGTACATCCTTTTATTAAGAGTGCAACTAAGCTAGCTGCTCCTAATGTACCTGCATATCTTACAGAAGTTAAAGCTACAGCTTTGCTTGGACAAGCTAATAGTATGGCACGAGCTGAGTCTCTCAAAGCTATCGCTGCCGGAGGTACACAATTTGCACTAGAGACTATTGCTTTTGAGGCAGCTGCAACTATGGCTATGTCTAACGGAGAGGTTCTTGGGGATTTAACTACTAAACAACTAATTACCGAAGCTGCTTTTGGCACACTTATTGGCGGCGCTATCGGTGGGGCGGTTACAGGCTTTGCAGTTAGAGGTGCTAACAAAATTGGATTATCTCATAATGCAGACGTGTGGAATAAGTATTCAGTTACAGAAGAAATAACTTCTGGTACAGATGACTTCCTAAGAGCGCACCACTACCTAAGAAAACTAAAAGAAACTGAAACTAACTTGACAACTAAAACTATTGAGGAAGATGTTATAGCTAACTTTTCAGAACTTGGTTCGGAAAGGCAAGCACAAATTAAAAGTGCCTTAGGTGCAAAACTAACTCAAATGAAAACTAGTTACAAGAACAGTGCCATTGAAGCTATAACTGACTTGGCTAAAGGCGATGCGGTTGCATCTAAAGCCCTGTTTAAAAAGTTTGAAGAGGCTGATATGGAAGATGTAACTTCTATCTTAGCTGCTTTGGATGAGATAGTGCCCGCAGGAAAACTGTCCAAAGTAGAAGGTAAGATATCTAAAGAGATAAGAGCCTTAAAAGATAGCTTAGAGTTTTCCGATGCAGAGTACAAAACTATCTATGTTGATATGGCTACTATGGAGGAGCTAGAAAAGCCTTTATACATATCCATAACAGATACAGGCTCTAAGTTAGAGGTCAAAGGTAGCCAAGTCTACGTGGGTAGAGACTCATATAAGATTACAAATGACTTGAATATAAACCCAATGGAAACTGGGCTGGCAACTCCTAGAGAACTAGAGGCTAGAAGCTACTTTTTTAGTAGGCAGAAAAATAGCGTGTTTACAAAAGCTGATAGTATCTTATATGAGGATGTACCTGTACTAGACGAAGTAATTAAACGTATAGGTGCAGGGTCTCTAACTGCATATAGCTTTAAAAAGACTAACGGTATTCTAAAGTTGCGTAACAGAAAAGGTGAAGTTACTTCTTATGATTTAAACTTAGCTGACGATATTACAAACCTTAAAAAAGATGTAGCTGTAACTAAGTTAGGTCTTGTGAATAAGTATGTAAATCACAAAGGAGACTTACAAGTAAAGGGCTTTTCAAGTTCTGATAAAGCCGAGTACCTATCTAAAATTACAGGGCATAACGTTGAGTCAGTTAGCTTACCTAAAAGTATTAGGGGTGTCTACTATCCAGCAACTAATAGGATAGGTCTTAACTCTTATAGATTACCTAAAATGTCTTTGACAGAAGCTATGGGAGTAATCCTACACGAAGTGGGACATAAAACTGACAAAGCTGTAACTGGGTTTAGGTACTCTAGCAGTTCTATAACTCCTGAAGCACAAAAGGAGCTCATAGCTTTATCTAAGTTAGCTAGAAAAGAACACTGGAAAGGGGTTGCAGCTATAAAGAAAAAGAAAAATGCGGGTAGGACTTTAACAGCAGAGGAGAAGGAATTCTTAGCATATATGACAAACATGGATGAACTTATGGCGGATGCGCGCGCTATGCTATCTGTACTACCTGAAGACAAGTTACCTAGATATAAAAACCTTGTGAACTTATTTGGCTCTAACTTGTATCGTGTACAAGATGACTTAGCTAGGCTACACGGCTATAATGTAGAAACAGCTGTACCTAATGAAGCTATAGCTAGAGGTCTAAATATTTCGCCTAAGGTACTCAATGACACTGCTAGTGCTACTGCAGATGACTTCTTATACAGGCAGACGCGAGCAGCTAAACTAGAGGTTGAAGATGAATACTCTATCCCACTAACGCATAAATTAACTTATGATAGCAGTAAAGTTAAGATGAGTTTAAATGAAGCTAGGGGGTTTGGTCAGTTAGAGACTTTAGCTAATGCCCATAGACAAGAAACGTCTGCTGTTGCTGATAAAGTAATTGGCAGTCTAGCAGATAAGTTACCTTCTAACGATGGAGATGTTTTAAAGGTGTACCAGAACACGGTTGATGCGGAGGGTACAGGAGGTAAATTCCTAGCTGCCAGTAACAGAGACTATGGTAACTTTGGTAGCTTTACAAAGTGGATTGGGGGTGTTGTAACTAAGTCTAAGGAAGCAGCTGCAAGAACTATATCAGAGGAGTTAGCTCCAGCTGTTCACTCCCTGACCTCTAACCCTAATGTAGCTCGTGCGTATGGCATACTAGATAACCAACTAAGGAAAACTTCTCACGTATATAAACTAGATAAAAATGCCAAAGCTATGGTGTCTGAGACTGCTACTAGGGTACATTACTTAGCTAATCTTGTTGACAACCCTAATGATGTTGAAGCTTTGGTTAAACTTATTGATAGCCACATTAAAAGAAATGATATTAACATAACTAACAAGGTAAAGTTAGACAATGTTATGGGTAGAGATACAGGTAATCTTACAGATAAAGAAGGTTCTTATTATCCCTTGCCTCCAGATACTAGAGGTAAGCCATATGTAGCTTACGTGTTTGATAACTCTATTGCAAGTGGGCGTAAGCATAGTTATATGATTTATGCGGCATCTGAGAAAGAGTTAAATAGAATTAGAGGTGAGATAGAAGCGCACCCAGAGTTTAACGGAACTGTTACAGTTAGAACAACTTCAGAAGTAGAAGATTACTATAAGTCTATACATGAACTAGACGCATCAAAACGTTATGACTCTGCTGCACTAAGAAGCAACTTACAACGCTTAGGGTTAGACGCACCTTTTGAAGCTGTAACTGACGGCAAAACTCTGGCTGAAAACTTGGTAAACTTTCACGTAAACTCTGCTAAAGCTAACATAACTAATGCCATTGAAGTTAAATACTCTGGTATTATGAATAGCCTTAATAGGTTAGCTGAAACTCATTCGACTAAACCTCTGATAGGTTCAGGTAAGGAGAAAGACTTTAACCCATATGAAAGTTATATAAAAGAGATGCTAGGGTTTAGTACGGCTAGTCAATATAAGACTTGGGCTAAAGCTAGCCAAGTAGTTGAGAATATTTTTAACTCTGTACACGATGCAGTGTTCTCCGACATCCTTAGGAAAGGTAGTATAACTGAAGATGACCTTTTAAAAGCTAATGACCTACTTAAAAAGAATGGTTATCAAGGGGCGTTTGTAAGTCCTATGACTATGGAGCTAACTAACAGAAGAGTTGAAACTCATACTGCATCTAAGTTTGTATCCATAGTTAATAGTGCTCTATCTTTCTTTGTGCTGCGTTCGGATCCTTTGCATGCTATTAACAACTTGATTGGTCACAATGTAATGTTCGGAGGAGAACTTACAGATGTAGTTAGGAGGATAGGTGCTGCAGACCCTAAGTCAAGAGTGTTCAAAGATTTAAATCTAACTATGCCGGGAGGTAAAGCTAGTATAAATCCCACTAAAATTGTTAACCAAGCTATTAAAGATTTCTATGGTAGAGGAGATTTAAGAAGGTTATACTCTGACTTAGGATATCACTTAGATGTATCTCAACAACTACGGGCCTTTATTAATGAGGCGGCTATTGATGTAGGACAAGAAACTACCGAAAGTATAATTACCAAAACTAGTAAGCTAAAAGAAATGGTCACTGGCGCGGGTAGTTTTATTGAAAGGAAGTCTTTGAATAGATTCTCTGAGGAGTTTACTAACTTTGTAACTGCCCGCACTATGCACATTATAGCCGAGGAAGCTGCTAGGGTTGGGGCTATAAGTAAGGATAGTATTTGGACTTATGTAAACACTTTTACAAATAGGGTTAGAGGAACGTATATAGCTGCACAACGGCCTGCATTGTTCCAAGGGGCTATAGGTATGTCAATGAGTTTATTCCAAACTTATCAGCTAAACCTAATCCAGCAGTTATTTAGGTACACTGCCGAGGGTAGGCTTAAAGCATCTACTGCTCTGCTAGGGTTACAGACCTCTATCTATGGGGCGCAAGGGCTTCCGGGTTATAGGGCTGTTAATAGCTATGTAGCTAATGTTGAAGGCAATACAGATAAGTCAGATATAACAGGCAGTACGTATAGGTTATTTGGAACTGAGGGCGCGGATTGGTTGATGTATGGACTAGCTTCTAATGCAACAACTATATTCGGATTGGAGGGGATTAACTTATACACACGTGGGGATTTAAACCCAAGGGAGATTACAGTTATTCCTGTTAATCCTCTTGATGCCCCTTGGTTCTCTGGCTGGTCTAAATTCCTAGGCAACCTAGCTGAGGCTGGCTCCAAGTTATCTAATGGTGCCGATGCTTATGATACTATTACAAGAGCCTTAGAACACAATGGGCTTAGCCGTCCCTTGAGTGGACTAGGTAAAGTTCTACAAGGGTTGAGTAATCCAGAGTTACAAGGCTATAGTACATCTAACAGTGGAAAGCAATTAGCTAGTTTTGACTTAGCTAGTTTCACAACCCTTATAAATCTTGCTGGTGGGAAGGCTCTATCTGAGGCTAAAGCTATTGACGCCTTATATAGACAAAAGGCTTATAAAGCTGAGTATGTAGAGGATATGGCTAGTCTTAAAGAGTTGATAAGATTACATGGGGCTAATAATGAAGGGTTTGATATGGATGTTTATGAAAACTTTGCGCACAAGTATGCTTCTACAGGAGGGGATATGATTAGATACAGGCAGTTCTTTATGAGTGCCTTAAAGGAGGCAAGAGAACCTACCCTTGATGCACTATCTAACTTTAATGGAAGTCAATATGGTAAAGACTTCCAAGCTATTGTTGGTGGGGTTATTGAGTAGTTTGCCTCTCCTGTAATATATTAACCACAAGTGTTGCGTATCCAGCTATGTCGTGCCAACTATCTATATAGTTAGGATTGCCGTTAAGGATACGTGATATCTTGTGTGTTATTAATTTAAATGCTTCTTGCTGATAAGGGGTTAAACTATACTTTTCATAATGAATTCAACCTTCTCTCTGTTTCTAGTTTATTGTATGCAATTTTAGACAACTCCTCCATTGTATACTCCCCATCTAACTTCACCTCCATAGCTGTGCAAAGTAAAGTTAAGAAGTCCGCAGGATTTTTTATGTCCTTAAATTCTTCCTCAAACTGTGTTATAAGTCTTATATACAACCCATTGTGATAAGGGTGCAATAACTCAGTCTGTAATTTAATTACCGAATCTGGAAAGTAGTCTACATCAACTAAGTCATGTGCCTTCTCTGTCAGGTTATCATTAGTAATTACATCGTTGTTACCTTTGATTATTCTGTCGTCGCCCATAACTACTCCAAGTCTTTTAACATTATAGCTAAGTCTATAATGGATTTGTTTTTATCTAGCCAGTCGGGGGGTACCCCTCTATTGATTAAATGTTCTTTTGAGGATAGGAGCCACTCCGAGTTTTTAAATCTTATGCAGTTAATCTTAGAGTTATCTTTCCCAAGTTCTGCTGAGATAGAGCCTAGCTTAATTATCGTTTTATCCAAAGATGGCGGCCTCCTTTTAAACTTAGTTCCTTTGAAGACTACATCTGTTAGTCTAGCTTTGTCTAAACTTACGTCATATAAATAAGCACCCTCAAAAGAACTACCTTCAAGGTTAGCATAGCTAAAGTCTATTCTAGTTAAAAGACTATGCGAGAAGTTACAGTTAATAAAGATAGCGCGCCTAAGAGAGCCGCCTACTTCTTTTAGTTCTCTAAAGTCCTCACCTTTAAATACTGCCCGCTTACCCTCTTCTTTAAAATCTAACCACTTCTGATGGCTATGAATTATGTCTTGAAACTGTTTCATTTAGCTCTCCAAAAACTTCTTTTAACATAACTGCTTCATACAATGCATCATAGTGTGCATTGTGGTAATGCCAATGTTCTGCATGTTTAAAACTATTATCTGCAAAACACATAGCCGCTTCTTTACACTCTTTGACTCTAGGGAATAAAGCTAACGCTGTTCTAAGGCAAAGGTCTTCCCTAAATGTCCATGGTAGTGTCACTCCTGTATACTTCTCCGCACTTCTAAGAAAGGCGTTATCGAAAGCAACTCCATTACCCCAAACGCCTTTTAGATTCTTAGTGTTTGTATTGGCAAGGATAAATGCCTTTAAATAGCTTAGTGTATCTTTAAGAGCACGAAAGTATGGGGCGCCAGTCATTAGGAAGTTGTAATATTCTGGGTTAGTTTCTTTCCACCAATTAACAGTCTCTTCATCTGAGTAGCCCCCTTCTTTATTTACGTACCCATTAAAATGTACAAAGGGCACATCTAAATCAAACCTGTTTAAACCTACAACTCCTATCTGAACAATACTCGTGGGTTCTGCAGGGTTTAAAGCTAGTGTTTCTAAATCTACTACGAAATCTGTGTACATGTGTAACTCCTTTAAAAGGAGGGTTAACCCCTCCAAATGTTTATTTTATATCTTACTTACCTACTCTAGTTGAGGTAGCTGTTGTTTGTTTATTGTAGCTGCCTTTAGTTGCATAGCTTTGGTCCTTGCCAACTGCGGCGTGTTTGAAAAATATAACTTGGCCTATCTTAGTATTGTGGTCTAACACAATGTCTACACGGTTAGTTACATTCACAAACTCTAGGGTTAGTACAGAGTCATGCCAACCAGCGTCACACCACCCTGCGTTCAGGTGATCTAGACCTGCGCGGGCCATAGATGACTTCAACTTATACATACAGCTGATGTTGTTAGGTAAATTAAACACTTCATTTGTACTTGCAAGAATAAATTCCCCCGGCGCTAATGTATAGTTGCTGCCTGTAATTGTCATCTCATTGAAAACTATTGAGTCTCTTTCTTGAAGCCTAATTGTTGTGGGTTTACCCACCATTGGTTCCACTAAAATAGTATCTGATAGTGTTAAGTCAATACTAGCTGCATTGATTTGGTCTTCAGACAAAAGTCCTGAGATAACCCCATCCTTAACTAACTGCTTCAGTTCTGCACCTGCGATAATCATACTTGTTACTCCTGTTAGATTGTTATACTTTGTTCTTCACTCGTAAGTAAAGTGAAGTCTATAAACTTACCATTGATAGAAGCCTGCGCTCTTTTCTTAGGTAAGAATCCGCTACTGTCACTAACTTTCTGTACTTTGTCTGCCTCAACTAGGTTTCTTATTATACCTGCTAAGTCAGCTAAACTATCCAAATCGTTAGCGACGAATGACCAAAGGTCTTTAATCGATAATGGCGTGTTAGTAGCATCTAAAGCTACCATAACTTTGTGCATTACATCAGAGTTTTTGGACTTGCCAAATTCCCCTAGTGCTTTAGGCATCGAGTTTTCTGTATAACTAAGTATTGTGTTTGACACTACAACATCTTCAATATCTATAGTTGTAGATAGTCTAGCCGCACTGTGAATAAGACATAACTTTATAAGTTGGTTAAATCTTCTATTTGTGTAGCTTTCAAATCGTGGGTCAAGTACACCTGTGTAGTTTTCATATATATACTCTAATGCTTCTTGTGCTTCAACTGTTAGTGTTGCCTTACCTTTTACATTGGTTCGTATTGTTGTTAGATAGTTAACTATAGCTGTCTTTAGTTTTAAATCTGGTTCTTTTGGAAATGCTATCTTAACTCCAGTCGGTTCGCCGTATATAAGAATTAGCCTAGAGAAAAACCCTTGTCCAATTATCTCCGTTGGAAAAGCTGCTGCAAATCCTACAGGAGTATTACCTCCCAATAGTGATATAACTGGGCTTGGTATAATTGTCTCCCCCGTCTTAGTCTTATATAAGTAGTCTGAGTTCTTATCCCAAAGAGAACCTAACAACGCGTAAAACTCTAAGTTACCCGCACCTGCAAACTCGTTAAATTCATCTGCGCTTATAAGTACACTAGCGGGATCTCCATTAAAGTCTAAGTCTGAATCTAAAAAGGATTCAAAGCCATTACCTAACTTAGAGGAACTAGCTAAATCTTCTAAGAATTTTTCCTTAGTTGTTTTATCTGCTGCTATGTTATTATACCCAGACTCTTTCACAAGGGTAGTGATTAACTTAATTGCAGATGACTTCCTAGTTCCCGGATTCCCTATTAGCATTGCGTATAGGTTTGGATTTATTTGTGAGTGACCGTGTGGCAAGTAGTAGTTCTTTTCTAAGAGTGCCCCTATAGCTGTAATAGCTGACCACCTGTGATAAACTATTGGCGCCTCGGTGCTGCCTCTTATGTATTCAAAATACTTGTCAAAAAAGTTCATGCTTAGCCCGCCTTATCTCCCCAAGACACTAATCCTTTGTTGACATCTACAGGTACTACCATCTCTCTGGTTACTCCGTCAATGTCAGTAACTTGTATAGGCATCACCATCTCTTTAGCTAAGTCATCTGCTAAATCATCTCTTCCTTTCTTGTATTGAAATAGAATTGAATCGTGTATCTGTGCATTTAAGATTAGGTCCTGAGGATTATTCCACCATATGTTATAGAAAACTTTCAAGAACGCTTTGTTTAGAATCATAGCATTTAAGCTTTGGGGGTTATGAGCTACATAGGAGTTTAAGTCTAACTTATTCTTGTTAGGATCACCGAAACAATATCTAGTCCAACCTGTTGCACCTACTAACTTCTTAGTTGTTAAAACTTTCATCTTAACATAGTTGTGGTAGTTGTGTCTAATCTTTGGGTAGGTTTTATCAAAAGATTTTAAAAGGTGTACGGCAATCTTTTCTGCCGTGTAATTAGAAGGTAGTCCTAATAGTTTACCTGCCTTTAAAACTTCTAACTCTCCGCCCATCTGTTGGATTAGAACATAAGCACCCATATTGTAGTTAGCTCCATGATTAACTGGCTTAGCTAATGTTCGTAAACTCTTTGATACATTTTCATAAGCGACACCAAAGAAGCTAGAGGCATTGTACCTGTGAAAGTCTATGCCTTTTGTCTCTAGTATATCTATTAGGTTCTGTTGACCTACTATGTAACCTGTACCCCTTGATTCTGCCTGTGCATAATCCGCTTCCGCCATGTAGTAACCTTCATAAGATACAAACATATCTTTAACTATGTAAGTTTCTTTTTCTCTATTACCTCTGGGGATGTTCTGAATATTCATACCGCACCAGAAGTGGCTATCCTTAGAAGCTAATCTTCCAGTTTCGGTACCGTGTGGATTTAATGCATACAGAACTATTTCTTTATTTATATTTGAACTAGTTGGAGGATAAATATCTCTTTTTAAATAGGTTGATACTAGTTTTCTTAACTTTCTTATTTCTATTATTTCATCTATAAGTAATGAGTTTAACGGATGTTTGCCCTTCAAGGCAACTAGGGTTTTTTCATCTGCACTCTTGGCATCTTTATACCCTAACATTTTCAACAAGGCTTTCATCTGTTTAGGACTGTTAGTATTAAAGTTAGTTACATTAAGTTGCTTATCTAGTTTAGTGTTTAATTCTTTTATTTGGGCTGCTTTAAATTCTTTAATCTGGTCTAATTTATTTACATCTATTTTAAGTCCAGTCATTTCGCATAAGTGCATACAATGCACAACTGGAAATTCCTGCAGGTAGTTATTCTTTGCCCACACTGGAGCTTCTTTTAGCCAAGCCAACACCACTAAGGCTGTTATAAATGTATCCTTTGCGTTGTACTCGTACAGTTCTTGTAAGTTCTTATCCTCTAAGCTACCTTTCCAATGGCGAAAGTCTCTTACATAGAAAGCTGCAAGGGTGGCCAAGTCTTTAGGCAACTCTGAGTACCAAGAGTGGTGCATATTTATGGTGTCCAGAAGATAATTAGATAGTGGTGCTGAGTATAAGTAGAAGTAAGCTGAATCGTACTTACCATTCTGTAGCGCCTTTCTAACTGGGTGTGCATTTAACTCTCTCATGGTTGCAACTGCCCCTAGAGAGTCTATTGGTAGGACAAAGTTATCTAACTTTATTTCATCCCCCTCTATATGCGCAGTTGTATAACCGCAGCATTTAATTGCAAGGTCTTTAGAAGTCTCTATATCTACTGCCACATATAAGGCAGTTGAGAATAGTCGGAGTAACTTATCTTTGTTTGATTGGTCAACTATATGATAGTTAAATTTGTTCGGGCTTAGCCAAGCTGAGGGCTGAGTTATCTTTTTTATATATCTTGCAACTAAGAACTTCTGATAGTTGATTGTGTATAAAGAAACTAACTCTCTTAAAACTACAACTTCAATAAGGTCTAGCACGCTTGCACTCATAGAGGCGTCTCTAGTTACCTTGAACATAGAGCCTTCATACTTTGTACTTGTAGCTTTTGCATCTCCAGATAACTTTTTAATTAGAGAAGCCTGAGTTGTAAATACTGAATCTATTTTATTTTGTTTGCAATATAGGCGTAATGCTAGTACTGTTTGTACTGGAGAGGTTAATACCCTAACAGAGTTAGACCCAAACAACCCTTTAAGGTTATGTACATATTTCTCTTCCCTCTTGTCTATAATTACAGCTATGCGCATACGTAATTCCTTTATATTTTTATATTTCTTTAGTTAAGCGGTTGGGTAAGTAGGTTGAGTTCTTGCTTTCACTTATCCATAATTAACTCCTTTGGCCCTTAAGTTTAAATAAAAATCCCCTCCGATATTTAGAGGGGAAAAAGGTACAAGCTATAACCTATAAGTTATAACGGAAATAATTCCACCATAGTGAAATATTTCTTGGTATCATCTTTCTTATCTGTACGCACGGTAGTAATCGCAGTACATTCTAAACCTGCAGCTGCTTCCATAAGTTCTCTAATTGTTGTTACCCCTAGAGCCTCTTTGATGTTAGCTGTTACTTTCTTAAACGCCCCTTGCCCCATGGGGGTAGATATAAAGAACGCTTGTGATACTTCTACACCAGGAGCTACCTCAGTGTCACTAGGATTATTTAACTCTAAAGTTTCGTTGATTACTACTTTAATCTCAACTACTGGCTTTTCATTAATTTTCTTACTTTCAATAGATTTTATAGTTATATTGTATCCGCCAGCTGGGGGTACTACCCATTCTGGGATATCTTCAAAACCTTCTAAGTCTGCATCAAGTAAGCTATCCATAGTCATATATTCATTAGCATTAGTCATTTTAATTTCCTTTTACATTTAGTTACATTTAGTTACATTTAGTTAAACGATAAGTAATAAATACCTATCCATATAACCTCTAACTGACTGTATTTAAGTAGCTAATTAGAGGGTATAAAGTTAGATAGTTACTGTGTTAATTCCTCTAACATAGCCATAGCTAAAGTATAGTCACCTTTAACCATAGCTGTCTTTACTCTAATTAACTCCACCTTATGCACATAGGAGTCCTCTAGCTTGTGCTTTATATAATCAGAAGATAAGTTTTCGTAGGCTATAAGCGCTGCTTCCAAAGAAATATTATCTTTAGAGCACGGGCTTAGCTGTACTTGTAGGTTCTCATATACTTTACTCATTTGCAATACTCCTTAGTACTTCGTCAGTTGTTACTTCTTCTCCAGTAGCTTTTTTAAATAACGTCTTAACATTTGCCACTAATAGTTTATTCCAACCCGCTTTTATATCCCCTGTACTAATAGCGTTACTCATTTCTGCTGGAGTGTAGGTAGATATAAAGTCGTCTGCAACAAAATCTAAGATATATTCATAGTTGTCATTAACAAAGTTATGTAACTTTAACATAACCTCTTCTCTTGGTACTGGCTCTTCTTCCCATGTCTTTGGGTAGGGGTCCCCTATAACCATATGGTTTTCTGTATGCATAACTAAATCCTCCTCTTTATTAGGGCGATAGCAACTTCCTATCCTTGTTTCTTCAGGTTGTTCGTACGCGGCTGTGTGTGACCAGATACATCCTAAATTAGCCACTCTTAAATTAGTTCCCTTTAGGTCAGCACCTCTGAGGTTAGCATATCTTAGGTCAGCTTCACTTAAGTTAGCTAGCTTCAAACTGACGCCTTTTAAATTAGCCCACCTTAATTTGCCTTATTTAGTTTTAGCTAACCCTTTATAGTTTGTCCTTTCTGTGCTCTAGCTCTTAGATCAGCTAACGCACTAGAGGTTTCTGTATCTCTAGCCTTAGGGTAGATAGGTTCTTTATTGCCAATTAGGTGTTTGAATATATCTTCGATACTTCCGCCTTTCTCTAGCGCTACATCTGTTCTTGAACCTGTTAGTGCTTTCATGGAGTAGTCAGTGGAACTTCCAACAATATGTTTCTTGTTCTTGACCTCTGTTAATATCACATGGTCAAAGTACTTAGCTGTGTTCCTAGAGAAGTTTGTACTTCCACACATAGGCACTAGTTTAACTGTCTTATCCTCTAAGTATGTTTCTGTTACATGAGTTATACACACAACATTATACTTTGCGTGCTGCAATATAGATAGTAGTTTAGCTAGAATAGTTCCTTGGTGGGAATAGTCTGACCATTCAGGCTTTGCATCTTCAGGGGTATTCTTTAAAATCTTAGCCATTGTGCTACTAGCTAACTGGGATATAGAGTCTATAACGACTATTGTATCTTTTGTAACTGTAGTTAGATCAATCGTAGTTATAGGTAACTCACTCTTTTTACATATAGCGCAACTAACTTTCCCGTGTGTATCACAAATGCTAACCTCTCCTGTTGCAGATAATACCTTGTTAATGGTCTCAATTCCAATAGGATATGTTTGAGTGTCTGGTAAGTTAATTAACTCTATGTTAGCTAGAGAGTTTTTAGGTAATTTAAATAAGGTAGAGTGCCCATTCTCTAAGTCGAACCAAATTAGCGGATGGTGCTTAGCTAAATCCCCTGCTAGTTTGGTCTTTCCCGTTTTAGGTTCTCCGTATATGATTACATGTTGGGCTGCATCATTCTTAGCTTCTGTCATCTTAGCCATTTGTATTATTTCTCCATTATAAATTAGTATTTACCACATCAAATGCCGATTCTTTTACGAACTGCAACGCATCGCCGTCTTTCTCAACTGCTTTAATGCATATCTCTTGGGTCTGGTCTTTTACAAACTGCAACGCATAGCCGTCTTTCTCTACAGCTGCAATGCAGATTTCTGGAGTTTGGTCTTTTACGAACTGCAACGCATAGCCGTCTTTCTCCACAGCTTTAATACAGATTTCTGGCGTCTGTTCTTTTACGTACTGTAAGGCATTGGCGTTTTGCTCAACTGCTTTGATGCATATCTCTGGCGTTTGGTTGTGTACGTACTGCAAAGCCTCGCCGTTTCTATCTACAGCTTTAATGCAGATTTCTGGAGTCTGATTATACACGTACTGCAAAGCATAACCGTTTTCTTCAACAGCTTTAATGCATATCTCTGGTGTCTGCTCTTTCACGTATCGCAACGCATATCCGTTTGCCCCAACAGCTTTAATACAGATTTCGGGCGTTTGGTCTTTCACGTACTGCAACGCATAGCCGTTTTCTTCTAAAGCTTTAATACAGATTTCTGGCGTCTGTTCTTTCACGTATCCCAAAGCATAGCCGTCTTTCTCCACCGCTTTGATGGCTTCTTCACCGCTAAGAGCGGCAATATCTGAAGCAGATGCGTTAAATCTTTTCAAAAATTCTCTTAGTTCCATTTTATTTCTCCATTGATTCTATAATATCTAAAAGGTTTAATTCTATTGTGTAATCTGTATCGTCTTCTTTAATTGCTTCCAAATCTAACTTTAAGTTTTTGTCTTTTAAGTTACAATAAGGTAAGTGAGGGCATTCTCTGAAGAAGTGGTAACAAGACTCCCCTCTCTTAGGGAAGTGATTCTCTTCTATGTAGTCTGTAATATGGTCACAATCCTTAAGAGTATCCTGTATCCAACTAACTTTCTGATTGAACAACTTTGTAAATGTAAAGTTTTCAAACTCTTGCTTAGAGCTTTTGTACACTAAGTATTCAACATCAAAACTAGCTCCTATGTTGTTGTCTTTGAGGGTGTCTAACACCACCGCATATCCTAGTGCTTGGCTAGAGTTACAGTACATAGCTGGATTAAGATTAGTGAAGCCTGTAGTTTTTAACTCTAATACCTTTAATGCTCCTGTTTCTTTGTGGGCTAGTACAACATCAATAAATCCCCTGTATCTGTAACCCTCAGGAAGGTTAATTGCAAAGGATAGTTCTGTTGCTGATTTACCTTTTATTGTAGCAACTTCATAATTGGCTAGGTCACTATGTTCATAGTAATCTAAGAATTTATAGATAGCTAAGACCGCCATTGCGAAAGACTTTTTAGTTCTAGGCTCTGACTCTAACAGGTCATAGTCCCAAATAAGAAACATCTTAAATATAGTTTCTTCTAGGGTGTCCCTAGCTAAGATTGATTGTATCCCTTCCCCTATTGCATGGCCGTAGGCAAAGGTAACACTTCTACTATCTTGAGGCCTTCTATCTGTAATTAGTTTGTCTAGCTGATACCGACGCGGGCAGGCATGTAATGTTAGCCCTCCAGAGTAGCTAAGAGTTTTAAGTGCTTGTGTTTTCATTCTAGGAATTCCTCTTGAAGTAACTTATAAACATCTAAATCTGGCAGGTATTTTATAACTAAGTTAGCTATATGGATAAGGTTATTTGAATCACTGTATCCGTATAGGTTATAGTTAATACCTGTAGCAAGTGTTCTGTTTAGGTTTATAAGTGCTGAAATAATTAGGTGAGAGTTTTCACTTTTAGTTATAGTTAGTTCCCTAGGTGGCCAACCTCTCGCTGTATCTTTGTAACCTTTAGTTATAGGCTTGAATCTCTCAATTATCTGTTTTGGCTTATTTGTAGCTGTTAACTGTTTCCAAAATATAAGAAAGATTACATCTCTATAAGTTATAGTTATATCTTTAGATTTATAGGAGGTCATTCAAAGTTACCTTCTTCAGAGAAGGCTTCCTTTTCTTTTCTTTAGCCGTAATTATTTCAGTTTCTGTATACTTCTGTAAGCCTTTGGTTATAACTGCAATTTGTTCATCAGTTAAAGGCTGTATAAGTTGTGGGTTCTTAGCTAATTCTGTATGAATCTTTCTAAGAGTTTGAGGCATGAGAGGGGAAACTTCTAATAGTTGTTCCTCTAGTGTTAGAATCTCTGCTGTTAGCTGTTCTTGTAAATCCATAGTACTGGCTCCTATAACGCTTTTGACTTGCTTGTTATTAACATTAATTTTAAATAAGTTTCTCTCCTGTACGCAACTAGTCTTGCTCCGGGAAACTTTTGTTTATACTTGTTATCTAACCATTTTAACTTTTGAACCATGCGAATAAATCTAGTTTGCTTTCTTGGCTCTATGTCATACTTGATTAAGATATTTGGGTTTTGTTTTAACTGAATCCAGTATTTTTTGTAGGTTGAATCTCCTTTCTTAGTCATAAGAATTAACCTTGTCTTGTTTTTATTACCAGTTGTCTTATAGATAATCTAAACTAAGTTAGACCATCTATAAGACAACTACCCTAAGCTTCTAGTGTAGTTGCCTTGGTCAGTTAATCTAAGAAGTCTGCCAACTCTTGCTCATCTTGTGCTAACAATTGTTCCGCACGGGATGATAGATACTCATAGATAGCTGAGTATTTAGCCGCGTTATCTGTAGTTGTAAACCATTGAGATAACAAGGATACAAGAACTTCTATAACAGCTTTGTTAGTTTTAACTGCATTGAACTTACCTTTCAATAAGGCCGCTGCCTTCTCTGCCTTCTCTGGTTCTTTAGCTAGGGTAGTAGTCATAACATGTACATAGTCTTGGATAAAATCTTCCCAATCTTCTTTAGTTAGTCCTAGGCCTCTAGTTGATTTAGGAATACTAGCTAGGTAGCTAATATCTAACTGGTCTTCGTTTAATAAGTCGCCAGTTACAAAATCTGGTCTGGAGTCTACTTGCTTCCGCGCTGCTGTAACAATTTGTGAGTTGATGCCATCAAGAATCCAGCTATGGACGCTTATAGCTTCTTCATCGTTTAGATACTCTAAAACATCTGAAACCTCTAAAGTTGGGACTTCAACTTCAACTGTATCTCTCTTGTTACCTTCCTCGTCTTTGCGGAAATAGAACGGCTGCTTAACTTTTTGCATGGTGTTATCCTTTTTGTTAGGTTAATTTATATAAATTAAAACAAGGCCCAAAAGTTTAATGGGTATTATTCTTTTCGCCTTGGAATTTTATTATACCCTTTTTTTGGGCAGGCTGTCATTGAAAATTTTTTACCTTACTAACGTTTCTGTAAGCTTTTCTTCTTCTTCTTCGCCTAGCTCTTTATCTGCTTTGTCTATCTTAACAAGCTCTAAAAACCTCCTTCTTATTTGACTAGCTTTTTTATTAACTCTCTTAGGGTTTAACTTAAGGTCTTTTTTAAATACTATCTGCTTTTTTATCTCTAACAATACCTTATTTCTCCCATTTCGTTTTCAATTACTTTACCTTTAAAGAATTCTGCCTTCTCCTCTAAAGTATCCCCCGTTATACGCTGCTTAACTATACCCCTTTCAAAAGTATCTTCTTCACAAATAGTATATAAAGATTCTCTAGCCCGTGTAACTGCTGTATACAGTAGTTCTCTAGCTAACATAGTATTGTGCGAGCGGTGTAAGGCTAATATAACTCTTCTCCATTCAGAGCCTTGCGCTTTATGGATAGTCATAGAGTATCCTAGCAATAGGTTGTTTATTTCCCCTGCACTAGTTAGTTCTATAATTTCATCCTCTTCATCGTGCCTATCTAAAACTACTCCTACAACATGACTAGCTTGCCTCTTTCTATCCTCTGTTTCGTCACTAATAGAGGTCATACCCGACAAGAGTGTATCTAGGTCATCCTCTTTAGCAGCATCTGTATTGTAAGTAACTAACTCTGATTCCGTCGGCATGTTGGTTATCCCCCATCTATCTAAGTACTTGGATTCCTTCTGGGGTGCCTTGCCTGTATAACCCACGTTAGTCTTTATTGAAACTATTGTTCCTAACTCTTTGTCTAGAAGTACTCTATCCCCAACCGCAAGATACATAGTTGAGAATCCTGTAACTATCTCATAGGTAGTTGCCCCTCTTTGCAGGGTTAGGTGATTTGCAATTATCTTGTTTAACTCTATTGTTCCAAAGGCTTTGTTGTAAGGACAAAGTAACATATCTTTTTCTATATCAAAGTAGTTAGCTTCTATTAGTTGTATAACTCTTTTTGCTGCTAGGTGTACCGCATCTTCTGGATACAGTCTCTTCTTCCAACTTTGTATTCTTATTACATCTGGTACTTCATATTTAGACCACTCTGATTTGGGTATTGGCCTACCCTCTAGTATTCTATGAGCTAGTTGTATGATTGGCCCTGCATTTCTGTATACATGAGTTAGTTCAACTACAGGTAAGTTAAGGCAGGCAAAGCCTAATATACTGGAACCAAAAATTGGGGGTATCTGGTTAATATCCCCAATAAAGATAAACATTACTTTGTGTTGTAGTGCGTCCAGTAGTTGTTTATACAAATCTAGCGATACCATGGAGGCTTCTTCAATAATAATCACTTTTACAGTTGGGTTTATAGGATTACTTGCGTTTCTCCTTGGTTCGAATACTCTTTTCGTGTGTAAGTATCCCTCACTATCTACATCTTCGTGGAATACAGGTGCATATTCTAATAGTTTATGAATAGTTAGAACATTGTTATGCATTGAAAGAGGTAAAGACTTCTTTAAATTGTTTACAGCATTCCTTGTATAGGCAACGCCAATAATGCCGGGGGTTCCTCCTTTTAAGTATCTATGCCCGTCTGCTTCTATAATTGGAATAGATTTATTCTGCCCTAACTTCTCTATTACTCCATAAGTACCTGTAGTTTTACCCGTACCTGCTGCACCTACAAGTACAAATGATTGTAGTTTAGAGGCTAGTTCCGTCGCATATACTTGTTCTTTATTTAGAGTTACAGCTTCATTATACTTATTTAGAATTGTTATTGTTTTTTCTGTTTCTCTGTTAGTTATAGTTGTACTTATATTGTTAGTTGTATTTGTGACTCTCGCCGCCTGAGCTGCTCTAGCCTTCTCTATTAATTGTTGTACTCTAAGTTGGTTCATATCTAACACCCTTTGTATTAAATAACTATTTAAATATAACTGTTTCAAAATCGTCAAAGTTAAGGATTAGTCTTCTAGCTAAAGCTATTTTCTTAGCATTTACCAGTAACACTTCATGTGTAAAGTTACCATATCTATCCACATTTTCAACTGCAATAACTGTATGGTTCTTTAAGGAGGCAGCAGCTAGTTTTTTATACCATTTAGTTGCTCTAAACCTTTTAGAGTACTCTACAGTTATAACTAGGCCTTGGCTCTTGTCTATCTTAGTTATGTATTGTTTCATTGTCAGTACCCCTTTATTTATAACTCAGCCATTAACTGCTGTTCATATATATCTAACTCTTCATCGGTTGCAATGTTTCTTTTAACTTTTTCCTCTAAGGTTAACTCTCTAGTTGTTATTGTTTTAACTGCACCTATTCCTACTTTGAATAGGGCTGGTTTAACTATCCTAGTTATTTCATCTTTGAAGTTATAGTTTAACTCTTCATTGGTTGCGATAGCCTCTAACAATTTTGTTGTTAGAGTTACTCTTAATTTTGTAGCCATAGCTAACTCCTATAGTTGTTTAGTTGGAATCTAGTTATAAGATTCTCAGTTCTGTTATTGGTGCTCTAATTATAGGGTAATAATCCCTAACTAGTACTAGTGCAATTGGGGGTATATTTAACTCTTTAATTGCATCCCTATAATGTATGATTATATTTGCCGCGTTAATTAACTCAAAGTCAGTGAGAGGGCTGAAAAAAGAATAGTAGTTACCCTTAGACCCATTGACTAACTTAATCATTTCTGCTACTGTTACAGTTTTGAAATAGTAAGAATCCAATAATTTTGACTGGTTCCTGTATAAAAGGTTTGGCTTAGTTAGAAACTCTTTGAATAGCTGTACTCTATTTGGGGATTTAGTTCCTTTTATAAAGTTATCTGCAAAGTTATCCATAGGTAACATAGCTTTAATTATTTCTTCAACTTTATGTTTGGGTGTGTTATTTGTGTTATTTTTCATTGTTAGCTAGTCTCCATCTTGCAAGGTCAATAAGGTAAGAAGTTCTTTCGGTGTAGTTATCTGCTATAGGCTTATTTGCACCTTTGTATTTATCCGTGTTGGTATTGTTGGAGGTGGTGTTGTTATTTGCTTCCAGTTCCCCTATAACTGAATTAAAGTCTATAGTTAAATCTGTTACTTCTTTTATGGCTTTATTTAGAACTTTAAATACAAGTAGGGAGTTATTGTTATCATTCTCTAAGTTTTCCAAGATGAAGTCGTATAGTTCGTCAATATCTGCCAAGGGAAAGTTAAACGCGTTAGCTGAATTTTTTACTAGTTGAGAGAACATATAACTGTAGTAGTTATCTAGGTAATCAAATATTTTACCCTTTTTAGTCTTTCTATTGGCTCCAGTAATTCGTGTGTGGTCAAATTCCAACGTCTGGAACAGCCATTTAGTTAAAGTTTTATCTAGGTTACTTGAAGCACTAGATAAGATTTTATTTGCCGCTTTCTCTTTCCTCTGTTCTCTCCTGCTTATAGCTTCCCTCTCTCTTGTAGTTATTGTTTCAAATAATATTTTTATGTAGTTGTTTATAGTTAAAAGAGATTTTGAATCTAACCTTAGCTTTGGCAGGTCATAGCCACTAGTTTGTAATTTTGAGAAGCGTGGAAAGTGCCTGATTATTGTGGGTATTGCCTCTAACTGTTTTGGTGTTACTTGTTTATAATCCACTAGACCCTCAAGAATAACTAAGTGGGGATAGCTGTTAAGAAGTGCAATTAAGAATAAGGCCTTCTCTTTTGGGGTTGAAAAGTTACCCTTATTCTTGATTAGTTCGTCTTTGGATAGTAGGAAAATTGGGTGCGGTTGAGATTTATTCGACTTAACTAGGTCAAAGCCGCCCAGGTGAATTGGATATGAGGTTATCGAGCAAAATATTTTCATCGTATGTATCCTTAATTAACTCTAGCTTAGTTACCTAAATAAATAACTAAGATAAATAAAGGTAAAAATAGATAAACCCTCAAAGTATGAGGGTTATGGAGGGTTATAAGATAGCTATAACTTATAGGAACTCGTCAATGCTCGTATCCTCTTCTTTCCTCTCTAGCCTTGTAATCATTGCGTTACTAACTGCAGTCTGTTGCGGAGCTGATTTAATTAAAGCTATCAACTTAGAGGCCTCCTCTTCTGAAAACTTCGCATTTGGAGCTGCAATAGCTTGTAACTTCAGCAGGATTGTTTTTGTTCCTAGTGTCACTTTGTTATCATCAAAGCCTTTAGATATGAACTTAGCTATGAGAGATTCTTCCAGATAAGCTTCAAAGAATTCTTCAATTGACGCTTTAGTTAGAAGCTTAGTCCCTGTAGATTCTCTCATAACTTTTATGTCTGCAAGGGTGGGTATTGTTAGTGTAGACCCGACTGTAAGGTTTTTATCTTTAATCTCTTTTCGTATAAACTCCTTTAAAAGCTCTTCCGCTCCATATGTATACACTAAGGCTTCAGTTTCCTCTAACATTGCTGGAGAAGACAGCCACTTTGGCTTATCAAAGATAGCTTTTAACCCCTCCCCTAAAACCTTCCCTTCCCTGTTTTTGCGCGGTGCAGTCGCAAAAAGGTATTGATCCGCGCCAAGGGCTGTATCTACTTCATAAGGTACGAGAGTCGTTGAGTTACTTTTTTTAACTTCTGTTTGGTTGTATGTATTCATAGTCATATTCATTTTTGCAATCCTCTTGGATAAAATTAAAGTCATTACCTGCCGACTAAAGAATAAAAGTTATTCCCTAACCGTTAGATATTATTATACATATATTTTTTGGAGTTGCAAGATTTATTTTTTATTTTAACTAAGTTAAATTTAGACCTTCCGACCATTTAGCCATTTAGCCAATATGCCAGATTGCCAGACTGCCGCAAGGGTTTTTGGGTCATATATGCAGAGGGTTTTTTGGGTCATCTGGATAGCAGGGTTGGTGTGTATGTTGTAACTAACTAGAGGTGTGTATGTTGTAACTAACTAGAGGTGTGTATGTAAAACATGGGGATTTGTGGATTCGGTTCATTTTAGGGGTATTTAATTTTTGGTTAAAAGTGTATAGGGGTATAACTATCTCTGTATATCTGTATATAGCTCTGTATATAGGAGTCTGTAACTAACTATACATGTATAGCTGAGGTACTAACTATGTACATAACTACCTATGTATATATATGTAACTATAGCTGAGGTACTACCTATGTACATAGCACTAGGGTTAACCCCACTAGGGAGTTATGCATACCCGTAACTAGGACAAAAGGGTCAAAAAGGGGTCAAAAAGGGGGGTCAAAAACCCTCCCGGCACATTGGCACATTGGCACATTGGCAATCTGGCGTATTGGCAGTCTGGCGTATTGGCACATTGGCACATTGGCACATTGGCAA
>Ga0210034_1000917_pt1 | contig 28439 bp, 23 predicted proteins | sample CryGeymeta201505_FD_185466 | JGI IMG/M metagenome (GOLD analysis project Ga0210034, IMG submission 185466) | Groundwater microbial communities from Crystal Geyser aquifers in Utah, USA - Crystal Geyser metaG 2015-05 (SPAdes) (version 2) | ecosystem: Environmental > Aquatic > Deep subsurface >... | reverse complement strand
CTATAAATATTTCATCCCTATCGGGATTTATTTTTCTCATCCCGGAGGGATGAAATATTTATAGAAACATGCAAGAAAAAAAGCAGAACAAAATGCCGTAGGCATGACATAATAATAATGCTTAATTAAACCAGAAATCAAACAATTAGCCTATAGTTAATTAGAATTTGATTCCCTTAAGTTGACGCCTATGCGCCAGGTCGGGGCAGGCGGAACTTTGAATTATAATGGGTTTTTCTTTCTATAAATATTTAGTCCTTAACGGAATTAGCAATAAAAAAAACTTCGGAATAAACGGATTACATCCCGATAGGGACAAAATATTTGTCGTATAAATCCCCGCTATCTATACTAAAAGTCCCGGGGGACGAAATATTATAATTTGTTTTGGACAGATATGATGGATTAGAAACTATTTCTGTTAGTCCGTCTGTTAGTCCGTTAGCTAACGGATTAGTCAACGGATTCTTTGTGTCAAAATATTTTATGTGTTTATAATTTTTCATTTTACATTTTTAATTGCGGCTTGCCGCGTTACGATACCTTTTAGCCTGTCTTGCATATTCCGGTTAATAGTATTAAGTTTGGACACTTGTTTTCGCCCCGTTGAGGGCGATTTTTGTTTGTATGAATACATTAGAAAAAAATATATATAAAATAGCAGCAGAAACAGCCGAAAAAAACGGTTTGTTTTTAATTGAGTTGAATATACGCGGCGACTTGAAACGACGCGTAATCGAAATTTTTATTGACGGCGAAAAAAACATTACCGCAGATGACTGCGCATCAATAAGCCGTCAAATCGATCAGAAGCTCGAGACGCTTCAGGACATGCGCTCCATCTACCGGCTTGATGTTTCTTCTCCCGGAGTTGATAGACCAATAAAATACTTAAAACAGTTCCCTAAGCACTTAAACAGAAAGTTTGAAGTTACTTATTCTTCAGAAAGCGGCACAAAAACAACCACCGGCGTTTTAACCGCAATTGAAGGCGAGGAACTTTCTTTTTTGGCAAATAAACAACTGACAGTAATTAATTTTAATAACATTATAAAAGCTAAAGTAATAATTAGTTTTTCTTGACGGAGGAATAATAAAATGAATTTCGATATTGTTGAATCTTTTTCCCAGATGGTAAAAGAAAAAGGAATTGACAAAGATGTGCTCGGAGGCATTATCGAAGAAATCTTCGGGTTGCTTGTACGACGCAAATACGGCGAAGAAGCCGAGTATGACGTTGTTATAAATATGGATAAAGGTGATATCGAAATATTTCTTGTTAGAGAAATTGTGGAAACAGTTGAAGACCCGAACAAACAAATAAGCATTGAAGAAGTCCAAAAGCGCGGCAACCAGGAAGAACTTGAGGTCGGCGAAGAATTTGTGGAAAAACTTCAACTCGCATCTTTCGGCAGAAGATTAATTATACTTGCAAAACAAAACTTAAACCAGCGTATCCGTGAAATTGAAAAAGAGATTATTTACAACGAGTACAATGACCTCGAAGGCGAAATTGTTGTGGGCGATATTTACCAGATTCGCAAGCACGATATACTCGTTAACCACAACAAAAATGAATTGATCCTCCCCCGTACGGAGCAAATTCCTTTTGAAAGGTATAAAAAAGGGGAGACAATACGAGGCATAGTCAAAGAAGTAAAAAAAGGGACGAGTGGACCGATGATTATCATCTCCCGTTCAGATAACCTTTTCTTAAGAAGATTATTTGAAATTGAGATACCGGAAATTTACGACGGAATAATTGAGATCAAAGCAATAGCCCGCGAGCCCGGCGAGCGCGCAAAAGTCGCCGTAGAATCCCAGGATGCACGAATTGATGCTGTTGGCGCTTGCGTTGGAATGAAAGGCGTTCGTATACACGCCATCGTTAGAGAGTTGAGCAATGAAAATATAGACGTGGTAAACTACACAGAAAATCCGCTTGTTTATATTCAAAGAGCGCTTGCTCCGGCTAAATTAAAGAATATCGAAATTGATGAAGTAGCCAAAAAAGCAATTGTTACAGCCGATAGCGATCAGGTTTCATTAATAGTTGGGCGCAACGGCGTTAATATTCGCCTTGCTATGAAGTTGACCGGTTACGAAATAGAAATCTTAAGAGAAGAAAAACCGTTTGATGAATATGAAGACGATATAGAATTAATTGATCTCAAAGAAGAACTTGGCAACGAGGTTTACGAATTGCTGATTAACCATCGTTATGATACGGCAATTGAAGTGTTAACCGCCGGACCGGAAAAATTGAAAGAGATTGAAGGTCTTGACGAAGAGAAAATAAACGAAATAATTGAAATAATTAAATCGCAGTTTGAAGAAGAAGAGTAGTTAAAAAACAGGTAATTCCAATTATGTCCGAAATTAAAGCGAAAAAAACGCGGGTATTTAAACTCGCAGCCGAATACAATCTTGCAGTTGAAACACTGGTTGATTTTCTTGTAAAGAAAGGATTCGACGTTAAAACTCATATGAGCCTCTTGAATGATGAGATGATCACTGCTATACAAGATCATTTCAAGAAGGACATAGAGAAAGCTGAAAAACACTATAAAAAAATAGAAGAATTTCAAAAAAAACGCGATAAGACAAAAGATGAAGCAAAAGCTAAAGAAGAAGAAAAATTAAAAGAAGAGTCCGCGCTTCTCCAAAAAGTTGAAAAACCGTCTGAAGAAATAGAGGCGGAACTTGAAGAAGAACAAACCACTGAAGTTGAAGAAATTGAAGTGACACATGCCGAAATAGGGGAACAAAAAGAAATTCCAGCAGAAGAAAAAATTGAAGCCCCATCCCAAAAACCTGCTGAAGAAATTAGCGCCGAGGTTCCTGCGGCTAAAAAAGAAATTAAAACTAAGGAAATTGAAAAAGCGGAACCGGAAACCGGAAAACCCGCAGTTGAACTTCCTAAACAGGAAGTTGAGACACCAGCAAAACCTGCAGCCGAAAAAGAAACCCGGCAACCCGAAAGAAAGAAAAAACCGGAGTTCGTTTCACCTAAGGATCTTGAACACAGAAAGAAAAAAGGTCTTACCGTCGTTGGCAAAATGGACCTTGGCGGGAAGAAAAAAGAAACGCCACAAGACGAAGAACATAAAGTTACTGCTGGCACTGCCGAAGAGAAAAAAGCCGAACCGGTTAAAAAGAAGAAGAAACCAAAAGCAAGAAAAAAAGTTGCAACCGCTGAACCTGAAGAATCGATTGCTACAAAGAAAAAGAAAAAAACAAAACGCTTCGAAATTGATGAACGCGAAGTTGATGAAGCAATTAAGAAAACCCTTCTCAGCATGGACGACACAACCGCGCCTAATCGTGCAACATTCAGAAAGAAAAGACGTAAAGAACGGGAAGCTGAAGAGGAAAGATATCAAGAACAGCGTGTTTTAGATTCTAAGAAAATTAAAGTGACTGAGTTTATCGCAGTAAACGAACTTGCTAATTTAATGGGAGTTTCAGTTGGCGATGTAATATCAAAATGTATCGGTCTCGGTTTGATGGTGTCTATAAATCAGCGGCTCGAAATTGATACAATTACTCTTGTTGCAGATGAGTTTGGGTTTGAAATAGAAATTGAAGAAGAATACACAGCAGAGGCTCTTGAAGATGTGCCCGACGTTACTGAAGATTTGCTTCCGCGCAGTCCTGTTGTTACTATTATGGGTCATGTTGATCATGGCAAAACATCTTTGCTTGATTATATTCGCCGCACAAACGTTGTTGCCGGCGAATCGGGCGGAATTACACAGCATATCGGCGCTTATAAAGTTGATGTTGGCGATGGGAAAAGTATTACGTTTTTGGATACTCCCGGGCACGAAGCTTTTACTGCAATGCGCGCACGCGGAGCCCAACTGACAGATATTGTTGTGCTTATAGTTGCCGCAGATGACGCAGTGATGCCGCAAACCGTTGAAGCCATTAACCATGCACTGGCTGCTAATGTGCCGATTGTTATTGCTATTAACAAAATTGATAAACCCGGCGCCAACATAGATAAAATTAAACAACAGCTTGCTGACAGAAAAGTTCTCGTGGAAGATTGGGGAGGCAAATATCAGTGCATTCAGGTATCTGCTAAACAGGGTACAAATATAGACGCACTGCTCGAAAGGATTTTACTCGAAGCTGAAATTCTCGATCTTAAAGCCAATCCTATTAGAACTGCCCGCGGCGTGGTTGTAGAAGCCGAACTCGATAAAGGACGCGGTGTTTCCGTAACCGTGCTTATTCAAAAAGGCACTTTGCGCATTGGCGATCCATTCGTTGCGGGAGTATATCACGGTAAAGTGCGCGCAATGTTTGATGAGCGCGGTAAAAAAGTTGAGAGCGCTCCGCCATCAACTCCTGTTCAGGTTCTTGGTTTTGAAGGTGTGCCGCAGGCAGGCGATAGTTTAGTGGTTGTTGAATCGGAAAGAGATGCACGCGATATAAGCATTAAACGTCAGCAGCTAAAACGCCAGCAAGATCAGAAACAGGTGCACCATATTACCCTTGATGAAATTGCAAGACAAATTAGCATCGGCGGCGTTAAAGAACTTCCGCTAATAGTTAAAGGCGATGTGGATGGTTCGGTTGAGGCGTTATCAGATTCTCTTATGAAACTTTCAAACGAAGAAGTGATCGTGAGAGTTATTCACAAAGGCGTTGGCGGAATTTCAGAAAGTGACGTCCTTTTGGCAACAGCATCGAATGCAATCATTATCGGTTTCCACGTACGCCCTAATCTCAACGCAAGAAAACTTGCGGAAACACAAAAAGTTGATATCAGACTTTACAGCGTTATTTACGACGCTATTAATGAAGTTAAATCAGCTCTCGAAGGATTGTTATCCCCGATACTTAACGAAGAAATTACTGCCACTATCGAAATTAGAGATACGTTTAAGGTTCCTAAAATTGGAACGGTTGCAGGCTGTTATGTTCAAGACGGAAAAATTACCAGAAACAGCAAAGTTCGTTTAATTCGTGAAGGTATTGTTATTCATACCGGCGAGATAGCTTCGCTAAAACGATTCAAGGATGATGTGCGCGAAGTGGATGCCGGTTACGAATGCGGTTTAAACTTTGCAAATTTCAACGACCTTAAAGTAGGTGACATAATTGAATCTTACAAGATTGTTGAAACCAAGAAGAAATTAGCTTAATCCCCCGGGATCAAAAAAAACAGTAGGTTTACTATGTCGCACAGAATTGATAAAGTTGAACATTTAATAAAAGAAGAAATAAGCCTCATCTTTTTACATAAGCTTCAAGACCCGGTATTTGGATTGGTAACTATTACAAGCGTAAAAGTTAGTCCCGATTTAAAAATAGCTAAGGTTTATATTTCGGTATTCCAAAAAGAAAACCGCGCGTTGGTGCTCGAAAAAGCCGAAACGATTTCAGGTTACATTCGCACTCAATTAGCGCAAAGAATACGGCTTCGCTTTACACCGGAGCTTAAATTTTTTATTGATGACACACTCGATTATGTTGAAAAGATTGAAGGATTGATTAAGAAGATACACCAAAACGATGATAACGAAGGAAACGAGAGCAGATAGAACATTTGATTTTTTATCGGGTGAAGTAATTTTAATAGATAAACCGCTGCATTGGTCTTCTTTTAAAGTTGTCCACGAAATAAGAAAAGCAGCCGGAGTTAGAAAAGTGGGACATGCCGGAACTCTTGATCCGTTAGCTTCGGGTTTGCTGATTCTTTGTACTGGCAAAAAAACCAAGTCAATAACTTCATTTCAGAATTTAACAAAAACTTATACAGGAACATTCAGACTCGGCAGTACTTCCGAAACAATGGATCTGGAAGCCGAACTTACAGGGCAAATGCCGATTGACGGAATTACCGAAGAAAAAATATTAGCTGCGCGGGATAAATTTACCGGCAGCATAAAACAACTTCCGCCGATGTATTCAGCCGTTAAGCACAAAGGAAAATCACTTTATCAGCTTGCAAGAAAAGGCAAAACTGTTGAGCGGCAACTGCGCGAAGTAACGATTTATAAATTTGAGATTACAGCAATTGAACTGCCGGAAGTTCATTTTGAAATTGAATGCTCTAAAGGAACATATATTAGAGTTGTTGCGCAAGATATTGGACAGGAACTTGGCTGCGGGGCAGTTTTAAGCAGTTTAAGAAGAACTGCCATTGGTGATGTTAAAGTGGAAAATGCGCTTGAAGTAGCTGAATTTGCCGCTTTAATGAGAGAAAACAAATTGATTAACATTGAAGTTTAACCAATTTGAGCAGAAAGCACCGGTTGAGTTAAGTTTCATTTTTTAATTTAAATAAGTTATATTTATACGCTTTTTGAATAGATTTTTGGGAATGCAGGTATTTTGCGATTTAGCGGAAGTAGAAAAAGATAACAAAACTGTTGTTACTCTCGGTACTTTTGACGGCTTACACCTCGGTCATCAAAAAATAATTAAGACAGTTGTGGAGAAAGCTTCCGGCATCGGAGGCAGAAGTTTTTTGGTTACATTCGAACCGCATCCAAGAAACGTGATTGCGACGAATTACAAACTTCAACTTCTTACTACCGGCAAAGAAAAAATCGAAATTCTCAAAAAACTTGGGATTGAAAATCTTCTTATTGTAAATTTCACTGAGGAATTTTCTCAACTTTCACCCGAAAAGTTCATTAAAGATTTTGTAGTAGAAGGAATAGGCGCAAGCAGTATAGTTGTCGGCTACGACCACCATTTTGGTAAGGGTCGGGGCGGAGATGCCAAAACATTGAAAGAACTGGGCAAAGAATATAATTTTGATGTTACCGCGGTTGACGCTTTTAATCTTGATGATGAAACTGTAAGCAGCACAAAAATTCGTGCCGCGCTTAATGAAGGACGCCTTTCGGATGCAAATAAAATGCTCGGCAGGTATTACTCATTTAGCGGAACAGTAGTTGCCGGCGATAAAAGAGGAAGACAACTTGGCTTCCCCACTGCGAACGTAAAGCTTGATAATGAAGATAAACTTCTGCCTGCCCTCGGTATTTACGTCGTTGAGTTTTTTATCGATAACAAAAAGCATTACGGTTTGCTTAGCATCGGGAAACGCCCTACTTTTTATAACTCCGGCGAGATTGTTCCCGAAGTTTATATTTATAATTTTGACGATGACATTTACGGTGAGAATGTAACCATTAATATGGTTGAAAGAATTAGAGGAGAAGAAAAATATTCTTCACCCGAAAAACTTATTGAGCAGATGAATAAAGACAAAAAGAACGGTCTGCTAATAATTGAAAGAATTATTAATTAGCCCCGGTAGGTTCTGGAGCTATATTATACAAACAAATAAAGGATAAATTAAAATGACAAAAGAAGAAAAACTTGAGTTAGTTAAAAAATTTGGTGAGAACGAGAAGGATACCGGAAAACCCGAGGTTCAGATTGCTTTGTTAACATACCGCATTAATGAATTGACCGGTCACTTCAATGTTCACAAAAAAGATCATCATTCCCGCAGAGGTTTAATGGCTATGGTTGGTAAAAGAAGAAGATTGTTAAACTACTTGATGAAAACAGAAATCGCTCGTTACAGAGGAATCATCAAAGAATTGAATATAAGAAAGTAAAGGATTTATAATGGTAGTTACTAAAGAGATAGAATTCGGCGGAAAGAAATTTTCGATAGAAACAGGCAAACTTGCCCGCCAGGCTAATGGAGCAGTAATGGTTAGATACGCCGATACGATGATATTAGTTAGCGCTGTTGCTTCCGAAGAAGCTAAGGAAGACCAGGGCTTTTTTCCGCTGCAGGTTGAATACAGAGAAAGAACATCCGCAGCCGGAAAATTCCCCGGCGGATATATTAAAAGAGAAGGACGCCCTTCGGAAAAAGAAATTTTAAGCGCACGTTTGATTGATAGACCAATTAGACCATTGTTCCCCGAAAATTTCAAAAATGAAACACAAATAATTGCAATGGTTTATTCGCATGACGGCGAAAATGATGCTGATGTTCTTGGTATGGTTGGCGCTTCGGCTGCACTTTGTATTTCTAATATCCCGTTCGATGGACCAATGGCGTCTGTACGAGTTGGACGCATCAACGGCGAGTTAATTATTAACCCCACATTTTCACAGCTTAAAGAAAGCGATTTAGAAATTCTTGTTGCCGGAACCGACGATTCGATAATGATGGTTGAAGGCGAAGCGAGCGAAATAAGCGAGCAGGAACTTTTAACGGTTTTAAAGTTTGCACATGATGCGGTTAAAAAGATTGTTCAACTTCAGGTTGAATTAATTAATGAAGTTGGTAAATCTAAAATGGCATTGCCCGAGAATAAGATCGATGAATCATTAATGAATGATGTTCTCGAACTTGCTTCTTCAAAATTCAGAGAAATAGTTTATTCGATTCTTACTAAAGAAGAGAGAAGCGCAAAAAACAAAGAGCTTTCAACTTCTGTTAAAGAAGCGCTTGCCGAAAAATATCCCGAACAGGAAAAAGTTATTGGCGAAGTTCTTCACGACCTCGAAAAAGAATTGATGCGCAAAAGAATTCTTGAAGACGGTATTCGGCTTGACGGAAGAAACACAAAACAAATTCGCCCAATTACGATCGAACTTGGCGTACTTCCAAGAACGCACGGTTCAGCCCTGTTTACAAGAGGCGAAACTCAAAGTTTAACTTCTTTAACTCTCGGTTCTAAAAACGATGAACAGACAGTTGACGGATTAACCGAAGAGTACAGCAAAAAGTTTATGCTTCACTACAACTTCCCTCCATTTTGTGTTGGTGAAGTTGGAAGAATGACCGGAGTGGGCAGAAGAGAAATCGGTCACGGTCATCTTGCAGAAAGAGCATTGAAAATGGTTTTACCTAAAGATGACGTGTTCCCGTATACATCAAGATTAATTTCCGACATTCTCGAGTCGAACGGTTCTTCTTCAATGGCAACGGTATGCGCAGGCTCATTATCATTGATGGACGGCGGCGTACCGATTAGAAAAGCTGTTGCCGGTGTTGCGATGGGTCTTGTTAAAGAGAATGATAAGTTTGCAGTGTTAAGCGACATTCTTGGAAACGAAGATCATCTTGGCGATATGGACTTTAAAGTTGCCGGAACAAGCGACGGTATAACAGCAATACAGATGGATATAAAAATTAAAGGCATCTCTTTCGAAATTATGGAAGTTGCATTACAGCAGGCATTAGCAGGCAGAGTGCACATTCTTGGCGTTATGAATGAAGCCATTGCACAAGCCCGTGAACAACTTTCCCCATACGCCCCAAGGCTTATTACTATGAAAGTTGAAACCGACCAAATCGGTTTGATCATTGGTCCCGGCGGAAAAACCATTCAGGGTATGCAAAGGTTGTTTGGTGTTGATATTGTTATAGAAGAAGACGGTACTGTCAATATAGCATCACCGGATAAAGAGAGCGCCCAAAAATGTAAAGAATATATCAAAAAAATGACCGCTACTCCCGAAGTGGGAGAGATATATGATGGCGTGGTTACTAAAATAATGGATTTCGGTGCGTTTGTTGAAATACTCCCCGGTAAGGAAGGTTTGCTGCACATATCGCAGATTGACAACAAACGTGTAAACAAGGTTACCGATTATTTCAAAGAAGGCGACAAAGTAACTGTTAAACTTCTTAAAGTTGAAAACGGAAAATTCTCGCTGAGCCGGAAAGAGTTATTAAATGATAATAAACATGAAACTCATTCCGACGCTAACACGACAATTAACCCGGAGTAGTTTGTTTAAATGCCGTGCTTGAATAGCTCGGCATATTTTATTTTCAAAAAATATTCCGTTCCCGCTGCAACAGAAAGATGTAATTCTCTCAGCTCCGGCTGGTACGATTTATTAATAGCGCATCTTACGCAAAAATCTGAAAACAGTAGGACGATTCTCTGAATCGTACATAGCTTTTTTTCAATTTATTGTCTTTTCGGTCGAAACAGAGTTCCAACCTACGTTATTGCGTAAGGAGTGTTAATAAGTTTTAATAAAGGAAAGCCCATAGTGGAAAACTTATCTGCAATATCAATTTTCTTTTTACTCGCCGGGTTATATCTAATCCGGAGACAAGAATTACAATCCTCATCGGGTTCCGATATTTCTTTCCGTATAGGCATTCTATTTTCAAAAATTTTAATTATGAAATTATCAATTTCATCAAACGAGTTTTTACTATATGGTAAAAGAAATTATTATAAATGCATCAACAACACAAACGCGTGTTGCAATAACCGAAGACGGAAATTTAGTAGACTTCTTCGTTGACTACCCCGAAAACCGCCGTATGGTGGGGGATATTTATTTAGGAAGAGTTGCCCGTGTTTTACCGGGCATCAAAGCTGCTTTTATAGACATCGGCATGGAGCATGATGGGTTCCTTCATTTTTCGGACATCGGCGATACTACCGAACAACTTCAGGAAATGCTCGGCGAAGATGATTCGGATATAGATAATGACGACGACGAAAACGGAAACGGAAGCCAGCATAAACGTATCGAGTCTAAAGATGATAATGAGCGACCTGCTTTAACAAGGCTTAAAAAAGGGCAGGATATCCTTATTCAGATAACAAAGGAACCGGTAAGCAATAAAGGCGTTCGTGTTAGCTCATCAATTTCTCTTCCGGGAAGATTTTGCGTACTCCTCCCCTTCGATAACAAAATTGGCGTTTCGAAAAAAATATTCGACTATAAAGAGAGACGCAGATTACGAAACATCGCCCGAAGTATTCTCCCAAGAAACTACGGACTTATTATTCGTACCGTTGCCCGCAATCAAAAAGAAGAATCTTTACAGGATGACTTAAAAAATCTACTCGATACATGGAAAGACATACAGCAGACAATTAAAAACGAAGAACCGCCATCCCTTATCTACCAGGATCTAAACACTACATCAAGCGTTATTAGAGATTTATTTACTTCAGATATTTCCAAAGTGTTTATTGACTCCCGCAAACTTCATAAGCAAATAAAAAACTATGTCCACCTTGTGCAGCCCGGGCTGTCGGATAAAATAGAACATTTCCGTTCCACGAATTCAATTTTCGATTCGTTCAAAATCGAAGAGCAAATAAAAACATTGATGGGAAGAAAAGTTTCTCTTCCGAGCGGCGGTTACCTTATCATCGAGCATACTGAAGCGATGGTAGTTATAGATGTAAACAGCGGACGCTATGCTAAAAGCAAAGAACAGGAACTTAACTCTTTAAAAACAGATCTGGAAGCCTCGCGCGAAATTACACGACAACTGAGGTTAAGAGATATCGGCGGAATTATAGTTGTCGATTTTATAGACCTTGAAGATGAAAAAAATAGGAAAAAAGTATATGACGAACTCCGCAAAGAATTCCGCAGAGACAGAGCAAAAGTTTCGGTGCTTCCTATGTCCGATTTTGGTTTGATTCAAATTACACGTCAACGAATAAGACAAAACATTATGCAGGCAATGAAGGAAGTTTGTCCTTCCTGTATGGGTACGGGTGTGTTAACCAAACAGTCGCATCTTATTTATGATATTGAGGAATGGCTCGGCAAGTATAAAAGTGTTGCTAAGGAAAGATCGTTGATTATTAAGTGTCATCCAACAGTTGCACATAAGCTTAAGGAAGGCAAAATTCAGTTCTTAACTAAACTTCAGTTTAAGTATTTCTTAAGGCTTCGCATTGCTGAAGATGAAAGTATGCCGCTTAGCAAAATTAGATTTATATCTAAAAAGACAGGCGCCGATTTAACGGAAGAAGTTAGCCAATAAGTCACCTTACGCAAAATAATATTTTAACATAGAGATAATATCTTTTCCTAAAAAGATGTCATCTCTGCATTTTATTCTAAACTGTAAATTCTAAGAGAAAGTTATGAAAAAAACTACATTTTACAATATTCACGAAAAACTTGGCGCCAAAATGGTTGAGTTTGCCGGTTATTATATGCCTATTCAATACAACTCCATTATTGCAGAGCATAAAGCTGTGCGCAATGCTATTGGCGTTTTCGATGTTTCTCACATGGGGGAAGTTTTTGTTACAGGCGAAAAAGCTCTTGATTTTGTACAGCACATTACCGTTAATGATGCATCAAAACTTTACCCCGGAAGAGTGCAATACTCCGCTATGTTATACCCGGACGGAGGAATAGTGGATGATCTTCTTGTTTACAAATTTACCGACGAGAAATTTTTGCTCGTCATTAATGCATCGAACATAGAAAAAGATTTTAATTGGATGCAGCAGAATAACAAATTCGGTGTCGAGTTAAGCAATCAGAGTGATGAATATTCTCTGCTTGCAGTGCAGGGTCCGTTTTCCAAAGAAGTCGTTCAGGCAATCTGCGACAAAGAACTTGATATGGAATACTATCATTTCTTCGAGAGCAAAGTTGCCGGTATTGATATGATAATTTCACGCACAGGCTACACCGGCGAAATTGGTTACGAACTCTACTTCAAAGGCACTGTAGCTGAGGCGGAAAAAGTTTGGAATAAAGTTTTTGAAGCCGGAGAAAAATTCGGGATTAAGCCCGCAGGACTCGGCTGCCGCGATTCATTACGTCTTGAAATGGGTTACTGTTTATATGGAAATGATATTGATGCAACTACAAACCCGCTTGAGGCAAACCTCGGCTGGATAACTAAAATAAATAAAGGCGACTTCATTGGACGTGATGTTTTATTGAAAGTTAAAGCAGAAGGATTAAAACGGAAATTAGTTCCTATATCTTCCGATGAAAAAGTTTTTCCGCGCCACGGTTATGATTTAACTATTGACGGCAAAAAAATTGGGGCTGTTACAAGCGGAACTGTAAGCCCGACAACAGAGAAGCCAATAGCGCTTGGATATGTAGATTTTGAATATTCAAAAGAAGGAAGTACGGTAAACTTTTTCATACGTGGAAAAGAAGTTCCCGCAAAAGTTGTATCACTTCCTTTTGTTAAAAAATGAAAAATAAAATTACTAAAGAGGGAATATGAAGGTCAATGTTTTATTGTCGCCGCTATCGGTAGATGAGCTCTACTTTTCAGGCAAAACAACTGTAGTTATTGATGTATTAAGAGCATCGACTACTATTGTAAATATGCTTCGTAACGGCGCTAAGGAAGTAATTCCGGTTGCAACTGTGGAGTTTGCCGTTAAAATATCGGGCGGAATGTTTGGCGGTTTAACTTTGCTCGGCGGAGAACGTAATACGAAAAAAGTAGAGGGATTTGCTCTCGGAAATTCGCCGTTGGAATATACAGCCGAAGTAGTCGCCGGTAAAACAATAGTTTTCTACACTACCAATGGCTCAAGAGCAATTGTAAAAGCTAAATTTTCGGAAAATCTTTTTGTCTGTTCATATAATAATATTTCAGCGGTTGCTTCTAAATTAGCAGAGTTGAATAAGGATATTGAAATTATATGTGCGGGCAGAAATAATGCTTTCTCTTTGGAAGATTCCTGTTGTGCCGGAAAACTGATCTCCGAAATATTAGTTCTAGCTGAAAATATTGAATTAACGGATAGCGCACTTGCAGTTCAGGCTTTGAACAAGTCATTCGGAAAGAGTATTTTTAAAATGCTAAAAGAATCAGAACATGGTAAACTGCTGAAGGAAAACGGTTTTGAAGCAGATATTAAGTTCTGCAGTAAGCTTAATACTACGGAAGCTATTCCTTATCTTACAGGTAACACCTTAAAGCTTCTGCCGGTTAAGCAGGATCAAACTATTATTGAAAGTTAATTTATTCAAAGATGGCAGTTAAGAAAAAGAGAACTCCGCAGGGAACACAAAAATCTTCCGGAGGAGAAAATTATTTTACTCTTTCTATTGAAAAGAAAAAAAAGATTCTCGGCATCTTTATTATTCTTTTTTCGATATTAGTATTACTAAGTATAATCTCATACTCCCGCTCCGATCGTGCTAACTTAAATTATAACTTTTCCGACTTATTTAAAGTTTTTAATCCAGACCCCGCTTTTAAAGAAAAATTAGCTTCAACACATAACTGGCTTGGCGTATTCGGCGCTTATATTTCAGACATCTTCATTAACTCCACGCTCGGATTATTCTCCGCTGTATTCCCTGTTATTTTTTTAATGTGGGGATTAAGATTTTTCTTAAAAATAAATTTTAGAACTTTAATCCACTCAACTAATTTTCTTCTTGTAATCGGAATTCTTATTTCAAGTTTTTTCGGCGTACTTCGCGCAGAGAATTATGCCTTTAGTGAATATTATGAGACCTCAGGAAATATCGGTTACTATCTCGGTGAAGTTCTCAGCAGACTCCTCGGCGGCGCGGGTAGTTTAATTTTTTTAATTGCTGCCATCATTATAGTTCTTATAATCGCGTTTGATATTAAAATTGAAAAAATATTCCGCTTTATAAAAAATGTTTTTGCGAGTTCGGCTGCAAAAATTAAAGATGAAGTAGAACGAAGCAAAACAGATTCGGTTGAAGATAAAAACTTAAAACGCCTAAAAGAATTAAACGAAGAAAATAAAAGAGGGAAGAAGAAAACTTCATTTAAAGAAAAATTAAACGCTGGCGGAACCGAACTTTCGGCTCAGGAATTAATGAATGCCGAAGCTGTTGATAACGAAACTCAAATACGAATAATTCGCAAAGACGATGCGCCAGCAAAGATTGAAGAGAATAAAGTACTAAAAGAAGAAGCAAAGAAGGTTGACTTAAAAGAAGTTGGTGAATTGAACGCCGATGCAATAAACAGAGATAAAGAAATTGCGCTGCCGGATCAGTGGGAAGAAAGAATAAAATACAAATTCCCCGGGCTTGATTTATTGGAGCCTGCACCCGAACAAAACTTTGTGGTAGCCGAGGAAGAATTAAAACACAATGCCGAGCTTCTTAAAGAAAAATTAAAACTTTTCGATATTCAAATTGATGATATTTCAGTTACTCCGGGTCCTGTTGTTACTCTTTATGAAATTGTTCCAGCCCCCGGAGTTAAAATTAGCCGCATAGTAGGACTTGAGCACGATATTGCGCTTGCATTGGCTGCACGCGGAATTCGTATTATTGCGCCGATACCTGGCAAAAGCGCAATTGGTGTTGAGATACCCAACGCAGAAGCATCGCTTGTAAATGCACGTTCTGTTCTTGCCCGTATAGAAGAATCGAAAGCCGAACTTCCTGTTGCACTTGGCAAAACTATTAACGGCGATGTGTATGTTACCGACCTTGCGAAAATGCCTCACGTACTGATTGCAGGCTCAACCGGTTCGGGCAAGAGCGTTGGCATCAATATGATTATTGCAAGTCTTCTATATTCCAAGCATCCTTCCGATGTTAAACTTATTATGATTGACCCGAAAAAAATTGAACTTTCATTCTATAATAAACTTCGCCGTCATTACCTTGCCGTTTCACCCGATCTTGACGAAGAGATAATTACAATTCCGCAAAATGCTGTTCTGCTTCTTAAATCGGTTGAGTATGAAATGGAAAAACGTTATGATAAACTTGCAAAAGCAGGTGTTCGTAATATTGTTGATTACAATAAAAAAGTAAAAGATCCGAAGAAGCGACCGCAGGATACCGACAAGATAAAGCATCATCCCATTCCCTATCTTGTGGTTATTATCGACGAGCTTGCAGATTTAATGATTACCGCAGGTAAAGAGGTTGAAGAACCTATTGCTCGCCTTGCGCAGCTTGCACGGGCGGTGGGTATTCATCTTGTGCTTGCTACACAGCGCCCTTCGGTTAATGTTATCACAGGCGTTATTAAAGCAAACTTTAGTGCGCGTGTTGCTTACCAGGTTGCTACTAAAATTGATTCGCGCACAATTCTCGACATGAACGGCGCAGAGCAGTTACTTGGCAAAGGCGATATGTTATTTCTTCCAACCGGTTCGCCAAAACCCATCCGAATTCAAAACGCTTTCATTTCCACCGATGAAGTTGAAAAAATTACAAACTATATAAATTTACAGCCGGCTTTTTCGAAACCATATTTCCTCCCATCACTTTATGATAAAAAGAAAGATGCTGCGGCAGGATTTTTATCCGACCTCGATCCGATGTTTGAAGAAGCCGCAAGAGTTATAGTCCGGCATCAGCAGGGATCGGTATCTCTGCTTCAACGGCGATTAAAACTTGGTTACTCCCGCGCCGCCCGTATTGTTGATCAGCTTGAGGAAGCCGGAATTGTAGGACCTAACGACGGCAGCAAAGCCCGCACAGTTATTGTGGAAAACGAAGAACAATTAGAAACTATTCTCCGCAATATTTAAAAATTATTTATCCCAAACTTTTCACGCCAATTTATTAGTCGTATAAATTAACACCCGCTTCAAAAATAAAAAACCCCGAAGAATTTTTATCCTTCGGGGTTTGAAAAAATTATTATCCATTTAGGATAATTATTGCAACATCTGCCGTTATTTTATTAGCGACATTTTTTTAGTAATACTGTTACCATTAACATTTAAAGAATAAATGTAAGTTCCACTTGCAAGGCTGCTTGCGTTAAAGTTAACAGTGTGTGTTCCGGCTTCCTGCATTGTGTTAACAAGTTCTGCAACTTTTTCGCCGAGTAGATTAAAAACAGTTAGATTTACATATCCGTTTTCGGGAATGTTGTAAGTAATGCTTGTTGCCGGGTTGAACGGATTAGGATAGTTCTGAGCAAGTGTATATTCGCCCGGAATTGCGTTAACAACAACTTCAATAGTATTGCTATATTCAAATGTGCCGTCAAAATCTACTTGCTTTAATCTATACGAATATGCACCCATTTTTGTAACGGCATCCTGATAAGTATAAATGCTGGATTGAGTAGCTGTTCCTTTCCCTTGCACAAAACCTATTTTCTTGAATTTGCTGTCGCCTTCGGCTCGGCGTTCTATTTCATAACCAGAATTATTCAATTCAGTAGCAGTTATCCATCTTAATTCAACATTATTATCAGTTACATCTGCTTTAAAAGAAACAATTTCAACCGGAACATATCCTGTAGAATTCCAAACTACATAATCTAGGTTCGCTTGAATGTCTGGTGTCCCATTCGGTGCCCAAAACCAAAGAGCATCAATTGAGGTCGGATTGCTTGGATTACCGACAGCGGCTACCCACCGACGCCATTGTGTTGTATCGTCTAAGTCCCATTGATAGATATGCCATTGTCCATCCAAAATTAATTTGGAAGAATCGCTTATATGAGCTGTATTTGGAGCATCTACACCTATGCCGCACCATACACTGTCACTCCCGCCAGTTGCCTTGATAGCAAAACCGATCCAACCATCGGCAGTTAATGTATCATTTGCTGCTAAATTAGCGAGTGGAGGACCTGAAATAAAACGAACAAACCATGCAGTGGTCAAAGCTGGATCATCTCTTAAAGTAAATTTTAATGAGGCTGCTCCAGTGTAAGCTGCAGTCGAGTCTAGTGCAACTAGGTCATCTAATATGCCAGTAGTTGAGCCTGAAAATTTTGGACGTGAACCTTGAAAATGTCCTAAGTCTCCATCTTCAAAATCATCTATTATATGAATCTGCGCAAAAGCAGATGAAGCAAAAAATAAAACAAGAAAGACTAGTAATAAACGTTTCATATTGAAACCTCCTGAGGATTATTATTAAAGAAAAGTTTAAAGAATATCATAATTCGATAAAATCCAATTGATGTTGGAGCAACATTAATAAAATTTGGTTTATTATTCAAGAGATTGAAGAAAATTTTACACAATAATATTAATTGGTGATTTCCTTTGGTATCGAAAAAAAAACCCCGATAAACGGGGTTCATAAAGGGAATTATTTTTTTGCAGGAAGAACTGCATCCTTTGCAGCTTTTGCAATTCTGAACTTCAGAACTTTCTTCGCAGGGATAATCATTGATTCGCCTGTAGAAGGATTTCTGCCGGTTCTTTTTTTCCGGTTAACAACAACTAATTTTCCCAAGCCAGGAAGCGTGAACGATTTTTTTGCTTCCTTATAAGCTAAGCTTGATAACTCTTCTAAAAATTGTGCGGTCAGTTTTTTTGTTGTACTTGTCTTCGTTGCAAGATGATCAACAATCTGAGCCTTTGTCATTGGTTTAACTACTGCCATTTGTGAACCTCATTATTTAGTTGTTTAATAGAAACTTCGGTATTAAAATAAATATTATTTATTACAAAAGAAATATTTTGAACGGATAATTATTACTTTTTTTAAATTAAAATCGATTTTATCCTCTATTTATCGCCCCCTCAGACTTCTTCCGTGAGTTGGCAGCCTATTTATAAGGTTAAAATGAATTCACCCTCATCGTTTAATGAGTTATACTTTATTTGTACATTTGCCAATAAAATTTATTTTTTTTCTCAAATAGTTTTTTAATGATTAAGCAGGTATTACTTTTATTCATTTGTTTGTCTTTAACGCATCCGCTAACCGCGCAGGATACTTTAAACACTATACGCGATACAACTTATATCACCGGCGATTCTTTGTTAATAAGCAGTTATGATTCAACATTTGTGGATACAACAAAATCTCTTATGGGCGAAGATGTAGCTGCGCAGGTTGATACTTTAACTCCCCTTTACCAGCAGCCCTTCACGGTAAATAGTTCGTTCATTACAAGAAGAGAATTCCTGAAAACAGATTATAAGTACACACCAAATTTATTTGATCTTTTCTCACTCTCTTTTTTAAATGATCATGGATTAGCGGGGCACCCGGATGAATTGTTTCTTTACGGAGTTTCTAATTACGGCACATCTTATTTTAAAGACGGCATTTATGATAACGATAGATTAACCGGTTTTTTAGATTTAAATACTGTGCAGTCTGAAAATATCGATTCAATCGAGATTGTTCCCTCTCCCCGTGCATTTTTATATGGACCATATAACAGCGCTGCCGCAGTTAATTTTATCACCAAAGATGAAATCTCATTAGTGCCTTATTCGCGCGTAAAGTATTACGAAGGAGCTTATGGCGAGGCGATGATAGATGGAATATATAATTCTGTCATCTTTAAAAAATTTGTATTAGCCGTCGATATTACAAATAGGAAAAAAGATAGAAGTTACCGCAATACCGATTACGGCATCTGGCACGTAACTGCTAAATTAAAATACCTCCTCTCCAATTCTGTAAACCTTACCGGCAGCTACGAACATGTGAACTCGAATGTGGGGTTAAATGGCGGAGTTAATATCGATAGTATATTAGCTTTTACAAGTGATTTAAACACCTTTCTTTATAACAACAGCGCGCCTGTAAATTACCTTCAGAGAAGGTACGAAAACGAACAACATAATTTTAAATTGAGATTGTTCGGCAAACTTTTTAATACTTCTAATAGCGACATAAATGTTTACCATAAGATTTATCAAAATGAAATTATAAATCCAATTGTAGATTACAATCTTTACAGAAATGAAATCTCCGGTGCGGCAGTGCGGCAAAAATTGTTAGTCTCATTTGCGGAGCTTAGCATCAACGGAAATTATGAGTATTCAAAACTAAAATATTTGAAATCCGATTCTCTTTTCTTTAATGAGTATGACTATAAATATAATAACTACTCGGCGTCTGGTATTGTATCTGCATATTTTGCCGACAGCCTAATTACGCCATCATTCTTTTATAAAATAAGCGGCGAAAAAGAATTGAACTCCGGTTTATCCGCTTCATCTCACGGCAGCGGTCTTGATGTATTTATTAATCTTTACGATAACTTTAAACTTTACTTCGGTTATTCTATTTATGAAACCAACAGAACATCAGGAAATTCTGCAAGCACAGAAGCCGGAGCTTCATTGAATTTTGAGAATTTATACTTAAAACTAAATCTCTTTTCGCGTAAGGACTTCAGCGTTGCAAGCAGAATACCGAATCAGCCGAACTTTAATTTCGGAAGTATTAATGGAGCGGGTCTAGTTTTAAATTATTCGTTCTGGAATTTTAACGTACAAACTCAATCTTCAATTTATTACAACAAAGAAAATTTATATTACCTCTACCCGCAGTTTCAGTTTTCGGGGGGATTATATTATACAGACAAACTTTTTAATGACAACCTTGATTTGAAAACAGGTTTGACCTTTTATTATTACGGTAAAAAAGATGCATACACTCTGTTAAATTTAGCTGCGGTTGCGCCTTCAAACAGAATAGATTTTATGTTAGTCGGCGAAATACAGCAATCGGCAACGGCATATTTTACTTTTGAAAATATACTCAATTCCGAATATTATTTAATCCCCTACTATCCGATGTTGGAAAGAAGCATCAGGTTTGGAGTAGCATGGGAATTTTTAAATTGAATGAAGATAGAAGTTGGGAGAAATAATGTAATTTGATATGCCTTCCTACCATTGTTCAGCAAATTACTTCTCACTTTTTACTTCTTACTTCTTATTTCTTACTTCTTACTTTCATCTTACTCCTGCCACTCTTCTGAAATGAAATCCGTATACAGCAAACGTCATGGCAATAGGGAATTTTTTAGGATATTTAAACAAACTTACAATTAAGGTATGCCAAAAATACCGCCTCCCGTTATCCACAATTCCGATACGCCACAACAATTTGAAGAAAGCTTTAACTTCAAATAATTTTATTTTTCCGGTATTCCATTCGGGCAGCTTATACTCTTTTAAAAAATCCATTATACGTGCGTAAAATATTTTATGCGAATAAATTGTGTGAAGGATATTTTCGTATCCGGCAATTAATTTGCTGTATTTCATTCGTGGAATAAAATTCGTTGCGCCGTCCATATTATCGCCACTGAAATATTTTAGCAAACGATCTTCTTTTTTCATCCGATTAAATAATTTTGTTCCGGACGGTGCGTTTAATAAGCCAACCATAGCTGCTACAATACCGCTCCGCTTTATAAAATTAATTTGCCTTTCGAAAATATCCTCGCCGTCGCTATCAAACCCTACTATGAAACCCGCTGAAACAATAAATCCTTTACGCTGCAATTTTTTTACCGACTCTACAAGATCTCTTCTCTGATTTTGCGATTTGCCGCATTCTTCAAGTCCCTCAACCGCAGGTGTTTCTATTCCGACGAATATACTGTATACACCGGCTTCAACCATCATCGAAGCTAATTCTTCATCATCGGCAAGATTGATCGAGACTTCTGTTATAAATTTATATGGATATTTTTTTTCTTTCGACCATTTGATCAACGCCGGGAGTAATTCATCTTTTAATTTCTTTTTGTTCCCGATAAAGTTATCATCAACTATAGAAATATCATTCCGCCAGCCAATGCTGTATAGCCTGTCAAGTTCAGTAATAAACTGTTCGACACTTTTAGTTCTCGGTCTTCTTCCGTTAAGCATTGTAATACTGCAAAAGTCGCAATCATAGGGGCAGCCGCGTGTATACTGCATACTCATCGAAGCGTACTTATTCATATCAAGCAAATCCCATCTCGGAACCGGCGTATTAGTTAATTCCGGAAATTTGTCAGTCGAATATAAATATTTGGGTGTTCCGTTCTTTAAATCTTCTAAGAATAAAGGAAGAGTAATTTCCGCTTCATTAAGTACAAAATGCTCTACTCCCAGAAATTCATCGTGCTGAATTGTAGCGAGCGGACCGCCAGCCACAACTTTTACACCGAGCGTATTGCACTTTTTAATTACTTCCTTAAAAGATTTTACTTGAATGCTCATTCCGCTTAAGAATACATAATCAGCCCATAATATATCTTTGTCGTAAAGTTTATTAACATTCATATCTATCAGTTTAAGAGTCCATTCCTTAGGTAGCATAGCGGCAATTGTAATTAAGCCCAACGGCGGCTCGGCAGATTTTTTTGATACAAAACTGAGCGCTTCTTTAAAGCTCCAAAATGTTGCGGGTATTTCAGGATATACCAATAATACTTTCATTTTATTTCCAATTAAATAAATTTTTTGTACATCGTATATAAAGGATTATTTATGTTTATTGCTGTAAAAGAATTGTAAAAATACGTTGTGTGTGTTTGCCAATATCTGATATAAACCTGATATTTAAATGTAATTTTTTGATAACTAATTAAACCCTTTTATAACCGGGTTGGTATGAAACGTCCAAATACTTTATTTGTACATATTTTAATATTTGTAATAACACAATTGCTCTGGCTTTGCTTATTGGGGTTATGGATATACTGGTATGTTTCAAACTACATAATATTTGAGAAAGTCGGCGATCAGCTATCGCCGCAAATTTCTTATGACGGCAGAAATGTTTTTGCTCTTGTAGGCGGCATTGTGTTGTTGGTGGTAATTTCGTTTAGTCTGTCTTTAATATTTAGGCAGCTCAATGTTCAGCTAAAGATGACCAGAATGTATGATAATTTTATCGCTACCATTACGCACGAATTGAAGTCGCCACTTTCATCAATACAATTATATCTCGAAACACTAAGCACACGCAATGTGCAACAAGAGAAGAGAGAAGAGTTTTATAAGTTGATGATGAAAGACGCCAACCGGTTAAAAAAATTAATGGATTCCATCCTCGAAATTGCCGCACTTGAACAGAAACGGCTTGACCATAATTATACTGTATGCGCATCCGATAAAACATTACGCCAAATTATTCATGCATCGGAAGAACACTTAAATTTGTCACCTAAAAGTTATTCAATAAAAGGGACGCTTAGTTCATTAATCTTAATGGATAAAACCGCAATGGGAATAGTGATAGATAATTTATTTGATAACGCAATAAAATACACATACGGTCCGGTTAACGTTAATATAACCTTCAAACAACTTAGAAAAAAAGTTTTAATTGAGTTCCAAGATACCGGAATTGGTGTACCCTTAAATGAACAGAAAAAAATATTCAATAAATTTTATAGAGTTGCCGATAAAAATTCTCCCACGGTAAAGGGTACCGGACTCGGGCTTTATTGGGTTAAAGAAATTATCAAAAGCCACAAGGGTAAAATTTCAGTAACCAGCGAAGGAATAAATAAGGGATCAACTTTTAAAATAGAGTTGCCGGTATATCATCCTTCCACCGGCAGATTTTTAACAAAATTATTTAAGGAAAAAATTAAACTGAATATTAGTTGACAATCGGATATTATATGAATGAAAAACAAAAAATATTATTAGTTGAAGATGAAGATACTCTTGCTATCGGGCTTGAGTTTAATCTTACCGAAGAAGGTTATGAAGTTGTAAGAGCAAAAGACGGTAAAGAAGCGCTTGATATATTTGAAAAGACTCTTTTCGATTTAATTATACTCGATATAATGCTTCCATTCTATGACGGTTTTGAAATTGCAGCAATAGTACGCAATAAATTTCCACAGATGCCAATTCTTATGTTAACAGCCAGAACAGCCGCTGTTGACCGCATTAAAGGGCTTGAAGTTGGCGCGGACGACTATCTTACAAAACCATTTCACCTTCAAGAACTTTTGCTGCGGGTAAAGGGAATGCTAAAAAGGAAAAACTGGTATAAAGAATTAAACGATGAGCAGAAAATTTATACCTTCGGCAGTAACGAATTAAATTTTGAAACTCTCGAATGTTTGCACAACGGCGAAAACTTCAGATTAACGCCGCACGAATCTTTTTTGATGAAATATTTAATTAACAATAAAAACAAAATAGTAAGTAGAAAAGAACTGCTCGAAAAAGTATGGCATCTAAATCCCGAAGTTGAAACAAGAACGGTAGATATATTTATTGCGCGCCTCCGCAAGTATTTTGAGGATGATCCGTCTGCACCAAAATTTATAATCAGCATAAGAAGTATGGGTTACAAGTTTGTTGGAGAATAAGATTATTGGTTAAGTTTTTGTTTCCATTGTTCTACCCAGTCATCATTAATTGAAATTAAGGGAACTGCTAAAATTCTGCCGCCAAAACCCATGTGCTTATAAACCACAGAATTAATTGTTGAGATAGTAATTTTTTCAAGCGCTTCATTATTGATTGAGATGCCAAATTTCGCTGCTAAACCGGCGGTGTATTCGGATAAATTCTCACGCATTTTTCTAAATTTTATTTCGGTTTCTATTGATTTTTTTTTTGCTTCCGATAATACAGTCAGTGTATCTTGCTTCTCTATTTTTTCTATCAGTTTAAAAATCAAGTAACCCTCTTCTATTTTTAACGGACCGTAAACATCACCAATTTCCATCGTTTCTGCAATACGACCAACTTCGCCGAACTTAGCGGCTGGAAATAATCCGGACTCGCCTCGTTTGTCTTTCGTCGATGCACGCTCGGAATATTTTTCTGCCAGTTCATGAAAGTCAATAACCGAAGATGTTTCGTTTAAAACTTTTTCAGCTATTTGCAAATCATTTGTTAGGACTTCAATAATATTTACTAATGTAACCGGGTTTTTACTCTTTGTTCTGTTTATAAACTCCCGATTAATTTCTTCATCGACAACAGAAATTGAATCCATCAACAAAGACTGCATTATATTATATTGATAATTTTCTTTCCACATAAGAAAATTGTTTTTAACATCTTCGGTTAATTGCAGTCCCCTTTTGAATGCCTCTTCCGAAAATAATTCATACTCAATATATTTTTTTGTTTTGGAATTTAAAACGGAAAGGATTGATTTATATGAAACCGTGTTTACGAAAAAAGTCTCAATTCTAAAAAATCTCAAAAATTCTTTAACTGTTATTTTCCTATTGCCTATTACAATAATTACACTGTTTGCGTCGGCAGTAAGTTGTTGTTCAAGTTTAGTTAGCTGAATAATACTCAAAGCATGCACTGTATTTTTATCATCTTTCGATTGCTCGAGAAGTGTATTTATTTCTTGCGCAAGTTTTTTTAACAGTACTGCATTAGCTTCGGCTTTTTTTTGTGCAAGAATTGATTTCCTATAAATATCATTTCTCATTTTTTCCCCTCTTTCTGCCGCTGCTTTTTCTACCCGTTTGTACTCGTTCTCCCATCCTTCGGTTTTGGTTACAATAGGGAAATATTTTTTAACAACTTGAAACAGATAAAACGAATCTTTAGCGGCAATAGGAGTTGTGTACTCGCCGGTTTTAAGATTAAACAATAAATCTTCATATTCGGTGTCGGTTTGCCCTCTTGTAATTAAATTTGAAGCGCCGGTGTTGTTTTTATCGAGCGGAGATTTAGAAAAAAGTTCCGCCTGATCGTAACTCCGAAAAGAATAAACATTAATTAGTATCGAAGTAGCGTTGCTTAAATAGACCGTTAATAAACTATCGCTGTAATATTGCGATTTATTTTTTACTTCGATTTTATATAATTCGTCACGTGCAAACATTTTTAAAAATAAATCTAAAGCGCCGGCTATTATTTCTTCCTTATCCAATCCTAAAAATTCCGCTTCAAGAGACAACAACTTTTCGGCAATTAATGTATAAAGAAATCTTATTTTTAATTCATCATGAAAATTCTTTGCATGCCGGTTTGGAAGCGGAGTAAATTCGATACGAGAAATAAATTCCCTTTCGGATATTGATTTATTTCCTATTTTAGCAATAATTTTTTCGCCGTTTTGTGCAACCGAATTATTTACGAATAAAAGTATTATTAGAAGAATGATTGATAGATATTTCATATTCATTTGTTAATTTTTCAAATGAAAATTACGGTTATACAACAACACATTCAAAGGAAATTGACATGTACATTTTGAAAGGTTTTTGTTAGTGCCAAAAACAAATCAACAAAACGAAAAGTCTCCGATAGAAAAAAAATATCCATTTTGGTTTTATATCGTTACGATCTTAATCCCCTTTTTTTTAATTATAACATTGGAAATATTTTTACGCTTATTCAATTACGGCGCCGATTTAACTCAATGGATAGATATAACTAATGACCGGTATATTTTAAATCCGGAAGTTTCCCGGAAGTATTTCACCGAAACAGAATCAGTTCCGATCTCGAATCTTAATTCCTTCGACAAAATTAAAAAGGAGAATGGATACAGGATTTTTATTTTGGGCGGAAGCAGCGCGGCTGGTTATCCTTTCTCACCCAACGGCGATTTTTCTCAATTCATTACTTCTCGTTTAAAGGAAGTAATTCCAGAAAAAAATATTGAAGTAATTAACATTGCTCTTACGGCAACTAATTCTTATACAATACTCGATTTAATGCCTGGCGTAATTGAGCAAAACCCCGATTTGATTTTAATCTATGCCGGGCATAATGAATATTACGGAGCCCTTGGTGTCGGTTCGGCGGAATCTTTAGGGCGTTCGCGTACAATTGTAAACGTTCAATTGTATTTGAATCAGTTCAAGCTTACTATGCTTGTTAGGGATATTATAAAATATTTTGGTAATCTGTTTTCGTCTGCGGAAAAGAAAACGAGCGGAACTCTTATGTCCAGGATGGCTCGCGAAAAATTAATCCCGTTCGAATCTGAAACTTATACTGATGGGCTAAATCAATTTACTGAAAACATGATTGATGTTTTGGAACTTGCACAAAATGCGGGGGTTCCGGTTATACTCGGAACAATTGTAAGTAATTTGAAGGATCAAAAGCCATTCGTAAGTAAGCCTACTGATAAGTATCCAGCCGCAGATAAAGTATTTGAACAAGCAAAGGCTGCTATGAATAGAGGTTTATTTGAAACGGCGGATTCCTTATTCAGATTTGCAAAAAACTTGGATGCATTACGCTTTAGAGCCCCGGAAAAGATTAATGAAATTATTTTGAAACTCGGGAAAAAATTTAATTCCCCGGTTGCTCAAATAGACGACGAATTAAAAAAAGAATACGGAACACTTGGCAATATTTTTTTTATCGATCATCTGCATCCAAACCTTAAAGGGCATCAGAAAATCGGCTTAATTTTTTGGAATGAAATGGTTAAAAACAAACTTATTCCCTCTAAAAATCCTGTTGCAACAGAAGCATTTAACGACAGCTTTCTGACGAAGGATTTGCATTATTCGTTGCTGGATTCAACCATAGCAGCTTACAGAATTATAATACTAAAAAACGATTGGCCTTTCAGTGAACCAAAACCTGTAAGAACAATGTTGCGATTATTCAATCCCAAAACCGTGATTGATACACTTGCTTTAAAAGTTATTGATAATAAATATACATGGGAACAAGCCCACAGGAATGCCGCATTGTATTATTTAAAAAACAAGCGGTACTCTTCATATTTATTTGAGATTGAAATCTTACTTCATCAATATCCATTTATTCAGGAATATTATGAAACAACGACCGTAAGCCTTCTTCAAGCAAAACAGTTTGAACTCATCTATTCGTTCATTGAAAAATATTATCAGTTTAAACCAACTGCCCTCAACACAAAATGGATTGGCATTATATCTCTTTCAAAGGGAAATGCAGATAAAGCAATAAAGTTTCTGGAGAAAAGCAGGAATTACAATTCCAACGACGCTCAGGTGCTTTTCAATCTTGCCGGCGCATACTCAATGCAAAAAAAATACAGAGATGCCTTGCAGGTAATTGATTTGTGTTTGAAAATCTCCCCGGACTTTCCTCAGGCGGCTCAGTTAAAACAGCAGCTTGCTGCCGCAGTTAGAACGATCGGAAAATAAAAAGACTGCCTATTTCTAAGCAGCCTTAATATAATCTTGAAGTTGAAATTATTTAATTAGCGTCATTTTCTTGGAAGCTTTATAACTGCCGCTTGTTATTTCGTAAATGTACAAACCGCTTGCAAAGTTACTGGCATCGAATGTAACTTCGTAACGACCTTTTGTTTTGAAATTGTTAACGAGTGTTTTTACTTCTCTGCCGAGGATGTCGTAAACCATTAACGTAACCATTCCATCTTCCGGTATCTGGTAGCGGATAGTAGTGGATGGGTTGAAGGGATTGGGATATGCTCCTATTTCATAATTAAAAACTTCTTCCAATTCTGGTTTTGTTTTATGAAGAACTGCATCTCCTATCCATACTGCTTCGCTATAATCTGAATATTTAGCCTGTGTTCAAAGGCTCTAATTCTGTAAGAAATTTCATCCTCAAAAACGGGATTCAGTGCAACATCGTAATCGACGAAAGTCGTACCCGTAGTTTGCCCGATATTTTCCCAAGACAAAGCGGGACCTTTTCCATCGGCTCTATCGATAGAATAGCTGCTCATATCCGGTTCAATATTAGCCGTCCAGGATAGTCTGGAATTACCGTCATATGCCTCGACTTTTAAGAATTGGGGGCGTGAAGGTTTCAAATTTAAACAAGAATTGTATGTATTATATGCTTCTACTCCTGACTTCTGCCAAATTAGTGTGACAAAATTTTTAATAATTTATTAAGCATGTTCTCTGTTTGGGGTGATATTTCTGATTTTAATAAAAATATTTCTCCGGTTTTTTTATTGTGAAGTTTAGCATGAGTTACAGACCATATATTATTCATAATCTGCTTTAGCGACATTTTCATTTCTATTTCTAAAAACTTAGCAAACATCAAAGCAGTAAAACAAATTAATATATGCGATCTAACAGCATCAGCTTTATAGTGAAACAC
>Ga0210034_1000889_pt1 | contig 28962 bp, 26 predicted proteins | sample CryGeymeta201505_FD_185466 | JGI IMG/M metagenome (GOLD analysis project Ga0210034, IMG submission 185466) | Groundwater microbial communities from Crystal Geyser aquifers in Utah, USA - Crystal Geyser metaG 2015-05 (SPAdes) (version 2) | ecosystem: Environmental > Aquatic > Deep subsurface >... | reverse complement strand
TTGCGGCAATCGAATGCTCGCTATGTACGCAAGACTTTATCGTTTTCAAAATCCGATATCTACCATGAATTGGTTACTCGACTGTATGTCGTCCGCTACAATCTTGCCAAAGCATCACTTGCTACTTGACCACTACCAAAAAATGAAGCGGGCAGTTCCTTTTTATGTCACAAAATTTACGTTACAAGCCTGATACCGGCATTACGGATTACGCCAAATTTATTTTGCGTGCCCGCTCAATATCCGCGTGGATTTGCATTACCAGCGCCTCGGCAGAATCGAATTTCTTCTCGCCGCGCAGATGTTCCACAAAATCCAGGCGCATCGTCTGCCCGTATAAATCAGCCGAAAAATCCAGCAGGTGGGCTTCCACCCGCGGCGTTGATTCGCCGCTGGTAAAGGTTGGGCGCAGACCGATATTCACCACAGCCCGATGCGTTTTCCCGGCAACATGCGCCCGGCAGACGTACACGCCCAAGGCGGGCAACAGCTTGCCAGCGGGAAAATCCACATTGGCGGTGGGAATGCCGATGGTGCGTCCACGCCCGTCGCCAGAGATGATTCCCCCTGTCAGCGAGTAGGACCGCCCCAGAATAGCGGCGGCCAGTCTAACCTCGCCGCTTTGGAGCAAAATGCGCACCTGGCTCGAGGAGAGAATCGTCCCATCTATCTGAATCGCTTCCAGCGTTTGAGTCTCATATCCCAATTGTCTGCCAATTTCAGCCAGGCGGGCGGGGGTTCCAGCCCGGTCTTTTCCCAAGGCAAAATCGTATCCAATCAGCAGATGCCGTAAGCCCAATGGCGCGGCCACGGCGGCCATAAATTCTTCGGGGCTTTGGGCGGCCAGTTCGCGGCTGAAAGGCAGGGTGATGACGTAGTCTACGCCGAGCGCCTGAAGAAGTTCGGCGCGCTCGGCAGGCATGGTCAGGTAAGGAATTTGGATACCCGTGAGGACGCTGGCCGGATGCGGGTGGAAGGAAATTACAACGGCAGGCGCGCCATTGAGATGGGCGCCTGCCGTGAGTTTCTGGATGATGGCCTGGTGTCCGCGATGGACGCCATCAAAAACACCGATGGTGAGCCAGGAATTTTGGAGGGCGAGTCCTTGCACGCAGCGCAGATGCGGCATGGCTACGAGAGAAAGACTTTTTTAGGCTGAAGTTCGAGTGTGGATGGGTCAAGTTCCATCAGGGCAATCAATTCACCGGCCATACTGACGCCGCGTACCAGATTTTTGGGGCCAACTTGAATGTCGGCGGGGGCGGGCATTCTGTGCCCGTGTGAAACAGCATCCACTTGTTCGGGGGTCAGTTCAAGCGCCGGCCAGTCGGCCAGGGTTTCGGCGGCGGGAATGAGGTATTGATACCAGTTCCCTGCGCGGAAAGCTTCCTGAAGTTTCCGCAGGGGAACGGCGTCACGCAGGCTGAAGCGGCCGCTTTTGGTGCGGCGCAGACCAATCAAGTAGGCGCCACAGCCCAGGATGTTGCCCAGGTCATTTGCCAGTGAGCGGACGTAGGTGCCGGAGGAGCAATGCACATCTACGACGACTTCGGGCGGCGCCCATTCCAGCATTTCAAGGTGATGGACGGTAATTTTGCGCGGGGCGATTTCGACTTCTTCGCCGCGGCGCGCCATGTCGTAGGCACGCCGTCCCTGCAATTTAATGGCAGAGTAAGGCGGCGGGGTTTGTTCGATTTCGCCGATAAAGTTTTTGAGGGCGCTCTCGCACTGGTCTTCGGTGACATTCACCGGGGCAGATTCGGGCTGACGGGTGAAATGCCCTTCGGCGTCGTACGTGTCGGTGGATGCGCCCATGCGAATAATGGCCTGGTAACGCTTGTCGGCGGCGGAAACATATTCACTGAGCCGCACTGCCGGACCGACAAGTATCACCAGTACGCCCGAAGCGCGCGGGTCCAGTGTGCCAGTGTGACCAGCGCGGCGAATGCCGGTTCCAAAGCGAATGGCGTTAACCACATCATGAGATGTCATGCCGGTGGGTTTGTCCACCACTATCGCGCCCGCAATTGCATTTTGTATTTCTTGGTTATCCATTTGAGCCTCCTTGAAAAGATGCCCCCTTAAGAAGATTGTAACATATCGCGCGTAGCTTTCAATACCTGTAGTTGAATCTCTGCCAACGTTCCGGGAATATCCGCCCCAGCGGCGGCTTGATGCCCGCCCCCGCCGAAAGATTTTGCCAGCCCCGAAACATCCACGCCCGGTTGGAGTGCGCGCCATGAAATTTTTACATGGTTGTCGCTTTGTTCGACAAAAACCATGCCAATTTTGTGCTTTTCGATGGTTGAGATAAGATTGATTAAATCAGCGTCGTCATTGCCGCCATAGCCGCTGGCCTTGCGCTCGGCGATAGTGAGCGTGCCATAGACAATGCCATGCTCGCTTTTCAGGCTGGCAAGCCCTGCGCCCCAGTAATGAGCGGCGTTGTAACTGCGCCGGTTGAGAGCGATGTCGTACAGTTCAGGGAAATTAATTCCGGTTTCCATTAAAAGCGCTGCCTGACGCAGACAAGCCGGGCTGGTGTTGGATGTGCGGAATCCAAGCGTATCGGTGACGATTCCGGTTGCCAGATTTTCGGCCACTTCGCGGCTGATGGTTAATCCCCAGTCTGGCAGGTGTTCGGTCAGCACGGCGCAGGTGGCAACTGATTCGGGTTGAATCAAATTTAGTTCGCCAAAGCGCTCGTTGGTGACGTGATGGTCAATGTTCACGTTCGGTTTGCGGTAGGTTTCAAATTGTTTGCCGGTGCGCCGAAAATCGGCGCAGTCTACCGTCACAAACAAGTCAAACGGCGCTTCAGGCGTTTTTTTGACCGCATCGCTCCCCGGCAAATGCCGGAATGAGCCGGGAACGCCGTCTGTCAGCACGGTTTCAACGCTCTTTCCAGCAGCGCGCAGGGCCAGCCCCAGCCCCAGCAGTGAGCCGATGGCGTCACCATCCGGACGCACATGCGCAACAATCAAAATATTTTGCGCGGCGGTAAATTTTTGTTTAATTTGGGCAACAACTTCGTTCATTTCTTCTCGTCTCCTTCGCGTTCCTGGCGAATTTGGGCGAAGAGTTTTTCCATGTGGTCAGCATTTTCGGGGGTGGGGTCCCAGTGAAAGCGCAGACGTGGCATGGCGCGCAAATCCACCCGCCCGGCCAGCTCGCGGCGCAAGAATCCACTGGCGCTTTCCATCCCGGTCAAAATTTCTTTGGCGCGGGTTTCGCCCTCCACCGCCGAGACATACACATCCGCGAAAGCCAACTCCCGGTCTACGGTTACATCCGTCACCGAGACGAGATGCAGGCGCGGGTCGCTAATTTCTTTAAGCAACATCCCCGAAATTTCCTCGCGGATTCGATCGGCAATGCGTTGTAAACGTACTTCAGATGGCATGATTTCCTCTACACTGTCTTTTCCAAAAGATAACATTCAAGCATGTCGCCAACAACAACATCGTTGAAGTTTTTCAGGTTAATGCCACATTCAAAGCCCTGGCGCACTTCGCGTGCATCGTCTTTTTCATGCTTCAGCGAAGAAATTTCGCCCTGATAAACCAGGTCTGTGCCGCGCATCAGGCGCACTTTGCCATTGCGTCGAATTTCGCCTTCCAGCACCCGGCAGCCAGCGATTTTTCCTACTTTGGAAACCGGGAAAACAGCCAGCACCTGGGCTTTTCCAAGTGGTTTCTCGGTGAATTCGGGTTGCAACATGCCTTTGAGCGCTTTTTCGATGTCTTCCGTCATACGGTAGATGATGTCATACAGCCGAATGGAAACGCCCTCACTTTCGGCCAGGCGGCGCGCCGCCACTTCGGCCTGCACGTTGAAGCCGACGATGATGGCCTTGGAGGCCGAAGCCAGCATTACGTCGTTTTCGCCGATGTTGCCAGTCTCAGCATACAATACTTTAACGTTAATTTCGCCGCTCGAAAGGTTGTTGACCTCTTTGATGATGGGTTCAAGCGAACCCTGCACATCGGCCTTAAGAATCAGGAGCAATTCCAGCAACTCACCGGCCTTGTATTTGGCAAACAGTTCTTCCAGTGACATTTTGGAAGCGGTAGATTGCTCTTTATTGACCTGCTGACGTTTCAACACCACTTCGCGCGCCTCGCGTTCGTTGGTGTAGACTTCAAAAATTTCGCCGGCAGAAGGCACACCAGTCAATCCCATGACCCGCACGGGAGTAGCCGGGGGCGCTTTTTGCACCGGTTTGCCGCGATAGTCAAACATCGCTTTCAGGCGTCCGTAAGCCATGCCCGCTACGACAATATCACCGTTTTTGAGCGTGCCATTTTGCACCAGCAGGGTTGCCATCACGCCTTTGGTTTTATCCAACTCGGATTCGATGATAGTTCCCAGTACTTTTCCCTGGGGGTTGGCGCGAATATCAATCGAATCGGCTACCATCAAAATTGCCGCCAGCAAATCACCAATACCCTGACGTTGTTTGGCCGAAACCGGCACAACGGTGGTGTTACCGCCCCAGTCATCTGGAACCAGTTCCTGCTCGGCTAACTGTTGTTTTACGCGGTCGGGGTTGGCGTTGGCTTTATCAATTTTATTCAGCGCCACGATAATCGGCACACGCGCGGCTTTGGCGTGCGCAATCGCCTCTTTGGTTTGTGGCATCACGCCGTCATCAGCCGCTACCACCAGAATTACGATATCCGCGCCTTGAGCGCCGCGCGCGCGCATGGCGGTAAATGCCGCGTGGCCGGGCGTATCAAGAAAGGTAATCAGACGGCCTTCCTTCTCCACCTGATACGCGCCGATGTGCTGCGTAATGCCGCCCGCCTCGCCGCCCGCCACATTCGTCTGGCGGATGGCATCCAGAAGCGAGGTCTTGCCGTGGTCAACATGTCCTAAAATGGTAATGACGGGAGGGCGCGCTTTCAAGTCACCGTCTTTTTCGCTGGCAATTTTCTGCCGCCAAAGCGGCACTTCGCCACCTTCAACGGTCTCAACGACCAGCGCCTCTTCCGGCGCAGCCTCGTAGCCAAATTCTGCCGCCACAATCGCGGCGGTGTCATAATCCACCATCTGGTTAATACTCGCCATGACCCCATTGACCATCAATTTTTTGATGACATCAATCGGGCTGACCTTGATTCGCAGGGCAAAGTCGCGGACAGAAATACCTGCCGGGAGTTCAATACGCTTATCACTCATAAAAACACCTCCAACAAAAAAATGCGCCAGTGGGAGATATCCTGTGAGCGATTGTGCGTCACATCATCATGATTCTCCCGCAGATTCTGCGGCTTCTTCCGGCAGGGCGGCCATATATTCTTCCAGCCTCTGCCGGTCATCGGGCGTGAAGGACGTCTTCAACGCGCCCGCCAACGCCCCTTTCAGACCACGTTTCCAACATGAGCGCAGGTTGTGCAAGTAGGCCCCTCGCCCCGCTAATTTTCCAGACGGGTCAATTTGCACACCCTCGGGTCGCCGCACAACTCGTACCAAGGCACGTTTTGCCAGCGCTACGCGGCAACCCACGCAAGTTCGTTGAGGAATATGTTTCGTTTTTGTGTTCACACCATTCACCCAAACCGCCGTTGCTGGTCGGTTGGCTTATTTCTATGCTTCATCGGCTTCCCAGGTGCCATCACCGCGTTTGTGTTTCTTGCGCCCAACCACCTCGCCGCGCGCTTCGTCGAACTGATATTCAACCGATTTCTTGCCCTTTTTGCCCTTTTTCTTGCTCTCTTCGCTTTCTTCTTCAACGGGGGGAACAGCGTCGGGGCGCAGATTGAACATCTCTTCAAACGAAACAGCGCTTTCATCTTCTTGCGCAGGAACGGCGGCTGAAGCGGAGTCCGTTACCGGCAATTCCGTCTCGGCTTCAGTCGTTTGCGTTACCGGGGTAACCTCCGCTGTTTGCGTTTCCAGCGTTTCGATGGGCGTTTCTGCCATGGGTTCGGCGATTTCTTCCGTCACTGGCACAGTAAACACTGTTTCTGCCACCGCTTTTTGAATGGCTAGCATTGCCTTCGGGCCAACGCCAGGCAGGCCCAAAACACGGTCAGGCGTTAATTTCATTGCCAGCAACAAATCGCCAGCGGTGCGATATTCAGCGCCGGTCAGAATGTTGTAGACGTGTTCCGGCAGGCCGAAAACATCCAACGACTGCTCGAAAGCAATATCGGCAATGCCTTGTCGGGCTTCCGCCAATTGTTCCGGGCTAATTTTTTCGGCCTCGCGTTGGACGTCGAGAGCGTGATTTTCCACACGCTTCACGAATTCTGCCAGAGCGCTATATTCTTCGGGCGTGATTGGGCGGCCTTCAGCCTTCCTGGCTAAAATGCCATCAACGTGTTGCAGGGCTTCGGCCTCAGCCTGCGCCATTTCAGCCATATCGGGCGCAGTTTGCAGCTTGTTGATGGCGTCGCCCGCGGCTTCCAACACGCTCTTGATGTCAATGCGCCAGTTGGTCAGTTTGGCGGCCAGGCGGGCGTTTTGTCCATCGCGGCCAATTGCCAGGCTGATCTGATCTTCCATCACTACCACGGTGGCAGTGTTTTCGGCTTCGTTCAGGTACACACCGCTGACGCGTGCCGGGCTGATGGCTTTTTGAATGTAAATGACAGGGTCGGCGCTCCACTCGATGATGTCAATTTTCTCGTCGTGCAGTTCCTTCACAATCGCCTGAATACGCACGCCCTTAACGCCAACGCAAGCACCCACCGGATCAATCCCTTGTTGCGCTGTCGAAACAGCCACTTTGGCGCGCTGACCAGGTTCGCGCGAGATGGCGCGAATTTCCACAATGCCATGATAAATTTCCGGCACTTCGTTTTCCATCAAGCGGCGCAAAAAGTTGCGATGCGCGCGCGAAAGAATGATTTGCGGGCCGCGCGAGCCGTCCTTGACTTCCATCACGATGGCGCGGATACGGTCGTGCATCCGAAATCTTTCACCGGGGATTTTCTGGTTGGCAGGCATCACACCTTCGGCCTTCATATCCAAACCGACGGTGACGCTCTGACTGTTGATGGCTTGAATCACGCCGCTGATAATTTCACCTTCTTGGCGCTCAAAGTATTGCATTTGCATCCCGCGTTCAGCCTCGCGGATGCGCTGCTGAATCACCTGGCGAGCAGTTTGCGCCGCCACACGTCCAAAATCTCTGGGGGTGGTTTCGACAATCACCATATCACCCAACTGCGCCAGCGGGTTCACTTTATGCGCGGCATCCAATTGAACTTCGGTGCGGTCATCCTGGACGTCATCCACCACTTCTTTTTCGGCGTAAATGACGACATGCCCCGTCTCGGGGTCAATTTTGGCGTTCACCTCTTGTGCGCTGGAAGCGTTGACCGTGCGGCGGTACGCCGATACCATCGCCGATTCGATAGCCTGAAGGATGACTTCCTTCGGCAGCTGTTTTTCTTCCAGCACTTCATTGAATGCCAGGCTGAACTCGTTTTTCATGCTGTACTCGTGCTCCCGGTGAAAGAATGTGACATCTGCGTCACAGGTTATTACAAGCAGAAAAGTGGGGGTTGCCCACTTTTCGGTGCTTGCGGTATTGGTCGAACGCAACTGATTCTAGCACAAAGAATTTAATTCTGCAAGAAGCGTGCAGAAGTTGCTATAATAGGTTTAGAAATGGAGGCTGTTATGAGTGATTCTAAACCCCTGATGTGGACTCCCAAACCGGGCATTGGCTACACCGTTTTTCGCCGTCCTGATGGCGGCATGACCCTCGTTTTCCGCGACCTGAACGACAAAACCCTGGCCGACTGGCACGAGTTTGCCTTTGAACACCTGCTCGGCTCTGACCGCCTGACGCGCAACCTGTACGACCTGCGCCAGGTGGAAGTCATCAATGAAAAAGCCATCAAAATGGCGGTTGATGTCAATAATGACCCGGCCACCCGTAATTTGCGTGTGGCCGTTGTCGTTAAAGATGAGGCCTCGCGCCAGGCGATACTAAATGTTGCCGCTGGCGTGGTGGGCAGCGGCGCGGCCATTCGCATTTTCGCCGACATCGGCGCAGCCGAAGCCTGGCTGATGAAATCAATGGAGCAGATGATTTAATGCGCCCCTTGACGGTTGGCTCATTAACGCTGGCCTGGGGGCAACGCACCTATGTGATGGGAATTCTCAACATCACCCCCGACAGTTTTTCGGGCGACGGTCTCTTCTCAGCCACCGAAAGCGGTTGGGTTGCCCCGGCGAGCGAACAAGCCGGCAGATTTCTCGCCGCCGGGGCCGACATCCTTGATATCGGCGGCGAATCCACCCGCCCCGGCGCGCAAACTGTCAGCGTGGAGGCAGAACTGGAGCGCGTCATCCCCGTCGTCCGGGCACTGGCACACCAATTCCCGCAGGCGATTCTTTCCATTGATACCTACAAATCCGAGGTGGCCGAAGCCGCCCTACAGGCAGGCGCACACATCGTCAACGATGTTTGGGGCCTGCGCGCCGACCCGCGCCTGGCCGAAATTGTCACCCGCTACAACGCGCCAGTGATTCTCATGCACAACCGCTCCAAAGCCAACAACGCCCAGGTGCAGGCGCAACTTGGCGGACGCTACGTTGGCGTGGAATACGCCGACCTGCTGGCAGAGGTCACAGCCGAATTGATGGCTTCGGTTGAGTTGGCACGCCAGGCGGGCATCACCGATGAAAAAATCATCCTCGACCCGGGCATTGGCTTTGGCAAAACCGTGGAGCAAAACCTGCAACTGCTCAACCGCCTCGACGAAATTCGCGCGCTGGGATTTCCGGTTCTGTTGGGGCCGTCGCGCAAATCCTTCATCGGCTACACCCTCAATTTGCCGCCCGGCCAGCGCGCGGAGGGAACCGCCGCTGCCGTTGCCATCGGCATTGCACGCGGCGCAGACATTATCCGCGTGCATGATGTTGAAATGATGGCGCGCGTGGCAAAAATGAGCGACGCCATCATCCGCCGGCAATAATCATTCCAAAATACAAATGGAAACTTTTTACGCCGCCGAACATCAAAGCCTGTGAAAAGGAGAAAAACTAATGGAACTTTTGATTGACTTCCCCGGCGGCGCGCGCGTGGACGCGCATTTTGGCCCCTACACCGTTCACACCGACCAACCTGCGATGGGCGGCGGCGAAGGCTCAGCGCCCACGCCCTTTGGCGTTTTTCTGGCTTCGCTCGGCACCTGCGCCGGAATTTATGTGCTCGGCTTCTGCAAACAGCGCGGCTTGCCCACCGAAGGAATTCGCATCATCCAACACACACAAAGCAACCCATTGAGCGGCATGGTCGAAAAGGTGGAACTGGAAATTCAAGTTCCACCTGGCTTCCCAGAAAAGTATCGCCCATCGCTCATTCGCTCGGCAGAGTTATGCGCCGTCAAAAAACACCTTGAAAACCCGCCTGCTTTTGAAATTAACACCAAAGAAGTTGCTGTGGCGTAAAAAGAGCCGGTCGTAAGACCAGCTTTTCTTTTATAATGCACCTATGCCTTATCTGATTGATGGTCACAACCTGATTCCCAAAATTGGCCTACGGCTGGATGCCTTGGATGACGAAATGGAATTGCTGGCACGCCTGAATGAATTTGCGCGCCTGAGTCGAAAAACCAGGCTGGAAGTCTACTTCGATGGCGCTCCCCCGCTTCAGGCTGGCTTCCGTCAAATTGGCTTGATCAAAGCCCATTTTGTGCGCCACGGAAAAATCGCCGATGACGCCATCCGTGACAGACTGCTCGCCCTGGGAAAACAAGCCCAAAACTGGGTGGTTGTCTCCTCGGACAGGATGGTACAGGCCAACGCCCGCGCCGCGCACGCCACCCTGCTGACCTCAGAAGAGTTTTCCACGCTGGTGCAGCAGACGCTGCACGCCGGACCGCCCGCGGGAGAATCGAAAACACCCATGAGCACCCGCGAGTTGGATGACTGGCTGGCTATATTCAGCACAGACCAGGATAAACTCTAATGAGTTTTTAATATAAATTGGGTAAAAATTGGTGTATTATATTTCTAATAACATTTGCGCCCCCCTTTACTGGTATGCAAATGTTGCCCACCAAATGTTTGCGTATCCCCCCATGCAATCACGCGGTGGTGTCCCTCCCCCAAAAGATTCCCCGGCAGGTCACACGATCTACCGGGGAATCGCTTTAATAACCCTGACAAAAGCTAACGCCACTGCCCGCAACGGATTAGAGTTGCGTTAAATTATCGCGCAGCGGCTTGCAGGAACGCCCGTAGCGGCATAGAATGAAAATATGGACTACAAAGATTACTACAAAGTTTTGGGTGTCAGCCGTTCGGCCAGCGCGGACGAAATTCGCTCGGCATACCGCAAACTGGCAATGAAATACCATCCCGACCGCAACCCTGGCGACAAGGCCTCGGAAGAACACTTCAAGGAAATAAACGAGGCTTCGCAGGTGCTTTCAGACCCGCAGAAACGGGCGCGTTACGACCAGCTGGGCTCGGCCTATACCAACTGGCAGGGACGCGGTGCGCCGCAGGGTGGTTTCAATTGGGATGAATGGCGCACCGCTGGTGGCGGCCAGCAACAAGTCAATTTTGACGATTTGTTCGGCGGCGCGGGCGGCTTTTCCGATTTCTTTCAGACTATTTTTGGCGGCACAGGGGCAGAGTTCGCCTCGCGCCCGATTGTCAGCGAGCATGTCGCACAAATTTCGCTCAAGGAAGCGTACGATGGCGCGGCGCGTGTGTTGGAGGGCGGCGGGCGGCGGGTGCAAGTCAACATCCCCGCGGGCGTCAAGACCGGCTCCAAGGTGCGCGCCGCCAGAGCTGGCCCCAATGGCGCAGATGTCTACCTGAAAATTCAGGTGGCGCCGGATGCGCGCTTTGAGCGCAAAGAAAATGATTTATACACCAGCGCCACAGTGGATATCTTTACCGCCATACTCGGCGGCGAAGCGGAAGTAGAAACACTGGCGGGGCGCGTTCGTCTGACCATCCCTGCCGGAACCCAATCGGAGCAGATGATGCGTCTGGCTGGGCGAGGTATGCCGCAGGTGCGAAAACCTGACCAAAAGGGCGATTTATATGTGAAAGTGCGGGTGCAAATTCCGCGCTCGCTTTCGCCAGAGCAAAAGACCTTATTGGAGCAGGCAAGAGGCAAGTAAGCGGCAAAAAATTTTTGGCGGTTACTTTTTAGCTACCTATCAGGAGCAAAAACAATGAAACGCTATTTCGCTTTAACGGTTGCAATTTTTGTTTTGGCGCTGGCTTTGCTAGCGTGTCAGGCGGCGGCGCCGCTGGTGGGCAGTACGCCCGAGCCGACGGCTTTGGTCTCAGCGGCATTGCCCGCTTTGGATGTTACCCCGCTTGTGCCGGTATCTATCCCCAATTTGACCGGCCAGCAAGAGACGTTGGTTGGCTTATATACGCGTGTCTACCCAGGTGTAGTGTCGATTCGGGTTGCGACGGCCAGCGGCGGCAGTCAGGGGTCAGGTTTTGTCTTCGACACTGATGGGCATATCGTCACTAATCAGCATGTGGTGGATGGCGCCAAACAAATCGAAGTGGATTTTCCATCCGGCTTCAAAGCCTATGGCAAATTGGTTGGCGTAGATTTGGACTCGGACCTGGCCGTCATCAAAGTGAATGTCCCTGCTGAAGAATTACACCCTTTGCTTCTAGGCGACTCGTATCAGGTGCAGGTTGGTCAACAGGTGGTGGCGATTGGTAACCCATTTGGACTGAGCGGTACAATGACGCTGGGAATCGTCTCCGCGCTGGGGCGAACTCTACCCTCGCAACACGATAGCCCCAGTGGGGCGAAATTTTCGGCGGCAGATTTGATTCAGACCGACGCAGCCATCAACCCCGGTAACTCGGGCGGTCCACTTTTCAACCTAAATGGCGCTGTGATTGGCGTTAACCGCGCCATTCGCACCGAATCGGCCAATGCTGTGGGTGAACCAGTCAATTCAGGGATTGGCTTTGCGATTGCGTCCAATATCGTGCGGCGCGTAATTCCTGCGATTATTGCTACCGGCAAATATGATTACCCGTACATGGGGCTTTCGTCGCTGGATGATCTGCCGCTGGCTGAGATTGAGATGCTTGGTCTGACGCAGACCACCGGCGTCTACGTCACCGACGTGCAGCCCGGCAGCCCGGCGGAGAAGGCTGGCGTGTTGGCTGGCACAACGGATACTGCCGTTCAGGGGCTGAAATCAGGTGGTGATTTAATCATTGCCATTGATGGCACCACCATCAAAAATTTTAGCGAAATGATGCGCTATCTTGTCAACAACAAGGGCGCTGGCGATACGGTGGTGCTGACAATTTTACGCGGCTCGGAAAAGGTGGAACTTGCCGTGGTGCTTGGAAAGCGCCCGTAACAGCCAAAGCCGATCAGCGTGTTTATGGATTAACCCGCGCTTGCGAATTCTTCGATAATCTTTTATAATCTGCGTCCGCTGTAGCCGCCACCATAGCTCAGTTGGTAGAGCAGACGATTCGTAATCGTCAGGTCAAGAGTTCGACTCTCTTTGGTGGCTCACACGAACAACAACAGTCACCGGATTATACCCGGTGACTGTTGTTGTTTTGCAAGCGTACTTATGCGTCACACCAGCGACTGGACGGCCTCGCGGAAAACACGGGTGTGATACTCCACATCGGCCTGCGTGGTTTCAGGTGAAATCAGCGCCATGTTGTGAAAGGGAGTCATCAAAATACCGCGATTGAGCATGAACAAGTGCATGTAGCGGTCGAGTTCGTGGTCGATGGCCGCCGCCGCTTCGCCGCCATTACGCGGGGGTGTGGGACGAAACCAGTATTCGGAGCGGGTGCCGAGGCGTTTGACAATCCAGGGCAGGCCAAACTCGGCAATGACGGATTCAACCCCGGCGGTAAATTTTTCCTGCAGGGCGATGGCTTTTTCGTAGAATTGGGGCGTCAAAACCTGCTCCAGCGTGGCTTTCATGGCCGCGATGGAGAGGGCGTTCCCGGCCAGCGTGCCGCCGATGCCGCCCACGTCCGAATCGTCCACATTCAGCCGGGCGTTGAAGGCCTGCAGAATTTCGTCGGTGAAGCCGTAGACCGCCGCCGGAAGGCCGCCTGCCAGTGGCTTGCCGACCGTCAGAAAATCGGGCTGAAGCCCGTGCGCGGCGGTGTATCCGCCCGGGCCAGTACAAATCGTATGCGTCTCGTCAATAATCAGCAGCGTGCCGAATTTGCGGGTCAGGCGGCGCAATTCGTCGTGAAATCCCGGCTGCGGGTGGATGATGCCGATGTTCGTCATGACGGGTTCCGTCAAAACGGCGGCCACGTCTCCGGCAGCGAGAACCGTCTCCAGCGCGGCGACATCGTTAAATTCAATGACTTTGGTGGTGTAAGTCGGGTCCACCTGCGGGCCGATGTTGTTGGGGCGCGAGATGGGCGTGCCTTCTTCGTCCAGCACGGCAAAGGTTTCGTCCACCGTGCCATGATAGCAATAATTAAAAATCAGGATTTTGGGACGGTTGGTGATCATGCGCGCCATGCGCAGGGCGTGACGGTTAGCGTCGGTGGCGGTCAGGGTGAATTGCCAGAAAGGCAGGCCAAAGCGGCGCTGAAGTTCCTCGCCCACGCTGATGGCTTCTTCAAACGGCAGCATGAGGGTGATGCCTTTGGCGGCCTGCTCACGGATGGCGTTGAGCGTGGCTTCGGGAGCGTGGCCGGTCATGGCGCCGGTATCGCCCAGGCAGAAGTCAATGTAGTCGTGGCCGTCTACGTCGGTAAAGTGAGCGCCTTTGGCTTCTTTAACGAAAACAGGGAAGGAACCCGCCCAGCGAATCATCCACAGCATTGGCACGCCGCCCGGCAGTGATTGGCGCGCGCGCTGGTAGAGTGCGTAGGAGCGGGGATGTTCAGCGTGAAATTTTTCTTCTTCAGAGCAGAGGAGCGATGCAAGTTTGGTTCTGTCCATGAATAATTTTTCCTTTTCACCACGTGCGGGCCTGCCTCGCCGCATACAAGCCCGCTTAAGCGGGCTTCCTGCTCATCAGGAAGGCTTCAGCCCGCCGCCAGCGCCTCGCCAAAAATCGCCAGCGCATCGTTCACCTGGGCCTCGGTCACATTCAACGGCGGAATCCAGCGGATGGTCGAGTCATATGTTCCGCACGAAAGCAGCAACAGCCCGCGCTCCTCGGCGGCGTGCAGCGTCTTTTTCACCAGCGTTTTGGCTTTTTTGTAGCTGCCATCCACCTCGAACTCGGAGCCAATCATCAGCCCCAGGCCGCGCACATCGCCGATTTGCGGGTACTCTTCCTGTAGTTTGCGCAGGCCGGTTTGCAGTTGCAATCCGCGCGCGTTGGCATTTTCCAGCATCTTTTCTTCCTTCATCGCGCGGATGGTCGCCACGCCCGCCGCCATCGCCACGGCGTTTCCGCCGTAGGTACCGCCGTGCGAGCCGGTCGGCCATTTTTTCATCAGGTCGAGGCGGCTGAAAACTGCTGAAAGCGGCAGGCCGCTGGCAATTCCCTTGGCGGCAGTCATAATGTCGGGGACGACGCCGAAATGCTCCTGGGCAAACCATTTTCCGGTGCGGCCAAAACCGCTTTGCACCTCGTCAAAAATCAGCAGGATGCCGGTGCGGTCGCACAGTTCGCGCAGTGATTTCAGAAATGCAGCCGGGGGAACGACATAGCCGCCCTCACCGAGAACGGGTTCAATGAGGATGGCGGCCACATCGTGCGGGGCAATCTGGCTGATGAGCAGTTCATCCAGCGCATCGAGCGCGTACTGGCTGGCAGATTCTTCGCTCAGCCCCAATTTGTAGGCATACGGAAACGGCGCGACGTACACCCCGCCCGGCAGATATTGCGCGTTGCCCTTGTAGCCGGTTTTGGAGGTGGTCAGCATCATCGTCTGCGCGGTGCGGCCATGAAAACTGCCCGTAAAGACGATGACCGCCTGCCGCCCGGTGGCGGAGCGCGCCAGTTTGACAGCGCCTTCCACCGCCTCGGCGCCAGAGTTGCTGAAAAAGAAGCCGTCAATCGAAGGATGGACAATCGTGCGCAGTTCCTCAATCATCTGCAACATGGGCTGATGAATGACGATGTTGGCCTGGGCGTGAATGAACAGCCCGGCCTGCTGGCGAATGGCTTCGACCACTTTGGGGTGACAGTGGCCGGTGTTGGTGACGCCGATGCCGCAGGTGAAGTCGAGATATTTGCGTCCGTCGGTGGCGTAGATGTAACTCCCCTCAGCGCGTTCCGCCTCGATGGGGAAAATCCGCGACCAGACGGGGGACATGTGCGGGAAGTTTTTGTCGTAGAGGCTTGTCATGTTGTGTCCTTGTTTCCTTCTAGTTCCCCAACTCCGCCGCCCAGGCCAGGCCAAGTTCGGTCAGCCGCGCGCGGGTGGGTTTGCCATCCGAAGTGAACCCAGCCAGGCGATAATAGTCATCCAGCGCAGATTCAATTTCCTCGTGCGTCAGGGCGATTCCGGCGGTGGGGCCTTCGCCTTGCAGGGCGCGGAAGAACTTCTTGGGAAGTTTATCCTGCCGGCGGTCGAATCCCTCGCGGGCGTTGAAGACGCGCATCAAATTCAGGCGGCGCGCGCCAACGGCCATCAATTCATCCACCGTCACGTCCCAGCCGGTGACGGCGTTGACCATCGCCGCGGTTTCCGCCGGGCCGTAGAGCGTCCAGGCCGGGCCCCAGACAAACTGGCAGAGTTCGAGCGAGTCGAGCATCGAGTAGAAGACTTCCGTCAGGTAGGCAAATTTCACTTTTTCAGCGCCCAGGCTGAGCGGGGCGAGGGTTTCCGGCAGGCCAAGCAGCGCCAACCGTCCCATGTACAAGTCCGAGGCGATGCCCTCCTCAATCATCCAGTCATGTTCGCTGGATTGATGGTCAGCGCCGAAGGGGTTGACGGCGTAAATCAGCGCCAGCGAGCGTTTGGCCTGCGGCATGTGCGCCGGGGCTTCGGCGCCCTTGAAGGTAATCAGACACTCGTCGGCGCCCCGGCCAATGACTTTGGCGGCGCGCTCCGAACCCTGACCGAGCAGGCGGCCAAAGTCGGTGCTGGCCGTGACGATTTGCTCCAACACGGCGAGCATGGCGTCGGCGTCGCCGAATTTCAGTTCGAGGCCGCCGGTGTCATCTTGGGTGAGGATGCCTTTTTCAAAACATTCCATCGCCCAGGCGATGGTTGCGCCCGCGGCGATGGTGTCCACGCCGTATTCATTGCAGACCTGATTGGCGCGCGAGATGGCCGCCAGGTCTTTCACGCCGCAGTAGGAGCCAAACGTGCCGATGGTTTCGTATTCCGGGCCGCCGTATTTTTTGTCCACCGCATATTTGCCTTCCAACTCCACCACGCGCTTGCAGCGCACCACGCACGAATAACAGGTGTCGCGCCCCAATTTGTCCTGTTTGCCTTCTGCCGCGCCGCGCAGATACTCGTCATACAGTTTTTCGCCGCTGATGTCTTCGGCAAATTCAAACGCGCCCTCGTTGTAATTGCGCGTGGGCAGCGTGCCCATGCTATGCTGCGGATTAACCACGCTGGCCGTGCCATATTTCGCCAGCCCGACCATGTCGCCATTGTCGGGCAGCAGCTTGGGGCCGCTGCGATTGAGCGCCGTCAGCGCTTTGGCGTCGGCCACGGCGGGTTTTTGCGTGCCGCGCACCACCACCGCCTTCAGATTTTTGGAAGCCATCACCAGCCCCATGCCGGTGCGCCCATTGTTGCGATTCGCCATGCTGAGCGCGCTGGAGAACAAGACGCCCTTCTCTGCCGCCGGGCCGTGCTGCAAGACTTCGATTTTGTCGTCGCCCAATTCCTGTTTCAGGGCCGCTTCGGCCTCGCCGGTGACTTTGCCAGCTAGGTGCGAGGCATTGTGCAACTCTGCCGCGCCATCCTTCAGCCAGAGATAAACCGGTTTGGGCGATTTTCCGGTCACGACGAGGCCGTCGAAGCCGGAGAATTTCATCTCCGCCGGGAAGAAGCCGCCGCCCTGCGAGTCGCCAATCGCCCCGCTGAGGGGGGATTTGGCGTTCATGTTGACGCGGCTCTGCCCGCTGATGCTGGCGCCGGTCGTGACGCTGGCAAAAATCGTCAGCACATTCTCCGCTGAAAGGGCATCCGCTCCCGCGGGCATTTCCTTCAGGATGTAGTACAAGCCCATGGCCGAACCGCCCATGTAGGTACGGTAGAAACTTTCCGGCGGCGTCTCCACCGTCAATTGGCCGCGTGTTAAATCAACGTGCAAAATTTTTCCGTGGTATCCGTAGGGCATGAGAACCTCCTGAAGAAGAAAAACCATAGCGCGACATCAATGTCGCGCTACAAAACTTGCGCATTTGATGCGCCCGGGATTATATGGTTGACGGAAGAAAAAGGCAAATCTGCTTTTCCGAAAGCGACATTTATGAAAAAATATTTGAATGTTTTTTACATATTTCCTAAATTTTTTGCCGAAACTTACATTTCTCTCAGGCCGTAGGGAAATTCGTATTCGGCCATTTTCGCCATGAACGGGTCGGGCGGGAAGGCTTCGGGGCCTAGCACGCCCACGCCGCCCCACTGACCATGTTCCAGCAAATCCATGGCAATCACCGCGCTGAAAGCCGTCTGCGCCACAACCGCCTGACAGCCCCAGCGCTTCATGCACTGTTCATTATCCGCCACCTGGTAGAGATACACCTGGCGCGCTTTGCCATTTTTGATGCCTTTGACCCAGGTTCCGGCGCAGGTTTTTCCGCTCATTTTTTCGCCCAAATGCGCCGGGTCGGGCAGGCAGGCAACCACCACGTCGCGCGGAGCAACTTGCACGCCTTTGACGTTGATTTTTTCCTTGTTATCCAGGCCGAGCATGTGCAGGGTTTTTAACACGCCGATAAACTGGTCGCCCAGCCCATACTTGAAGGTGGCGCGTTTGGTTTTCACCCAGCGCGGCACGAGCAAGACTTCCTCGTGCTCCACATTGACCACTTCCACCGGGCCGATTTCGGGAAAGTCGAAAATTTCCGGCTCGGAGAATGGCTCGGTCGTGAACCAGCCTTTTTCGGCCTCCCAAAGTATCGGCGGGTTCAGGCATTCTTCAATCGTCGTCCAGATGGAAAAATTGGGCGCAAATTCATAGCCCGCAATTTGAATGTTGGCGCCATCGCGGATGCCCACTTCTTCGATTTCGTCAAACAGATGGTCTTGCGCGTAGCGGGCGAAAACGTCTGCCATGCCCGGCTCCACGCCGCAGCCGACCAGCGCCAGCAGGCCTTTTTCCTCCCACTGGCTGGCGCGCGCGAACTGATAATCGCCCAATTTGACGCCCGGCTGATGAAACGGGTCCGTCGGATGCGGCGCGGAAAGCGTCATCGCCATATCCATGTATTTTGCGCCGACAGCAAACGCGGCGTCAAAAATCTTCTCGTTGAAAATCGGGTCCACCGCGTTCATAATCAGGTCCACCTGATATTTGCGCGCCAGCGCTTCGATATTTTCCTGTTTGGAGGCGTCAATGAATTCCACCGGAAAGCGAGCGGCGTCGCCCATTTTGCGGGCAACTTCCTCGGCGCGCCGGACGTTGTAATCGGCCAGAACCATCTGCTCCAGCCAGGCACGTTCCTTTGCAATGGCGGCAATTGCTTCTCCCACCCCGCCAACACCGACCAGTAATACTTTCATACATCCTTTTCCTTATGGGTTTTTTAACCTTGCGGTTAGTTTGACATCAGCCGTCTGGCTGTTGTTCCCTAAAAATAAACTTCCTTGACGATTTTCAGGTGCATAAACGACTCGGATTCGCGCACGCCATCCACCGTATACAGTTTTTCGGTCAGAAATTGAAGCAAATGGGCGTGGTCGCGGCAAACCACCTCGCAGATGATGTCGTAGCGCCCGCTGACGACGATGGCGTAAATGACCTCGTCAAAGGCTGAAATTTGGTCGGCGACCTGTAGCATTTTGTCGCCCTGGGTGCGGATGCCAATCATCGCCATCGTTTTGTAGCCCATGCGCAGCGGATTGGTGACTGCCACCACTTTGAGAATGCCCATCTCTTGCAGGTGGTTGAAGCGCGTCCTAATCATGCCCGGCGAAACGTTCAGATGCTGGGCGATTTCGGCGAAAGTGGCGCGGCCATCCTTGCACATAGCCGCGACGATAAAGTGGTCCACTTCATCCAGCGCGTCCAAACCTTGAATGACGTTTATGCTTTCCATGCGGTCATATTACTCCGTTTCGTTATTTAATTCAAGTTTTTCTGTCAAATCGGCACATATTTCTTTAAATCCATGCTTTATGCGCACTTTTCTCACAACGGGTTTGATGTGAGTGGAAACAATTTCTCCTCCTTTTGGGCTCGCTTGGAAATAAATTCACGGGTGAATATCATAAAGCCGCCTTCAGTGGTTTCCCCTTGGCCGGAGTTTGGTCTGCTGTGCAAGTTTCATGAACGCAGCCCGGATGTTTACATTCGGGCTGCGAAAAAATGCCATGTTTGAAGAACTACCAATTTTTGTCTTTTTCCTGACTGGCCGAAAATGCGAACGTTGATTTGCTGTAAAATACAAGCATTCTTCTTTTCTATCAGGAGCGCCATGAAACCTGTTCCGCTTCACACCGCCATTCAAGCAGCCATCGCAGACCCAGGTTTGCGAATCGCCCTCACCAGCAACGCCGAGCGCCGCGTTCGGGGGCGCATCAGCGCCTTTGAATCACTTCCCGATTGGCGCGAACGCCGCGTACACGCCCACGCTGTACGCGCCGAAGTTATTGAGCATCTTGACGCCTACCTGGAACAGTTCAGCCAGCAAGCGCGCACCAACGGTATCAACGTTCACCGCGCCCACAATGCCGCCGAAGCGCTTCAAATCGTGCTGGAGATTGCCGCCGGACAAAAACAGGCGGAAAAAACGCTGCTCTTTGCCAAATCCAAAAGCATGATTAGCGAAGAAATTGAGTTGAATCCTGCCCTTGAAGCCGCCGGTCATCGTGTTGTCGAAACTGATTTGGGTGAATTCATTATTCAACTGCGTGGCGAGCGGCCCAGTCACCTCATCGCTCCCGCCATTCACCTGCGGCGCGGCCAGGTCGGGCAACTTTTTCACGAAAAGCTGGGCATTCCCTACACCGAAGAAATTTCCACCTTAACCAACACTGCCCGCAAAGTTTTGCGCGAGGTCTTTCTGACCGCCGACATCGGTCTGAGCGGCGTCAATTTTGGCGTTGCCGAAAGCGGCTCGCTCTGCATCGTCACCAACGAGGGCAACGGGCGCATGGTCACCACTTTACCAAAAATTCATGTCGCGCTGATGGGTATGGAGCGCCTGGTTCCAACCCTGACCGACCTGGCGCTGATGCTTTCCCTGCTGGCGCGCTCGGCTACCGGACAAAAGATGAGCGTTTACACGCAAATTATCAATCAGCCACTGACCGGCCAAACACGCCACGTCATCATTTTAGATAATGGGCGTTCCACCTTACGTGAATCACCCTTGCGCGAATCGCTCTACTGCATCCGCTGCGGTGCCTGTCTCAACGTCTGCCCGGTTTTCCGCGAAATGGGCGGGCACGCCTATCGTGGCGCAAACGGCGAAATTGCGCCCTACCCCGGCCCAATCGGCTCAGTCATCTCGCCAGGTTTGCTGGGAGAAAATTTTGTACAACTGGCGCAAATTTCCAGCCTGTGTGGAGCGTGCAAGGATGCTTGCCCGGTAGAGATTGACCTGCCCAAAATGCTATTGCGTGTGCGCGCCGGGCAAATGCCGAGTAGAAATGAAAATCTCGTCGAGGGACAGGGCCTGGCTAAGATCGTAAAACTCGGCCTGAGCGGATTTTCTCAAATCGCCGCCCGCCCGCGCCTGTTTGCCGCTTCGCAAAAAATTGCTGGCTGGGCGCTGACACCGTTCCCAGCCTTTTTGCCTTTGCCCGCCTTTACCGGCTGGGGATTTAGCAAAGACTTTCCCAAACCGGCGTCAAAATCGTTTCGTGAGCGCTGGAAGGAAATGGGAAAACAGGAAACCAGAAAACAAGAAGTAAGTAGACGGGTATGCGAAATTCCTGTTCAACCCGATAACCGCCCAACTGTCCAGCCGTCCAACCAAATAACTGTTCAACCGGATAACCGAATAATCGCACAATCGGAACTTATCAAGCGTTTTACCGCCGAATTAGAAACCTTGAGCGCACAAGTAAGCATTCTCCATGCCAACGAGTTGACGCCGCGCCTGGTGGCTTTTTTGCGCGAGCGGGGCGTCACACGCGCGCAGGCCTGGAAAAAAATCTCCAGCCTGAATCAGGCCGATATGGCGGAAGCAGGCATCCAGTTGGAACGTTCGCCCGCGCCTGATATAACGGTAGGGATTACCGGCGCACTGTGCGCCATCGCTGAAACGGGCACACTTCTCCTCCACGAAGGCGCGGATTTCTATCTAACGGCTTCGCTTGTGCCGGAAATTCATCTGGTGGTGGTGCAGGCTGCGCAAATTGTGACTACGCTGGAGGAGGCGCTGGCTTTGCCGCAAGTTAAAACGGCTTCAGCGCTGGCGCTCATCAGCGGCCCCAGCCGTACGGCAGATATTGAGATGGTGCTGACGTTGGGGGTACATGGTCCAGGCGAGGTGCATGTTTTTATCGTTGACGGTTGAGCGGGCAAATGATAGAATACAGCCCGCTTTGCCCCCATCGTCTAGTGGCCCAGGACGGGGCCCTCTCAAGGCCCAAACAGCGGTTCGAGTCCGCTTGGGGGCACAATTTTATCAGCAAATATTTACACGCCCCATCATCTTTCAAAAGCAATCCCGCTCAAAATGAGCGGGATTGCTTTGCTTTATGTGTTATCGCATCTCCGCTGGTGATTATTTTGCAGATTTTCCACAAATCTGGCGAGAACCCCAATTTGTTTCATGGTTTCTCTCAATACACTGGCAGACTCAGATCCACTTCCCGCGCCCAGGCGTTGATGCCGCCGCGCAGGTTTTTCACCCGCTGGAAACCGGCGCTGACCAGCAGTTCGAGCGCGCGCGCCGAGCGGGTGCCGGCTTTGCAGAAGACGACCATCTCCCGCGCCGAATCCAGCTCAGAAAGGCGGGCGGCGAGTGCGCCGAGGGGAATGTTGAGCGCGCCCGGCAGGGCCGAAATTGCCAGTTCGTGCGGTTCGCGCACGTCGAGCAGCAGGGGCGGATTTTCTCCCGTTAACCACCGGGCAAGTTCCGGCGCAACCAGGTCCCATTCAGCCCCGGCAGTGCCGGTTTCGTGGTCATGGCCGGGGACGCCGCAAAAAGCCTCGTAGTCCACCAATTCTTTAATTTCGGCGTTTTCGCCGCAAATGCGGCAGGCCGGATTTTTGCGCAGGTTAACGAAATCAAACGACATGTCCAGCGCGTTGTAGAGCAGCAGCCGTCCGATAAGCGCATCGCCGATGCCGAGGATGAGTTTGAGCGCTTCGGTGGCCTGGATGGTGCCGATGGTGCCGGGCAAAATGCCGAGCACGCCGCCTTCGGCGCAGGTTGGCACCAGGCCGGGCGGGGGCGGTTCGGGGAAGAGACAGCGGTAGCACGGGCCGCGCCGCGCGTCGAAGACGCTGGCCTGCCCGTCGAAGCGGTAGATGGAGCCGTACACCAGCGCTTTGCCGAGCAAAACGGCCACGTCGTTGGTCAGGTAGCGGGTGGGGAAGTTGTCGGTGCCGTCAATCAGGATGTCGTAGGGCGCGGCGATTTCCAGCGCGTTGGCGGCGGTGAAGGGGACGTTGTAGGTGTCCACCTGAATGCCGGGGTTTAAATCGAGCAGGCGCGCCCGCGCACTTTCCACTTTCAGTTTTCCCACTGTGCTGCTGCCGTGTACGATTTGGCGCTGAAGATTGCTAGAATCGACGCTGTCGTAGTCCACCAGGCCGATGCGTCCGACGCCCGCCGCCGCCAAATAGAGCGAAACCGGCGAGCCGAGGCCGCCCGTGCCGATAATCAGCGCGGAGGCGGCTTTGAGTTTTTCCTGCCCGTTCAGGCCGACTTCGGGGATGAGCAGGTGGCGCGAGTAGCGCAGAATTTCTTCGTGGGTGAGGGGCATGTTGGTGTCCGGTTTTTCGGTTGTCCAGTTTTCCGGTTACTCGGTTATCCATCTTTCCGGTTTACCCGCCAGTGACGGAGGGGACGATTTTGAGAATGTCGTTTTCGCCAAGCGGTGTTTGCAGCCCGTTCAGGCTGCGGATGTTTTCGGCGTTGACGAACAGGTTGATGTGGCGGCGCAAGTTTCCGGCGCTGTCGAACAGGTGCGGGGCGATGGCGGGGTGGCGCGTGGTCAGGTCGCGCAGGGCGGCGGCGACGGTGTCGCCCGTCAGCGGCAGTTGGCTGTGTTGGTCGAGGTAATATGTCAGCAGGGCGGGGACGCGCAGGGTGGGCATGGGGATATTTTACAGCAATTCGGCCTAAATCATGAATTCAATTCCTTCCCAGGCGTCATCCTGTTCGGTGCGCAGGGCGTGCGGGTGAGAGTGGTCTGCCACGCGGCCTTCCAGCTCGTCCACGCGCGCCAGCAGGTCTTTGATGGCGACGGCAAAAACATCCGGCAGGGCGGTGTGATTCAAGTCGGGGGCGTCACCGGCGTGGTGGAGATGCAAGCGCCGGACGATTTGCCCCGGCACGCCCACCACCACCGAGTTTTCGGGCGAGGGTCTGACGACGACCGCATTCGCGCCGATGCGGCTGTCGGCGCCGATGGTGATGTTGCCCAGCACTTTGGCGCCCGCGCCAATCGTCACCCGGTCACCGATGGTGGGATGGCGTTTGCCCTTGTCGAGCGAGGTGCCGCCCAGCGTGACGCCGTGATAGAGCGTCACATCGTCGCCCACTTCGGCGGTTTCGCCGATGACAACGCCCATGCCGTGGTCAATGAACAGGCGCTGGCCAATCGTCGCGCCGGGGTGAATTTCGATGCCGGTCAGTCCGCGCGCCAACTGCGAGAGCCAGCGTCCCGGCAGTTTTGCGCCGCGCAGCCACAGCCAGTGGCTGATGCGATGAAACCAGACGGCGTGCAGCCCCGGGTAGAGCAGGGCAATTTCCAGCCACGAACGCGCCGCCGGGTCGCGCTGCAGAGCAGAGGCGATGTCGTCGTGAATCGAGGCGAAAAATCGGGCGGGTTGAGCACTGGTACGATTGGATGATTGCAGTTCGGCTTCCATAAGAAAACTCCGTGATTGGTTTTGAGATAGACTGGTGGTCAAAACGGATACCAGCCATTTCAATAACTGATGTTACGCGATACACCGTAGCACGACATTTATGTCGTGCTGAAATTTGGCTGACGCCAATTTTTAGAGTCTATCCGAAAAACAGGGCAGGTGGAGCAAGTCTCCGACTTGCCCGCGCAAATCGCAGATTTGCGCCACCGTTGGCTGCCCATTTTGCCAATCTTTTGGACGGGTTATCTGTTCAGCGCCTATCAAACGGCTCTAGAATTTCAATTTTCCGGTTTCTGCGGCGCAACCGCGACATATATATCGCGCCACTGGTTCTTGCTGCGTAACATCAGTTACTTAAGAATATACAGGTTGTTAGCCTGATACGTTCCGGTGGCAATTCTCCAGTGCCACCCCATGAGGTCAACTATCGAGCAAATATGCTGGCACTACAACAATGCGGCGTGGAATGGATATTCGCTACGTCCGTTACAGGAGGGCTGCAACCTGCTTTCACATCTGGACAACTAGTATTAGTTGATCAATTTCTTGACTTTACTCGCCACCGCCCAGGGACGATTTTTGACAAAAACCGATTTCAATTTACGGATTTTACTGAGCCCTACTGTCCAACATTGAGACACACCATTCTCGAGGTGGCTACCCAGCTAGGCATTGCAATTTCCCCACGCGGCTGTTATGTTGGTGTTGATGGTCCTCGATACGAAACTGCATCTGAGGTTCGCATGTATCGGATGTTAGGCGGAGATGTTATTGGAATGAGCAACATCCCCGAAACGGTTTTTGCACGCGAATTGGGGATGCACTATTCGACAATAGCAGTTATCGCCAACCCCGGTGCAGGGTTATCTAACTCTCCCGTTTTGATTGAGGATATTAACGCTGCAACCTCGCACACCAATGATCCAGTGTTAGCTCTTTTAATCAATGCTGGGCAAAGAATAGCACAGCATGGAAAGTGTGGATGTATCCCTGATACGCGAGTGATCATGACGTCACCTACATCATCTGATAAATAATTGGGCACATACACACCTCATTGCCACTACTATGCAAGACGATCAAAGTATTCAAGTCATCGCCCAGCAATGCGCCTCGAATTTCAATCTAGGGTGCGTAATTGAAATTGCGCCAATCATGCCTAGCTTTCGCAATCAGAGTTTTCGAGTTCATACAGATCAGTGCCTATTTTTGTTGCGTTTGCATCATCAGACCAAGACCAATGATGACATTTTGCGGGAGGAACGAGTGATGCATCAAGCAAGACTCGGTGGAGTACCAACCCCAGAATTACTTGGTACTTTCTTACAGGCTAGACGCTGGGTCTCAGCGCAAGAGTGGGTGTTAGGAGAAACATTATCAACGTTCGCGCTGACTCCGGAATTGGCTTATCGCTCCGGAGTCTTACTTGCAAACGTTCACCATGCATTGGTGGATTTTGTCCCGCGAGGCATTCCCATAGAACATTACCAATCTATCGAAGCCCGCATTGCCCAACAGGTTGCTTCTGACACTGAAAAGATAAACATGGTATATGAAATACTCTCTCAAGCAGAATGGATAAGTGATCATCATGCGGCTATTCGATACCTATTGGACTTATCTGCTCGGTTGCAACAATGCACGGAGTCATCTGTTCCCATTTATACGCTTCATCCACAATACTTGCATGGCGATTTTAATCCTCGAAACATCATTTTGGCTAAGTCGCGTTGGATGGTAATAGATTGGGAGGATACCTTTTGGGGAAATCCAGCTTTTGATATTGCAAAAGCCCTGTTGTATCTCTGCGGATTTCCGGAGCATGATTCTCGTCAGCCAATCTCCAGTAGTTTCCTTGCCGGTTACAGAACATATGCACACTTAAGCGACGATGATTTAGAAAGCGTTTTTTGGCAGGCGCGTTTTGTCATTGCACCTGATGTGAACTGGTTGCTAGTGTCTCTGTCACACCGAGACGCGCGTCGTTTGTCCTTTTTACAACGCGACTGTGAACGACTCGAACGTTTGTGGGCTTTGGGTGTAGCAGGCTGGTTCAACTCTTCAAATATCCATGCTTTTCATAAGATGCTAAATGATTACAATAAATAGATAAAACATGAGGAGAATATCTAATGGCGAAGATACTTGTTACAGGTGGTGCGGGCTTTATTGGCTCGCATGTTGTGGACGAGCTTGTTATGAATGGGCATGACGTTCTGACGCTTGACAATTTGAGTGGAGGGTATATTGAGAATATCAACCCTCGCGCTCAATTTGTACAAGGTGATGTTTGCAATCAAGAATTAATAGATAGTTTATTTCAACGTCATCGTTTTGAATATGTTTTTCACTTGGCGGCTTATGCCGCTGAAGGGCTGTCCCACTTCATCAAACGATTTAACTATCAAAACAACTTGATAGGTAGCGTTAATTTGATCAATGCAGCTATCAATGCAGAAACAGTTCGGGCATTTGTTTTTACATCCTCAATTGCCGTGTACGGAAGAAACCAATTGCCTATGACCGAAATGCTTTCCCCGTCCCCCGAAGACCCATATGGAATTGCCAAGTTTGCAGTAGAGCAAGAGCTGCACGCAAGCCATAAAATGTTTGGGCTACCTTTCATCATTTTTCGCCCTCACAATGTGTATGGTGAAAGGCAAAATATCGGGGATCGTTACCGTAATGTTATCGGCATTTTCATGAATCAGGCGATGCAAGGCGCGGCATTTACAATTTTCGGAAATGGACAACAACAACGTGCATTTAGCTACATTAGCGATGTGGCTCCCATCATTGCACGCTCAATTGATGTCCCCGATGCTTACGGCGAAACCTTCAATATTGGCGGCGACATTCCCTATACGGTGAATCAACTAGCCGAAGTGGTCGCCTCGGTTATGCATATCCCGCTGAAAGTTACGTACTTGTCATCACGCAATGAGGTTATGGATGCTTTCGCCTCTCACGCAAAGGCATATCAGTATTTTGGGGGGTTGATAAAGAATATTTCACTATTGGAAGGTGTTACTCGTATGGCTAAGTGGGCGCAACAGCGCGGACCTCAATCCCCAGGAATTTTTAGGGGGATCGAAATTTGGAAGAACATGCCTCCATCGTGGCTAGTCGTTTGCGAGTCGGAAAAATGATCACAATCAACGAGAATTATCGATTGCGTAAAAATGGTATTCTATTAAATATCGTCTCAATGGGGATTATGAATTTAGCCCCGCTCATCAATAAATTTGCTCTAAGTCATATCGGGGCAATTCCAGCAGCGTTATTTAATACGTTATTCGTCGTGTTGTTTTCATATCTTGCACTACGGTATCGTGGCAAAAAGGTCTCGTTTAAAAATACAAACAAGATCCTTTGGCTAATTGGTTTATTTGACGCTCTTGGTGTGGTAAGTTTATATACAAGCCTTAGTCTCATCACGCCTGTTATGGTGGGTTTTTTAGGTCGGCTTTATACCCTTTTCGCTATTATCTTGTCGCTGATCTTTTTAAAGGAAAAAATCAGCAAAAGGCAGGCGATTTTGATGGGCATAGCCATCGCAGGACTCTTTATGTTTGTCTATAAAGACCTAGATTTTTCAAGTGTGCTTGGAGTGATCACGGCGATAGTCTATACGTTCTGTTTTGCCGTAAGCAACTTGCTAGCAAAGATTGCAACAACTACTGAAGATACCCACGACATAATTTTTTCTAATAAACTGGTTTCACTAGGATTCATCCTTGTCTATAGCGCGTTGACCGGCAATCTTGTCTTTGTCAATATAGACTTAATTGGTATGGGGTATGTGTTCCTTGCTTCCCTCTTCTGCAATTTCATTGGGTTGATGTTATTTTATGAAGGAATGCGGCATGTGGAGTTCAACCTGGTCAATCTTATCCGCTCAGTAGGGCCTATTCTTGTTGTCGTCTATTCATGGTATTTCTTCCCGGAACCGTTGAGCGTGACAAATGTGATAGGAGCGGTGTTTCTTTTGGGTGCAATTTTGCTACTGACCACACAAAGTGAGTACCACAAAATGACTAAAGTCGAAGAACTAACCACGCTGGAGGAGACCCAGTAGTATGAATCAAACCATCGTCGGATCGTTATGCTGGATATTTGCCAACAATAGTGTTTTGATGTTGAAACGCAATAAATTCCCTCATCAAGGTCTTTGGGCAGCACTCGGGGGAAAGATTGAGGCAGGCGAGTCGCCGCTAGAATGCGTTATTAGAGAAGTTCGTGAAGAATCCGGATTGAATATTAAATATCCCGATCTGCGTGGAATTGTGTCCGTTTATAATCAAACCACTTCTCAACATTGGATTTTATTTATCTATGTTGCAAGCGCCCACCAAGGAGTGCTCGGAAAAACAACCGAAGGTGAATTAGCATGGATGCCTATTCCAATCCCAGCAAACTTGCTAATGGCTAAAACAGATCGCATGTATTTAAATGAGTCCATCAATACTAGGAGCGGCATATTTCAAGCTAAGATTATTTACGATGAGTCTTCTTTGTTTGATGTTGCTTTAACCTATCCATCCGAAAAAACAAGGGGAGAGATTATCAAAATAGATAAAACAGCATTAGATAATCGAGTGAACGACAAGTGCCCGTAATGATCAATCATATCGGTCTAAAACACCTATTTTGTTTACCTGTGAAATGTGTAGATACTTATGCAAAACGCGCCTAACAAAGCGTGCACAGATGTAGTGGGAAGTCAATGGCAGGGAAGAAAGCGAAAAATAAAAGACGAACAATGGGCTTGGGGAGCCGGTTTGTTCGCCTTTGAATGGGGGGGGGCTTGAATTATAGCGCAAGTGAACCATTGCCAGACCACTTTTTAACAACACAAACCACCGCCTTCG
>Ga0210034_1000888_pt1 | contig 29001 bp, 18 predicted proteins | sample CryGeymeta201505_FD_185466 | JGI IMG/M metagenome (GOLD analysis project Ga0210034, IMG submission 185466) | Groundwater microbial communities from Crystal Geyser aquifers in Utah, USA - Crystal Geyser metaG 2015-05 (SPAdes) (version 2) | ecosystem: Environmental > Aquatic > Deep subsurface >... | reverse complement strand
TTTTCTCCAAGATAAACGGAATTATATCTATACAAGTGGAACGGTTTGGTATGAACATCAACTGGGTATTGGATCAAGAAATAGCACTTCTCATGTTTCGGTAACAGGTACATATGGGATTGTTAACCGCGAGATCAACGACGTGCACGCCGCAGTCATTAATGGCAAAACGTATGTGGCGGTAGCAACTGATGGAGGGGTGAGTGTGATTAATGAGACGGATGGAACGGTGAAAAACTTTGGATCGACGGGATATTCGGGTGGGGTGATTTCTTCATCGGTTTTTCTTGTTCAAGATCGTTTGTACTTAACACAAGGGGGTAGTACTACACAAGGGCAAATGTATAAGATTGAAATCCCATCGACTGATTGGACAAATGGAAAGGCGTTATTTACGGCTGGCGATGTGCTAATAGCAACCAATGGCTACTCGTCTTTTTGGCCACAAATTTCAAACCACATTAACCATGCAAACAGCCTATATGTTACAGAGGGAACATCAAGTGTTGATGGTACATCGAATACTGTTTATTTTTCTACTTACAGCGCGCAAGGCTCTGCTCCTAATGGGGGTGCGATAATCCTGCAAGAGAAACAAGGCGATGATACAAATGGATCTCTAAAGTTTTTCACCAAAGACTACATCTCCGAAGAGATGATCGGCGATATTCGTGGCATGTGGCCGTTGTATGGCACGAGTGGGGCGAGTATAGCCAATAATACGTACAACATCGATGATGTTTCGGTTAAATCGAGTGAGCTTACCGCCAAAAATGCAAACGGCACGGGCATGAGTTATGTCGATGGGGTCCGTGGTACAGCAATACAGTTTGATGGGGTAGATGATTATTTGTGTACCGATACAAACGATGATGGGACTTGTGATGATGATCCGGATTTGGATTTAACAACTGCTATTACCATGGGGGCGTGGGTAAAGAAAAGTTCGAGTGGTCCAGCTGTAGTTATGGTAAAAGGTGATTCTGTAGCGGCAGGAGGGGAAAAGGGTTTGTACATAGGTTATGGTTGGGCAACCAGTTGTGGCACTAATAATTCATATATGTTTGGGGCAAACAATACTGAAAATGAACCATGTTACGCTGTTTCTGACTACGATAGTTGGCATTTTGTCATAGGAACATATGATGGTGTTAGTAGAAGACTTTATGTTGATGGTGTTTTAAGAGGTACTGCTGCGGCAACGCAAGAGGATCTAAGTAATGCATATGCTTTGTACATAGGTGCTTATAAATCAGGAGCTGGAATTTCAGGGAATTGGAATGGCTCCATCGACGAACCGTTTGTAACAGGTGAAGTATTAAATGCTGATCAAATCAAACACATGTACGAGGTGGGTAAGCGTGCGCTTTTGGCCGATGGCGATAGCAAACTAAACGGCAGTAGCAATCAGGTGAATGCCGTTGCGGCATCGGGCACCGTCCTTCGACAGGCTCAGGACGGAACCAACTACGTCTCGCCTTCGCAAGTCTTCGTTGGTTCCGAAGGCGGAGGCGTATCTGTTATTGACCTTTCATCCGACACACTCACCAAAGCCTACACAACAACTAGCACTCCAGCTATATCACATGCCAACATCAACGCAATTTGGCCTACTACCGGCGGAAACTTTGTAACAGCAACCGACTCTGGAGCATCTCGCCTAAACGATGTTTCGGGCATTATGGATTTGCGGACAGACTCGTACACGCATGTTGCAGGTGTTCACGACACCACCGACGGCTACTATAAACTCTACGAAAACGGCGTTTTGGTAGGGCGCACAAATGTGGGTACGGGAGCAACGCCTGTTACCAATAGCAGTCCGCTTGTTGTGGGTGGAATAATCCCAGCAAGCTGGGCTTCAGATAATTCATCCGCGATTGCGGTCAACAACTTTTACGGAAGCATAGACGACGCCAATGTTTACAACTACGCCATGACCCCGCGCGATGTGAACCTTGCATACGGCAATGGACAAGGCGTTCCGGTACTTCATCTACCGTTTGACGAGGGGCAGGGAGTAGTCGCGCACAATCAAAGTTGGCAAAAGGTCGGGGAGACGGTGAATTTGGTGGCGAACCCGAGTGCAGAAACAGATGCAGGGAATTATGCATCATCTTGGGGAGATACCATAAGTGCTTCATCTACAGTTTCAGTAATTGGCAGTAAAAGTATAAAAATACTATCAGATGGTACAACAGCGGGTGTGGGTTCTCGCAGATTAATTTCCAGTGATTCAATTACTCTTGAAGAGGGTAAAACCTATTCATATTCGGCTTGGGTGTACAACCCTTCAGTTCAAGGAATGGATAGTGGTGGGGTTTCAATTAAAATTTGGGGGAATAACGGTGGTACTGACTGGTCTTCACTTGCCACATCAGGAGTAACGTATGTTCGTGATGCATGGGTAAAGCTCACAACAAGCATTGTATATAATAACGAAACGGCAGTAAAACTTGGGGTGTGGTCCGAAAATAACTCTCAAGATGCTGGAGATATGTTCTATTTTGATGGCGTACAGTTTGAACAAACCTCCTCCGCCACACCTTACTGCGATGGATCACTCACCGGTTCGGGAACGTATGCATGGAACGGCACGGCGCATGCTTCAACTTCCACATGCACATATGGTGCCGATGGCGATGTGTACGGCGCCACGTGGCAATCCTCCGGCGCTAAGGGCGGGAGTTTGAGGTTTGATGGAGCCTCAAGTTGTTTAGTTGCCCCACATAATTTCGAAACAGCTTCTAGTGCATACTCATTTTCTACCTGGTTTAAAACCAGCCAGAGTTCTGGATCACGAATGATATTGCAGGCTAACTCTGGACTTGGATTTGGTTTGTATGTAAACAGATTTACCGCCGGCAAGGCACTGGCATTTTTTGATTCAAGCTCAGGAAATAATAGTTCTGCAGATGAAACTATAACTACCGTTACCGATGGGAATTGGCATAATATTTCAGCATCAAATGATGGGTTGATAACAAGAATTTATGTTGATGGAATACTAGAAAACACTTATGCCGAAACAATATACACTCAAGGCGGTGGAGATTTTAGGGTAGGAAGCAATATTTGCACTTCTGCATATTTCGATGGCGACATCGACGAGGTAAAAATCTTCCCATATGCACTCTCATCCAGTGAAGTAAAACAGCAGTTTAACTTTGGCAACAGTTTAACATTAGGTGGTAGAACTGGAGGCGATCAATCCTCATCGTCATCCAGAGGAAGCACGGCAACAGAAGGATCTCTGGAAGATGGATTGGTAGGTCATTGGAAGATGGATGAATCCAGCTGGAATGGAACAACTGAAGAAGTTCTAGATTCGAGTGGGGCTGGAAATGATGGTACAAGTTATAATTCTGCAACAACTTCTAGCGGGAAATTTGGGAATGCAGGAAATTTTGATAATACAAATATTGCTCGAATCCCTCACTCAAGTTCATTAAATCTTAGCGAGCAGATTACTTTATCCGCGTGGGTTAAACCAGATGCAATTGTTGCATGGGATAGGATCTTAGCAAAATCAAATACTGCAGATGTTTCACCTAATTCTATGTACGGATTAATGATTTCTGGTAATTCAAGTGCATGTGGTCTTTCTGCCACTACAGGTCAGGTTAGATTTGAATTAGCAAGCAATAATGAAAAACATAACATCACATCTACAAGCTCTTTGTCTGTTAGTACGTGGACTTTTGTCACGGCAACTTATGATGGGGTAACGGCAAGAATATATTTTAATGGGGTGGATCAAGAGACATCGTTATGTAATCAAAACCTTAACGTAGTTGTTCCCACTTTAAGTGGAGGTACTATTGATACAAATACAAACGATGTAACCATAGGTGCAGCCTATTTTTCAGCTATAGGAAATCAGTTTGATGGTTTAGTGGATGAAGCACGCATTTACAACCGCGCGCTTGATGCAGTCGAAATCCGCAATCTTTATTATTTTGGCCCCGGCCCCGTGGCGCATTGGGATTTTGATGAGAATAGCGGCACCGTGGCAAAAGATACCGCCAGTCATCCTGAACTTGTTTCAGGATCTAATAATGGAGTGTTAACAAATGGCCCAACATGGGTGCCAGGAGTTAAAGGAAGTGGGTTGAGTTTTGATGGGAGTAATGATTATGTGGAACTAGGGAATACTGGTACTTCATCTACACTACCTGCGGGTGATATTGGCTTTGATGATACGCAAAACTTTACGTTGTCTACTTGGTATAAAGGCACTGATATCACTAACTATGCCATTGGAACAGCGTTAATTGGTCGAAATAGTACAGACATATTTGCAAATTTTGGTTTGGATGATGGGTATGTCACATACACGCATTATGATGGGGCATGGCAGTATAATATTCGATCAACCACATTGGTAGCAGATGGTGACTGGCATTATGTGTCTTATGTAAATCATTCGGATGCAACAGGCGATCTATATATAGATGGGATCAAAGAAATTGATGGGTTGTCATCAGCTATGTCTGCTAGCAGGTATTATAAGCTGGACAACATAATGCTTGGGTGGCCTGACAATTACACTCAAGGCCTTATCGACGATGTAAAAATCTACAACTACGCCCTTACCCCTTACCAAATCGCAAAAGAGTTTAACGGTGGGGCGCCGGTTGCACACTACGCTTTTGACGAAGGCGACGGGCAAAGTGTCCACAATACCGGTGGCATAAACGTCACCCGCCTCAACGACCACAGTACAAGTTTGGATGGGTATTTGGGCTCGTCAGCAACAACAACCACCAACGACCCAACATGGGTAACGGATGAGACTGCTTGTAAAAAGGGAAAGTGTTTGAGTTTTTCAGAAGGTAGTGCTCAAGGTGTGCACATACTAAATAATCCAGCTATAAGTTTTAGTAATTCAGATTCGTATACGGTTTCGGCGTGGGTAAATAGATCAATATCCGATACCAATTATGGGGTAATCATATACAAGGGTGGGCAGGATAATACCGGTCCTGGATACCAACTGTATTTTAATCCAGATAGTTCAGTGAGTCTAAGGCAGACGTGGACTGGAGGACCATTATATGGGCTTCAAATTTCGACTATAAAGTTGTTAACAAAAGGTGCTTGGTACCAAATAACCGCAACAGTTAATAAGGTTGATAATACAGCAAGGATATATATTGATGGTGTCCAGAACGTAACGGGAGATATTTCGGCATATGGAAATACATTTTCGACGATTGATATGGACATAGGGAAAGGTGGTGCTGGTGCTTTTGATGGTTCTATCGATGACGTCAAAATCTTCAACTACGCCCTTTCACCCGAAGACGTGGCGCGGGAGTATAACATGGGTGCGGCGGTGAGATTTAGTAATTAACGTAGGGGAATTGCGTGCAATTCCCGAGTATTGTTGTGTTAAAATTTTCCTATGGTCGGTGGAAGACCTACTAATCAACCTAAGGCTGGGTATGAGTACCTTGCGGCGTACATGCTTGGAAAAGTCATACAGGACCTAACCGAGCAATTCACCAAAAGGTGGATTTATACGTACCGTCGTCGCGACCAAATGAACGAGGCGGCTCGGTCAAACTCGCAAAACGTTGCCGAAGGGTATACTGGTGAATCGCTCAAATCCTACATTAAATTAGCAGGTGTTGCTCACGGCTCAAACGAAGAATTAACAAAAGATTACGAGGACTTTCTAAGAGTGAACGGTTATTCAACGTGGGGGACGAGTCACCCAAAGATTAGGGGCTTTAGAAAATTTAGGGTGTGTTGGGTCTGTGAAAATGCCCTAAATACCCCAAAACTCCCCAACGATCCCGAAGAGGCGGCAAATATGTTATTAACATTTTGCAATATGGACGGTTACCTGCTTAAAAGGTTAGTGGACTCCCTCAAACAAAAACACCAACAAGAAGGCGGTTTAACCGAAGAGTTGTACCGCAACCGAAAAGAGTACCGTGGATACTAATACTATATGGTTTGTTTCGGGGTAACCCCGAATTAAGCAGTATAGTATTTGGCGTTGTTCACAAAATGTACTCGGGCCGTAATTTACCACCCTGTAAGGGTAAAATTTTTTATTCAAACCGCCAAGAGGGTAATAAATATACTCAATTTTTACCCCACTACACAGCCGTAAACTGCCCCTTTCGGCCTACGTGCAAACCTTTTACACTGGAACGTATACATAACGTGAATTATTGATATGAATAGATTCAAAACAAAAATTACTGCCCTGGGGTCGCCCGCAATTGGGTTCGTAGGGGCGCAGGCACGCCTCGCCCGTCGGTATATATCAACGGTCATCAATAACGGGCGACGCTTGGCTTGTTTTTTGACAAGCCTACGTCGCCCCTACAAGATTGGATTGTCAATTTTGGCAGGCGTCTTAGTAATCGTGGCGTTTTCAATTTTTTCATCAAAACCCGCGTCCGCCGCGTGGTTTAACGATTCCTGGCTGTACCGCAAACAAGTGGCTGTAGCTAATGCATCAGGAGGTACGCTCACTGATTTTCAGGTTTCCATTTCGCTTGATACCGCAACCCTCATTACGGCCGGTAAGATGCAATCAAACTGCGCGGACGTTCGTGTGACGGATCAAAATGGTCAGCTTATACCGTATTGGCCGGAAGAAACGGGCAACTTTGCCTGCAACGATACCGACACTAAAATCTGGACAAAAGTGCCATCAATTCCCACCAGTGGTTCCAGTGTGTATGTGTATTACGGCAACAGCTCGGCTTCTGTTGCAAGTAGTGGGGTGGATACGTTTCAATTTTTCGACGACTTTTCCGGCACGAGTGTAGATACGTCTAAATGGAATCAGGCGGCAAGTCCTACTCAATCATCCGGCGTAGCGAGTTTAACCAACGGTGCAACGCTTGTATCGCAAACCACGGCAACCACTTCTACGACAGGGGTTATGGGAATGCGCGCCAAAGTAAATGCCACTGCCAACGAAACTGCACGGCTTGGATTTAGTAATTCGGCTGCAGCGTCAACATCTTACGCCGATGATGCGATGGCGGTAGTTATGGGGGATGAACAGGTTTATTTGGCAAATAAAGGCGGGGCAAATTTAGTTTCCCATTATAAATTAGAAGAAACGACCACAACCGACGCAAATCAGTTTAAGGCTTCGGGTTATCTTGATACGGGCAAATTAAATCAAGCCGTTTCGATGTATGGAAACGCAGCGGGAACAGATGGCTCAACCCTCACCTTCAATCGTGGTGCACAAATTTCTGGTAACAATTATGAGAATATCAATACCAATCAAGGAACGATTAGTTTTTGGGTGAAACCTAACTGGAGTAATACTGCAGAGTCGGGTGCACATACATCCAGCGACCCTCGCTATAAATATTTCGCTGAGATTCCAGCTGGAGTACATACTTTAAGCTTAGTATACGATGATTATTGGAATCAAGTACGGGCCCAAACAGGGAGTGGGGATGGGGCATATGCAGATGCTAAGGCGGTTACGATTACTGCTGGGAATTGGTATCACATTGTAATGGAGTGGGATTTAGACAATGTTTTAATCGGGAGCAAAGAAGTAAGACTATTTGTGAATAATAGTGAAGGAACAAATTCAACTATCAACGCAGTATTAGATGCACCTTCAGGTGTAGGACATGTTGGTACAACGACGTCAAACGCCCTCATAGATGATTTTGCTATTTACGATCGGGTTCTCACCACAACCGAAATCGCATCGCTTTACAACTCCGGCACCGGCCGTGAGGCAGGATATGTGGCTGATTCATCCTTAAAGTTTTACGCCAAGCTAGACGGCACCGGCACATTACAACCGGTAACTTATAATGCCGGTGCAAGCGCATCCAAAATGCAGGCGGCAAAAGATTCCGGATTAACAGGAGTCACAAATCTTGTTAACGACGCCCAGATGGAGAAGGTGGGGCTTACTGATTGGAGCTTTAATTCCAACGGTGGCACAGGTGGTGGAATAGCAAAGATTGCAGCAGCTACTTCTGGTGGAGGGTTTGACACCCAAGTGCTGGAAGTTACAGGATCTACACAGGTTTCAAGTTGGGCCAACCAAAGCATTACCGTTACAGGCAATACAACGTATACATTTTCTGGCTGGGCTAAACAAGAAGGAGGGTCTGATGGATATATGAACGTTTATGACAATATTAACCTTGTGTTTTTGAACGTTTGTGAGTATGTAACGGGAAGCAATGGTGCATGGGCAAGGACAGATTGTAGTTTCAAGACAGCGGCTAATACAACCCAAGTCACAATTTATTTGTATAGCTTATGGACTCCTGGCGCAAAGTCTTATTGGGACAACATCTCCCTCACCCCCAACTCCGTCAATAATGGTGGGATGGAGGGGACGTATGCGAGTGGCGTTGCGCCGGGGTGGACGTGCGATACTGGTGGAGGAGCGACTTGTACTGAAGAAGGATCTACGGTCCATTCTGGAAGTAAGTCTCAAAAAGTATCTTCTTCTGCAGCTGGGATTTACACAAGTGGCATTTCTACTACAATTGGAAATTGGTATTTAGTTGATGGGTGGCTGAATGTTTCAAGCGGCTTTGTTTCCTTCAATGTAGGAACAGGTTCAGATTCTGGATACGCTAGCCGCTTAACAAATTTAGAGTCTACTGGAGGGTGGCAGCACTATTCGATTATTTTTCAATCGACAGCAGCCACAATGTATGTTTCGACCCATAGATTTTCGGGATTGCCGGCAGTATGGTATGTCGACGACGTTTCAATCACCCCTCTCTCAAACGTTGCAACTTCTTTCAAAGCGTGGACGCCGGTAACTGATACCGGAAGCAATGCAGAACTTGTACCCACGGGTCATTTTGATTCAAATATAACTGGTTGGAGCACCCTAGCAACCACTGGTTATTCTTATGAAACGTTTGAGTGGAGCAATGGCAAACTCCATGCTGTAAATGATCTTGTTACCAATACGCCTTACTTTGGTTACGCTAACTCACCTGTCTTTTCTGTGACAGCAGGAAAGCAATATTTGGTTGAGTTTGATTTAGTCAATAATGCGGGTACATTACCGCAGTTTACGATTGCAAGTTCTGATCAAGGCGGCGGTATTACTTCTGAGGGTTATGTACCCTCGACGGTGGGGCATAACAGGAAGGTATTTAACGTCATAACGTCATCAGGCTCAGGTCGGTTTTTCTTTAACAACTATAATAACGTAGCGGATTATACGTTGGATAATGTAACGGTTAAAGAAATCGCCAACCCCCTTTCCATCCACGGTGATTCTGATGGTGTAATTTCAACCTCTTCTGGAGTTCGTGGTAATGCATATACGTTTGATGGGTCGACTGGATATCTTCGCCAAAAAACATATGACGTAAATGTTGGCACGCTTAGTTATTCAACAAACGATATTGTCGATAGCGGTCAGACTTTTGAGGATTGGGATAACGACAACGGCGGTGCGGCTGAGTATATGGCTGTCGTAACCAATAGCGATAACACCACAAGCTGGGGATATCTGTGCGCAAATATTACAACTCCGCTAACGCAAAGCACGGTTTATACCAAAAAAGATTGTAGCACCGGGGCAAATGGATTTAATGGCACCAGTCCGAGTGGCAAAACACCGGTCGGGTATGAGGTGCGAAAGACGGATTATCAGATAACGGGGAGTATGACGGTTGGGGCGTGGGTGAAAAATCCTAGCTACTCAATAATTAGCAAAGTCGAAGACTCAAACTCTGCAACAAATTACGCATACAATGTTTTTGTCGGAGGGCAAGTTTACACACCAGCATGTTTTGCTACTGGAGCTAACGGTGCTTTAATATGCGGAACAACAAACCTCAGAGATAGTAATTGGCATTTTGTGGTAGCAGTTTTAGATTTAACAGGTAGTGCGAAGAATTTATATGTAGATGGGATATTGGACTCAACCGGGGGATATGGTACGCCAGATGATGCTCCTCAGCCACTACAGATTGGAAGCTACAATAAAAGTGGAGTTGACCGCTATAATGGTGGCTCCATCGACTCTCCCTTTGTTCTCGATACCGCACTCACCGCCGATCAGATTAAAGATATCTACAACTCATCGAGCGAAAAGTACACGCTCGTTTCAAACAACGAAAGCGTAAACGGAATCAAAGAATCCACCGTTTCCATTGACGCCAACTATCATAATTTTGAAATCAGCCAAAATGGCACCGCTGCCAGTTTATCGGTTGATGGCGCCACACCCGTAACCACCGCTACCAATTTAGCCAATGAAGACAGCTACGTGCGATTGCAAAACTCCGATAGTACAAATACCGCAAGCGTGGATTGGGTGTACGTACGCAAATACGCGGCCACTAGTCCGGTAGCAACACCAGCAACAGAGGAAGTCGGCCCCGGTCCGGTGGGGTATTGGAAATTTGATGACCCCACGTCCACCCCTAGTGGCGGGACATCGGGGCAAGCGGCTATGGATAGTTCTGGTCAAGGGAACAACGGTGTTTTAGGTTCAACCATTAATGCAGATTCTGCCGATCCAACCTGGCGGGATGAAAGTATGTGTGTGAGCGGTAAATGCCTGCAGTTTGACGGAACGGATAATTATGTGGATGTGGGAGCAGGACCCGGAGTCGTAAATACCGTATCGTTTTGGTCCAGAGCCATAACTACGTCCGAACACTACATTGATCTAAATGGTAGCGCCTACATTTCAACAGCTGGCGGGACGGTATCTGCAACCGGTTTTACGAGTCCAACTATTTATGTGGATGGAGTCGCATCAACCACTGTTACTGCAAACGCGTGGCATCACATAAGCGTAACTACGGTGGCCAGTCTCAATGCTAATGATTTAGATATTGGTAGATTAGAAGGAACGGATTATTTCAACGGCTTTATCGATGAAGTTAAAATCTACCCGTACGTAAGAACTGCCGAGGAAGTCAAACAAGACTATATCACCGGAGCGGCCAGTGCTGGTTCAAACGCCGTTTTGGGTGGGAACAATAATCTTGGCGGTAATAATCAAGAACTCAGTGAAGGTTTAGTAGGGTACTGGAAGATGGATGAATCGAGTGCTGGCAGTGCGCAAGTGGATAGGGTTGACTCATCAGGAAACTCCAACACACTTACCGACACCAACACGGTTGCTTCTGGAGCGGGAAAATTTGGAAATGGTAGCGATTTTGAATACTCTAATAGCGAATATGTAACCATAGCTGACGGATCCCAAAGTGGACTGGATGTTGGTTCCCAGCTGACAATTAGTACATGGATAAAACCGGAGTCATTTGTATCGACAAATATTATACTGGCCAAATACAACACAACCGGTAATCAGCGAGGGTACAGAATAAATACGTTGCCAAGCGGGGCAATCCAGTTTTTATTATCAACTGATGGTAGTACGTATTCGATTGCAGCTACAGGTGCAGCTAGCGTAACACTTAATAATTGGTATCACGTGGTGGCTACGTATGACGGTACACAGGCAAAAATCTATATTAACAATACGTTTACTGAGGTTGCAAGTACCAACCCACTGGCACTTACGGGAGATATTAATGATAACACTGCCTCATTTATGATTGGTAAACAAGATTCATTGCTTGGCTACACGTTTGATGGGGTAATAGACGAAGTTCGTGTGTATAATCGGGCTCTATCGCAAGAAGAAATTGGAAGATTGTACAACTTTGCTCCAGGGCCTGTAGCGCATTATACGTTTGATGAGGGGGAAGGCCAAAGTGCTAATGATATCAGTGGAAATGATAATACGGGAACGCTTGGTTCATCAACTGGGGTAGATGCATCGGATCCAGCCTGGACGCAAGGCAAGTATGGCAAGGCACTGAGTTTTGATGGGACGGATGATTATGTAGATGCAGGTAATAAAGAAGTTTTTAAGCCTAACCTGGGGAGTTACACTGTTGAGGCTTGGGCAAGATCCAGTCAAAATATAAATGAAAGAATTGTGTCTGTTCGAGATGATTCAACCTCACCAATAAGAACAGGGTTTGAGTTATATGCCGATAGTGGTAAATACCGATTTGATCTAACTGATGGAACTGGTGGTTACCAAACTGTTAGCACAAGTTCAAGCTATGATAATCTTTGGCATCATGTTGTTGGCGTAATCGACAGGGGAAATAATCTGAATAAACTTTATGTTGATGGTGTCTTAGAAAATACCTATACAATTTCTACGCTTGGAACAATTAATCCGAACGCAGGTTTGATTATCGGAAAGTATTCAACAGCCAGGTGGAATGGCCTCATAGACGATGTGCGCATCTACAATTACGCGCGAACGCAGGCGCAAATTATTGAAGACATGAACGCCGGCCATCCGGCGGTGGGCACTCCAGTTGGTAGCTCGGTTTTGCACCTTTCCTTTGACGAAGGATATGGAGATACGGCGTACGATAAATCACCACAAGGAAATAACGGAGATTTGGGTGGTTCTGGTCAGACATGTCCTGCCAGTGGTACGGTTCCGTGTCCTGCATGGAATAATGATGGAAAGCTTGGCAAGGCACTTAATTTTGATGGTTCAAATGATTATGTAAGCATTCCCTGGACAACAGACTTGCCAGAAGCTAGTTTATCGATGTGGATGAAATCAGATTCATCATTTGCTGGCACAAGTATCTTTTTTGAAGGAGATGGTACTGCAGTAGCTTCATCGCCATCTTTTGAAGGTTCATCTACAGCGTTGCGTTTTTATGTTGCAAATGGTTGTTTGTTAAGTACCTCGTATACTCAAGGTGAGTGGACTCATTTTGTTGGTGCATGGAATGGATCAAACAGTTACTTGTACAAAAATGGGAAACAAGTTGCAACAGGGGTTTGTACTGCAACAGAATCAGGGTTTTCTAAGTTTGTGTTAGGAAGTCGTTCGGGTGGCAATCCTTCCGACGTAACAATGGACGAGGTTAAAATTTATCCTTTTGCACTAACGGCTGGGCAAGTAATTACTGATTACAATCAAGGAAAAGCAATTGTGTTTGGCTCAACGGGCACCGAAAGTGATGGTGTGACCGCAAGCAATTCGGCAAGCCGTGCCTACTGTGTGCCGGGAGATACTGCAACCTGCAATCCTCCCGTTGCGGAGTGGAAGTTTGAAGAGGGAACAGGCACAACAGCCGATGATACGAGTGGGAATGGGAATACAGGAACGCTAACCGGTGGGCCGTCGTGGACTCAAGGAAGAGTGGGGAAAGCGCTGAGTTTTGATGGGGTGAATGATTGGATCACATACCCTGCAGGTGTGGCTACTGGAGGAAACGAAATTACTGTTTCTGGATGGTTAAAAGTAGACGGAGATGGTACAAACTGGGCACGAATAATTCTTGGTGGTCAAGTAAATTCTACATATACGTTGACTAAAGTCACTGGGGCTGATGATCGCATATTATGGAGACCAGTTGGTAACAGTGATAATTTTTACTCTACGACGACATTATCAAGAGGAGATTGGCATCATTTTGCAGGAACATACGATAGCGCAGGTGGTGCCGACAATGTGAAAATATATATTGATGGTAAACTCGACGCAATGTTTACGGATACCGGAGTGATACCGACTAATGTTTCTTCTGGAGTGATTGGAGGAGAATCAGGTGCTCACGAAGGTGGAGGGCAAACATCTTCATTCGACGGCCAGATCGATCAAGTCCGCATTTATAACTACGCACGAACACCAGCACAGATTGCGTGGGAGTATAACAAAGGTGCTCCAGTTGCGTGGTACAAGTTTGACGAATGTTCGGGTACAACTATTAACGATTGGGCGCCGGGGGCTGATACAAATAGTTTTGCTGGAAATACCGGAACGTTAAACATCGGCGCTACGGGAACACAAACCAGTGCGGGTACGTGTGAGTCAGGAACTGGAACCGAGGCGTGGAACAACGGCACTACCGGCCACGAAAATGCGAGTATGAGCTTTGATGGAACGGATGATTGGGTGGAAACAGGAAGTGTTGATTTCCTGGGAAATGGTAATGATGTGACGGTTGCCATATGGGTAAAGCCAGGATCAAGTCAAAAAACATACGCAAATATCATTGATCACGATCACTCTACAGGTGGCGCGGGAAATTATGGGAATTGGGTTATACAGCAGGATAATACTACAACTAATAGTTATTATTTTGCATTTACATATGATGGAACAAACTTTGACGGTACTTCAAAAACCACTCAGCTGACATCTAGCACTTGGCAGCATTTGGTAATGGTAAAATCCGGAACCAGCTTAGATCACTACCTAAATGGAGTTAAGCAGGGGTCTACATCTACTGTTCAGAACAATATTACGACAGAGAGCTCTCCGCTTAGAATAGGAGATAATGTTAATCCAGTGAATAATAGAGACTTCAACGGCCAGATTGACGATGTTCGCATCTACAATTATGCTTTGACCGAAGAACAAATCAAACAGGTCTACAACGGCGGGGCCGTGAATTTTAAATAATATTCATTATTCGTTCTCGTAGGGGCGTGGTTTCCGCGCCCGTTGTCGTATAATGTTCGTGGTGGACGGACAATTTAAACCTCAATCATATAAAAAACTGTTTACGTACTGGTTTAGCGTTATTATTTACGATAAAACGGTTGAATTTACCGATACGTATATAAAAAGTTGGAAACTAAAAGAGCAAATGGTTGGTGCTGCCAGGAGCGGCAAGCAAAATATTGTAGAAGGTTCGGATGATTTAAGAACGTCAATAAAAATTGGAATAAAACTATGCGGTACATCAAAAGGGAGTATTGAAGAATTAATCGGAGATATGGAAGATTTTTTGCGCCAGAGAAAACTAAAAAAATACAGTAAAAACGAGGAACGCATCATTCTTTTTAGGAAGCGAGTGGGATTACTAGTAAGAACCTTAAGTAGCTTAGGAAACTTAGGCCTACAAGAGCATGATTATGAACGTAGAGTTACTGAGAACTTAGCGCGAGTTTCGTTACCACCCGAGCCCGAAACGGCTGCTAATTTTATGTTAACGCTTTGCCATCAGTTAAGTTTTCTTTTAGAAAAACAAATACAAGGATTAGAAGATAAACATAAGCGTGAAGGGGGATTTACCGAAAAACTATACACTGCGCGTAAATCATATCTTAAACATAATTCATGATAGTACGATATGGCGGGCGGAGCATGTCCTGCCCCTACAAAATATGATAGGATAAAAGGCATGAAATCAAAAATTACAAACATAACCATTTTTGTAGCAATTATTTTCATTTCGCTACTATTTTTTACACAAGGTGATTTAGATGATGGAGAACAGACTAATGTAGATGCAGCACCAACAACAGGCCCGGTAAATCAACCAAATTATGGTCAGCTTGCCCCAGAAGATCAACAAATTGCTGACGTGGCTATAGGACAGCTGTTAAACGATGGTAGGGGAGTGGCCCCAGGCAATGTTACGGTTCTTGCTGTACAGGCACAAGAGTTTGGCGATTCATCACTTGGATGTCCAAAAGATGGTGAAAATTATTCCCAAGTTATAACGCCAGGGTACGTTGTGTATTTACAAGCGTTAGGGCAAGTATATGAGTATCATACCTCTATAGATGGAGACACGGTTGTTGAGTGCGGTTTGTAAAATTTTTACTAAATAGGTACCTTCACGCTCGTTTGACGAGCATATATTTTAGTCATACACTAAGCTCATGTTTAACAAAAAACCCAAACCTCCTCAGGGGAGACCAAACGTTTCGGATCTACTTCCATACGATAGTTTAGCTAGTAATAGAGGCGGTCCGGCACAAAACATTTACCTTAATCGATCAGAAAATGGTGATGAACGAAAATTAGGAGTAGGTCCAAATCCTATGGAACTCATGAATAACCCAGCCGCCAATGATGTATCGGAAAGTAAGACCATGGGTGATGAACGGAAAAAGTTGTTTGGAGAAAGGGACAATGAGGATTCAAAGGACATCGAAATGAAGCGCCCTAATCGTTTTACCTCCAAATTCTGGGGGTAAAGTCGACTTAAAGTCGCCTTTACGGAACGCAATGTCTTGCGTTCCTGGAAGTATTCAGAGGCTATAGAGAGAAAGGTTGGTATGTAGGGACTAGTAACTAGTAATTCGTAACTGGTATAGCAAACGCAAAACGAGATGTCATATTCGTCATCCCGAAACTTGTAGTTTCTTTAGAAACTAGGGATCTCATCGCCTGGATGCTTAGCTCTAAAGAGCTTACGAGTTCAGCATGACGTACTACGAAACCGGTCATTCTGTTTTGCGCTCACTATAACACGTAAACCCCGTCTCTTCGGCGGTGTCTTGATATCTATTTGTCATCTTGAACTTGATTCAAGATCTTAAGGAAAAAGGTATTATAGATTCTGAAACAAGTTCAGAATGACGGATCTGAGGGGTTGACAGGATTTTTATACACATACAATTTTACGATTTACCAATTACGCTCGCCCGCCGAAGAGGCGGGAATTACGAATTACTAGTTACCAGTCTCTAGTTACGAATTACTGATTTATTCAACCACCGGTACATATTTTACAATTGCATACGTATCGTTATTTTGTACGAGTGATACTAAATCACCAACACTAGGCTCAAGGGATTCGAGTGTTTCATAATTTTTTACAACCACATTATCTGGAGTGCTTTGGTAAAAAGAATCTATAGTACGTGGGTTTACATTTATTTCTCCATCAAACGTATTAACAACAATCATGGCGTCATCTATTGAAGTTATTATTCCTCCAACTGTAAATTCTGGAACTACAACACTAACCGTGCCTATATACGCTGGGGTTGGGTTAACAACAGTGGATTCTTGTTCAATAATTGGTGTTGGAGCTGGTCCAAATGCATTTCTAAACATTTCAGGTATTGCGTTGGGATTATTGCTTAAAAACCATAGTCCAGTTTGAAATATAATTACTACAGCAATAAAGATGGTAACGATGATTGCTATTTTTTTGGTTGAACCCGATTGGTTAGTTGTTGTTGGTGTAGTATCCATTATCTGATCTCCTTCCATTCGTATTTTGGTTCGGACATAGCCCCAGGTGTGTTTTGCATAAGCTTTGCATTATAGTTTACCTGATTACTTGGGTATTGTAGATTCTCAGAATTTTGATCATGCGCTCGGTCCATGATAAATGTTCCATTTCCTTGTAAAAATCCAGCTGCAACAGTACCTGAGATGTTTAAGCGTTTGTCTCCACCACCATCATATACGTTATTACCGGCAAGGAGCAATCCTTCAATATGTATTGTTGTATCTGAAGGATTATTTGTGTTTGCACCAATAGCTGAGTCTATGTAAATATTTCCGTTCGCAATAATTGTTACATATCCTGTTGCTCCAAGAGTTATGTGATTATTAATAAGAGTACTGCCAATCTCAATATCGTTATCTGCAACAATAATGATTTTTTCATCAATATCTTCCCAGTTTCCAGTTAATACTGGTCGTGTGTCAGTAAGATGGTAGATAATTACATCAGTTTCAGGTTTGGTCGGGTCATTGTCGCTTGCTAGTGGGCCATGAGCCAATGTTCCCGTTGTAACGTCAGCGTCTTTAGTAAGCTGGGTAACTTTCTTTGCAAAATCAAAATATAGATTAGTATCATAGACCGTTGCATTCCAATTTGATGATGAGATGGTACCATCGCCAGTATTGATTGTTCCACCAGCGATTGCAACTTCATCTGGGGTATTTATAAGTTTAAATCCAGCTGCGATTTGCGAAACAATATCTCCAAAGGCCGAAATACCTCCTCCAATAGCTTGGAACCATGGTCGTTGTGCGTCAATAATTCCAATGTTTACAGTAACGGTGTTTCCTGCAGAAATAGAACCAGTGTTATATTGTGGTGTACATGAGGCTTTTCCCGGGCTATTGGGAGATGTTTCAAGTCTATATGTTGCAGTTGAACCCGCCCCAAAACAATCAAGCTGGTTTGAGAATGAATATGCACCATTAGATAAGAATGAATCAGGAGACATGTTTTGATGTCCAGAAGTACAGGAACTTGGGGACGTTTGGTCGAGTGTTAAGGTAACGTTATTTAACCCAGTCTCACCAGCGTCTAAAGTACAATTACCATTAGTATCGTCATAAATTATTCCTTGAATTGTTACATTACCTGCTGTTGTCGTTGAATTTCCATCAACGTATGAAGCACAAATACCAACCGGTGGGGGAGTTGGTGTAACCGTTGGGGTTACGGTTGCTACGGTTGCTACGGTTGCTACTGGGGTGGCCAGGCAAAAATCACATCGGCCAGTAACTCCACTTCCATTTGGTCCCGCGCAACCATTGGTTGCCTGTGATTCGTAACTCATGGAACCGTAAGGGGTATCTGAAGCTAATCCTGAGTTCCACGAGTATGTTGTTGTCGTTGATTGTGGAGCTCCTGAATATGGTGATGCAGAGGGGTTTTGTGGGCGAATAGCGTACGCAATACCTCCACCAAGTACACTGGGGGTAGTACGGTTATAAAAATTTCCCTGAGAGTCGGTTTGAACGACTTCAGATCTGCCACTTGCATGAAGAATTTGCACATTGGTATTTGCAACCTTGGTAGCAGAATTCGCACACGATGCAATGGTTCCCATTTTACAACCTGCAGAGACAAAATTTACTTGTTTTGATTGGGGTCGACTTTCATTTGAGACGCAGTCCCTACCATTAGTAAAAAACTCTACCTGAAATACTTGACATGCATTGCTAGTCTGCTGAAGGTTTTCGACTAATATATCTTTAAGACGATCTCTTCTGGCAAAGGTAAATGTAAAACCTGTCGTTGGGTCAGTGTACGTATCACCAACCTGATTAAATTCGATTGATCCTGAAGGACAGTCTCCACCCTCGTAACAAATCCATGGTGACCAGGCAGTTGTAGGACCTTTTATTCGGTAATCATAATGTGTTGAGCCACATGTGTCTTGGTGCCTTAAAATAACAGTGTCCGGGTTGTCGTTGGCATATCCGGCTCCATACAGTCCTTTAGCAGGATCTATACAGGTAGACCCCCACCATGTTGCGCCACCTGTATCATCTAAATAACAAACTTCGGCAGCGTGGGTTGTTTGAGGTAACACTGCTACATATGTAAGAAATCCAAGGAAAAAGAGTGGAATTAGGTAGATATGTTTCATATTATTCAATAGTTGATAGTTTCCATCCTGTCGGTCGTTTTACAAAAGTAAATGTGTTGGTTGAGTCATCTGTGCCGTGATACACACTAACCGTAGCAAAAATATTGTTAAACTGTAAGGTATCAATATTAAGTTCACCGTCGTAAATACCATTTATTACATGATCTGAGACTTCCATGCGGATTGCATAGCTATTAATGTCGTTAAAGGTGAATGTAGCGTCTGGTACATCAAGTACATTCATAATGCTGGTATAGTTTTGTGTTTCAAAATAGCCAACTGCAGTATTAAAAACATCAAGAATTTCTGTTTTCTCAGCATCCCTATCTTCCTTAATTGTGAGAACCGGCGTTGGTTCTCCTATAGGCGCAAAAGTTGGGTACACAATCTCCTCAATTACTTGTTCAGGTAGTTTGGTGATGCTCATGTACCAGATATATAAAAATGTTCCAACAATAATAATAACAATAACGGCATAGATTTTAGGAGCTAACGTTGAATTTGTTTTAGGTTGTTGTGGGTGTTCAAGTGTATTCATGTGTTTTTGAGTTTACGGAAATACCAAATCATTATCTACGTACATTATGCGATAAAAATATGTTGTTCCAGGAGAAAGGTTGGTAAGGGTGTATGAGGTCTGATTAATTGCAACATTTTTATCAACAGTTGTTATGGTTTGGCACCCTGCACCAAGTCCGTTGTTTGCTGCTTCAGGATCTACTGCATATACACAACTAATATTTGGACTTGCAATTATTGCAATATAATCAGCACCTTTGTCGGCTGGTGTAAAGTTTGGTGTCCAGTTTATTACTAACGTGCTAATACTTGGTGTTACCGTACCTGCAATAACTGTTTGTGAATCTAGGCGACAGGCTGGAGCTGCACAAAGGGGAACGCTGAAGGTTTTATATACTGAAGCGCCATTGTTCGTATACCTTGCGCTGTATGGAAGATCGGGGTAGATGAGGAACCCACCGGGAGTGTGTTCTTCACAATTGCCCATCCATTGACCACATGCTATAAAACAAGCCGCTCCATCAGTGTATTCAGTTCCATCGAGTTTACATGTTTTGACTATTTTACAAGTACCTCCGCAACTGCTTGAACAAGCAGTTTGAGTGTTGTAATCATTACCATCAGATGAACACCGAACCTTTAGTTTCTTAAAGTTGCTCGTATCTGGAATAAAACTAACTGTTGATGATACATCTTGAATACCACCAGGATATAGTGTTGCTGGGTTTGAATTTAGTCTTAGCTTTCCAGATGAATTGTTTGCGTCGGTAATGTTAAATGATACAGCGGTGAGAGATGGACCAGTTAGACACGCTTGCTCAATATTTACCTGTAAATCAACAGGATAAGGTGTTGCTGTTGGAGGGGCAGTTGTTGCAGTAGCTGTTGGTGGTGCAGTTGTTGCTGTAGCTGTTGGTGGTGCAGTTGTAGCTGTTGAGGCAAGACACCAGCTTGCTGGGGCAGTGAATTGTAAGGTATAGTTTCCTACGGGGAGGCTGTTTCGACTCCATTTTGCATTAGGAACACCAGTCCAGTAATTAGCATACGTAATGTTTGCATTGGGAGGCGTTCCATTGAGAGGAAGAAACGTTCCCGAACCGTCTTGCATGCCAGCATAGATATCATCGTTTGCACGGGCGCTTTGTATAGATACTGTATGGGTACCTTTGGCAGTAGGCGATAAACTATCAATTGCTGGTGAATATACTCTTGACCATGCCCTTGAATTATCTCCACCTAGGTCGGCTTTAAGAGTTCCGCTATTACAGACTGCCTGATAGGTAATATTCCACGTTTTGGTAGGTACTGGTGTATTTGTTGCTGCAGGAGGAATTGGGGTATTCGTAGTTGTTGGGGGTACTGGGGTACTAGTTGAACCTGGTGCCGGTGTGTTAGTTGCAGTTGGAGGTACGGGTGTATTCGTTGCAGTTGGTGGAACGGTTGTTGCAGTAGCGGTTGGAGGTGCAGTAGTTGAGGTCGCAGTTGGTGGAACGGTCGTCGGGGTAGGATTGGTAACAGTTACTGTTGTACAGACGTTTGGTCCTGCGCAAGCAACTCGAGGTGATGCATCAACAAGTGCAGACGGGCGACATTCAGCAACTGAGTCATACCAAGCCCTACAGCACACCTCATACGTTCCCGCTGCTGCGGGAGTCCACGTACCGCTAAGTGTGCCACTTGTACCCGTTATACTGTTATAGGTAATGCGACTGAAGTTGCCATGGAAAATTTCCCCACCGAGTTGTCCATTGGGTGAAGAGAAGCTTGCTGTATACGTTCCGGTTCCGCCCGTTATAAGGCCTGTTGATGCTGAGGTTATTGAACAGTTTGGACATGCTGGAATTTGGAAAGGTCCATATGTTGCACTATGTTTATATCCGTTCCAGGTACGCACATAGTAGTTGGTGTTTGGCGCTAGAGATGTTAGATCACCACTAAAACCATCGATTATTGTTGTAGATGTAGAGCCGGCACCAACTGCTTTGTATCCCCACGAGCTAAAGTTAGATACCGTTGAAACATCAACATAGGTTACGTTAGGCGTTGTTCCTGACCATGAAACAGTACCAATATTTGAACTTGAACTAGATGACAAACATACACTTCCAATAGTTACACTTGGGGTTGGTGGGGTTGGTGCACAAACAAAATTTGTTCCAAAAACACCTGCAGGTGGATACCATCCGGCAACGGTGTCGGACCTAGAGTGTAACCACCATTGGTAGGTATCTCCAGGTGAAACTGCCATTGTGTAGGAAGTTGAAGTGAGTCTGTTGATACACACATCTCCACTAGTTCCGGTATTTGTGGTGGAGTCACATGCCCCAAAATTTTGACTACTAGGTGAATGGTCAACACGGGGAGAGTAATAATCAGCATTAGCGGCGGCATCCCACGAAAGAGTAGCCTGAGTGCCCGTAGCATTACATGAAACCTGAAGATTGCTCGGTGAGGCAGGAGGGGGACTACACGAAATGGATTGTGGGTTTCCCCATAATGCAGCGTTTCCACCAGAACCAATGTTTATACCGTATACATAATATGTATGGGATTGCCCGTCCTTATACGTTGCAGGTATTGCAGCGTTAAATCCATGGTCATAGTACCCACCACATTCTGCTGCAACTCCTGCACTTCGGGTTACATTTGCCGGAAAAGAACCCATGAATGTTCCTGATTCTGCTGGTCCATCAACATAAACATGAACATCAAGTGATTGTGCAAAATTATCTTCATCGCATACCCAACCATTTACAGTGCTACATGATGCAGGGTCTTGTATACCTTTGGGGTCATAAGAGTCAGCATCGCAAAACCACTGGTTTTTTGTTCCGCCACAACCAATAGGATCTCCACAACAAATAACGTTGTGTGTACAGTGAGTTCCAGTTCCGCAGGTACCCGTACAGTCTGTTCCGTCGTCATCGCATGGGCCAGCAAATGTTATGTGAGGTATGGCGAGAAATAGGAAACCTACAATAGTCAGAATGGTAAGGTTTACGTTTTTATTCATAGGGTGATTTGTTTATTTGATATTAATTCCACTAGTGGAACTACATCAGTTTGGGTCCAGTCTTTTTCCCAGTACACAATAACAATTGTATCTTGGTTTTCTAAATGTTGAGAAAGTTCTGAAAATGGTTTGAGTTTAATAACAGGGTTTCCATTGCTATCGTTTTCTACAGGGCTTGGTTTTAATACTCTTGTAGTATCAGTTATGGTTACCGTTTTTGTTTGGTTTTCACTTGTTCTAATCAGAAATGTACTTCCAGGGGTAATGATGGTTGAAATTATAGCTGGTTGTTGAATCCTGTAATCGCTTATGGTTTCATCAAACGTTCTTATGAGTGGTGCATTCATAAGCGTTTCTACTGAAGGGCCAGCTGGGGTAGGTGTTGCAGAAGGAGTGGTCGGGCTAACGCTTGGACTAGGATTTTTCATGTCTAAAAAGAACAATCCATAGAGAATGACTGCTATTACTAATATTACAAGAAGCACAATGATTCCAATGAAAAGTTGGGTAGTGTTTTTCATTACGTAAATTTAGTATAGGAACACAAAGTGGAGGCGTCAAGAGGGGATTGTGAAAGTTACTGACTCAAAAAAAGCGTGGTCGAAGTTCCGGGGATGATTTCTACAACGTTTCCAACGGTGAGTGTTTCAAGAGAAATCTCGTTTCCGGTCTGATTTAAAAGATGGGTAATTGCAGGGTCTGAAGAGATTATCTTTTCGCCGTCTTTATTGTAAAGAGTAATGTCAGACTCAGAAATCTGCAAGACAGTATAAGGGATTGAATTTCGAACAGACTGTAGTGGGGTCGGTTCAGGAGAGGTTTGCGGTAATGGTTCTGAAGGGGCATTCGTGGTAGGCGATACTGAAGTCATGTACCAAAATGCGATTACAGCACCTATCATAATAATAAACATGAGACTAAATGCAATAACCTTTCCTTTATGTAAAGGCGATTGAGATGCTGGTTTTTTGGGGGATGGCGATGCTACTGGGGTAGTAATGTGTTCTTCCATAGGTACTACAAACAATACTACTGAGTGAGAAAATGTATGTCAACAAGAAGTATTTGGATTATCAAGCCTAATCGCGTGCTTGTTCCAAGAGATCTTTGAGCGATGTAGCACGTGATGGTTTAGCTTTTTCACGTATTTTTTTGACTTTCTCTTGTATAACTGCCTGGTGTTCAATAGCTGTTTTTTGTCTCGTTTCAAACTTTTCTACTTGACCTGCCGTATCAACTAATCGTTTTTCACCAGTATAAAAAGGGTGACAACTACCACAGATCTCTACCTTTAAGGGACCCTCAAGAGTACTACCTAACACACGGGTTGCACCACATGAACAAAGGATTTCAACGTTATTAAAATATTTAGGATGAATGTCTTTTTGCATAACGGTCAAATTATATCATAGGGTGGTATGGGAATAGTAATAAGTAACTAGTAAATAGTAAAAAGTAATTAGCGACGAGTAACTGGGGTTGACAGGATTTTTCACCCGCTCACAATTTTTTACTGATTACTGATTACTGATTACTGATTACTGATTACTGATTACTGATTACTGATTACTGATTACTGATTACTGATTACTGATTACTGATTACTGATTACTGATTTACAACTCTAGACCTTCTCGCACATCAGACAGTAGGTTTGAAAGCTCTCCACCCATAATGCGCTCAATACCATGCCAATTTTTCTTTATTCTATGGTCAGTAATGCGATCTTGGGGAAAATTATACGTTCGGATTTTTTCACTTCTTTGCCCACCTCCGATTTGATCAGATCTTAAGTCATCAACTTTTTCTTTTTGTTGAAGCTTAAGCATGTCATATAAACGACTTGCAAGTACATTCATAGCCTTTTCTTTGTTTTTATGTTGGGATTTTTCATCTTGCATACTCACAACTACGCCTGTTGGAATGTGAGTGATTCTAACGGCAGAGTCGGTAGTGTTAACTGATTGTCCACCAGGACCGCTTGATCTAAACACATCGATTTTCAAGTCTTGTGGTTGAATATCAACTGCCTTTGGTGAGACTTTTGGAAAAACGGCAACTGTTACTGTTGAAGTGTGTACACGCCCCGAGCTTTCAGTTGAAGGAACTCGTTGCACACGATGAACCCCAGATTCATATTGTAAGAGTGGATATGCAGGATTGTTATCTGTACCTTTAATTTCAAATGAAACTAACTTTATATTACCTATCCCACCTTCCGATAACGACAATTGGGATATTTTCCAGTTTTGCGTTTCAGCAAAGCGAACATACATACGATAAAGTTCAGAAGCAAATAAACCGGCCTCATCACCACCAGCTGCAGATCTGATCTCTACAATTGCTATTTTACTTTGTTCTGCGTCTTCAAGATCGCCAGCATCCTCACTGTCTTCAAAGTCGCCAGACATTGCTAGAATGCTTTGCTCTAATGCTGTTTTTTGGGCAATGAGGTTTTCTATTTCTTGTGTAGCAAGTTCTGCCATTTCAGGTTCAGCTAGGGCGAGTTCTTCATTTTCCTTAATACGTAACTCAAGTTTTTTTATTTGTTCTTCAAGTTGTGCTGTTGCATCCATCTGAGGATTGTAGCATTTCTGTACCCATTTGTATGAAATACGATTGGCGAAAAAGAGGTTACTCTTATAAAGATATTGAAATTTAACCGAGGTTTATAAGTTCGAGCTCTTCGGGAAGTTGATCAGCTGAATTGAGGGTAAGGGATGCTTTTACTTCAGGAAGTTCTGACCCGAGAGACTTTGCCATTACTTCGTTATCAGATAAGGGAATAACAATACCTGGAGCAAGTTTATCAATTAGAGCTGAACGGTTACCCGGTATAAGAAGAACATCAATCATGTCATATTTTTCAATAGCTTTTTCTGATAATGCTTCGGGAGGGGTAGGGAAGTATCCAACAGTAATTTCATCAGCAAACAATATAAATGCAAGCGATTCGTTATCATCATTATTAGGAATTTTATTCACTTGAATTCCAATATGACCTACATCGTATTCACCTGTTTGCATGACGGTGTAGGGCTTGGATGTACCATCTTCTTTTTCACGAAAAATGTCAATCTTGCCTTCCTGTAAAACAACTTCAGTGCCATTTGTTGAAATGGTAAATCCTTTTGATTTTGTATTTTTAATCGTCATATCGTTTATTATGGTATCACAGTTTTCAAGTGAGATTCTCTATTGATCCGTTGTACTTTTCATAGATAAGAATTCCACCTTCGTTTAGGTGAGAGCTGTATTTGGTTAATAATTGTTCATTGATTTTTGTGCCATTGTTTCCACCATCAAGTGCGAGTTGTGGTTCAAAGCGATTTGTTTGAGATTCTTCAGTTGGCACATATGGTAGGTTTGCAAGAATAATGTCAAATTTTATACTTGAAACGGGTTCAAAAAGATTTCCCTGAAGAAACGTGATGTGATTGAAAACCCCGTGTGACGCTGCATTTTTCTTTGCAACATTGAGTGCATCAGGCGAAACGTCGGTGGCGATGAAATTAAACGAATGCTTTTTAGTAAGGTTTAGCTTTAAAACCTCTTGTACTAGTGCAATGGTTACTGCTCCAGAACCGGTTCCAAGCTCAAGGATTGAAATTTTATTACGATGAGGGTGATTTTGTATCCATACTTTTGCTTTGTCGATGAGTTCTTCGGTTTCAGGTCTGGGAATAAGAACTCGATTATCTACGTAAAAGTCGTACCCATAAAATTCCTGTTTGTTTACTATGTATGCAATTGGTTCACCGCTTTGGGCACGCCTTGACCAGGTTTCCCATTTCTGCGTTTCATTTTCGCTCAGTTCGTGTTCTGGACGAGCAACAAGATATGAAGCATCTTTACCTATAATTACTGAGAGCAAAACGCGTATATTAAGAGGAGGAAGTTGGGTTGTTGAAAGGATTGAATTAATCGTCATGGTTGTTATTGTAACGTTGACTCTCAAACATAATGAAAGAGGGGTAGTGTCATGCTGAATTTAATTAGCATCTTTGTTTTTGGATTCTGAAACCCCCCTATCCCGGAGGACAGGCGAGTTCAAGATTCAGTGATCCGTTGATAGTTAGAATTTTTTGTGATTTCAACAAGCATTTTCCCTTGAGCCACTTAACTCTACAGGAACGCAAGACTTTGCGTTCCGTTCGATTTTAGAATCTCACCTAGTCTTCTTTTGGTACAATAGTCACACTATGATTGATGCAAATAGCTTACGACAAGGTGTAGTTTTTGAACAAAACGGTTCAACGTTTCAGGTGGTTGAATTTAGACGCCATAAAACCGCCCGTGCAAAAGGTATTGTTAATGTTAAGGCTAAAAATGTTGCAACGGGTAATACCCAAGAATTTTCATTTAAAAGTGGCGAAAGTGTTCAGGAAGGTTCAACAGTTACGGTGTCACTCGAGTTTGTATATCATGATCAACGTAAGGGCGAGTTGACATTCTCGGATCCTGAGACAAAAAAGAGGTTTACTCTACAAGAGGATGTAGTGGATTCTACTAAACGAGGTTTTTTAGTTTCAGGTCTCATGGTAAAAGCATTGCTTAGTTCTGAGAATATTGAAAAGGCCCAGGTTTACGAGATCTCACTTCCGAATACTATTGAGGCCGAAGTAGTTGAAGCTCCACCAAACGATAAAGGTGACTCATCGGCAGGTAGTACCAAACCTGTTACCATTAAATCAGGCGCTGTAGTAAACACTCCGTTTTTCATTAAAGTAGGCGATATTATAAAGGTAAATACTGAAACTGGTCAGTATAGTGAGCGTGTAGTAAGCGGGTAATCGCTCCGTATTATTTCTAGATTTCAAGAGTGCTACAATACGCGTAATGGCAACCGATCCCAAACTTCCACCACAAAATATTGAGGCAGAGCAGGCTGTTTTAGGAGCGTTACTTATTGATCCTGAAGCTATTATAAAAATTGGCGATAAAATCAAACCAGAGCAGTTTTATAGAGGTTCTCATCAAAAAATCTTTGCAGCAATGATGTCGTTATTTGAACGGCGCGAACCAGCAGATGTTTTAACTGTTGCAAACGAACTCAAGGAATCAAAAGATCTTGATGGGGTTGGTGGCGAGGCGTATTTGGCTGACTTGGTTAATGCGGTGCCTTCGTCGGCGAATATTGAAAGTTATACGGAAATTGTTAAAGAAAACGCGATTCGTCGAACTCTTATTTCAACGGCGAGTGAAATGACAAAAGATTCGTATGAAACAGCAAAGTCAATACGTGAACTATTACAAGAAACTGAGCAGGCAATTTTTGGAATTAGTCAAGAGAATTTAAGTCGAACCTTTGTGCCAATTCGTGATACGCTTATGGAAAGCTTTGACAAACTTGAGGAGTTAAAAAAGAACAAAACTGGAGTCCGTGGTGTTCCAACGGGGTTTAGAGATATTGATACTAAATTATCAGGACTTCAGGATTCAAGCCTTATCATATTGGCTGCTCGTCCATCGGTTGGAAAATCTTCACTAGCTTTAAACATAAGTCAGTATGCAGCAGTTCACCAAAAAGTTCCAGTGGGGTTTTTCTCACTTGAAATGTCTCGAGACGAGCTTGTTAATCGGTTGTTGGCGAGCCAGTCGGGTGTGGATTCATGGAAAATAACAACCGGAAATTTAAATGAAGAAGATTTTGGTAAATTAGGCGAAAGTATGGGAATTTTGGCTGAGGCGCCTTTTTATATTGATGATACGCCGGGAATAAGTATTTCAGAGATGCGAACAAAAGCTCGTCGGCTTCAGTTGGAGCACGGGGTAAAGTTAATTGTCGTTGACTATTTACAGCTTGCTGTCAGTCGAAATCTAACGAATCGAGTACAAGAAGTCGCCGAAATTTCTCAAGGGTTAAAAAATATTGCTAGAGAGCTTAAATGTCCAGTGTTGGCGCTATCACAACTTTCTCGTGGGGTGGAGCAAAGAGGGGAGCAACGACCACAATTATCAGACCTTAGGGATAGTGGTTCTATTGAGCAAGATGCTGATGTAGCCATGTTTTTATGGCGCCCACTTGATGAAGAAAAGCAGCGGCCTGATCACGTAAAACTAACGATAGCTAAAAACCGAAACGGCGCGACCGGGGAAATTGATCTTATCTTTAAAGGTGAACAAACACGGTTTTATAGTATGGAGAAGAAAAGGCAGGAGGGGTAAAGTGTAATTAGTAACTGGTAACTTGTGATTAGAAATGTAAGATTTGGTAAAATTAATGGTTGACAGGGTTTCTATCACAACGCACCATCTTCTACAATCTACAATCTACAATCTACAATCTACAATCTACAATCTACAATCTACAATCTACAATCTACAATCTACAATCTACAATCTACCGG
>Ga0210034_1000876_pt1 | contig 29268 bp, 40 predicted proteins | sample CryGeymeta201505_FD_185466 | JGI IMG/M metagenome (GOLD analysis project Ga0210034, IMG submission 185466) | Groundwater microbial communities from Crystal Geyser aquifers in Utah, USA - Crystal Geyser metaG 2015-05 (SPAdes) (version 2) | ecosystem: Environmental > Aquatic > Deep subsurface >... | reverse complement strand
TCGCAACACTAAGCCTCGACTTCCTATTGGAGATCGAGGCTTTTTCACGTCCATCGTTCACATCTTTCCCTGCATTGCCATCACATACACCATCTGTCTCTCACTGAAGTCTAGAACATAACCAGCTTCAGGCCAGACTCCATCTCGGTGCCCAGTTCTACGCTCAACGTCCAGCTCGGACACCGTGCACGGCTGGCTGGTCACCACCATGCCTTGCGTACCCACACGATCAGGGATGAAGAACCAGTTCGCAGGCTTGCTGTGGTCACGCGCCAGAGGATTGCGACTGTTCTGGGTGATGGCGTACAGCAGGCCGGTGCGTCCGTCTTTGAGTACGACTTCATCGCCGGGTAGGTAGTTGTCGTGTTGCATTGTTCACTCCTTGGTTGATGGAGATCAGCGACCTCCTACAATGCTATATCCAGTAGAGCGCAATTTCGCAACCGGACATCCTTCTTTTAAATCAAAAGAAGCCCAAGAGAACCTAAAAGAAGAAGCGAGATGGTGAATTTCCCTGTGTCCAGCAGCGAAATATCTAAAACGTAACAGTCACGAATTTATTGACACGCATCCCTGCGTCGCTTAAAGTGTGACTGTAACGAAATCAAAGGTTTTTATGAAAGAGGAAAAAGTGACAGTAACGAAAGTGGGCAGGAAACCTATTTCTGGCGAAGCAATGTCTCCGGCTCGGCGGCAAAGTCGCGCTCGAAGTGTTGCGATGAAGCAATTATGTGACGGTAACGAAAAAGAGGTAAGCACGAGTAGTTTGATCGCGCTTTTGCCAAAGCTGGTTAGTAGTCGAAGCGGCTTCCTTGTAGATACCGTCTGCAAAGAAATTATCAGGCGCGAGGGAAGCAAAGCGGTGCGCTGAGTAACGACAATCAATTGCGTTACTGTCACGCAACAACCGCAGATGGTGAATTTCCCCGGTTCCGATAAGTGCAATGCCAGCCTGTGTTATGCTTTCCAAAGACGCCTTTTGTCTCTCGATGGGGAATCCGCCGGATTCCTGCACTTTCACCATCTGGGAGATATTCATGGCCATGTTTCGCATTAACGTCAAAAAGCGAGCCCGCATCCTCACTCGGGCGGAATTCAAGCGCGTCCTCAAAGTCTGCACCATCACCCGCGAAGCGATCCGCAACCAGCTCGTGCTGTGTCTTTCGCATGCCCTCGGTTTGAGGGTGACGGAGTTGGCGTTGATCACAATCCGCGACGTGATGCACCCCAGTGGCAATATCCGGGCAGAGCTGACCATGCGCTCCGAGATCACCAAGAACTCCCGCGTGCGCAACTTGCCGTTGTCGAGCGACCTACTGCTTCACCATCTGGAGCTGTACCTGGCGTACCGCATCGAGCACGACATCGGCGTGCTGCCGGCCAGGACGGAAGAGTTTCGCGGACTGTCGCCGGATCTGCCTCTCATTTTCTCGAACCGTGGCGGGCCGTTCGCGCTTTCGACCAAGAAACGAGTCTTGGAGACCGGGGAGGCTGAAGAGTACAAAGCCTGTGACGCGCTTGAGCAATTGTTTCGGCACCTCTATCAAATCTCAGGCATGAAGGGCGCTAGTAGCCATTCTGGGCGTCGTAGCTACGCATCCAGGCTGGTGGAGTCCGGCGTGGACATCGAGGATGTTTCTCGCCTTTTGGGTCATACCGATTTGGATTACACGCTGATCTATGTGTCGCCGTCCAAGGATTCAATCCGTGAGGCGTATGCAACGGCCTTGTCATCAGATTGAAGTTGCCATAAAATAGGCACACGTGCAATTACAGATATCAGGCAATGACAAATCAAGCAAAATTCAAAGCTCTACTGGATAAGTCGGAGATTACTCAAGAGCGTGCGGCGCAGTTGATAGCTGAGCAGACCATGAGGCCGTGCAGTGTGCGCTCTGTGCGGTCGTGGCTGGCCGATCCAGAGTTGCCCAGCGCCAGGGGTTGTCCGGAGTGGGCGGTGTTAGCGCTTGAAACTCGGTTGAAATTGCTTAAAATGCTTTGACAATAGGCACGCGTGCCTATATAATGGCGGTAAGTTAAATTGATAGGAAAGGATTGTGTAATGAATTACAAGTTGAAATCTGTTTTGGTAGGACTGGCAGGAATAGTTCTTGGGTTGGTTGGAATGTACGTGTGGCATATCAAAATGAGTCCACATGAAATCGGATTCTGGATTTGCTCACTGGCGTCGTTAGGATGCATCGTTTCAGGTCCTGGCTATGGTATACAGATATACATTGAAGGCAAGTTTGGTATCAAACTTGGCTAATTGTTGTCTTAAACAATTCGAACCTCTGAGGCCGGAAAGGCGGCAAGGATGAAGGACGAAGAAAAAATAGCCTACATGCTATATGGCGACGAAGACGGGACTGCTTACGGCCCATTCTTTGGCGTACCACGTTTGGATTTCACGACGCTGTCAGTGGTATTTCGTACTGAACGATTTGCAAAGGCAGAAGCTGCGCAGGAAGACTTCTGTTTTATTGATGACCATGATTTTATTGCTTGGTTGTTTGAGCGAGGGATTTTGTCGCATCCACCAGTGGCACCAGTTAGCGTCACAATCAGGATTGATGATCAGGGTAAAAACCGTTACGCACCGAAACATTGGCCGTCCTGCCCAGAATGTGAGACTGGACGAGGACAAGACACGTCGGGCGACGTAGTGCGGCAATTGAATCGGTGGGAGTGGCACTTAACTTGTATCGAGTGCGGCCATATTTGGGGGCATCGCGCAGAGCCATACGATAGCAAGAAGCCGTTAATCGAAGATGATGGCCGTATGACACACAATGGGTGTGTGCCGTATTCGATCAGTCGGGTGGGCGGCCTTCCAATGGAATCCGTGCTGGAGGTTTGTAGGGCGCACGGCTTCAGTGAAGAGGATGGTATGACTGAAGATTCAGGCATTGAGGTGATGCGCGCTCTTGGTCTTAGTGTTGAACCAGGACGCCTTGCAATGGTTGCAGGTAGGCTGACGCTACGCAGATTACTGAATGTTTTATCCGCGACAGAGAGTTATATCGTCGCCACACGCAGGCACTGGCTTGCCGTCGTGCATGGAGAAAACTGCGATCAAGCAGATACGAGCATGCGAGCCGAAGTTGTGGGATTCTGGAAAATCCTCCAAGCATCACAAACAGCAAACTAACGGGAAGGCAAAACATGCAAGTGAGCGCGGTAGAAATTAGACAAGACACGGTGAGGTGCATACGCGACTTATCGGAACGTGATATTGCTATCGCATTGGTTCTGGAATTTGCTGAGTCAGGTTTGCTATATTTTACGTTGTCTGCCTTTTATGATGACCAGTCTGATTTCTTGTCTGACCTTGCAAGCGGGCTGGGGGTCGTGCAAGACAAGGCGTTTCGCAACAAGTTGACGCGGATTGCGCGAAGACTGGTCAGCTATGGCGTGCTGTACGCCGAGATGCGCGGGACGCGCAAAGAATATGTTGGGGAGCCAACAAAACAAATGGAGTATGGCTTCATGAGGCCGGGCAAGGCATCGCTTCTTACGCGCGGAGAAACATCGTGTACTGGATCGCCAGAATGGGAAGCTGGATTCTTGTTGCGGAATGCGTATCCAGATCCAGATCGTGATGCGTAATTGAGAACGGAAAGGTGAAATTCAGAGCAGATGGATATTTCAGAGCTATCGGCTCATAGAGGAATGCAAGGACAATGAGCGCAACTAACTACATATTGCAAAATGGATTTGAAATAGATGCTGGCGAAGTTCCACCTCAAGTTCTCAAGCCGGGGTTATTTCTGACGAGGGCCGGACAGATTATTACGGCGACTCAGCAGGAAATAGATTCCGATGCGATAAAGCAAGTTGCGGCGGCCTGCGACATTAACGTCCAATGTGATTGATGATGACACTGAAGAGCGTGTGAAAATTCGATTATCAGAAAACGAAATTTTGCTTCGTAAGCAAAATGGCGAGTTTGCGATATGCACTCGACATACGGATCGTGCTGGGCAATAACAAGGAAGGAAGCCGCGATGATAGACACAAATGTCCTGTACAAAGCGTTTGGCGAACAAGGTGAGTACGTCCGCAATGCTCGTGTGATTGCGGAATTGCCAATAGAGATGCGCAAACCAGCCCTCCAAGAGGCATCACAAGGGATTGGCAAATTGCTTGGGCTGTCGCCAATTCATTCGATCTACTACGGTGAGCCGGTGTACGAGGCTTTTGGTATTCGCAGGGCAGATGCTAAAAAGCATGAGCAAGCCGATTTGCTGCTGTCTCTTGGCGAGAGAGTCTCCTTGGCGTACTGCAATAACAGCGCGATCAGCGCATAGATAAACCGGAATGGAAGAAAATGCCAATTTGCCAGATTCCTGAATATGAAATGCCAATCTACCGTTTTTTACGTGGTCGAGCTGAACTCGTTCTATCTAGTGGAGCGTTCACTTTATATGAATACTTATTGCGCTCAGATAAAACAGAATACCCATTGACAGTGGATGATAAGCATTTCAGCAGGGACCATCTTTTAGCTTGGGCATCCTACAATCTTCAAAGTGAAACAGGCGGGGTTTTCCCTGAATATGCCAGAGAACTAGATTGCTTACACTGTCTTAATACTGAAGAGATCGCAATGCTTAAATCATTGATACATGGAATTTCACCGATCCCACCGAACGCTTTGGACGAGTTAATGTTCGGTACAGCCAACATCGGTTCTATTCATGACCGAAAGGGATTGTAATTGATAGCCGAACGAGTTGTCCTTATCACCGGTTCCGCTAAACGCATTGGAGCATCTATCGCAGAGACATTCCATGAAAATGGATGGAAAGTTATCATCCATCACAATGATTCCGTTTTGGAGGCATCCTGTCTTGCTGACAAACTGAACGCAGAACGACCGAAATCGGCTCTGTCTGTACGCGCAGATTTGCTCGCCAGTATTGGTGTTACAGACCTTGCCAGACGTGCTCTTGGCGCCTTTGGTCGTCTTGACGCCCTGATCAATAATGCTTCGTTGGCTATAAAGGACGATGTACTGAATCAGGGTGGTATAGAAGACTGGAATAGGTTATTCATGTGCAACACATTCGCTCCGCACCAGTTGACTTATTTGTTTCGTGATGAGCTGACTATACGACGCGGATCTGTCGTCAATCTGCTTGATGTCCGTGCTACAACACTTAATCCATTCCATGGATGGGCGATTTATACCGCGTCGAAATCGGCCCTACATGCACTAACATTGTCTGCGGCAAAGGAACTGGCGCCTGACGTGCGCGTAAATGGCATTTCGCCTGGTATAACCCTGCCGTTCCCTGGTGAAGAGTGGGACGAGGCAATGACTGAGGAAATGCAGAGGCGAGGCGTATTGAACAAGACTGCGACGCCGAATGATATTGCCGATGCAGTGTATTGGCTGACGACTGCAGGGCATGTTACTGGGCAGGTGATAACGGTCGACGGCGGGGAGTCGCTGCGATGGTAGCTCGCCCGGTAGCATCTGTTGTTATACCTGTATTCAATTCAAAGGATGTTGCTGTAGATGCCGTCCAGTCTATTTTGGATCAGACGGTACGCGATATCGAGGTTATTGTTGTTGACGACGGTTCGGCCGACGACGTGGCTTCACACCTATTACAGCAAGTGTGTGGCGACGCGAGGTTAAAGGTCGTTCAACATAGGATCAACAAGGGCGTGGCGGTAGCGCGCAATACTGGCATAGCGGCGGCCAATGGGGACTACATCGCGTTCCTTGACGCCGACGATATCGCGGTTCCGGAGAGGATTGAACGGCAGATACAGTTTCTTGAACAGAATGCAGACGTTGGGGTAGTTGGGTCTGCGGTCACGCTATTCGGGGATGAGACCGGCAGTATCTCCCCTCTGTGTCGTCCGTCAGAGGTTGCTGCCAGCACTATGTTCAGTTGTGAGTTCCTTATGCCAACCTTGATGGCCAGACGAAGTGTGTTGAGCAATCTAGGGCATCTGTTCATTCAAGATTACGGGCCAAATTGCGATTGGGAAATCGTTGCACGTCTTGTCAGAGAAACAGATGTGGCTAACATGCCAGACCATCTTGTTAAATATCGACGCTGGGGTAGTCAAATGACTTCGAGCATAATCGACACGATTGATTGCGCCGCGACCAGGTTGCGATCAGAAATGCTGGAATGGGTCGGCGTACCTAGAAGCGATCAGGATCTGGCAGCTCATGTTGCAGTCTCCCCGTGTTATTGGCTATTGGAACGAAGGTTGGAGGAGACGATAAGTTATGATCGCGCGCTAAACTGGCTTGAGAGGGTGCGGCAGGCGAACGCGATTAGTCAACGATTAGATAGTGCCGGCCTTAATCTTATTATCGAACGGTGCGTAGCCACTTTTGCATCGAGTCGTTCAAACACACCTTTAATGATTCAAAGATGAAGTATCGGCGAGGATCTTTATTGACTGTGTGCGCTCACAATGATAGAATGATCCATCTTGGAGAATAATTCGAAAACGACCAAGACTCAGAAAAATTCCGAAAGTAGTTTCCGAATTGAGCAAAGTGTATTGTGATTATTAGCGGAAAGGCTGTGGACTTGATTTTTATTGTCTCTGTTCCGTTATCTTCCTCTTAGAGTTAATGTCGACTCATTAGGTCAATCATGGCCGCAAGGAGAAAATACATGAAAGAGCTTTATAAACAATTTGTTGCTGCAGTTCGAAAAGCCCTTCAGGCTGAATCGGATCGCATCAATGATGTACTCAAGCCGGTCCAGGCGGGCGACCAGCGTGCTGCAGCCCTGGCTGAATCACTCGATCTTTTGGCAAAAATCCGAGGTGTTGATGATTTGCAGCAGCCGCTGCACATCGATTCTCGTGGCGACTTCAGTATTGTCTCCAAAAAGGGCTTTACTGCGGATTTCTGCTATGACCTGAACCCCAATTACCCTCGAACGGGGGTATCTCCCGGTGCCATCATGCATCCGGGTAATGGAGGGTGGTGTTACATGAACCACTTCCAGGTTGAGCGGATGGTCATCAATGCCTGTAATGACATTCTGTGCCAACATTTTGATGTGTCTTTTTACAAGGTCGGCGAGGTATATCCAGATCGACCAAAGGTCGAGCACGAAAAGTATTTCGTGGCTACTTTGGCCGGTGATTTTGAAGATGTGCCGGAAAACATCCCGCTGGCCGACACTGAAGTTGAAGCTGTGGCTTTGGCTGTCAAATTTCTCAACCTTCACAACCTGTACCAACAGGAACAACAACAGGGAAACCAATGATGGAACAACAATACCTGAATCTCTGCCGCCGTATTCTTGACGAAGGCGTTATGATCGAAAACAAACGAACAGGGAAGGGCTGCCTTACTGTTATCAACGCCGACTTCGAGTACGATGCATCGAAAGGTAAGTTGCCAGTTCTGACCACAAAAAAGACCTTCTGGAAGCCCGCTATTGCCGAAATGCTTGGCTATCTGCGTGGTTACAACAGCGCCGCACAGTTCCGTGCGATTGGCTGCAAAACTTGGGATGCAAACGCAAACCAGAATGAAGCATGGCTGGCCAATCCGTTCCGTAATGGTGAAGATGACATGGGAAGGGCGTATGGCGTGCAGGCGAGAGAATTTATGTCTCCTGAAGGTAAGCCAATCGACCAACTCAAAAAGATCGTTGGCAATCTATCTAAAAACGTCGACGACCGTCGCGAGATCATGACGTTCTGGAACCCTGGCGAGATGGATCGTATGTGCTTGCCTGCTTGTATGCATACGCATACTTTCAGTCTGCTTGGCGATCATCTGTATCTGACCAGCTATCAACGCTCGATCGATGTGCCGCTGGGTCTTGGATTCAATATGATCCAGGTATCATGGTTGTTAATGATCATGGCTCAGATCACCGGCAACAAACCCGGAAAAGCGTATCACAAGCTGATCAATTGCCATCTTTATGATGACCAGATCGATTTGATGCGTAACATTCAGCTGCAGCGAGAGCCTTTGGGATCGCCTACACTGAAGATCAATCCTGACATTAAGTCTCTGGAAGATCTTGAGACATGGGTCACTCTGGATGATTTTGAGTTGGTTGGGTACGAGCATCACCCAGCCATTGCTTATCCATTCAGCGTTTAAGCAGCAAAGTCTTAACAATCCGTCATCCTTTATGGATGGCGGTTTTTATTGTCTGAACATCCCAATCCTCTTTCTGAACAATTTCGTTCTAAAGGAGAAAAAAATGAAGGAGATTCACAGAATCGTTGTTTTGCCGGCGGATGTCATTCAGAGGATTGCGCAATTGACCTACTTCAATGCCAAGGGCGAAGCTTATATCCTCGGCGCAAAATCCTTGGGTCTTGACAAGCTTGCAGAACGTTTTGCGGCTCTTGAGGCCCGGCGTGTTGAAAAAGGGTATCTGGATAATGAAGTAGAAACAGACCGAAGAACGGCTTACGAGGAAATGATGAAGTACGCCAAGATGAACATGAGCGAGGCTGATTACGACCTCTTTTACATGGCTTTTTAAAAAATGAAGTTATCGTATCGATAATGTACGAATAAAATATTATCACCAACCCCGTCCTTTATGGATGGGGTTTTTCCTTGACTTATAGGCACGAGTGCCTATATAATTCGAATCGTCAATAATTCAGTTTTTTTAGAAATGAATACTCCGATTGAACAGTCAAGCGCACCAGAGTACAGCTCGGATTTTACTGGCTGTTTAACTGACGCTTCCGGTGTTGAGCGGCATTTCATTTTTGGTTTGTACGGCAGGGAAGGGGATGAGCCTTCTGTGATCTATCCAGACGGCACTCGATGCTGGTACAAGGAAAATCCAAAGAAAGGCCAGTTCCGCCAGCCTCCATCTCATCCTCATCGAGACGGCGACCTTCCTGCTGTGATTCGTGGTAATGGCGACCTTCTTTTCTATAAGCTGGGTAAGCTTCACCGAGAGGGCGGTCTGCCGGCAATAATTCTGCATGACGGCACGAAGAAGTGGTTTGAGAATGGCGAGTGTATCGCTTTTCATATCGCTGGCTGCGAATATACAAAGGTCTAAATCATCTCAATGGCATCTCAAAAAATTCAACAGCGACAGCGTGACAGTGCTGCGGAGGCGGTGCTGCTTAATGCAGGATTTCCGGCTACGTTAGCTGGTGTTTTTTCGGCTCGCGGAATCCAATCTTCTGAAGATTTGAATACGTCGCTATCTGGCATGCTTGATTGGCGTGACTTATTGAACGTAGATAAAGCTGCCGAGATGCTGATCGATGCGATCGACACGGATAAGCGCATCACCATCGCTTGTGATTTTGACGTTGACGGCTGTTCAGCCGGATCAGTCGCCATCCGCGGTCTCAAGATGATGGGCGCAAAGAATGTGTCTTTTGCGATGCCACGACGCGAAATTGAAGGCTACGGCTTATCGCCGCTTCTTGTTCAGAAGATCTATGACAAATTTTCGCCCGATATTATTTTGACTGTCGATTGCGGCATATCTAGTCATGCCGGAGTAGAGAAGGCTATTGAGCTCGGCGCTCGTGTGCTTGTTAGTGACCACCATCTTTGTGCTGCTGATGTAGCGCTTCCTAGAGCTGAGGTGATAGTCAACCCCAATCAACCCGATTGCAGGTTCTCCAGCAAGAATCTGGCTGGTGTAGGCGTAATTTTTTATGTGATGATTGCTCTTAGGGCAAAACTGCGTGAAAAAGGGCGTTTTGAAGGGACTCAGGCGCCTGACCTTAGGGAACTGCTCGACTTGGTTGCTTTGGCTACGATAGCCGATGTGGTCAAGCTTGATAAGAACAATAGAATTCTCGTTGAAAACGGCCTTAAGCGCATTCGAAGCAATCAAGCCTGCCAGGGCATCAAGGCGCTCATGGATGTCGCGTCCAAGATGCCTTCTAAGGCGTCTGTGTTTGATTGTGCATTTTGTTTGGGGCCCCGGATCAATAGCTCGGGTCGCTTGGAGGATGCATCAACTGGTGTTAAGTGTCTCACTACTGACGATCCTGTGCAAGCAAAAGAGTTGGCGAAGAAGCTTGATGATCTGAACGTCCAGCGTCGTGAAATTGAAAGCGATATGAAGGGGACTGCTGAGTTTGCGCTTGAAGGTGTGGATGTTGGCGATAGATTTTCCCTTGTGATGCATGATAAATCTTGGCACCAAGGGGTGATAGGTATTTTGGCGTCGCGTCTGAAGGATGCTTACGGTCGACCGACTATCGCTTTTGCAGATGGTGGTGACGGAAAGCTCAAGGGATCGTGCCGAAGCATTCCAGGGCTGCATCTTCGCGATGCGCTGGATATTGTGTCCAAACGCAACCCAGGTATGCTGCCTGCGTTCGGTGGTCACGCCATGGCGGCTGGAGTGACCTGCATGGCTGATCGATTCGATGATTTTGTTGTGGCCTTTGAGCTGGCAGTGAGAGAAATGATCGACGCCTCTGTATTGCAGCAGATCATTTGGTCAGACGGCAGTTTATCCGGGGCTGAACTCAATCTTAAGACGGCCGAGATGATAGAGAAATACGTCTGGGGCCATGGATTCCCGGAGCCTGTATTTGATGACGTGTTCAGTGTATCTGATCAGCGAATCTTGGGTGAGAAGCATTTGAAATTGATGCTTTCAAAGGATGGAGTGTCCGTCCCGGCGATATGGTTCTTCAGGAATGAGCTGTTACCTGACAAGGCGAGAGTGGTTTACTCGATATCTGTCAATGAGTACAAAGACAATAGAAATGCTCAGCTACTTGTAAAGTATGCGGAGCCTGTTCCCGATTTATTTGAATTTTAAGGACTGAAGAATGGGTGATGTTGTTTATCTGGCTGGGAGTAGAGCGCTCCCTCCAACAAAAAGTCGGTTGCTTGTAAAACGCGGCGGCAATACCATCTGCAGTAAGGTTCCAAAGCCTGTTGTGCTTGTTGACACCCGAGAACAGCGACCATTTTCTTTTGCCGCTCATCCTAACTGGATCAAGGGAGAGAAGAGGGCGACTCTGCCTGTTGCGGATTACAGCGTGGAAGGGATGGAGAGTCTGCTCGCGCTCGAAAGAAAATCCCTTGAAGATGTCGTCGGTTCGCTTGTTGGGCATCGTGAGCAGTTTTTGGCTATGTGTGAAAAGCTGGCTGACTATCGCTGGAAAGGCATCATCATCGAAGCTTCTTACGAAGATATTAAATCGCCTTACCCAAGCCAGTTTTCAACGGCGCACCCGAACGGCATCACCGGCAGCCTGGATGCAATTGAAGCCAAGTACGGAATTCCGATCATCTATACATCCAGATTCAAGAACCTTGCCGAAGAAAAGGCTGCGAGCTGGCTCTCAAAGCACTTCACTTACTGGTGGCTTGAGTCAAATGGCATGGGCAGGGTGTTATTAGAAGGTGATTTGTGACTGGAATTACTGATATCCAAGCCCAGCTCCGTCGCAGATGGACGACAGAACTTTCGGCATTAAGAGGCCAGCGAGTTTCATCTAAAATTGATGCGGTTCGCGTTCGGGATATGCAATCATTTCTTGCTGCTATCGACCTGTTAAGGAAATACGAATTTGATTGGCGATCTCTTACCGATGCCAGTGGCAAGGCTTTGGCAATTGTCATGAACTGGGTTGTTGAAAAAAAATCAACTAATCAAGAAGAAAGAACTATCAGCAAGATAGTCTCTTTGTACGAAAAAGATCCTACTGGTGCAGTTAGAAAATTGGCTGAGAACGATCTTACTTCTGGTGTTGAAGAGGTGTTTACGACGGTATTAAATGGAAAGCGCGTATGGTGTTGCAGGATGAATATTAAGGGCTTGGAAAGCCGATCGTAGGTGTTGCTGATACAAAATCAGAAGCCATGCGTAATGCTTCAAATATTGCAATCAAAAAATTGCTCCCATCCAAAGAGATTTGCTAAAGTTTGAAATGACCGAAATTATGTGTAATATAACTCCTTTATAATCAATAAGTTATGCGCATAATGTGCATTATGTCAAATTGATGTTTATAATCAATTAGTTATGTAATTATATGCTGTAACTGCACTTCTTTCTGACTAGATGAGACTGCAATCAATTTGATGGTAAGCCTTTGTAAATAAAATAAAAGCAATGCACTCAGTCGAGATTTTGACTAGATTTTTGACTAGATAAACTGAAATCGGAAACACGCTAGATATGTCGGACTCGGAAATTCTTGATAAGTTGATGGCGGCCCAGGGCGGCCAGTGTTTCTTTTGCAAAAAACATCTCGCAAGAAACAAGGCTACTATCGAGCATCTGATCGCCACAGGAAACGGCGGCCGAAACGCGGATGACAATCGCATCGCATGCTGCAAGGTGATGAATCAACTACTTGGATCCAAGTCACTCAAAGAAAAGCTGGCAGTCATTCTTAGCCTGAATGGGCAATGCCCAAACAAACTTGCAAAGGTACAAAAGTCTGACGAAAAGCTAGATATGGTGATTGCAGCACTTACAAAACTCGGCAACGCCAAGCCTAAGCGTATCCAGACGCTTAAAAGTACCATTTCAAAGACATTGGGCGGTGAGGCTACTGATGCCGTGGTTCGTGCCCTGGTCAATCAAATGATCTCCACTGGGCGAGTCGTTGTATTTGAAAACAAGCTGATATATCGATTTTAGTTGCTCGGCCATGTGGCTGGTTGTACTCTGCTTCAATGTCTGATGCTGAATTCATCTACCAAGTCATTCTCTCGATTGAGCTGATTTGGTTTATCCTATTTTTCTTAATCCTCATGCACGAGTATGGGCATGCGATCGCGGCCAAGTTTTTGGGAATGGAAGTTGAAAAACTTTCGGTTGGCTGGCCGATCTTCTATCGGATCAAGGTAAGAGGGCTTCACTACGAATTCGGAGCTATACCAGTATTCGGTTTTGTGATGGTCCCCTTGCTCCCGAATTCCAGCTTAAAAGACCGGGCTGTATTTGCAGCCGCCGGGCCAGTCGCTTCAGCCTTACTTGGGTTTTTCTTGCTTGCGTTCAGCAGCGGCAGTAGCGGAGATCTATTTGGTATCGCAGGCCATGCAAGCCTGACGCTTGCTGCGGTAAGCCTGATCCCCCTACCCCCAATGGATGGATGGCCGATCGCTCAATATATTGCTTACAGACTTGGTTATAACGTCCCGAATTCCAGTGCTAAACTAACTTCGCTTGGCATACTCTCAATTGCGATTTCGGTACTTGTTGTTTTGGAGTTTGGCGGTTTGTAAAAGACAACACATGTTGTCTATACCCGATAGTAGCGCGTGGTTTTAGACAACATGTGTTGTCTTTTCGTAGGAACGTAAATGTTCTATCAATGAGTCCATATTGCCATCTCCGAACTTTTTGATATCAACAGTTATCTTTGCTGTCCGCCCAGTCACTTTGATATTCCCAAACTCAAAATTTACTTCTGGCGATGATTTTGTTTGAACCAATATAGAGAGCAGTTCATCAATAGGAATTTTTCTATTTATTGCCTTGATTTTCTCTTTCTGCTCTGCTGTCACTTTGGTGAATTTAGCAAGATGCCCTGTATGCAGAGTCAGCGGGTCATCAATTACATTGATAATAAAATCCGGGATGTCCAGGAATGACTTGTACCTAAGCACGGATTGTTTGGTTACTCCGAGATCTCCTGCAATCTCCGACCAATTTCTGTATATCCCTTTTTCAATGGCGCGATTGAAGTGCAGTGCTTTTTCATAAGGGCTCAAGTCTTTTCTGTCTTCATTTTCCCTAGTCATGGAAAGCCAGAGCTGCAGATCTGTCATCTCCTCAATAATCGCGAGAACATCGACTCCAAGTTCAAGGCATGCGCGGTGTCTTCTATGTCCATAAACAATCTCGTATCTCCCCTCCCCTATAGGCCTTACTTTGATTGGCTGCTCATTGCCTTGTGTTAGATGGATCTGCTCTTTCAATAGCAAAAACTCTTCGTGCGAATAATTCTCTTCTGCACGATTTGCAAATTCTGAGGGAGTGATGGAGCCCGGCTTCAGTTTTACTGTCAGGATGGCTCCCTTGAATTTTTCTGCTACTGATTGAGCCTCTGCCAATTGCTGTCTGGCTTCCTTAAGTTCACCAGTGAAATCCATTAGATGAGACATCCCCATCTTCTGAGTTGGCTTTTTAGTGACATTTCCATCTTTCAGCACAGCTGCAAGTCGATCTATGTTTTTCTGTTCACGAGCACTAACCATGATGTCCCCTTATTTTTCCCAAAAGCTGCGAATCTGCAGCTCAAGAAGTTCTACAACACGGTCGTATGCAGTCCGTGCACGAGCATATGTTTTGGTTGATCCGGAGTATTTTGTGACATCAAAAACAGTGCTAAAGTCAGCGCCAGATGAAGTAGCTACAGATGTCTTTGGTATCTCGACAGGAACCACCATCTGACCGTAAGTCTCATTGATCAGTGCCTGAACAAAACCGGTGTTTGGGTCATTGCTATCCGTCATTGATAGCAGGACGTTTATAAACTGCCAGCGTTTTTTACTGCCACGAATCTCAAGCTCGTTAGCCAGGTTTGTGAAGAGGCTCCAGAATTGAGCGCTGGATGAAAAATCCATCCCTTTGGGAGGCATAGGAATGATGATCCCGTTGGCAGCCCAAATTGCGCCAATCGTCAAGTAGCTCATGGTCGGCGGGCAGTCGATGAGGATGATGTCGTACTTCTTTTTCATCTCTGTCAGTCCGTTGTCAAGAACCTCATGAAACTTGAAGTTAGGCTCTCTCATCGTCCTTGCCGGTATGTAAAATTCAGCAGCAAAAGCAACTGGACTGGAACAAATGACATCAATGCCGTCCCAGTATGTCGGTCGAATAGCGTAATCCAAAGTCTCTTCGTCACCAGCAAAAAATGGGAGGGCCGTATGTTCTTCCATGACTTCAGTATCGGTAAGAAAACCCGCCAGCTCGGATAGCGAGCCTTGCGGATCTAGGTCGATGATGCAAACCTTATAACCCATCAAAGACAAGCCTTGAGCCATGCACATTGTTGTAGTGGTCTTCCCTACTCCGCCTTTTGAGTTCGCGGTTGTGATCACAATGCCATTTTTGCTACCTCGATCAAATCTGCGTCCATATGCCTTAGTCCAAATTCTCACCTCCGCTACGGAAAACTCCCTTCTGCCGGAGGTCGTCTCATCTCCCGGTGGTAGATCTTTTTTTGCGATTCTGCGATTGAGTGCATTGCGATCGATTCTGCACAAGCTTGCCAGCTGAGTGGCATTGATCTTTGGAGAGGGCTTTTCCTTCTCTGGCCGGAAAGAATAATTCCTAGATCTTTCCACCATATTGATGGCTTTTTCTGCTTGAGCGATTACATCTTCAATGGAATATTCTTTTGGTTTGATTGTCATTTCCATGGCCTAGAACAGAAATTTGCATCGGAAGGTCGATTCGTGTTCGAATACTACCGATGCTAATATTTTTTTGCAAGGAATTATATGTCAGATGATCCAAACACGGACAACCGGCCTGCAATTATCAGGCTCGCGAACAAAATCGAGCGCGAAGCAAAATCGCGCAAGGTTGATGAAAAAAGAAAATGGGGGCAGCTTGCACCGCTTCAGATTCCATTGTGGAATGATGAGTCGTGGGCAAGTTTGTATGATTTCGCAAGAAGCGCCCTTTTCACAGCCAGAAAAAGAACCGCAAGAAAAGATTTCAAAAACCATGTTGTTGCTTCGCTTGGGCATCTAAAAATAATTTATACCGGTGAAGAGTTGCGGCAACGAGACTATGACGTTTACCTCGAAATACTCAATGCCGCTCGTGGCGCCAATATCACACCAGACAACCCATGGGTCCCTATCGACGCATGGGCTATGCTTAGATCTCTTAAGTGGCAAGTCAATAATGTCGGACTTGCCGAGCTGCACGACACAATAACTCGCCTGATCGCATGCAAGGTTGAGATCACCAGAACATCCGGAAAGAAAAGCGAGCCTTCCATATTTTATGGGGGCTCATTTCTCCATGAGCACACTGGCCAGCACGCTCAGGACCCTACTCAAACAGCTCGTTGGATGGTAGTGATCAATACAACTATCGCGAAACAGCTTCAGCCTGGCCAATTCATGATGGTAGACAAAAAGGTTAGAAGAACACTATCTTCCTCCGCGCTGGGTAAATGGCTACATCTGTTTTATTCCTCCCACCAAAATCCATACCCGATGCAAATCGAGACAATCAAATCGCTTGCTGATCTCGAAGGTGATGAGACTAAGGTATTCAAGTTCAATTTACGAGCTCAGATGGATAAACTCGTTGAGATGAATGCCATCCTTTCATATCACATCGACGAAAAAAACAAACTGCATGTATTGCCCTCCTAGAAGATTAAAAATGAACTTGATTAGTGGTTGTCTAACCAATGTATGTGTGCCAATAGAGATTGTGCCGTGCTGCTGGTAAACATGGTTTTAAGTGTAGTGCTGTGACATACCAAACTTTGATTAGTGTTCACCTAACCTATGTTCATTTGCTGATCGCTTTTTGTGGTTAGCTAAGCACTAGGCCTAAATCTTTTATAAATAACTTCTAAAAAACCTCCTAATAACCTACTAGCCATAACACCAACAAATCATATCAACATGTTTTTATTCAACTTAATAACACAAGAGCGTGTCACTTCGTTAGCTAGTAACTACAAGCGGTTTGCTGAACACTATTCCTTGGTTGGCTAAGCACTAAAAGAGGTTAGACAAGCACTAATATCGGTTGGCTAAGCACTAAAATTGGTTAGCTGAGAACTAAGAGATAGTTGGCCTGAAATTTCGTTTTTGAAATATCCCATCAATTCATTCTCAGTTTTGTAAGCATAGTTTTTCATGCTCTCAATAATGATCCCGGTCTCAGACAGCCAATCATCTACCAGATCCGGAGAAAACCAGTCGTAGCCACCGTTTTCAAAGATAACGCCGTACTCCTCTCTCTTGCCCTTGATTCTCACATCAAAAACAACTCCTTTCATGCCAAATGAAGCAATGGACCCAATATCTTCAGTTGCGCTTACAACTGCCCCAACAACATAAAAATTTCTGTACCGCAAACCGCCAGAGTGAGCGATCGTAACTTTGCTTATTTTTGAGATGGCTACGTCCGCTAATCTTTGTCGCTTGGCCAGGGCGGATTGAATCAATCGCTTGTCAGGCAGCCCTATAAGTGCATCATCGAAATGCGGTGCTCGATTCATACTATTGGCGACCTTGTTTATCCATACCAAGGAAACGTCCCACCATTCAGCAAGCGACCTATAGGACCAGCCTTTGGATCGAAGAATCGCCTTAAATTGAGCTGGAGTTAGCGCAACTCTATGATTCTCAATAACCTCCTTGTTTTTCGCGCTCTTTCCTGGCATATCAAGGTTGAATTATTTTGTTAAACAATAGTTTAACGATTACACCGCTATGTAAACAAATTGTCAACTAAAACTGATTGACCGGTGATGGCTTAATATATAGAGCGGCTTGCATTGACAATAGGCACAATTGCCTATATAATCACGGACAGTTAAATCGTAAAAAAATGACAAACAAACCGAATCTTACTGATGCGCAATTAAAACTTCGAGGCCTTCATTCTGAAGGCTTTCAGGTTGTCAGTTGCGAGCTTGAAAAGGAAGGTCGTCGTTGCTGTGTCGACTCCAATGGGATGGTTGTTTGGGATTCTGATATCGATTCGCCTTCAAATTCGCCTTCAAGTTCGTTGAGTTCGTTCGAAGTGATTGGTATTTCCTGTATTGCTATTCTTGCTTTGGCTTTGTTTTATGTTGCGAACTTGGTAAATCAAGAGCGTGATGAGATAGGTAAAATTTCAGCCGAAATTAGGGAGAATTTAATATCGATCACCAATGGTCGTATGTCATACCTTGTTTCAAAAGGCTTTGATGCTTGTAAAAAAGTTGTTTCGGATGACGTAAGGGAATTTGTTTTGAAAAAACAAAAGCCCGTTGAAGGAAGCACTGGCAGGTTCTATATAGGGTCTAAAGCTGCTGAACAGGCGGAAGATATGCTAAACAAAGGCATATCCACTTGCCAGCAGATTTTTTTTGAGCAAGTAAAATTGCTTTAACAAGTAGAAGGAAGAAATCAAGATGAAAAAACTGAATAGTATTGCAATGGTTGTTATCGCAAGTTTTTCGTTGATGGCGTGTTCTACGTCACCGACAATGACTCAGCTCACGCAGGATTCCATTTCGGCATCCCAAGCGCGTTCCGAAGCCAATGAAAAGGCTGCTCAGAAGCGTCATGAAAAGATGGAAGGCAATCTGTCCGAGATCCCAGGCTGGTTCCTTGAAGTGCCGAAGCCAGACGGTTCCGGTGTCTATGCAGTAGGCGAAGGTGAATCGAACAAGGTGCGCGTGGCGATGAAGAAGGCGATGCTGGATGCCGAGTTCGGTCTGGCTAAGGTCTATGGCCAAGAGCTGTCCGGTTCGGAGCGTTCCAGTGTGCAAGACAGTAATGGCGACGCAACGACTTCGCAATACACTGAGCTGATCGACAAGCTGGTGAGCCAGGTGTCTGTGGTGGGCTTCGAGACTGTCCATCAGGAAGTCAAGACCATCGACGGAAAATACCACGCATTTGTGCTGTTGAAGCTACCCTACGAGCAGTTCAATGCTGTATTGCAGAGCCAGGCTGCAAAGACCAATGATGCAAAGGTCGAAGCGCAGTTCAAGGACTTGGAGCGCCGACTGGATAAGCGCCGTCAACAACGCGCCGAAGAGGCTGCTGCAGCCGCGAAAGACGCTTCCGTGAAGAACGAAAGCAAAGCCCTGATCGTCGATACGCAAGTTTCTCAAACAGCAATTGAATCATCCGCAAAGGTCGTTGCTGATTCTGCCAAGTCGGCGGTAGTTGCCATTCAAGACGTGGCTGAATGATGAAGATCGTCCTGCTTTTCGCCGCCCTGCTGTCATCTGTCTCGGCGTTCGCTTCCGATGTGGATTGGCAGGCGGCGGAAGGTGGTGTTTTCTTCAATGCCAGACCGGCTTATGCCGGTTGCGCCAAACTCACCTTGCCCGCAGAAATAGCGAAGAAGATTGCCGTGTTACGAGCTGCTGCAAACAATGCTCGCGTACACAATCTTTCCGTATCTGGCAGCGAACAATTGGAATCGTCTAGTGGAACATCAAAGTTGAAATACACAATCGTCGAATCTGCTGATGCGGTACTGCGTAGCTATACTGTGCTTTACGAAGAAGTTGTGGCTGCCGATGGCGATAGCAGCTTGTGTGTGCTGATCGCCGGGAGTTAAATGAAATGATGAAACATGTACTTTTGATTTCAGCATTGTTGTTTTGCTTGCCAGCCCATGCCGAGTGGAGCAAGCAATACGATTTCGCTTATACGATGGGTGATGGCGATACCAAGGGCAGTGCCAGACAGTCGGCTGTTGAGCAGATCAAGCTCAGAGCCAGCAATGAGTCAGGGACCTATGTGGATAGCACGACTACCCTCAAAGAGGACGGCAGTCTGACGGAGAGTATCCAGATGATCAGCACCTCGATGGTCATGGTGCGAATCGACAAGGAAAGCATGTCTATCAGCCAGTCTGGTCAAACAATTCTCAATCTTGTTGCCACTGCTACATTGGACGATGCTGAACTGGCAAAGCGCGTGGACGTACTGCGGCAGGACAAGGAGAAAGCACGTCAGATGAAGGTGCTTCAAGTTGAAAACGAGATGCTTCGAGCTGGGCTGGATAAGATACGTGCTTCTCTAGCTAACAAATCCGACCCTGCTGTGGCCGCCGAGCTGCTCGCCAAGCAAGACCAGACGATCCGCAAACTAGAAGCAAACAATGCGACAGTCACGCAAGTTTTTTCTCAAGGGACGTTGCTTCAGTTTGCTCTGAAGAATAAGGATGCGCTAGAAGAAGCAAAGCAAGATTTGGATGAGGAGCTGTACGCTCACATTCTCAAAACCAAGATTCGCACAGACATTGAAGCGGTTGAACAAAACGACAATGGTTACACAGCGCTTGTTCGTGTGGAATGGGATCTTGATTTGAACAAAACATTCAAGGTATTAAGTGGATTTCTGGGCACAGAAAAATATGAATCCCCGCGAGGAAAAAGCGATCCACATTTTGAAATTGCTGGTTATCACAACAAGGATGGGAAAGGGTTGAATAGTTTAAGCCCGAAAATATTTGACTATATTGCAAATCGCCCTGTTTTTGCGAAGGTTTCAATTGGCGGAAAGGATCGTTTTCTTCCAGTTCTTTATGGTGGCTATGGTTTTATGGATAAGTGCAAAAATACAATCAGTCTTACAGGGTCTGGCACAAAAGAAGCTGATGCAATCTGTGTGACAAACCTCCGAAAGTCCGATACGACAATGGCTGGTATGAGGTACGCGAATCCGGTTCGGGTTAGCCTCTCAAAAACAGAGGCAGAGCAAGCCACAAATGTTACGGCTGAAATGATCATTCATGACAAACAAAGTCAAGAAATGATTTCTGCAAAATTATCCGAAGAATACAAAAAAGAACAGTTTTTACGGAAGCACGGCTACCGATAACTTTTCGTTATTCTTGATGGCATCTCTTACCCCGCGGTCGAGCATGCCTATCAGGCTGCAAAGACCCTTGATCGGTTTGAGCGTGAGTTGATCCATGACGCAAAGACACCTGTCAACGCTAAACAGTTCGGCAAGCCTTTTAAGGTGGCAGTTTTTATTGCCTACAAAAAACCATCTTCTCCTTGAAATTTAAGTGCCAAAGCGTTGGGCTGAGGCAAAAATCAAGGAGAGAAAAATGCAGTTTAAGCAAAAGTTGTTTGGAAATGAGGTTGAATTGCGGCTGGTTGTCGCCGGCTTTTACCAAGACGGCAGCCCCAGGTTGGACTTGATCGACGCTGAGACAGGAGAACCGTGGTTCGTTTGTACAGCCCGTATCGATAAAGAACCTTCCAAAAACTGTGTTTTCATCAAGGATTATTCAGAAAACACGGGAATGACCAGAATCTTGGCAGCCAACGGCATTATCGAGCGGCTGCCCAATGGCATGGTGAACGGCTTTTCGATGCACAAGCCGATGCACAAGCTAACGCCGGCTGTGATCCAAATGGTCGAAGCGGCTCGTGCAAAGGAGGCGGCATGAGAACCGATGTCGAAATGGCTTGTATCGACTTCGGACTGGTTCGTGCCGACGCGATCAAGCGCACAGAGGAGGCAATTTTGACGGCAGTTCGTCACTTCCTGATTTCCGGAAAGGATGTAATCCCGTCTGAAGTTGCCAAATTGGCTCATCAAGAGGTGCAGAAATGCAACCTGCCTGGTGTGTTCAATGTCTTGCGCCCACAGGCTGCGCGGTTGGCCAAGTCCAGTATCGATAACGAATACTGGGATCTGGTCGATGCGATCGGATTTTATGCCGACGCAACTGGATCTGATTGGCCGTATCTGACCATGACGACCCGGGACCAGCGTCTGACATGGGCTGCCGAAAAGGCAGCCACGCTCCAAGCGCAACTGCAGTAACCAAAACCACCCTCTCCATTGGAGTTGGGTGGTTTTTTATTGGGTTGCGTATTGCATCTTCAACTCAGACATACAGTCGGCAATAGTGCCGGAAGGTGTTTTTAGGAGAAAAACATGAATCAAAAAATTAAGTTGCAAGCGTTGGCAATGGCTATAGGGTCATTTCTGTCCGAAATGCCAACAGATCGCCACGAAGAGTTGCTCGAGCAGATGAGTGATGACAATCGTCAGCTTTTTGACGAGATGGGTCTCTCTGTCTGGCAGCCGTTTGAGGATGAGTCCTTGTCTGCCGTGGCAACTCGCATATCCGAGTCTGCTGATTTGCACAAGCAGGAGTTGATGACGGCAATTGAGACTTACAAAGAGTCGGTTGTTTCTGAAAGTATCTCAAACACCATTAAGTTATTGGCTGATGGTGCTGTCGCAGACATCTTCTACGACGCCAAAGAATTTGGCGATGATGTGGCTGTAAAGCAGATTAACGATACTAAAGCGGCAATGAAGGTGGCGGTTGACCAGCTGTACTCAATGTCAGTGTTGCTTAAAAACCAGTCTCTCCCACTTCCTGTTGCCCCTTGGGATTCGTCTATTTACGGCGGGCACGAAGAAGGCGCTGATGCATTGAATACGATGGCAATTATTGATCAGCGTGCGTCAAGCGGTCAGGTGTTCATCGACGTGGAAGGTGTTAATGAAACGTACGAGCAACAGCTTGCCGTCACAGTTGAAATTCGAGACGGCAACATCCCGGCTGCGATCGTTCATTTCGACAACAGCCAAATTGCTGGCGTTTTCACCAAAACCGGCGACCGTGAACTGACTCTTGAACTGGAGACGGATGTCTCTATGGAATATGAGTCGGCAGGTAAGTACATCCTGCGAGCTGCAGTATAAATCCAATCCCCGCACAGCTATTCGCTGGCGGGGATTTTCTTTTTCTGATACAATTGCGATTGTTTATAAAAGCAATCCGCCCGGGCTTAGAGCCCTTTTTTTTGTGGTGTTAGATGAAAATCAAATTTTTGATCGCGCTATCTTTGTTTGCTGTGTCAGTTATCGCTGAAGCGGCTATATGTACCAGTCAATCTAATGGCCGATGGGATCAGGCTGCGCGATGGGATTGTGGTCATGTGCCGTTAAGCACTGATTCGGTGGTGATCGCGCATGACGTTCAGATGCGAAACAACTACACGGTAGCTGGGTTGACTATCAATGCAGGGGCTACGCTGGACGATAACGGCGACCGGCTCACCTTGACAGGCGACGTGATTATCAACGGCACGTTCGGCGGCAATGGCGGCGATCTCAGGATGAGAACCGACGGAACTACTATTTCAGGCACCGGCAATATTGATGATGCCAGACTGGAAATCGATGCGAATGTCACCCTGTCTTCCGGTGCTGTATTGAATTTCGTCAATGGCGCAGATATTCGCATTGGAAACAACTCCGATGCCATATTCACTATCAATGGTGCCATCACCGCCGTAGGCATCGATCCTGGTCAGACCATCCTGCGTGTTGATAACAACAACAACGCCTCCGTCATCATTAATGGCTCAATCGATGCCCCTACTTCAAATATCGAAATCCAGCGTGATGGCACCATACTGAACAACGGCACGGTTTCAATAGCCTTCCTTGATGGCAACAACGATGCGAACGTGACTTGGACGCAGGGCGCGAATTCAACCTTGACGCTCAGTGAGCCAACACGGGGCTGGAACAACGGCACTTTTGATGCGTCCGCAACCGGGAATACTGTCAATTTCAATGGCACGGCCTTGCCGTTCGATCCGGCCACCTACTTCAATATCGGCGGCTCAAATTTCACTTGTCCACACACTGCAACTATCACCATATCCGGCGACGACCCGTGTGGTGGAGGAACTTATGGCAGCGTTACCGGCAGTCCGTCAGTTTGCGTGAATGACGCAACCATTGGGACCAAGCTTTGGTCAGGCTTGAACAACGTAACCACCAAAAATGCCGTGTATGCACAAGCAACTGGCATCAATGGCGAAATATCGAACTACCTCAAATGCACCGGATACAACTTCGCTATCCCGGATGGCGCAACGATTACTGGAATTACGGCTGGCGTATGGGCGTATTCAGCAAAAACGATGACAGACCATTCCGTTGTCTTGGTCAAGGCAGGCGTGCCGCAGGTCGGTGCGGTTGGGGTGATGGATCTAGCCACCGCGACTCGACTGGCCAACAGGAACACGCAAGTCACTTATGGCGGAGCGGCAAACCTATGGGGCAACACTTGGACGGCGGCAGATATCAACAACGCGGCATTCGGGATATCGTTTGCTGTAAAGCGCGGGAATTTCAATTCGACCGACACTGCTTTTGTGGATTTCATGTCGATCACCGTCTCTTACTCGGTTCCTGCCGAACCTCACCATTTCGAGGTGAGTTACACCGGACAGGCCGCTACATGCCAGCCTGCCGACATGGTTGTGAAGGCTTGTGCGGATGCGGCCTGCAACCCATACACATCTGGCGCAACAGGAACGCTGACCGCAACAGGGGCTGTCAATTTCCCGAATGGGGCTGATTTCACCATTACATCTGGTCAGTCGCAAGTGACAGTCCCGGCATGGATCACTCAGCCCATCACATCGACCTTTGACGTGACAGGCGGATTGAATGCTGCCACTTGCAATATCAATGGCGGTTGCACGCTCACAGCAAGCGATAGTGCCTTGTTGGTGACGATTCCAGACCATGTTGCAGGCACGCAGCAAAATGTCTCGATACAGGCCGTCAGAAAGGCTGATAACGCGGCGGTGTGTACGCCGGCATTTATCGGCTCGCAACTGCTCGGTGTTGCCTGTGGGTACGTTCTGCCAGCAACAGGAACAGTATCGCCTGTAGTTGATTTTGCCGGCATTCAGTGTGACGGGACGGTGTATTCCTACACCAAGAACTTCGATGCCACTGGTTCGACAACAATGGCGCTCTCCTATGGCGATGTTGGTCGAATGAATTTGACCGTCAGTCATTCTGGCTCTGGCGCTTCGGCGGGACTTGCAATGTCGGGCACCGGTATTTATGTGTCGGCACCAGCCTCAATAAGCATCACCACGCCAGCAGCCAAGCAGAATGCTGGCGCAGCGTTTGTGTCCACCGTAACGGCACTCACCTCGACTGGCGCTACCGCCCCCAACTTCGGAAAGGAGGGCGAGACAGTCCAATTGGCATTGCAGCTCGACGCCCCGGCTAGCGGCAACAAACCAGCTTTGAGTGTTGGTACTGTGTCTTTCGCGTCAGGCGTTGCGCCAATAACCACTTCTTGGTCAGAAGTAGGGCAGACAAGGCTTCAAGCCTCTCTTGCTTCTGGAGACTACCTTGCGACTGGCTTGAACCCTTCAATGGGTGAGGTTGCAGTCAAATTCATTCCGGATCACTTCGACACCATTGTGCAGGACGGCTGCCAGTGGTGCGGCTATACCTACTCTGGGCAGGACTTCAAAACAACCATTCAGGCAAAGAATGCCGGCGGATATCAAGTTTTAAATTACGAAGGGGCGCAAGCGTGTGCTGTGTCATTGAGTCTCTTCGATGCTGCAGGTGCGACTGCTATTGCGTCTGGAGCGCTTACAACCTCGACGATAGACGCACCAAATTGGGCAAGTGGACAGATTGTAGATTGGCCGACGACCTTCACCTTTACGGCATCTTCGACACCGGTTGCACCAGAGACTATCCGGATTAGGGCGCAGGAATCGACATGCGATGCTGTGGCCAGTTCGATCAATGAAGGAACGACCGATGAGCGGCAAGGCAGAATCAAAGTTGGGAATGCCTATGGAAGAGAGTTACTTCCACTTAGTCTGCCAGTGACATTGCAATATTTTGATGGAACATCATGGGTAGCAGCTACCAGTGATTCAACAACAACGCTAGGCGGCATCACGTATTCAAACTGGCTCAATATGCCTGTTGGTAGCACAAGTGGGACGCTCGCTCCAGCATCGGTCATCGGTGGAGGCTCCAAACTGAATCTCGCCAAGACAGGCGTGCATGGCAGTGTGGATGCAGGAGTTTCGCAACCAGCTTTTTTGGATGCAGGAAGCGCTCGCGCGACCTTTGGCATCTACTCCGGCAACAAGGCATTTATATATCAAAGAGAGAGTTATTGACTTTTTTTGATTCATACATATAATTTAAAGAAACTAAGAGTGGAAAAATAGATGTCTCGTGCACAAACGATGGGCCGCAATTACAAGGGCAGTATGATTTTGACGGATGATGAAGTGCGTGAAGCTCGAATCATGAGTGAGCACAAAGGAATAACAAGGCATGAAATTGCTGAGCATTTTAACGTTGATCCTTCTTACATCGGGAAGATACTTGATTATCAAATTCGATCAAGAATCTATATAGATCAGTTGCCGCCAATAAATTCTTCTCGCAACAAATCTGAAAACTTCATATTCAAGGCGATTCTTGCAACAATCCTTGCAAACGGTTCCGTTTCATTCGGGTCGTTATCCACTGCTGTCGAATCGAAAATAGCAATTTCCGAGGAGATAAAAAATCTCCGCGAAGCTGCATTGATAAATTGCGAGGTAGTTGGCGGTCTTGATGGGTTTGTTTATCGATTGACAGATGCCGGAAGTGTTCGAGCGTCTTGTGATGATATTTTACAAACGTCACCACTTCGTGTTTCTGCACCTGTAGAAAAGAAAAAACGTATTAGAGCTGGAGCAAAAAAAGAGAAAACAAAAATCAAATTTCATGCGGACCCTCTATCTGCGGCATTTGCCGGCATGGCCACGGTGAGGATTGAATGATGCCAAAAAAAGTGAATTTGTTTACATCTGTAATCCTTGTTCTTGTGATGCAGATTTCAGCGATGAATGTAGGAATTCATTGTGTGATGTATTCGATTGGAAGCGACTCATTCAGCATGCTAGGTTTCTCCCTTGGGGTGTTTGGAATGGCATTCTGCACATACCTGAAGATTTCGGAGTCATTCAGGGTGTATAAAAAATGAGAATTGCAATCATCCCTCCAGCGTTTGCGCCATACAAAGATCATTCTGAATTCAGCACTGTTTACATGTCTGGCCAGATAGCAGATTATCTGCTGCTATCAGGATGGGATGTGAAAATGCTTGTTCTCAGTGGAGTGTGCGATGAATGAGGCTTTTGGTATTGTCACTGCCTTGTTGATCGAAACGGCATTGGCGGTGCTCTCTGCGTAGGGTATGGGCTCTCCCCTGCCATGCAAGGCAAGACGATCTCGACCGATCTTATTCCTGAACTTTCCAGCGAAATTCGCCATCTTGTTATCGATAGCTGCCTGAAGATTGAAGAAGACAGGAATGAATTTGTCGCCCGACTAAAAGATGGCGTAATAAAGTCTGAATTTATCGTTGTTGCAACTGGCGCAATCACAAGAGATAAAGGACTTGCTGAGTCAAAAAGAATAATTATCGGTCCCTACCAAAAAGCTTTTTGTGCAGATTTTCATGGCAAGGATGTTGTTGTTTTGGGTGGCGGTGATAATGCTTTTGAATATGCATCCATTGCTCTTGAGAGAAAAGCAGCTGCTGCTCATATTTACCACCGAAGTATCCGAGCAAGCACTGAATTGAAGTCCAGAGCTATCGCGGTAGGTGCTGAGCTTGTGAGAGCGCCATCGCCAGAAGTTGTTGAGCGTCAAGATGGTGTGTACGTTGACGGCCGGAGGTTTGATATTTGTCTGGTGATGTACGGGTTTGAGCCATACATTCCGGAAGGCGCCTTAGAAATTACTGGGTATCCGAATGTTTTTGTGATCGGAGACGCTTCCGGTGGAATAATGAGCATCCAAAATTCCATCTCAGACGGCAAATCTTGTGCGCAAACTATTTGCAACAAAAATAGGTAATATCCCATTCCATGAGCAAGACTGAAGAAAAACGCGGTGGCGCTAGAGTTGGCGCGGGAAGAAAAACCGAGAAGGATGGCGATCTAAGTAAGTTTACCTTGCTTTTAGACGCACATACGATTGCCATGTTTCGCCAAAAAGGGGATGGCAATGCCAGTCTTGGAGCCCGGCGTATCGCCAAGCGTTATAAAATAAAATAGGCGGCCGTTAGGGCTGTTGCAACACCAATCCCTGGTAGTGCGATCTTCCAGTCTTGATTCGATGGCATACAGGCGTGCAATGCGCTGCCAATGGCCCATACCCACCCCGCATAAGCCCACCCATGAACTGTTGGTAGCATATAAGCCGCCATCCATATACTTGCCGGCAATAGCAGTAACGGCGCCATTGCTACAGGTATTGAGTTGATCAGCGACGGCACAAACGAGACTGAGCCCATGATCCACGAATCGCCATTCTTTCTTGGGATCATATTAGGAAAGTTTGGGCTCGCAAAAAATAGCTTGGCCATCATGTAATGCATTGCTTCGTGTGCAAAGACCCCAGGGAAACCTATTAGCGAATAAGGCCACATACCAAATCTAATGGCATAGACACTCCCGGCCCATACAGCCATAATAGCAAGATAATCTATTGCGCTGATTGATAATATTGCCTGTGTTAATATATTCACGAGCATATTGTACTTTTATCAACCAATAATTCATATCTTCCATTTGAACCGAGTGGTTCTTCAATTTGGAGAAAACAATGAGTCAAGTCGCTACAAACGAACGCCCAGTCGTAATGGGCAAAATCGGGGCAATTTTCGGCGTTCCAGCCCCGGAACAAGCAACAATCGCTGTCCGTCAGGCCAGCGAGTTCACGCCTCAAGTGGAAACACATCTGTTCGAGGAAAAGCTTCTCAAGAAGTTGATCCTCTGGGTCAGCGATTCCGCCCCTATCCGTAATATGATGTTGGTAGGCGGCAAAGGAACCGGAAAAACATCGACTGTACTGCAGTTCGCTGCCCGCCTGGGGCTTGATGTCTACCCGATCTCATGCTCCGGCAAAACCCGCTTCGCGGATTTGGTTGGTACGTTGACCATCGCAAAGGATGGCTCTACCGTGTTTCAGGATGGCCCTCTTACGAAGGCTTACCGGAACGGCGGAATCTTTTTAGCCAATGAGATCAGTCGTATGGATCCTGGTGAGCAGATGCGGTTTGTGGATGTTTTGGATAAGAACAGTACCCTGACCATCCCGCAGACCGGTGAAACGATGAAGCCTCACAAGGACTTCAGAATCGCAGCCACAGGCAATTCTGGCGGCTTTGGTGATGAGTCCGGTGCCTACGCGGGCGAACGGATCGGCAGTTCGGCTTTCAAGGATCGTTTCTTCACCCTTGAGATGAACGACATCTCGGAGGAATTCGAGATCAAGCTCGTCAACGGCATCCTCGGCAATGAAACTATTGCCAAAGAGATGGTCGGTTTTGCTCGCGATGTTCGCAAGAACTACGTGGGTGCCGGCGGCGCATTCCGTGTCGATATCTCGCCTCGTGCATGTTTGATGTGGGCTAGTCTGGCATCCGAATATCGTCGCATGAAGGGCGTCGAGGCGCTGGAAGAGGCCTTGAACGACGTGGTTCTGAATGGCGCCCCCGCTGAAGAGCAGGAAGCTATTCGTAAGTTGTTCAAGTTTGGCAAGAAGTAACCGGATGTCCGACCATTTATTGGTCGGGCATTTTTTTTGGTGCGCCCGGCAGGGCGCACTTACTTGGAGGTGAAAGTCCTCTACTCGCCCGACAAGGGGAAGAGTTAGCCGAACGGCAATGGAAGCGCCCGGCCGCCCGGAATAAGCGGCTTCAAGCGCGAGGTTTGGATGAGACGCGGGCATGGAAATCGGCAAGCAACGGGCGTGGCCCTGGGTGGAACGCC
>Ga0210034_1000862_pt1 | contig 29506 bp, 36 predicted proteins | sample CryGeymeta201505_FD_185466 | JGI IMG/M metagenome (GOLD analysis project Ga0210034, IMG submission 185466) | Groundwater microbial communities from Crystal Geyser aquifers in Utah, USA - Crystal Geyser metaG 2015-05 (SPAdes) (version 2) | ecosystem: Environmental > Aquatic > Deep subsurface >... | reverse complement strand
CGTCAATCATCTCGCCCGCATTACGTGTGGAATTATCCATCGCCGTCATACGCGCTGCATGCTCACCCGCCGCACTATCAAGAAGCGCACGGAAAATCTGCACACCAAGGTTACGCGGCAATAGCGCATTTAAAATCTCTTCTTCTTCCGGCTCGAAAGCATAAGGCGTGCTAGGCGCGCTCTCATCGGATGCATCTTCATCGCCTGCCCCATGTTGAATGTCATCAAGCTTAAACGGGATCAATTGCTGCACAGTTGGCTTTTGACTAAGCACGGACACAAACTCGTTATACACCAAGCTACAAACGTCAAACTCACCTGCATCAAGCTTTTCAAGAAGATAATCTGTAATCTTGCTCGCTTCTGCGTATTCAATCTTTCTTGCGGCCAAAACGCCGATAAAACTTTCCCAAATCTTGGAACCAAACTCACCACGAAGCGCATCACGCCCCTTGCGTCCAACACAGACAATCGAAACGTCTTTACCTTCTTTTTGTAACTCATACGCCTTGTAGCGTGCCGCCCGTGCAAGGTTAGCATTAAAACCACCACACAAACCACGATCCGCTGTGACCACAACAAGCAAATGCTTTTGATCCGAACCCGTTCCCGCCAAAAGCTTAGAACTGGATTCATTCACCACAACATTCGCCGCAACACGAGAAAGCATTTTAGACATGCTTTCCGCATATGGCTGCGATGCTTCGGCCTGATCTTGCGCACGACGAAGCTTACTCGCCGCAACCATTTTCATGGCTGAAGTAATTTTCTTGGTCGATTTGACCGATGAAATACTGTCTCTATAGTCTCTTAAACTTGCCATTTAAGCCTTATCCTATTTGAGTTAAGCCGCTTCCGCTGCGTTCGTGAAACCTTTTGTGAAGTCACCAAGATATTTACGAAGCTTTTTCTCCAAAGCATCATCAATCTTCTTGGTTTCCTGCAATGTATCCAAAATCTCGCCCGCATTTGCGCGAATATCTTGAACAAGGCGCGCTTCATATGCATCGACCTGATCCACTGCAACACCATCAAGATAACCTTTAGTACCAGCAAAGATCACAATCACTTGCTCTTCCACAGTAAGCGGAGAGTATTGTGGCTGCTTCAAAAGCTGCGTCAAACGCTGACCGCGTGCGAGCAATTTCTGTGTAGATGCATCAAGATCGGACGCAAACTGCGCAAACGCTTCCATTTCACGGAACTGCGCAAGCTCAAGCTTAATTGTACCCGCAACCTGTTTCATCGCCTTGATCTGCGCTGCAGAACCAACACGAGACACAGAAAGACCAACGTTAATCGCTGGACGAATACCTTTATAGAACAAACCTGTCTCAAGGAAAATCTGACCATCCGTAATTGAAATCACGTTTGTTGGAATATACGCCGAAACGTCACCACCTTGTGTCTCAATGATAGGAAGCGCAGTCAAAGAACCGCCACCATTAGCTTCAGACATCTTCGCTGAACGCTCAAGAAGGCGTGAGTGAATATAGAAAACGTCACCAGGATATGCTTCGCGACCTGGTGGACGACGAAGAAGCAATGACATTTGACGATATGCAACCGCTTGCTTGGAAAGATCATCATATACCGCCAAAGCGTGAAGACCATTGTCACGGTAATATTCACCAATCGCACAACCAGTATAAGGCGCAAGAAACTGCATTGGCGCAGGATCAGAAGCAGTCGCCGCAACAACAGTCGTATATTCCATTGCACCTTGCTCTTCCAACTCTTTAACAAGCTGAGCAACAGTTGAACGCTTTTGACCAATCGCAATGTAAACACAGTAAAGATGCTTCTTCTCATCCGCAGCCTTGTTCACTGTCTTTTGGTTAATAATCGCATCAATCGCAACCGCAGTCTTACCTGTCTGACGGTCACCAATGATAAGCTCGCGCTGACCACGTCCAATTGGAACAAGCGCATCAACCGCTTTAATACCTGTTTGCATCGGCTCGAAAACGGATTGACGTGGAATAATACCCGGCGCCTTAACTTCAACGCGGCTCATTGTCACATCTTTAAGCGGGCCTTTACCATCAATGGGGTTACCAAGACCGTCAACAACACGACCAAGCAAACCTTTACCTGTTGGGACTTCAACAATGTTCCCTGTACGACGAACAATGTCGCCCTCTTTAATTTCACGGTCATCACCAAAGATAACCACACCGACATTGTCGATCTCAAGGTTAAGCGCCATACCTTTAATGCCGCTTGGGAATTCAACCATTTCACCGGCTTGGATGTTATCAAGACCGTAGACGCGGGCAACGCCATCACCAACGCTCAATACTTGACCAATTTCCGCGACATCCGCTTGCGCACTAAAATCCGCAATTTGCTTTTTTAGAATGTCAGAAATCTCTGCTGCACGTATTTCCATGTTTTAAGTTCCTTCTTTAGCTAACTTCTTTTAAATTTGTATTTTCATTGGCGCCGCCCGTCATTGAAGTCTTCAATCTCTCCAATTTCCGCGCGACAGAATCATCAATCATATGCGACCCAACGGTCACAATCATGCCACCCAAAATGGATGGCTCAACCTTAGTATTCAAAACGACATCCGCACCAGTTTCTTTCTTTAGCGTATCTTGCAAACTCTTCATTTGCGCCGCTGTCAAATCTTGGGCTGTTTCTACCGTCACAATAATTTCACCACGACGCTTGGACACTTCACGTTGAAACACAGACAAAACCGATTCGAGGATATTCAAACGACGATTTTGTACCAACACTTTCAGGAAGTTTGTCGTGATTGTCGTAAAACGTGCCTTCTTTGCAATCGCGTCAATCGCGTCAAACTGCTGCGATTCGCTCGTAACCGGCGAATGAATGAGCTGTCTGAAATCCGCAGAAGATGAGGCCATTCCGACCAAATCAGAGAAATCTTTTTCAACATCTTTAAGCTTTTTGGAATCTTCCGCCAAATCAATCAAGGCCCCGACATAACGGGATGCGACTACATTGTGAGATTGTGCTGCTTTTGCCACTGATGATTTCCCTTAAATCTAGTTTTATAAGTTCGTTGGCCGTGATTTAGCATAGCCATGACGACCTGACAAGAGTCTAAAACCCAATACCACAAAGATTCTGCAACAATTTAAATGAAATTTTTCTAACCGATAACCGCATTTATTATGCGCATAAAGGACGGTGCAATAATTTGCACCTGCCCAAACCCATATCGGTCATCATCCATGCCAAGCATAAGCAGGTTCAAAACAACAAGATGAGCCGCGTAAATCATCAAACTATGCCGCCCCATAACCTGAAGCGGCCACACCAAAACACCAAGCCGTTCTGTAATCTTCGGATACGTCACGCTACGAAAAACATACAGCACACTCATCAACGCCGCCACCCCGCCGAGCAACACATACATCTGCACCGCATCAAGCTGCGCAATAGACGCCCCGGAAAAAAACGCATAAAACACGCCGATCGCAGCGAGAAACCCAAAATACGCAAACGGCGTTATAACGATCCCCTCTTTATAACGCCGCATATAGCCATACACCGTAAACATCATACCCATCGCGCCATATTCAACCACCATCATACTCGGGAAGCTTAAAAAGAATAAGATAAAAAACATCCCAGCAAACGATTCATAACTTTGAAGCGCACCAACCATCAAACGATCAACCCACAACCGCGCAAGCGCAAGCGAGAACAATATATTGAGCGGCAAAATATAATACCCACTTACCAGCGTCGATAAAAACACCGCAATCGCGCCAATCCAAATCGCTCCCTGCACATGGCGCTTATCCGAATAACCAATCAGGAAAAACCAAATCGGCACCGACAAACGGCCAACAACACGAAACCACTCCTGCTCCGGATAAAAGAAATGCCCAACATGATCGACAAACATCAACACAAGCGCGAGCGACTTGAGCAAATCATAACTCGTCAAAACAGGCGGTAATGTTTTATCTCGCACGAACAAACGTTTAGAATAAGAAGAAATTGCACCGAACATGTTAGTATTATACCCTCAAAAACCAAACAAACGACATAAAGTTTACATCATGAACAAAACTCTGCCCGTCTTTGCTCTCTTTCTCGTCATCATCCTAGAGGGATACGTAGTCCTCTCATCAGAGCTTCTCGCAATCCGCCAAACAATTCCCTTCGTCGGAAGCGGCACAGACACGGTATCCATCATCATCGCCGCTGTTCTCATGCCGCTTGCCTTTGGATACCAAGCCGGCGGAAGCTTCAGACCAGGTTTTAAAGATAACGGACAATACCAAAGCATCCGTAACAAGCTGACACAAAATATCTTTATCTCCATGTGCATCTTATCCATCGGGCTTTCATATGCACTGATCAATGTCTTCTTTGCGGGTGCGATTAAAATTGGAATTTCCAATCGCCTCATTTTAACATGCCTCTATTCGCTTATCTTCCTTGTCATCCCCGTCTATTTACTCGGACAAACCATCCCCCTCATCAGCAATTATTTCGGGCGTGAAAAACTTTCAAAGGTAACAGGGAAAATCCTCTTCTTCTCAACCTTCGGATCATTCCTAGGCGCAGTTTTCTCAACACTGGTTTTAATGGCTTATATTGGCGTTCACCACACCGTATCCATAAACTTCATAATCCTAACCGGGCTTATTATCCTCCTAAGCAAAAAGAAATTCTCCGAAAGAAACATCATCGCCATCGCCATCGCCGCGGGCACACTCTTTTTAAATTCCGATAAAATTATGGATGTTTTTGGCGTGGTCGAGAACAACAAATACAACACCATCACCTATATCGAAACCCAAGAAAACGGCGAACTGGCACGCCACCTCGTCCTCAACAACAACTCATCATCCATGCTCACCGAAAGCGGGATAAAACATGATTACGTCGAATACATTGAGAAAATTGCCATCGACCCAATCACCAATGGCACATCACCAAAAGACATACTCGTCATAGGCGCAGGCGCCTTTACGGTTGGCTTGGATGACGAAACAAACAATTATGAATATCTGGACATTGACTCCAGCCTACAAAAAATCTCCGAAGATCTCATTCTTAAAAAACCGCTGGGCAAGAACAAAACATTCCACCCAACCCCTGCCCGCGCATTTCTGACGCAAACAAACAAAACCTATGACCTCATCATCCTCGACACATATTTGGGCGCTCTAACCCTGCCCGAGCATCTGGTGACACGCGAATTTTTTGAACAAATCAAAAGCAAACTCCACAACGGCAGCGTCGTCATAGCAAACTTCATCGCATCCCCCTCATTCAACAGCGCATTAAGCCGAAATTTAGACAACACAATCCGTGATGTTTACCCCAATGTGTCCCGCCAAGTCATAGACGACTATAACATTTGGGACACATCCCCCGATGAAACAGAAAACATCATTTACACATATAAACATCACGAAGACGCAAAAACACGCAATGTCTATACTGACAATAAAAACCGCGTCTTTTACGACAAACCCAGACAATAATATATGCTAGAATAATAAGATGTTAGAGCTACTTCAAAACACAGCCAAAGAAACAGGCATCTTCACCTTGCAACTGATTGTCATCGGCGCGATTTTCTTTTTCATCGAAAAAATCCGTCCCGCCGAAAAAAACACTCATTTCATAAAATCCGATTTCAAACAGGAATTAGGGCTAGCCGTTTTAAACACATCTGTCTTCTATCCCATCATCAACGCAATATTCGCTATCGCTATTCTTAAAGCGCTCATTGACTTCCTGCCCTATCAAATTTTCAATGAACAATTGTCAACGCTTCCCCTTTTGCTACAGGTATTGGCCGCGTGCTTTATAATGGATTTTGCAACCTATTGGCGTCATCGAACAACACATCGCGTAAAATGGCTGTGGCCTTTCCATTCCATCCATCACGCCGCTAAAAACTTAAACTGGCTGACCTCCGCACGATTACACCCCGTTGATGTACTGGTCGCAACCATCTTTGATGTTGTTATCCTTCATATATTTGGATTTGAAGCAACAGGGATAGCAATCGCGGTATTGGTCATTGGCCTCTATAATTTCTTTACCCATGCCAATATCGATCTGAAATTTCAAAAACCAATCCGCTATATATTTGCCTCACCCAATTTCCACAGATGGCATCACGCCACAGAAAAAAGTGCATATGACAAAAATTTCTGCGCCATGTTTTCGCTCTTAGATGTCATGTTCGGAACATATTATCACCCCGAAGACCTCCCAGAAGGCTACGGCCTAGAACCACAGGAGCAAGAATTATACCCCAAAAGCATGTGGGGCTGGCTCACCTATCCATTTCAAAAACTGCTACAAAAATGACTGCGGATCGATATCAATGTAGATTCGCACCGTAGACGGACATTTAACGCTATTGATCCATGCGCTAATCGTGGTTTGAATATTAAGCTTCTTATCCGCCTGCACCAATAAACGATACCGAAACTTCCCGCGCAACCGCGTAAAAGGCGCAGGCGCAGGACCAAGCGTCATAATCCCCTCGCCATGTGGCGCCAAACGCCCCAAAGCCTTCGATAACTCAACCACCTGCCCCTCATCACGCCCAGAAACAATAACCCCCACCAATCGGCTATAAGGCGGCATATGCGCCGCTTCACGTTCCGCCGCTTCTGTCTCAAGAAAAGGATCACGCGCCCCTTGCGCAAGCGCCTGCATGATCCGATGTTCCGGCATATATGTCTGAAGCATAACCTTACCCGGCTTTTCCGCCCGTCCCGCACGTCCCGCAACTTGATGCAACAACTGGTAACATCTCTCCGCCGCGCGAAGCTCACCACCCGTCAAACCAAGATCCGCATCAACCACCCCGACAAGCGTCAAATTCGGAAAATGATGCCCCTTGGCGATAATCTGCGTGCCGATGACAATATCAATTTTATCATCCTTAATCTCCTGCAACATCCGCTTCAACTGCTCATTATTCTCCGCAGTATCCGAGGCAAGCAAAAGAATATTCGCATCAGGAAAATAAGCCTTCGCCTCCTCATAAACCCGCTCAACCCCAGGCCCACATGCCGCAAAACTATTCTCTTCCGAACATTCGGGGCAATGTTGCGGCGGGCGCGTGGCATATCCGCAATGATGACACTGCAACTTACCGTCTCGTTTATGTTCAACAAGCCACGCCGTACACCGCGGACACTCCATCCGATGACCACAAGTCCGGCACAGCGTCAAAGGCGCGTATCCACGACGGTTCAAAAACAAAAGAACTTGCGATCCGCTCTGTATCGTTTCTGTGATTTCAGCCTTAAGCGTCGGCGATATAAAATGCTGCGCATCACATTTATCAACACGCATATCAATCGTCTCAATCTGCGGCATCCGCGCCCCACCAAAACGATCTGGCAACGTCAAATGCTCATACCGCCCCAGCCACGCATTATGAATCGTCTCAAGGCTAGGCGTCGCCGATACCAGCACAATCGGAAACCCGCCCATATGCGCCCGAACAACCGCCATATCCCGCGCATGATAAATAACGCCATCTTCTTGTTTATATGCGCTGTCATGCTCCTCATCGACAATAATCAAACCCAAATCCTGATACGGCAGGAACAACGCCGAGCGCGCGCCAATCACAACTTTCGTATGCCCCTCCGCCACGCCGCGCCACGTTGTTCGCCGCGCCCCTTGCGACAAATGCGAATGCCACATCGCCGGCGCACACCCAAACCGCGCCTGAAACCGATCCAAAAACGCATTCGATAACGCGATTTCAGGTAGTAAAATAACAACTTGCCGCCCCTTCTTAAGCGCCGCCGCAACCGCTTCAAAATACACCTCGGTCTTACCCGCGCCCGTCACGCCATCTAACAACGACGCATGATAGCCACCTGCCTTTACTGCATCTTTTAACACTTGTGCAATCGCATCTTGATCCTCTGATAAAACCGCACCATCCCGAAACGGGTCAGGCTTTTTACACGGCGCAGGGTTAAAGATATCAACTTCCTCCAATAACCCCTTGCCAAGCAATCCCTTAACAACTCCCGCACTCACCTCCGCATCCCGTGCAATCTCCGCCGCAATGCGCGCCGTACCATCCGACATCGCATCAAGCACCGCCTGCTGCTTCTGCGTGACCTTAGGCATCGCACCTATATCTTTGATTTTATACCCTTTTGCAGGCTTCGGAAGCTCAAGCCCCGCAGGAACAGACAATGCCATCTTCAACACATACCCACGCGGCGTCATCGTATAATCAGCAACCCAATCAATAAAATCACGCATCGCCTTAACCATCGGTTTGGCCTTATGCTTTGCCACAATATATTTCAGCTTTTTCGGATTCACATCACCCGCAGCCACACCCCAAACCACCGCCGAAACCTCTCGCCCACCAAGCGGGACAATCACATAATCCCCAACCTCATAGACCTCCCCATGGGGAACGCCATAATCATACGCCCTATCAACCGGATACGGCACAAGCACAGAGACGCATCTGCTCGCATCCACCGGCGGCAAACTCTCTTCTGGCTCTTCAAACATATCGTTTTGCGTCATATTTCTATTCTTAAACGCGCAGCACATGAACGTCACGAAAGAAGTTTATATTTATTTTTAAAAAACCCTCTGTGATCTACAATTACGACATGTTAGAAATGCCCTATAGCAAAAGGAATCGCATATTATGAAATTTTTCGTCGACACTGGTGATATTGAAGAAATTAAATCCCTAGCCGCAACAGGCATGGTTGATGGCGTCACAACCAACCCATCTTTAATCGCAAAATCTGGCCGCGATTTCCTCGAACTCATCAAAGAAATCTGCGAAATCGTCGACGGCCCCGTCTCCGCCGAAGTCGCCGCAACCGATTACGAAACCATGCGCAAAGAAGCCGAAGTGCTTCGCAAAATCGCCGACCACGTCGCCGTGAAAGTCCCCCTCACCGAAGACGGCCTGCGTGTGTGTAAAGAATTATCCGATGACGGAACAATGGTAAATGTCACATTATGCTTCTCCCCCGCCCAAGCCATCTTGGCCGCAAAAGCCGGCGCATCCTTCGTCTCACCATTCGTTGGTCGCCTCGATGACATCTCGCAAGACGGCCTTCAGCTTATCTCCGACATCGTGCGCATCTACGATAACTACCCCAATTTTGACACCGAAGTCCTCGTCGCATCCATCCGCAACCCGCTTCACATCGTCGACAGCGCAAAGATGGGCGCACATGTCATGACATCCCCGCCAAGCGTGATCAGGCAGCTCTACAAACACCCCCTCACCGAAAGCGGCCTAGCGGCATTCGTTAAAGATTGGAAAAAAACAGGACAAAGCATCTTATAAAAATTGACTAGCGCGTGATATCACGAATTAAATCAGGCAATTGAGGCAGGCCATGCTCTAAAACATGACCTGATTGAGAAGACAACGATCCCAAATAGAGAGCCGCCTCCGTATCAGGCGCACGAGCAATAGGTATAACTGACCGTCCCGTTATCTGCGCCGCATTAAATGCCACAAGCATATCGCTAGCCCTGTCACCAACCATAAATGTAATTCCGTCATCCATACAAATCTCAGAAATGATTGCTTGCAATCCAACGGGGTTAGGCTTGGCTTCATCTCTATTTTTTGAAAAACGAACAATATCAAACAACTCTGTAATACCATTATATTTCACAGCGCGCTCCCCAAGAGGAGGAGGGTCATTTGATAGCAGAGCGGTAAAACGCTCTTCCCTCAATACACGAAGTATGGCAGCAGCCTCAGGATCCAATTTTGAAATCCCGGTCCAAACAGCCTGCTTAAAAGCATCAGGAATAAGCTGCCTATCTGTAACTTTTCTCTTTAACTGTCTCGCAGTTTTCAAACAACGATGCGCTCCACCGACAACCAAAGTGGCAGCACCCTCATGATGAGCAGCAGCTCCTAAAAAGCTATGCGCAGGCTTACGCTCCGTGAGCGTTCCCCTAAGATCAAATATAACGCAGTCTTTTGGCATCTGGCACGACTTCCTTAACTTTACCTATGACCTTATAGTAAATATTATGTAAAAAGTAAAGCTTTTAACGCCTTAGCATAATATATTTTCCCAAAAATAAACAATACTGCGTTCTCACTAAAGCCGCATTGTGCTAGAATCAGCACCATGACAGACCCCCATATAAAACCTGCGACAGACATGCCTCTCACAAAAAACGACATCATCACCTTTCTCAAGGAAAACCCGACCTTCCTCGATGATAACCCTGACGCATTCGAAGCCCTCATCCCCGAGAAAAAACGCGGAAAACGCGGACAACCCGCCGACTTTCAAGCCTATATGATTGATCGCCTCAAATCCGACCGCGAAGAAGTCATCGAAAGCACGCGCGAAATTGTTGAAAATTCGCGCGCCAACATGAACAATCAGCAACGCATCCACGCCGCTGTCCTGCGCCTGCTAGAAGCACAAAGCTTCGAAGATTTCATCCACTCCATCACAATGGACATCGCCAACATCCTTGATGTAGACATCTCCGTCCTCGTCGTCGAAGCCGATGGAGATCATATCCCCCACGTCAACACAAACGGCGTGCGCATTATCCCCGCGGGCACAACTGACAAATGGATGACCGATAAATACGTCCTCCTCCAAGATAACATCAGCGGCTCCGAAGCCATCTTCGGCGGCGGAGCAACATTGGTGCGCTCGCAAATCTTGCTCCGCGTGGACATCTCAATGGACACACCACCCGCAATCCTAGCCTTCGGCAGCCGCGATCCAAATACATTCATCGACGGACAAGCCACCGACCAAATCCTCTTCCTCGCCCGCGTAATCGAGAGGAGCTTCCGCTCATGGCTCAACCTCCCCGTATAAATGCCACAAGCGGCATAAAAGAAGAAACCCTCGCCACTTGCGCGCCTGACCTTTCGGACACGTTACAAAAATGGATCGACTTCCTGCGCGTGGAGAAAAAAGTCTCCAAACACACCTTCCGCGCCTACACCGCCGATGTCAGCCATTTCATAACCTTCATCCGCGACCACAACGCAAAAGCCCCCTCCATCGCCGACATCGCCGATATCCGCATCACCGATTTCCGCAGCTGGATGAGCAAAAAAGCCATGAGCGGCTCAAGCAACGCCAGCCGCGCCCGCAGCCTTTCGGGCGTCAAAAACTTCCTAAATTGGATGGATAAAAACGGCATCATGCATAACGCCGCCATAAGCGTACTTCGCAGCCCTAAACTCGGTCACAAACTGCCGCGCCCCCTCCTCGAAGGGCAAGCCATGAAAGTCTTGGAAAACGCCGACCTCCTCTGCGCAGAAGATTGGATCGGCATGCGCGACCGCGCCCTGTTCACCCTGCTGTATGGATGTGGCCTGCGCATCAACGAAGCTCTCGCCCTCGACATAAAAGATATGCCGCATGACGGCTATATCCGCGTGATGGGAAAAGGCAGCAAAGAACGCCAAGTGCCCGTGATCGACATCGTTGACGCTGCATTAAAAACATATCTCGAACTCTGCATTTTCCCCGCTTCGCCCGATCGCCCCCTCTTCGTCGGCACACGCGGCGGCAGATTAAACCAAGGCGTTGCACAAAAATCCATGCGCCAAATCCGCAGCGTCCTTGGCTTGCCCGAAACAGCCACACCGCATGCCCTGCGCCACTCTTTCGCAACCCACCTCCTGCAAAACGGCGCCAACCTGAGAGAAATTCAAGAACTCCTCGGCCATAGCAGCCTAAGCACAACCCAACGCTACACCGAAATCAACGCCGAAGAACTCATGCGCATCTACAAATCCGCCCATCCAAGGGCTTAGCCTTGCATCGGAGACAAACGAGCTGCAAGCTCAGCAAACAAATCCAAATCACTCGTTGGATGCTCATCATTAACCCACTTCGCAGTGGCAGCCTTAGCAAACTGTGCCGGACCATCCGACACACCAAAATCAGCAGGCCAGCCAACACCAGTACCACCAAAATCATTTTCAGGTAATTTATCCGTCATTTTTATTTCCTCTTCACATAAAACATAAAAAGACGGTACAAACACACCCGCTCCTAATCAACAAAAACAATTGCTGCAGTGCAAATATATTGACATATTACACCAACAACTATAGTTTCCGTATTCAATCAGGAGCAATACAAATGAACGAACCACTTAAACTCTGGTCAGCAACGGGCGCAAACGTGTCCTTTTACGGAAATCCTTTTGAACTTTCAAAGCATAGAGCCGAAAGCGGAGCATTGAGTGACGGAGAAAATCGTCAAACCCGTTACCAACTTGCCCTCATAAACATCTTAAAAGGCAAACAATGCGATGTGCCTCCCAACGAACTGGTCATGGCTATTATCCCTAAATTACTTGAAGCAATAAAACAGGATGACCGCCTAAATTCACTTGACGAAAAAAATAGAAACACACTCATTGAGGTGGCAATTAGCCAACTTCCCATTGAAACATCATTAACATTTTCCATGATGAAGCCGCCCCAAAATTCAGCAGCCACAAAAACACAAAAGACAACCAATAAGCCAACTCAACTGGCCGCTTTCCCCTTAGCTGCTACAGCAAAAAAGCCGCAGCCCCCGAAAAAAGAAACACCTAAATCCGTAAGAGAATTCACCCTTGAAGGAGATAACTCAAATATTGAAGGCATTAGAATTTTCTTCGCAGGCGATGAAATATACCTTGATGATCCCGACGAACACATCATGCTCGTCACCATATTAGAGGCACAAGAAAACAGCAAAAGACAAGGCCTACACAACGATACATTGGCCGTCGTTTTAGGCTCTGCAAAAAGAGTACCCGCCCTATACATGAACCTCTTAAGATCAATGGAGGCCGAAGCGTCAGGCTCATCAAAAGCGCTAAGCTTCGATAAAACAACCAAACGCCACACAACCAACGTCCCTGTTAAAAGCTACACCACAAAAGACGAAAACCCGAAGAGCGTGATCGCGCTCCTCGGGTCAAATTTAGAATAAATCATTCTTAGATGGTTTAAATATGCAACGGACGCTTATGAACCGCGAGCGCTGCCTCTTTAACAACTTCTGTTAACGTCGGATGCGCATGAACGGTGCGGGCGATATCTTCCGCTGTCCCTTCAAATTCCATCACGGACACAACTTCCTGAATAAGGTCACCAGCACTTGGTCCAATAATGTGCGCGCCCAAGATACGATCCGTTTTAGCATCCGCCAAAATCTTCACAAACCCTTCTGTCGCGCCCATCGCACGCGCACGACCATTGGCCATGAACGGGAATTTACCGGCGTTATATTTCACGCCCTCTTCCTTCAATTGCGCTTCTGTCTTACCAACATTGGCAACCTCCGGCCATGTGTAAACAACACCGGGGATACAGTTATAATCAATATGACCACTCTGCCCCGCAAGCATCTCAGCCAAAACGACGCCTTCTTCTTCGGCCTTATGCGCAAGCATCGGGCCCGCAATCACATCACCAATCGCAAAGATACCCTCAACGCTTGTCTCAAATGTCTCATCAACATGAATGCGTCCACGCTCATCCATCTCAACACCAACCGCGTCAAGACCAAGCTTATCCGTATAAGGCTTACGCCCAACCGCCATCAAAACGATCTCCGCAGAGAGCTTTTCTTCATCCCCGCCTTTTGCTGGCTCAAGCGTCAAATCAACACCCTTCGCGCCGGATTTCGCTGAAGTCACCTTCGCACCTGTCTTGAACGTTATGCCCTGCTTCTTGAAAATCTTATTTGCTTCTTTGCGCACTTCTTCATCCATGCCCGGCAAAATCTGATCCAGATATTCAATCACGGTAACCTCGGCACCCAAACGACGCCAAACTGTCCCCATCTCAAGGCCAATCACACCGCCGCCAATCACGATCATAGATTTCGGCACAGACGTAAGCTCAAGCGCACCCGTTGAAGACACAATCTTCTTCTCGTCAATCTCTATATTCGGCAATGACGCAACATCAGAACCAGTGGCGATAATGATATTATCCGCCTCATAAGTATCCTTACCGACCTTAACCTTACCGGCTTCAACAATCTCGCCATGCCCCTTGAGGTGATCAATTTTGTTCTTTTTAAAGAGGAACTCAATCCCCTTCGTGTTTGCCTCAACAACTTCGTCCTTAAATGCCATCATCTTTTTAAGGTTCAATTTCGGTTTCACGTCAATACCGATATGGTCAAAATGCTCGGACGCATCTTCAAATTTCTCAGATGACGCAAGCAATGCCTTGGATGGAATACAACCAATATTCAAACATGTCCCGCCAAGCGTCTCACGCTTTTCCACACACGCCGTCTTAAGCCCAAGCTGCGCACAGCGTATCGCCGCCACATAACCACCCGGGCCAGAACCAATCACAATTACATCATATTTATCAGCCATTTTTTAGAACATCCAATTTTCGTTATTTGATACAAATTTTCCCTGCATTATTAGCGTATACAAAAACAGAAAACCACCCCAAATGATTTACCATATAAAAAACTTGACGCGCCGCAATATTTCCATTAGAAAATGCGCATATTGAGTCATCAAAAAAGAGTAAACATATGTCCGAAGATATTGGCCTCTCACCGTTCCCAATCCCACAGGGCGCAAGAATAATAGAATACCCACGCATAGAAGACGTCTTCGGCAAGTTTAAATTCAATGATGGCCTGCTCGCACAATTCAAACACCAATCAACCTTTGCCGATGCTATAAAATTATTCACCCCCATCCAAGAACCCGAATTTGGGATATACGTCGATAGCCTCGAAGCGCTTCGCATATCTCCTCGCTTTTTAGGACAAAACCCAACAAGCACAATTTCTGACATCGCAGACCGCAATTACCAATACATCACATTCGCTATCGCGCATAATACCCCTGACCACCCCCTTAATCATGATTATATGATGCAATGGCGTATCGAGGTTGACGTCAATGGGCATGACATCGATCAAAAACATATCCGCTTTTGCATCAAAAGCCGCGATAAATCAGGGCTCATGCGCGACGAATGGGAAACAGACATGAACGATTACGATGTCGAAACTGCCATTAAAAAGGTCATTGCCGAAAACGCAGAAAACATGCCCAAAGACCTCCCCGCAGAATTGTTAAAATCAGCACATGAAACATTCGTATCCGGCCACAGCGCAACATCACGAAGCGGGTATAACGGTTTTCAATGGCGCAAAAAATGGCAAAGCACGACCCTGCATAATTTTTCAAGCGACGTACAAATTGTTGGCACACGGCAAGGTTTAATCTCACGCCGCCACGAAATCGAAGACGAAGTCCGCGCTATATTTGGCAACCCTATCTTGCTTACTGATAATTTCGAACGCGTAGCAAAAGGCGCGCTTGATGTGCATCGCGGCCAAATCATAACGGGCGCAAAGCATACAAATGCTAGAACAATGAAATCAAGCCTTAGCAAAGCCGCGTTCGCTGAACACGCAACACAAGGCGCATTTGACAAAAGCTCCATTCAGGAAAAAGGGTGGAAAGACAATGTCATCCCGATATCCGACTCAAGAGAGGCACACCACCAAGTCGGTGATTATTTCCACGACCCCGCGCTAAAAGCTGGCTTAATGCATATGCTTCAGGCCCTCCCCCCAAAAGGCAGCATCTTTTCCCCACACGAACTCCCCACACGGCAAGTCGCCTAATCTCGGCGCAAAACAAGCCCTTTAAAAACATTTAACCCTTTTTCTATATACTAATGAAAAAAGGTAGATATGGATCCACAGGGCTACATCAACACACAAATTGCCAATGGCAGAGACATAGTTTTTGGCGAAGAACATAGCGCCATAGGCTCCACCATGACTTTTTTTGCACAAACCATTGAACAAAACCCGAACCGCATTGCTGGTGTGTCATTAGAATTCCCACCCGAGGTTCAACCATATATTGAGCAAGCCGCACGCGGCGAGATAAGCGCAGACGCATTTTCAAAACAAATGCGTATCACCCTTGAACAATCATATCTTGAAACAGCAGGTTCTCTGCTGGGCGATGGACGCATCACACAAGAACAATATGATGATTATGAGATTTTTATCAATGACCGCGTCACTGGAGTCTTAACAGGCGATAAAAACCTATTCACTGAAGCGGAGATCGCACGCGACCAAGAGGCATTTGGCACCATGTTCACCATGATCGGCATTGCAGAAAAAAACGGCGTACCCGTCGCAGCAACTGATATAGACAGAGAATTCCCCGTATTAATGGATATGGGAGAAGCAATCATGGATGACTGGCTAAGCCGCGTTGATGACACAAGTGATTATGCATTATTCAAAGATCAATTTGATGTCACGAGCGATAAACAATTCCTTGTCCATAGAGGGGCAGGCCATACTGAGGATATAAACGGGCATGCAACTGGCTTGGACGATTTCCTAGAACGCGAAGGGCGCAATGTCGTAAATATCGGTAATTATAGCTCTTTAGAAATGTTAACGCACGAAGTGAACAGAGAACTAAACGACTACGGCAACACTATAGAAGAGGGAACGGACATGACAATTATAGGCACGCAAGGCTTCGAAAGCAGCCAAACTGATATCTTCAAAAATCCATCCCTTGCTGCGCCCAAATTATAATATTGCCATACCTAACGCTAACAAGTCGCATAATTCCCTCTGGCATCGCCATGCCTTTTCCAATAGCTTTACAAGATGAACAACCCTGATTCCACATCAATCTATAAACACATGCAAGCCGCCGTCGACATCGTATCGACAAGCCCGCACCCAACCAACAAAATCGCCGCAACACTTGCTGGCGATGGTTTCGCAATAAGCCGCACAAATGCATGGCCGCTCCCGATCCTAAACACAATCGGCACGACAGCACAAATCGGCAATTCCAGCAGCACAATCCACGCCGAAACCGCCTGCATTTTTGCTGCAGACAAAACCAACGCCGCCAGCCTTTTTGTCACTGACCCGCCTTGCCCTAACTGCATGAAAAACATGGCAGAAGCTGGCATTGCAAAACTCTATATCGACCATAAAGGCTTCGACAAAGATTGGGTCAAACGCCGCGGTGACAGCTTTGAGACAATGTCCATGCGCGTTGCCGAAAAAGCAGGAATGGATGTCTTCGTCATCTATCGCCCAAAGAAAGACCAAGAGCAAAAATTCGAAGTCATCTCCAGACACCCGCCGGGCTATAAACCAAAAATCGAAAACCCTGCAAAAATCGAACCTTTTGAAAACTGGAAAAGCGCATTAAATGCTGCACAAAAAACATATGGCGACGAACCCTTCGCCCTCGCCCGAGCCACAAATCAAAACGGCGAAAGCGTTTCCATCCTCGTCGATCGCCACCCGACAATTGGCTACACATACGAAACCGTAGAAAACAAACAAGACAAATACAGCTTCATCCTCCAACCCATAAACCGCCTGCTGATGATCGCAGCAAAAGAAGGACTAACCCTCGACGCCGACCACATCTATTCATCACGCATCCCTACCTCGCGCGAACTGGTCAATTTTATTGGCGCGGGATATTCCAAAATACAAATTGGCGACCGCGCATCATCGCGTGATGAACATGGGCCCGCCGCATTATCAACCCTCATAGAATCTGCTATCATCTCCGTATTATAAAAGGAGACGCCACATGAAATACAAATACCTCACCCTCGCCGCTTTCGGATTTTTAGGCGGTATCGCCGGATCAACAATGTTCGCCGCCGCGCCATCAATAGCCGCAAAAGCAAAATCGCTCTACACAACCAATTTCTTCAATGATGACGGCGAGCGTGTTGTAACCCTCGGCAGCAACAATTCCGAAGAAGGAACCCTGTTTCTATTCAACGGCTCAAATCAAAAATTAGAAGTGCAAATGGGCGCATACCCGTCAGGATCAGAGAAAGGACAATCTTTGATCGGTATGCATGACCGCAACGGCTATCTCCGCCTGCTACAACGCATGCACGGCCCAAAAGATTCCCCCACTGTCGTCATGAAAGACAGCACAGGAACAGACCGCATCATCTTCGGCCTGGACGGTTCAACACAAGAACCATATTTCCGCTACCTCGATAGCCAGGGCATCATGAAAAACCTAATCCCCCAATAAGCAAAAGCCCGCAAAACAAGCGGGCTTTTTAAATATCATCTCTATGGCTAAAACGTACCTATACGTCCAAAACCAAACGTGAAGGATCTTCAATTGCATTCTTAATACGAAGCAAAGATCCAACAGATTCACGACCATCAATAATGCGGTGATCATAGCTCTGCGCAAGATACATCATCGGACGAACAACAATTTCGCCCGTCTTTTGATCAACAACAGGACGCTTAACAATGTTATGCATACCAAGGATCGCTGATTGCGGCGCATTCAAAATCGGTGTCGACATCATTGATCCAAACACACCACCATTGGTGATCGTGTAAGTACCGCCTGTCATTTCATCCATAGAGAGCTTGCCATCACGCGCGCGAGTGCCAAGATCAACAATCTCTTTCTCAATCTCCGCCATCGACTTCTGATCCGCATCACGAATAACCGGAACAACAAGACCCTGCGGCGTAGAAACAGCAACACCGATATTATAGTAATTCTTGTAAATAATATCCGTGCCATCAATCTCCGCATTAACCGCTGGAAACTCCTTAAGCGCATTAATCGCCGCCTTCACGAAGAACGACATGAAACCAAGCTTAATGCCATGTTTCTTAACAAACGCATCTTGATATTGTGAACGAAGATCCATAATAGGCTGCATGTCGACTTCATTGAATGTCGTCAACATCGCCGCATTCTCTTGTGCTTCCTTAAGACGCTTTGCAATCACCTGACGCAATTTCGTCATACGAACACGCTCTTCCCGTGGCCCAAGGTCACGTGGTTCAGATGGTTTAGCCGGCGCAGAAGAAGATTTCGCCGCAGGTGCAGACGCACCGGATTCAAGGAAGTTTTGAACATCCTCTTTCGTGATACGTCCCTCTTTGCCCGTCGCAGGGATCTTAGACGCATCAAGATTATTATCATTAATAAGCTTACGAACAGCAGGAGACGTTTTCGGCTCATCCGATGTGGACGCCTCTTTCTTTTCTTCCTTCGGCGCTTCAGCAGCCTTGCTCTCTTTTGGCGCGTCGTCTTTCTTATCATCGGCTGGCGCGGAACCGCTGCCCTCACCCAATTCACCAAGAAGCGCACCAACTTCAACCGTTTCGCCTTCACTAACAATAATTTTCGCAATCACACCGTCCGCTGGCGCACCAACTTCTAATGTTACTTTATCTGTCTCAAGCTCAACAATCGGCTCATCCGCTTTCACGGCTTCGCCTTCTTTCTTAAGCCACTGAGCAACAGTTGCCTCACTAACAGATTCACCCAATGTTGGAACAACGATTTTAGTCATGATTATCCTGATCTTTTTATTAGAATTTACTCAGACATATTTACGCGGCGCTCACCCGAAAGGCAAGCCCCCAATAGCGTTAAATGCCTAAAAATGCGTCCAACCGTCGCTCTCAAACGCCATCGGCTCACCAGATGCATCAAGAACCTGCACCGCGTCCCCTTCAAAATCAAAGGAAACGAACGTACCAATCGCACACACACATACCCCGCGCTCCGCTGCCTGCGCTTTAAACGCCTCAAAATCCTCGGGCGCCACGGCAAGCGCCAATTCATAATCATCTCCGCCGGTGATCAAATCCTCAACAGAGATAACCCCTTGTTCCATAAGGCGTTTAGCCCCATCACTAAACGGAATTTTATCCCCATGCACCTGCGCGCCTAAACCCGACGCACCGCAAATATGCGATAAATCCGCAATCATCCCGTCCGATATATCAACCGCCGCATTTGCATATGTATGCACCGCCTCTGCAATGGCTGTTCGCGGCATCGGACAATGACACGCCGTCGTAAACTCTGCGGGATCATCCACATCCAAAATGCCCAACAAAACCTTTAATCCAATCACGGCGTTACCAATATTGCCCGTGACAACAACAAGATCACCCGCCTTCGCGCCAGAACGCTTAACCGCCTTACCCTTTGGCACCAATCCCGTAATGGTCAATGAAACAAGCATCGGCCCCTCAATAACGGTGGTATCACCGCCGGAACAGAAAACTTCAAACGCACGGTTGTCTTCCATCAACGCCTCGGTAAATATCTTCGCCCACGCCGCATCCGGCTTTCGCGAAAACGCCAGATTAAGCTGATAACAATACGGCACCGCCCCCATCGCCGCCATATCCGACAAATTAACCCGCAAACATTTATGCGCAATATTATCCGCAGATTCATCATCAAGAAAATGAACACCGCCACACAACGTGTCCGAACTCATCACCAAATCATAACCATCCGGCACATCAAGGATCGCCGCATCATCAAGCAACCCGCCCGCTTCCTTGCGCCCCATCGTAAGAGGACGAAAATAATCACGTATCATCTCAAATTCATGCATGAGCAGATATTAACGAAATCAATATAAATAGGCAAAGGATTTAAAGAAACCGCAGGAATAGAAAGACGCAAAGGATTATGTCCAGGCATTCCAAAAATGATGAACCGGCCCTGCGCCTTTGCCCACATTCAAATCATCCGCATGACGGATCGCCTCTGTGATATAACTCTTCGCCTCGCCAATCGCATCAATCATAGTATGCCCATGCGCAACATACGCCGCAATCGCCGACGAAAGTGTGCATCCCGTGCCATGCGTATTCTTGGTCATAAGCCGCGGCGCTTCAAACACCTCAATCCCGCCATCATACGCATACACATCAAGGCATATCTCACCCGTGCCATGCCCACCTTTAAGCAACACACCGCTTGCCCCCAAGCTAAGCAAATCTCGCGCCGCCTCAACCGCATCATCAATCTTGCGTCCCGACAATATCGCCGCCTCATGGATATTCGGTGTAATCACATCCGCAAGCGGAATAAGCATCTCCTTAAGCGCATCAACCGCGTCATCCGCAATAAGCTGATCCCCGCTCGTCGCAACCATAACAGGATCAAGAATAATATTTCGAACATCACGCTCACGCAAAAAGAACGCCAATGCCCTAATGCTCTCAACATCCCCAAGCATGCCAATCTTAACCGCCGCGGGCGGCACATCATCAAAAACACTGTCCAATTGCTGAATTAAAAACGAAGACGGAACCGAATAAACACCCTGCACCCCCATGGTATTTTGCGCCGTAAGCGCCGTAAACACGCTCATCCCATAACAACCAAGCGCCGAAAACGTCTTCAAATCCGCCTGCACCCCCGCCCCTCCAGAAGAGTCAGACCCCGCAATCGTTAAAACTTTTGGTATCATATCTATGCCTTCAATTCTTTGTTCAACGGCATATCCAACATGGCACGAAACGCCCCAACCGCCGCGCTAATATCATCCGCTTCCGATATGCTGCGCATCATCGCAACGCCATTCGCGCCTGCATCCACAACGCTGCGCGCATTCTCCGCCGTAATCCCGCCAATTCCGACAACCGGAACCTTCGCCATTGCCGCCAGCATCGAAAACCGCTCCGCCCCTAAAACTGGCTTGCCCTTATCTGTTTGCGTCGGATAAAACGGCCCGACACCAATATAATCAACAACCGTCTCATCAACCGCCGCAATATGCTCTGGCGTAAATGCTGTCTGACCGATAATCGCATCAAACCCTAATGTCGCGCGCGCCTCTTTGGGGTCGCTATCGCCCTGCCCCAAATGCACACCATCCGCGCTCGCCGCAACCGCGACATCAACATAATCATTGATCAAAAGCGGAATATTATACGCCTTCAACAATTCCGCCATCATCGCTGCATTCGCCAAAATCCGCGGCATGTCACCCGATTTATCGCGATACTGCACCATCGTAACGCCCGCTTGGGCTGCCTCCATCACAACATCAACAACCGACCGCCCCCCACAACACGCAGGATCAGCCACAAAATAAATAGAAAGGTCAAATGAGTTCATAACGTCAATATCAGGGAAATTTAAGCATTTGTTAAGACTTAAACGTCATAATGAAAAGAAAAAAATATGAGGGTGTTTTTTAAATGGCTTTAGATGATGTCGAACAAGACGCTTCGACCAATAGACAATATGTCGTAAAATCAGGCGACAATATCACAACAATAGCCAAATCATTTGGCTACAATGATATCGATGATTTCATTGCGCTCAATGTCGACAAATACCCATCACTAGAAAACAACCCCGGCTTAATTCAGCCCGGCTGGACATTCAACACACAACGTGAAGCGCCTGAAACAGGAAGCTATTCTGTCAAACTAGGCGACAATCTAACCGACATCGCAACATCCTTCGGAACCGATGTAGACACCTTGGTAAAATTAAATCAAGACACCTACAGATCATTAAGAACCGATCCTGATACCATCCAACCAGGATGGACTTTAAGCGTCGCAAAACCAGAGCCTATAGCAACACCAACACCAGATATCGCGCCTACACAATCCCCTCAGAATGGCACACCACCGGATATGAGCGCCGATTTTGATGCAGCAACCAGACCTCAAACTGATGCTCCGGTATTAAGACAACAAGCCCCCGATCTGCCGTCTGCACCGGCCATTCAGGACGCGCCAGCACCAATAGAAACCCCACAGCAACCAGACGCATCGTCTGCACCAGACGTCCTCACCGACAATATCCAACAACCACAGCCAGCAGAAATGGATGAAGCACTGGCAACCATCACAGAGCTTGAGCCAGAACCAACAACTTCACGCTCAGAGCAGCCCACAACACTCACATCACCAAACGAACAACAAGAAACCCACACCGTTGTGAGCGGTGACACACTGGGTAAAATAGCCGAGAGATTTAACACCGATGTCGAAACACTGGTCAAACTCAATCAGGATGCCTATCCCTCACTCAAAACAAATCCAGGCTTAATTCATCCTGACTGGGAATTAAGTGTCTCCGCCCCGACAGGACTTGCAGATTTATTACCAAACATTGAAAGCGCCCCCGCTCAACCCGAAATTTCCGCCGCACCGGACATGCCGACACCCCCTATCACCGAAGCTGATGAACCAATAATCACATCCGCATTAGATACCTCGCCAGCATTAACACAACCACCATCACTCGGTGACGCACCCCGCCCTGACGACAAACCAGCAATCAGCGGCTCATTCAACACATCAAACAGCCGGGATGAGCGCCTTGCACAATTATCAGCAAGCGTCTGGAACAACATCAGAACAGGCGAACCAATCGTAACAAAAGCATCCGCTAGCCAATCAAACACATTAATCATCATTGATTTAGGTCATAATACTGGCGGCGATCCAGGGGCAGAGTCAAACCACAACCACCTCACAGAAATTGACGTCATCGACCCCGTCGGCGGCGAATTAGCAGCCCAGTTGAGAGCTCAAGGCTTTGATGTACTTTTCACCCGTAACCCCGGGGAGAGATTACAAGGTTTTGAAACACGCAACAGCAGAGTAGGCCCGAATGGGCTAACCGGCAGAGCAGCCAGAGCAGATTTTGCATCACTCACAACACAACATGGAGGATATCAAAACTCTATCCTGTTAAGCCTTCACGCTGACTCCGAACCAACCAACACAGCAAAAGGACTAATTGCTTACGCAGGCTCTAGACCGAATGGAGATGGCAGAGTAGATATTGGCCGCGCAGCAATTGACCCGGATTCAAGAAAACTTACCCAAGCAATTGCGGGTAACGTAGAAGTAAGATCAAAAACCAACACAGCAGACGCGACAGTTTTATCACGCTTTGAACGGACACAACCATCACAAGGAAAGCACGTAGCCGCCCTTGTCGAGCTAGGCTTCCTAAGTAACGCTCAGGACGCATCAAGATTAGAAGATATGTCACAAGCCCCGGAATCCATCGCAGAACAAATCACATCAGGCATAATGGCATTCTATTCAGAAAACATTCACCCACAAAACGGCCCAGACATAACAATCGCATCTTTATCTACGCGATCAGCACCTCCAAACTAAACCGTCAAGGCCTCATCAACCAGCTTCTTCTGCTCTTCCAAATGGCGAGACATCAAACCGGTCGCAGGCGCCGCGGCGGCAACACGCCCAACATATTTCGGACGCGATGCTTTATGCTTCAGCTTGGTAAGGACATTCTCGATACGGCGGTCAACAAACTGCCACGCGCCTTGGTTTTCCGGCTCTTCCTGACACCAAACAATGTCAGCATTCTTACAACCAGCCAATTCCTCCGCCAAAACAAGACCAGGGAACGGATAGAGCTGTTCTAGACGTAAGATACGAATATCATCAATACCGCGCTCACGACGCTCCGCAAGCAGGTCATAATAAACCTTACCAGTACACAGGATCACACGCTTGATCTTGTCCGCCTTAACAAGGCTATCACGATCATCATCCCACAAAACACGGTGGAATGTGCTTTCCTTCGTGAACATATCAATATCAGAAACGGCCAATTTGTGACGCAACAAAGATTTCGGCGTAAACACAATCAATGGCTTTCTGAAATCACGATGCATCTGACGGCGCAGCGCATGGAAAAAGTTTGCCGGTGTCGTACAATTAACAACCTGCCAGTTATCTTCCGCACATTGCTGCAAGAAACGCTCGGGACGCGCCGAGCTATGCTCTGGCCCTTGCCCTTCATATCCATGCGGCAACAACATCACCAATCCCGACATACGAAGCCATTTAGATTCGCCCGATGAAATAAACTGGTCAATCATCACCTGCGCACCATTCACGAAATCTCCAAATTGCGCTTCCCAAATCGTAAGCGTCTTCGGATCCGCCAATGAATACCCATATTCAAACCCAAGCACCGCCATCTCGGAGAGCGGTGAATCATGCGCTTCAAATTTCGGATCATCATTGGTCAACGTCTTAAGCGGATAATATTGCTCATTCGTCTCTTGATCATACCAAATCGCATGGCGGTGAGAGAACGTCCCGCGCCCAACATCCTGCCCCGAAAGACGAACCGGATATCCTTCATCAAGCAATGTCGCATAAGCCAACGTCTCACCCATCGCCCAGTCAAATCCTTCGCCCGTTTCCAACATCTTCGCCCGCGCATCAATCACACGCTTAAGCTTTTTATTAATGTTAAATCCGGCTGGAATGGCAGTAATAACACGCCCGACTTTTTGAATCACATCCTCATCAACACCTGTCTCGCCGCGGTTTGGCCCCTCGGTCGCAACACGCATATCCGACCAGACCCCCGCCAAGAAATCGGCTTCATTGGGCTTATAACTCTCGGTCGCCTTAAACGCATCCTCAAGATTGCCCTCAAATTCAGCAACCATGCCTTCAAATTCATCTTGCGTGACAACCTTTTCGCCCACCAATTGCTCTGCATATTTGGTCAACGATGTCTTTTGCTCGGAGATTTTCTGATACATGATCGGCTGCGTGAACGCTGGCTCATCGCCTTCGTTATGGCCAAATCGACGATAACAGAACATATCAATCACGACATCACGCTTAAATTCCTGACGAAACTCCGTCGCTATCCGCGCAACATGCACAACCGCTTCGGGGTCATCCCCATTCACGTGGAAAATAGGCGCTGCCAACATTTTCGCCACATCCGTTGAATACGGACCAGAGCGCGAATATTTCGGCATGGTCGTGAAACCAATCTGGTTATTAATCACAATATGAACAGTCCCGCCAACACGATAACCGGGAAGCTCTGAAATCATAAGCGTTTCCGCCGTAATCCCCTGCCCAGCAAACGCCGCATCACCGTGCAAAATCAATGGCATAACAGAAATTGACTGCACATCATCGCGCTGCAACTGTTTCGCCCGCACCTTACCGATAACAACCGGATTCACAAATTCAAGGTGAGACGGGTTAGCCGTCAATGACAGGTGAATATTATTGCCGTCAAAATCACGGTCACTGGATGTCCCCATATGATATTTAACATCACCCGAGCCAAGCACATCATCAGGCGTCGAAGACTGCCCCTGAAACTCGACAAAAATCGCAGTAAAGGATTTACCCATGACATTCGCAAGCACATTCAAACGCCCGCGATGCGCCATACCAATGACCATCTCTTCAAGGCCCATCTGACCGCCACGCTTCATGATCTGCTCAATCAATGGAATAAGCGCTTCACCGCCATCAACGCCAAAACGCTTCGTGCCCGGATATTTTTTATGAAGGAATTGCTCGAACTTTTCGCCCGCAATCATGCGCTGCAAAATCGCGCGTTTACCGGTTTCAGTGAAATCAGTCTTGTTACGCGGCTCTTCAATACGCTCTTGTACCCATGCTTTTTCTTTGGGATCGGTAAGATGAAGAAACTCAACACCAATCGTACCGCAATATGTCTCCTTCAAGATTTCAATAATCTCGCTCAACGTTGCGTATTCTTTGCCCAAAACACCATTGATGAAAATCGGGCGATTATAATCAGATTTTGAAAACCCGTAATGCGCTGGATCAAGCTCAGATTCTGGCGCAACCTCTTTCAATCCCAACGGATCAAGATTCGCAAGCATGTGCCCGCGCGCACGATAGGCCCGTATAAGCATCAACGCGCCGATGGAATCATTCGCCGCCTGTTTAACATCATCACTGGAAACGCCGCCCTTCGCGCGCTGTCCTGATGGTGCGCTTTTTGCGCCTGATGCTTTCGCTGCTTCTGTACCATGCGCTGGCAAATCATCATTCGCATTGCCGAACGCACGCTCGGATTTGCGGTTTTCCTTGGGCGTCCAACTCGCGCCCGTCATTTCGCTCAAAAGCTCAACTTCTTTATCAGCAAGATCACCGAAAAACTCCTGCCAGCTCTCATCAACATTGGACGGGTTAGAGAGAAACTCGGTATATAAATGCGCGATATATTCCGCGCTCACGCCTGTTAAGAATGAGATATTTGATGCTTCTTGCGACATTTTAAAGGGGCCTTATGTGCGTTAATTCAGGGTAACCATAATGGATGTAATGCCTCGCAAAAGCAAGGTCAAGAACGCATTGAATACAAAGCTAAATATATTCCAGATTTAACGCAGATGAGAGCGCCAAAAGCGCTTTGCGTTCATCGGGAGAAATCGACAGAAAGTCCTCAAAACTTTTCACAGGAAGCTTCTTGGCCTTGGCTTGACGCACCATTTTCAAATACCGCAAATACGCCTTAAACCGCCCAAAACCGGCCTGCGATTCAATATCCTCACGAAACGCAAGCGCCACCGCCTCACCCAACGCCAATATACGACGCGCATAGGCGGCGCGTTCCTTATGATCGACCTGAGACGCTAAAATCGAGAGCGCATCGGCGCATTCCTTTGGCACATGCGCCAAATCCTTATGCCAATTCTTCCACTCATGCTTATGCTTGATCGTTTCCGCCATCACATGCTGAACAAGCTCTGATCCGAAAACACCGTCGGAAAACCCATAAATCAAATTCTCCAGCGCGCGCAGCTCATTTTCACTCGCCGCATCCCCGCCAGAGCTATCACTAGCAGACACAAAAAGCCCCGCCCGATACGGAAGGCTGATAAGGCGCTTAAATTGATTATCTGTAAAAGTTTCTAAAACCATGATTATACGATACGCAATATCCAAAAGAATTCAATCTCTTATTGCGCATCAATCTCCCGCTGACGCATCGGCATCGCATCAATCACATCAAAAATCTCAGACGGCTCAACAACCCCGCTCCAAAACTCCTTAATCTCACCATCAAGCCCGACAAGCGTCACGCTCAACTCGCCCTCAATAACAACATCACGCGAAAATAAAGTCTCCAGGTAACGTCGCTCCTGCCCGTTTTCCAAAATGCGCGTTTGATAGGGAAAGGGTGATAAGTCATCAACTTTCCTCAAAACCTGACTGGTTAGCTGAAGAACAATCAACTCCCGCTCCTCCATCTCAGGAACATAATCACGCAGCAATGCAATCTGCTCCAACACTTGCGGCGAATTCTCATCCGCGCTCAACACAAGTACACGGTTCTGCCATTTCAACGCATCAAAACTCTGCGCCGAAACAGGCGTCCCCAACACAAGAATGGCCCCCAAAAGGAGCCATCCAAAAATTTTATATCGCTTCATCATATTAACCTTCCCAAAAATCAGGTTGATGGTCATTACATTTAAAGCAGCATTTGCAGCCTATTAAATTTAAGCAGCGATTGCTTCCTTGATTGCCTTACCAAGACCCGCAGGGCTCTCAGATACGACAAAACCAGCATCACGCATTGCTTTCATTTTCGCAGGCGCAGTATCATCTGATCCTGAAATCAACGCTCCAGCATGGCCCATACGCTTACCTGGAGGAGCAGTCGCCCCAGCAATAAATCCGGCAATAGGCTTCTTATTCTTGAGGCCTTTATAATATTCAGCCGCTTCAATCTCTGCCGTTCCGCCGATCTCACCGATCATAAGGATCGACTCGGTTTCTGGGTCATTCATAAACAAATCAATACAATCGATAAAGTTCGTGCCGTTCACCGGGTCACCACCAATACCAATACATGTCGATTGACCAAGACCAACCGCGCCTGTTTGTGCAACCGCTTCATATGTAAGCGTACCAGAACGTGACACAATCCCTACAGAACCGCGCTTATGAATGTGACCCGGCATAATACCGATCTTACATTCATCCGGCGTAATAACACCCGGACAGTTCGGGCCAATCAAACGAGTCTTAGAACCCGCCAAAGCCGCCTTCACCTTAACCATATCAAGCACAGGAATGCCTTCAGTGATACAAATCGCAAGCTCAACTTCCGCTTCAATCGCTTCAATGATCGCCGCCGCCGCAAATGGTGGTGGAACATAGATCACAGAAGCATCAACACCAACCGCGTCTTTTGCTTCTTTCACCGTATTAAACACAGGAAGACCAAGATGCTCCTGCCCGCCTTTTTTCGGCGTAACACCACCAACCATGTTGGTGCCATAAGCAATCGCTTGCTCACTGTGGAACGTGCCTTGTGATCCGGTGAAACCCTGACAAATTACTTTTGTTTCTTTATTGACTAAAACTGACATTACGCCGCCTCCGCTTGGCTAGTGGCTGCAACTACCTTCGTCGCAGCATCTTCTAAATCATCGGCAGAAATAATCGGCAAACCAGAAGCCGCCATCAATTCCTTACCCTTTTGAACATTTGTTCCTTCAAGACGCACAACAAGCGGCACGCTCAAATTCACTTCTTTCGCTGCGGCAATCACGCCCTCGGCAATAACATCACATTTCATGATGCCGCCAAAGATATTGACAAGAATGCCCTTAACACTTGGATCAGAAAGAATGATCTTGAATGCTGTCGTCACGCGCTCTGCTGTCGCGCCACCACCAACATCCAAAAAGTTCGCAGGCTCACCGCCCTTAAGCTTAATGATATCCATAGTCGACATCGCCAAACCTGCACCATTAACCATACAGCCAATATTGCCATCAAGGCGCACATAAGAAAGCTCGTTATCCGCAGCCAATTTCTCATTCGCGTCCTCTTCTGTCTCATCACGAAGCGCTTTAATATCGGGGTGGCGATAAAGCGCA
>Ga0210034_1000836_pt1 | contig 30240 bp, 21 predicted proteins | sample CryGeymeta201505_FD_185466 | JGI IMG/M metagenome (GOLD analysis project Ga0210034, IMG submission 185466) | Groundwater microbial communities from Crystal Geyser aquifers in Utah, USA - Crystal Geyser metaG 2015-05 (SPAdes) (version 2) | ecosystem: Environmental > Aquatic > Deep subsurface >... | reverse complement strand
AATCATAGGACACCTGAAAACAGACCACAGAATGGAACAAAATTATCTACATGGGCCAGATGCGCCTCAAGTAAATGCTTTCTTTGCTGCATGTGCATGGAATCTGAAGAAATTCATGAGATTCTGTGCTGAAAAAACTTTTTCGCTTTGGGATGGTCTGTTCTATTGGCTCTCTCAATTCCTATTGTTGACTCAAAAAGTGGCTTGGTAAGGAACGACTAATTACATTTGAAACGAAGTGTTATCTAAATATCTACAAATCAAGGATTTATATTTTTTAATATGAGCAGAGGGAGAATTGAATTATCAAAGCATAGTTTGTAATAACTATCAAAATTAACTAAGTATCCTTAACCCGAACTCAGGTTAATAATGTTCACTCTGTGATTTGGGATATCAGCATGAATTAATATCGTTAATACAACGAGATTTGTTATTAGTTCTCAATTTTTTGATATCACTTTTCTCTTTATATATTTTAGAATCTCAGTGTTTCTAAGTGTGACAAACTGAAAGAAATGATTTAAAGTCTAAGCTCAATGAGTTAGCTAATGGCGTGTTTAAACAGAGAAGATCATGAAAGTGTGTTATCAATAAATGGTTAAACTTTTCTTGAACTCTGGTGATTAAAAATATTCCAGTCAAAGAGAGTTATTTTCAAGCAAATGAGATTTAAAAAAACCTAATGAATTATTTAGGACAAAAAAAGTTGAATTAAAAAAATGAAACTATGCTAAAATAAAAAAGCCGAATAAGTTTCCTTATCCGGCTTGAAAATTATTTAATACAACTCGAATTATTATTTACGAGGAGTGTATTTGTAAGGATTAATTGGAACTGAATCAGCACGTCTATTTTCACGACATCCGCGTCCATTTAAATCATCTGATGCGCAAGGATTAGGATCTTTACCTAAACCACGTGCTTCAATACGTTCTTCAGAGATACCATTTTTCTTGTAGAATTTAAGAACTTCATTAGCTCTTCTTTTGCTAAGTCTTAAATTATATTGATCTCCACCAACATGATCAGTAAAAGCATCAACACGAATAGTGTAACTAGGTGAAGCAAGTAATTTTTCAACATTTTCGCTCAGACTTAGTGCAGAAGCTTTGTCAATTGATGATTTGTCAAAGTCAAAATTAATCGGGTTTAATACAGCTAAATACACAGGACTGTTATTGTCAACAGGGTTAAATCCCATTTCGATTTCTTGAGCATCATTAAAACCGTCACCATCAGAATCTGGATTATTTGGATTAGTTTTGTGTGTGAAGATTTCATCATAATCAGAAAGGCCGTCACCATCTGAGTCGGCACTATTAGGATTCGTGCGATGTGTTTTTACTTCATCATAATCAGAAATACCATCACCATCTGTATCCTTGTTTAGTGGATTAGTTCTATATGTGAGAACTTCTTCGCCATCTTTTAAGCCTTCTTCATCGGAGTCAGCAACTAATGGATTTGTATTGTATCTGTTAATCTCGTCAAAGTCATTCAAACCATCTTCATCAGTATCTGCTTTAAGAGGATCAGTACCGATTTTTAATTCTTCCTCGTCTGGAATCCCGTCAGCGTCAGTGTCAACAGGTGTGGTGTTTTCAACAACCGGTTCAGGTGAGCTGCATGATGTAATTGTTATTGTCATTCCTGTGAATAGGAATAACATTATTAAAAGATTTAAATGTTTGCGCATTTACTTTTCTCCGTGTGAAATTTGCTATTCAATTCAAATATGAATATGATTTATTTAGACTGTGTAAAATAAGAAATATATTGTTTTAAACACAATATATATTGAACGGAAACGAGAGTCATAAAATTTTGAATTATCACAAAAAGCATTATATTTGCAAACCAAGAGGGGATGTAGCTCAGTTGGCTAGAGCGTCGCGCTGGCAGCGCGAAGGTCTGGGGTTCGAATCCCCGTATCTCCACAAAAAAAATATAAAAGTGATAGGTAGTACAGAAATATAGTTTTGCAGGGTTTTTCTTCATTATTTTTGAGATTTCAAAGTATAAATATTAGAATAGTTTCAACATATTATGTAATATAGGAACAAGCACTTGTATATCGAGTTTATCGTTTTTTGCCCATGTTTGGAATTGTTTTTTAGTAACCGTGTCAGATTTAACTACAATGATATATTTTCATTTTTTACATAAACTCTTGATAAAACTGAGTATAGTTTGTTTAGTATTCGCATCTACTCAAATTGTATCAGCGCAAGACAATCCTATTATACCTAATGTTGATATTCAAATCCGTGTTTCAGTTTCGAACAAAATATTAGATGCTGAAGTGTTAAATTTGCAAACTTTTGGTGTTGATATTGCAGCAGGTACAACTTCAGAGGCTCTTTTTTGGATTGAATTACTAAATACTACAACAAGAAATATTGATAATTTAAAAATCAATATCAAAATTGAGAGTACTAAAGATGGCTTGTTACTGAGTGCTGCACAAACAAATCGTGGTTTTACCTTAGGTGCTGGCAAAAAAGTTTCAGGATCAAGTATAACTTTAAAGGATCAAGGATTTCCAGGCATAGATGGCGAAATAAAATTTGATGCTTATACTGAAGTCGAAGATGTAATGACTTCAAAAGGAAAAGAATTCTTCAATAAATTAACTGGAGATGTTCCAAATGATGTTTACAAGATCACATTATTCTTAACAAGAGATGGCGTAACAGTAGCAAGTAACACTCAATTTTTAGGCGTCAAACCGCTTGAAGCTGCTCAAACTGTTGACTTTTTTCTAATTCAGCCCGGAGCTGAAGTTGGTGCGAATCAAACAATTATGACGACAAACCCTAATTTTAGGTGGGATGGCCCTAGAACGGGTAAATACAGATTAGTTGTTGTCAATAAAGCAAAAAATTCAGATGAAACAGCTGAAGGTTTGATTCAAAATGCACTTTCTTCAAGTCCAACAATTGAAGATGGACGAAGTATTGGTGGTAGTTTAATTGATAATGAAATTGTAGATGCGATTGTTAATGGTGTTGATTTTACACTTCCACCACAAGGTGTCCAAAAATTAGAGGAAGGTCAATTGTACTATTGGCAGATATTTTATATTGCAAATGTAAAAGGCGTTGAAGAATTAAGAGGATCAACAATTTGGGAGTTTACAGTCGCCAGACCTGGTGAAAATACTGCAACTCAAGAAATTGATAATGATATGTATCTTGTATTAAATGGTTTGATTGATGATGGCTTAGTAAATGAGTTAAAAGAAAGTGGTTTTAAACTAATGAAAATTGAATATGACAATAAAACTGTTACAGGTTCAGCAATGATATTAAGAGAAATAGAGGTCATAAAAGAGAAGTTTATGGCTGGACAATATAAGTTTTAAGGATAATAGGGAAATGAAGAACACAAGATTTATACTTCTTACTGTATTTGCATCATTTATAGTATTTTTTTCTTCTGAGTTTGTAACAGGTCTAGTATTTGCCTCTTATGGAAGTGAAAGACCACTTGCTATTATTAGAAGATTTAAACCTGATGTGAATATCAAACATGCTGAGTCTCAAGATTGGGAACTTGCAAAAATGGCCGCAAAATTATATGACTCCGATACCTTAAAAACGGACAACAATGGGTATGCTGCTGTTCAGTTCATGGATAATAGTTTAATTAAAGTAAAACCAAAGTCTTTATTGATTATAAGAGGTGAGGTTCTTGATAAAAATAGTACAGCTTCTAGAATTGCAGTTGAAATTGGTGAAGTCTTTTTAAATGTTACAAAAAGACAAAGTCAGTTTGAGGTACAAACTCCATCTGCGGTCGCTTCTGTAAAAGGTACAAGTTTATCATCATCTGTAACCGAAGATGGTTCAACAATAGTAACAGTTTTCTCAGGCTCAGTAGAGCTAATTGCTACTAGAAGTGGTCAAAAAGTTACTTTAAAGAGGAGAGATAAAGGAAAAGTTGATTCCGAAAGTTCAACTTTAACTGTTTCAACTGTTACAAATAATGATTTAAATACAGAAGAAACAACTTATACTACACTTGATACTAGCACTAAGCCAAAAACCATAAAGTTGAGATTTAGTAATGATGCTGGTCAAGTAAGGGAAGTTGAAATCGAATACTTCGAGAATGAAGAAAACGATTAATACTAGAAAATTAACGTACTAAGGTGTCATTTGGGATATTAATGTCTATGAAAATATATTTAAGTATTATGAAAAAAACTTTATTGTGGGTCATTCTTTTAGTAGTGTTTTTCACCACTAAAGGTTTTGCTCAGGCATCAATTAATCATAATCAGCCAACTGTAATTGAAAGAATGTCAGAGAGCGAATTAGAGTTTGAGGTTTTGGGCTTGAATATTCAAGATATTCAAGAAGTGTTTTTCAATTATAGGTATGATGATGGAATAGCATACCAAAGTATTCGCGCAGAAATCGTTCAAAATAAAGTTGTGGTGAAAATCAGTTTTAGTAATGAAACTGCGAATAGTGTTCAATATTATTTAAACTTTACTATGGCGAGTGGAAATGAATTCACATACCCTTTAGATATTAAAGAATCTAATAAACCAATTAGTGTTGTATTAGTTGACCCGAAAGAGAAACAAGAAGAAGTTAAAAAAGAACCTGAAGAAATCTCAGGCTCAACTCAAACAATGGATTTTACCATTCTTTCTCCACTACCAGATGAAATTATCGTTCCTGAAGATGCTTTAGTTGCTTTAACACTTTTTTATAATGAAGGTGAAGCAAGTGCAGACTCAATTAAAATTATATTTGATGGGGTCGATGTGACCACTTTAGCTGAAGTTACACCTTACCTTATTACGTATAAACCGAAAGATTTACTTCCTGGTGATCATAAGGTGTCAATCGAGTACTCCTATAATGGAGAAAAAATTATTTTATCTGATTGGGTTTTTCCAACTGCCGATCCGAATAAAGTAAAGAAAACCAATTTGGTTGAGGGAAGAACATGGGCTAAAGGGTTTGCTGAATTGTCAGCTAGAAACCAATCAATATTTGGAAATACACAGGATATTTATAAAGCAAGTTTCCGTGCTAGTGGAACTGAAAAATGGTTTAGATATGCTTTAAATGGTATGCTTACAACGCAAGAGGATCCTCGTTTACAAGCTCAAAACAGATATGGAATGGAAGTTTATCTCGGTAAATGGTTTGAGTTACAAGCAGGTCATATATTCCCTCAAGTAAACCCCTTAATTTTAGCAGGAAATAGAATTTTTGGAGTAAATTCATCTGTTCGACTGTTTGATCGTCTTATAAACTTTCAAGTAACTTATGGCGAAATGAGACGATCTATTGAAAATTTGTATCAAGATGTAACACTCGATTCGGTAGTTTTAGGTAGAGATATTAATGGTGTAGAATTAAAAGAACCCAAATATTCCTTAAAGTTTCAGGAGTTAGGAACGGGATCGTTTAAACGTGAGGTTTTTGGAGGGCGTTTTGCCTTGGGTAATGGAGATCATTTCCAATGGGGATTTAACTCCATGAAAGTAAGAGACGATGTAAACTCTCTTACAACCATTAATGATTATGATGATTTAGTTTTGTACAAACCTGAATTATTGAACGGTTTAACTGCTCAACAAAGAGCAGAACTTGACTTAGCAAAAGATAGTTTGTTTTTAGCACCAACAGGAGGAGCTCCACCAAGAGATAATTTCATGTTTGCATCAGACATGGTAGTAAGAATGTTTGATAAACGTATTACACTCAGAAGTGATGTCGGTTTTTCTTTATTGAATAATGATATTTCAAAAGGGGTGTTAAATCAAGAAAGAGCAGATGAATTAGGAATTGAAATTGATTCAAAAATAACAAACGCATTAGATGCATTGAGCAGAATAATAATTATTAATGAAAATTTGAGTTATTTACCCGTTACTATTGATACTACAGGTAAAATAGGTCCAGTAAGTAATACCTTTTTATGGATGAAAGGAACAGCAGTTCCAACAGGATTAATGGCTTCACAGAATAGCTTAAACATGCGTTTCTTTGGCAATAATTTCCAAGCGAGATATCAATGGGTAGGGCCAGAATATCAGACCTTGTCTAACACTGCCATGAGAAGAGATATAGATGGATATTCTTTAACAGATCGATTTAGAGTGTATAAAAATCAAATCTATGTTACAGTAGGTTTTGAACGATTTAGAGATAATTTAATCAATCAAAAAGAATCTACAACAAGAACACAAATACTAAATAGTGATTTTAGTATTTATCCTAACGATAGAAGATTCCCTAGAGTTTCAATTGGTTATAGAGTTCAAAATAGAAATAACGGATTTGATAAATTCAATCCATTTTTAACAAATGATAAACAATTTTCTGCTGTTAGAAACTTAAGAATTGTTTCTGGTGACACTATTGTTGTAGCAACACCTCGAAAAGATTTTACAAGACAAATTAGTCTTTCACTTTCTCAAGAAATTATTATTCAAGGTATTCGCAACGATTTAAATATTAATATCATGAATATTAATACAGATGATAGGGTTTATCAATATGGTAGTTTCGAATCTGAGATTTATAATGTTGGTTTTACAACAAATTGGTCTAGTTTACCATTAAAAACATCATTGAATTTTACCTATAACAACTCAACAGGTGCTGACGATTTATCAAAAGTTGAAATAGTTGGGATGAATATAGGTGCTAATTATTTCTTATTTGATGAAAAAATGGTAGTATTTGCTGATTTAGCATTTAGTAATAATACTATTAATTCAACATCATTAACAACATTTGATAATAGTACAACAGATAATTTATTAGATGATTATTATGTACCAGATTTTACATCCACAAATAGTTCAGAACAAACTAGTTATATTATTCGCGGTGGTGCATCTTATAATTTCAATAGATCTCATTCTTTATTATTTGATGCCTCATTTACAAATGTATCTGTTAAAACCGCTGGAATAAGTATTCCAAACGATAGGGTAATTCAATTACGTTATGTTTATCGTTTTTAGTAGAGTAAAATGGTAAAAAAGAAAACTCGAAATCGTATTTTTGTTGGTCTTTTTCTTGTAATTGGAACTCTTTTTCTATCAATGGCCGTTTCTGTAACTGGGCCCTTTCGAGTATTTGAATTAAAATGGTTAGATCAGTTATTTCAACTTAGAGGTTCTTTAGACACACAAGAATCTCCGATTGTATTGGTTGCAATTAGCGAGGAAACAGATTCTGAGTTTCCAGACAAATATCCTTATCCCACCTCTTATTACGCAAAGTTAATTGAGAATTTAAACAAAGCCGGTGCTAAAACAATCGGAATGGATATAATTTTCAATAAAAATGATATAGAAAATCCAAAGTCAGATTCTTTGTTTTCTGCTGCAATAAAAAAAGCTGGCAATGTTGTTTTATCAGGCAATATAAACAATGAAACTAGAATAAGTTATTCTGATGCATCATCCGCAAAGTCAAATACAATTTCTTTAGTTGAACCTATTGATTTATTTCAAAAAGAAAACCCAAACCCTTGGGGTTTTGTATCAGTGGTTACAGACCAAGATGCGTTCATAAGGCGCTATTTACCAAAAAGGAAGCATTTAAGTAAAGAATATTATGCCTTCGCTTTAGAAGTTTTAAGGAATTACAAAGACATTCCAAGTTCAGAAAGGCTTTTAGAAACAGACCAATATTTTCAAATAGGTGATATTAAGATGCTCAAATCTAGAAGTGGTTTGATGATTATCAATTTTTACGGGCCACCAAAAACATTTTCACAGTATGATATGTGGCAGGTTGTTGATGATAGTGAAATTACAACGCTTTCTGAGCTCGCTTTTGAGGAAGAAGTAAACGGATTTGATGATCCTGAATTTGGGTTATTATATACTGATATTTTTAAAGACAAAATTGTATTAGTGGGAAATATTCAAGTTGAGGCGCATGATTATTATGCTGCACCTTTTGCATCAAGTGGAAATTTACCTGGTTATGAAATTCATGCTAATGCGATTCAAACGATTTTAGATCAATCATTCATTTATGATGTTGATTTTACTATTGAATTAGCTGTTTTAGTCTTCCTTGCTCTACTAATGGTATTTGTGACACAAAATGTACGAGCTGTTTTTGGAGTCATTTTATTACTAACTGTATTTGTGTCATTTATAGTTCTAAACATCTATTTATTTACGTTTAAATCCATTCATTTTGAATTAACAGCACCCTTGTTAATCCTATTTCTAGGGTATTTAAGTACAACAGTCTATGATTTTCTTATTGAACAGAAAGAAAAGCGTAGAATTAAGAATATGTTCTCTAGTTATGTTTCACCTGAACTTGTGAATAGAATGATTGAATCTAGTGAAGAACCTCAATTAGGTGGAGATGAATTCGAGATATCTGCATTTTTTAGTGATATACAAAGCTTTTCAACATTTTCTGAAAAATTAAAGCCAAAAGAATTAGTTGACTTAATTAATGAGTATTTGTCTGCAATGACAGATATTCTTACTAATGAAGGTGGAACATTAGATAAATATATTGGTGATGCGATAGTCGCATTCTTTGGTGCTCCAATTCCATTTGAGGATCATGCTTATAAAGCGTGTAGGACAGCTGCAAGAATGCAAAAAAAGCAAGCAGAATTACGTGATAAATGGGCAAAGGAATCTGAATGGCCAGAAGTAGTTCATTATATGATGACTCGAATTGGTGTGAATACTGGAATGATGGTAACAGGAAATATGGGTTCATCAAGACGATTTAATTATACCATGATGGGCGATAATGTGAATCTTGCCGCACGTTGTGAAAGTGGGGCTAAAAGTTTTGGTGTTTTTATTATGATCACTGAAGATTCTAAGATAGAAGCAGAGAAACATGGTTCAGATTTACTTTTTAGATATTTAGATAAAATTGTTGTAAAAGGTCGTTCTCTTCCTGTAAAGATGTATGAGCTAGTTGGCTTCAAAGAAGATTTATCTCCAGATGTCTTTAAATGCGTTGAATTATATGAAGCAGGAATGCAAGCTTACAGTGAACAAAATTGGGAAAAAGCGATTGATTTAGTTACTCAATCTTCAAAGTTAGAGGTTTGGCGTCCAGGAATGTTGCCAAATGTGAAAGAAAATCCATCTATAATTATGCTTAAACGATTTAAGGAAATGAGAAACAGAGAATACATCGAAAATTGGGATGGTGTATTTGTAATGACATCAAAATAAAACAAGTTTATCAACTCTCTATTAAACTAAGGTAATATTTTCTAGAAAAACTTAGCAATACTTACACCGCCATAAAAACCAGGTTGGTCAAGTCTTTGAATTAAGTCAATTCGGAATAAATCTAAGATCCCGCTTACGGATAAGCCAATTTCATGATAAACAGAGTCTAGTGCTCTATATTGTGGCCAAACCTTCTTAACATCCGAAGAAAACCAGGTTTTCCCATGTCCACCAAAAACTAAAATACTCGTACCTTTTTTTGCAAATGACTGTAATCCAAGAATCTCAAAAGGAACTGTTCTAAAATTGTGTTCCCAAAAAATACCAGCTACTTGACTTCCCTCAACAAAGTGATTTCTCAAAGATCGAAAAGAGCCAAAAGGAGTTGCGAGGCTCATCGATCCATCTATAGAATGAAATCGTTGAGGTGGTATGTCTCCAAAAGAAGTTCCAGCTAATAGTTTTATATCAAGTGTATTTGGAAGAAAACGTCTTTTAAATAAGGTGTTAATTCTATAATCTGCCTCTAAAAGTAGTTTGGTAAATGATAAATCAGAAGCTAGTATATCTTTTTTTGATGTTTCAAGCGATAATTTAATTCTATTAGCAACCAATGGAGAGAATGGAATAGGATCATCTCCAATTTGAGCACTAAAAGAAAAGGAGTTTATATTTCCATTATAAACAGATGGATTTTCTCTTTCATTATGCTTGTATCCAAATAGATCATAATCAGTTTTTTTTGTAACAGAGGAGGACTTATCAAAAATAAGTCTAGACTTAAAATTCACTTCAATTCGGTCTCTTCGTCTTCTTTTTTCTTTATTTAATAAATAAACATAGTCGAACTCGACTCCCCATTTTTCTGAATGATAATAGTCGAAATAATCGTTACCACTAAATAGGAAATTTGCAGAACTCATTATTCTATTATATTGCTGTGATTCAATTCTGGGGACAATATCGTCGTTATAATAGAGCTTCGTTAATAAATTCTGTTTGTTTTTTTTGCCATTATATTCAATTGATGTTCCTTTAGCTAGCAAAGACGAATTGGTTTTATATCCACTTCGAACCGCAATTTTAAAGCTATTGTATTTATAAAATAATTCGCCACCAAAATGTCCACCTTCTGTTCTTGTGTATCTTATTTGTGGTGAAAAGTAATCTGTTATTTTATCAATTATTGCAAATCCTGTCGATTTTTTATTGTCGTCATCATCTGAATCTAGGAATCGTCCGACGGCACCTTTAGGTTTAAATGCTTTATCAATACTCATTGTACTATCTATACCAGAATATGCTTTTTGCTCGGTATCAGAAAGTGGAATCATTACATGTTTGAAAAGGAAAAGAGAATCTGATCTTTCACTAACTCTAAGGCTATCAACAACTAAGCGTCTGCGAAAATTGTATAATGAGTCTGGAACTGTTCCGTTTACTTTATAATTGGTCTGTCTTGAAACCTGATTAAAAATGATTTTTGGTATGTTTATTCCCATCATTCCGATTACTATAGAACCATTTATTCTTACATCAACAGGAAACCAAAAATCACCGCCGAAATTATTGAATTGTTGCTTATAGGCAAGATTAAATTCTTTAACTGGAGGTGGAAACATAATTGACTCATTTGGAACCAAATCAACCTCTAAAATGGCATAATCTTCGTCTAAAACGGAAATCATTCCTTTAAAAGTAGTTGCTAATTTATTTTTTGGTCGAACAGAAATATCAAACACAACTTTATCGTCAAGTTTGCGATATTTTTCTAATTTAAATGCATAGGTATCGATAGCATCAGTATGAGTGACACCCATAATTATAAATCCTGAGATGGTTATGTCATCATCATAAAAGTTTGGGACATAACTAGCGCCAGCAAAATTTTCAGCAGCTTTTAAATTATTAGTTTGTCGTTTTGCTTGAATAACTTCTCTAAACCCGTTTTTATAATGCCAAAATGTTTTCGAAATGCTTTCATTGATACTTACTATGCCCGTATCGTTAGATAAAACTTGTCTAGTATAGGCTTCGGCCTCAAAAGTAAATAACTGACTTCTCCATTTCTTTTTCTTTTCAATTACCTGTTTCATTATATATACAGCAGGGTCTTCGCCTGTAACTTGAATATTTTCCATTTCATATACAATGGGTTTCAATTGAACTTCTAAAGGTTCTCCAGGTTTAGTTTTAATGTGAACAGAATTGGTTTCGTAACCAATGTATCTGAATAGAAGTGTGATAGGAAGTTTTTTGGTTTGTAATGAAAACTGACCTTCATTATTAGAAATTGTACCTGTATATGTTCCTTCTATTGCAATATTAGCAGCAGGTAAGGGTTCTTTTGTTGTGGCATCAATAACAATTCCTTTAATTTCAATAGATTGAGCAAATATGTTTTGAGTCAATAAAATAAAAAAGGAGAAAAAAAGTACTTTTTGTGCAAACATGTTGAAAACTGAAATTAGTAATTTCTTTATTTAAAGATTAATGAAATTTATTCGACTTTCGACTCTTAAGTAGTAAATAGTAAAGTGAAGAATCAATCATTTTAAAATGGATGTTGTCGAATTTACGAATTGAGCTCACTTCGAAAAGTGGTTTTCAATAAATAATCGGCTAATTTGCAATATTTAGAAGGGTGTAAGCTGAGAATATCAACTTTCTGGTGTAAACTCATAATTTAGGATTCAAATTTTTCAATTAAGTAAATGTACAAATTAAGAGAAACTTTTCTGTTCATGCTAAATTTACAACGGAGTCACATAACGTAAGATGCAAGTTATGGTTACAAATTGATAAATAATCACTAAATTTCACATGATATTTAGAATGACCTTATAGTTCAACAGGATAGAACGAGCGCCTCCTAAGCACTAGATCTGGGTTCGAGTCCCGGTGAGGTTACTATTTTATTTTGTAAGTTATTTAAAAAATAATGATCTAAAGCTTTTGTGAGTTGTGATAGGTACAACATGTTTACAACATTGAAAAAGTAAATGAATTAATCTTAGTTTTCGGTTTTTGGCTTGAGATACGTAAAAAAAAGACGAATTCGGATTACAGTTAATGAATGATTTACTTATTAGTTTTGCTTATCTATTAAACTTTGTAATGTTTTTGAGTTTTTACTTTGACGCTTAAAGAGTATAAAAGAAAAGTTTAACTCGATTCAAAATAGCTTCACAATAATTAGTATTCGCTTTTGCTTCCGTTACAAATAATTCGGGTTCGATTACTTCTAATTCTATTAATGTTGGTTTTTCGTTCCAAAGAACATAATCAACGCGAGCGAAAAAGGGTTTTATTGGGCATGCTTTTAGATATTATTGACCTTGTATTTTCCATTCTTCTGGCACATCAACATAAGTAACCATTCCGCCGTGATCTGATTGTACTCTGAAATCGCCTGGTTTTGCTTTTTTTAAGACGGAATGAGAATAAAATCCATCAAAATAAATTAAAGACCATTCTCCTGCTTTCGGAACACTTTCTACAAATGGCTGACAGATGTAAGTATCTACTAGATTATTCGAAAGCCATTCTTCTTTTGTAAGTTTTAGCAAACCTCTTGCTCCGGCTGAGAAAATTGGCTTTGCAATGATTTGTGTAGTTTCAGGGAATTGATTGATTAATTCAGTTTTTTCAAAAGGATGAAACGTTGGTATTACAGATAAATTTTTATTTTGAAATTCGAACATATAGTGTTTGTTCATATTCCAAAGCATTGTTTCTACGAAGTTTACTACAGTTGCTTTGCTGTTCTTTAAAGCATTTAAAAAGCTTAAAAAGACTTGTGGTTTTTGGTCATAATTCCATGTTGATCTTAAGAAAACTAGGTCGTTTTCGGTTAACAAGTCTGTATTCCATTCATCCCAATTCACAATTTGAGTTTCGAACTTGTTTTCTTTCAATAAGTTAATGGCGTTAATTTCTTGTGGTGGTAAATTGGGTAATTTTGCACAGGTCAAAAAATAGATCATGGATTTTTTATTTATTGTTCTGAAATCAAGTTTCATGATTTAGGAATTAACCAGAGTTCGAGTTTGTTGTTTTCTTTTGAAAACGGGTAAATATACGTTGGTTCTTGGAGCTTTATTTTGCTGAAATTCTATTTTGATAGTAACTTTTATCAGTTGCAACATGATATTTTAAAAAGATTGCTTTAGTATAGTTTGTTTAGTTAATTTTGTTTCGTTTGATAAGATTTTTGTACAAAACTCGCAAGATTGTGCGAAATTCCCTGAACCCACTTTAAATTTCTTGTGTCTTTTTTAGCATTTTAGAACTGTGGTGAAAGGGGGAGTTTATTTTCGTGGTTTGATTTAAAGGTTGATTTTAGGTAAATTGAAGTATTATAATGTTATAAGCGAGACGCTTATTCTTTTATATAGTCACTAGCGGACGCTAGCGGTAGGGGAGCCAGGAATTGAGTTATACTGTTATAAGCGGGACGCTTATTCTTTTTATATAGTCACTAGTGAGGATGCTAGCGCCATATTTGCTAGCGCCATGTTTGCTATTTCTTGCGCCATCTTTTATAAACAAATGTAAGAACTATTTCTTGAATTTATGTTCCATGTCACTTATCTGGATTTCTAGCGCATCGACAGAGATTTGAATTTCTCGAATGGTATAGATTAAAGAAATCATTAGTAGAATAAGTGCAATTCCTAAAGTCACTTTTCCCCAAAGTAGAAGTCCGCTAAATAGTAAAAACATACACACAACACTAATTAATAGGCTGGAAATGCCATATAATTGCATGTTTTTAATCAAAAAGACTCTGTCTCGTAAGTTTTGAATTTGATCGAGTAAAACGGATTCAGGATTCTCTTTGTATTTCGAATAAAGTGATCGTATTAATCCGGAAATAGTTAAAAATCGATTGGTATAAGCCAAAAGTAGAAGTGAAATGGCGGGGAATAGAAGAGCAGGAGTGGTTACGGTAATTTCCATTTTTCGATTTAAAAAGTGCTTTTGAATGGTGAAATTAAACGATTAACAGATCATCTGTTAATCTAAATATTTTGATTTGATTATTTTTAAAACAATGTATTTGGATAAAAAGTCTTGTAGTCTAATGAACTTGACGAATGTTATAAATAATTGACTACTAATAAGTTAATCAAAATCTACTGTAAATAAACTTTTAAAAAATGAACTCTTATTTTGTATCATGACTTAATTAATCATTGAATCTAAATTATGAGCTTACTCTGAAAAAGTAGTTTTCAACAAAATAATCGGTTATTTCACACTATTTGAATGGCTGCAATCAGACAAAATCGAATTTTGGAGAGGGTTCAATTAATTAGCTTCGTGTTTTACCATCACTAGTTACCAGCCATTTATAACTAGTCAGTTCTGCTAATGCCATTGGTCCACGAGCATGTAATTTTTGAGTGCTAATTCCAATTTCTGCGCCAAGTCCGAATTGAGCGCCATCTGTAAATGCTGTAGAAGTGTTTACATAAACGACCGCTGCATCAACTGCTTTTTGAAAATAAGTCGCATTGTCTTTTTCTTCAGTAATAATGGCTTCACTATGTTTTGATGAATATTTTGAGATATGATCTATGGCATCTTGCATTGAATCTACCGTTTTTATCGCCATTTTATAGGAAAGAAATTCAGTTCCGAAATATTCTTCTGTTGCTTTAAACAATAATTCGTCAGGATAAACGCCTTCTAAATGTGAATAAGAGGCTTCATCGGCGTACAATGTTACTTCATACGAAGATAGCTCACTGATTAACTCGTATAAATCGATAAGACGTGAAGAATGTATAATTAAGCAATCTAGGGCATTACAAACACTTACGCGCCTAGTTTTAGCATTTGTTACTATTTTTGCCGCTGTTTGTAAATCCGCAGATTCATCAACAAATGTGTGCACAATTCCTGCTCCAGTTTCAATTACTGGAACTTTCGAGTGATCACGCACAAAATTAATTAGACTCTGAGATCCACGAGGAATAATCACATCAACATGATTTACGGCTTGTAATAATTCTTCGGTTGCTGATCGATCGTTTGGTAATAATTCAACTATACTTTCGTCTATTTTATGTTGATAAAGAACAGATTTTATTAGTTTTACAGCAGCGATATTCGAAAATTCAGCATCACTTCCTCCTTTTAATAAACAGGCATTTCCTGATTTCACACATAAGGAGAATACATCGTAAGTAACGTTAGGTCGAGCTTCATATATGATTCCAATAACTCCAAGTGGAACGCTAACACGCTTGAGTTCCAATCCATTCGGTAATTCACGTTCGTCTAACTCCATTCCTAAAGGACTTGGTAATTCGGAAACTGATTTAATATCAGAAGCAATTCCCTGAATTCGTTCTTTTGTAAGTTTTAGTCGGTCAAACTTTGGGTCATTTTTATCCATTCGATCTAAATCTTTCTGGTTCTCAGAAAGTAAATCAGGTATGGATTCGTTTATTTTATCTGCTAAATCGATAAGCATTGCATTTATAGCTTTTTCGGATAGAAGATTTAAACGGCGACTTGCTTGTTTTACAAGATCAAATTGGGGATTCATGAAATCAAAGTTGGTTAATGAACTACTGAGAATAAATGTACGTGTTGAGGATTGATTATCAAACGAAAAACACGGTTTAATCTACACTTTATGCTGGATTTAGGTATAAATAATCGTAGTGAATACACTCTTTTTGATTTTTTTTGCCCCTTAATTCGCGAGCAGTACTTGAATCATAGGCTGCTTTTCCCAATCCTATTACATTTCCTTTTGAGTCATCGATTCGTATAATGTCACCTTTTTTGAAATTACCTTCTACTTTTTTAATCCCGATTGGTAACAAGCTAGTTGGATTTTCCGATTGTAGCGCATTTTTTGCACCATTATCTATAGTTAAGGATCCAGAAAAAGCGGTATGTGCATGAGCTAACCATTTTTTAGTATTGGAAGCTTTTTTTCTGGCTAAAAATTGTGTTCCAATAGCTTCATCAGAGAAAATGGAATGTAAAATGAAATCTGTTTTTCCGTTCGCTATATGTACGGGAATTCCAAGTCCAGCAGTTTTTCTGGCTAAATTGAATTTTGTATGCATCCCACCGCGTCCAAAACTTGATTTTACAGGTGAGATGATATTCGGTTGAATGGAGTCGGAATACGCAATTTGTGGAATAATTTTAGAAGCCGCATCGGTTGGATTTCCAGAATAAACACCATCAATATTGGATAGAATAATGAGTTTCGAAGCGTCTAGCATACTTGCTACTAGTCCAGCCAATTCGTCATTATCAGTAAACATAAGTTCTGTAACTGAAATTACGTCGTTTTCATTAACTATGGTAATCACACCGTTTTCAAGTAAAGTGGTGAAACAGTTCTTCATGTTGAGATAATGAGAACGGTCTCGAAAATCTTCTTTAGTAACAAGAACTTGTGCAGTAACTAATTCCTGTTTTGAAAACAGTTCTGAATAAGTTTGAATCAGTTTTACTTGACCAATAGAAGCCCATAATTGACGTTGTGAGATACTGTCTAGATTCTGTGCTATTCCTAATATACTCTTGCCCGCTGCAACTGCACCTGATGAAACTAAAACAATGGAGTTTCCATTTCTGTGTAAAAAAGAAATTTCTTCGACCAATTTTGAAAGTCTGAGGGCATCTAATGTCCCACTATCGGCACGAAGTACATTTGAGCCGATTTTAATTACTGTTGGTTGTTTCATGCTGATGATTTAATTGCCTAAAAGTACGAAAACGAAAGGAGATGATGAAAGGGTAGCAATGATTTCAATTTGAAAGAGTCTCTAAAAAGTATTAACCTAGTTAGATTTTAAAATAATTATTCAGAATGGTATATAGTAAAATCATCATTCCATTGGAAAGAGGGTGTCTTTATCCAAGTTAGGGTTAAATTCGAGATTCACTTTTTAGTGAAATGACGTTTTCCTTTGTTTTTTTGAATAGATGCTAACACTATCGATACTATTCATACCTCGATTTTAGATTACTAATCAAAAAAAATCAGTGTATTTTAAGTGAGAATAGTCAATATTAAGAAGCAATTATAATGAAAAGTGAAAAACATCGTGAACTACGTGAAGCAGAAACAAAAGCAACTTATTTATTTAAAACGGTTGAAGATCGAGGATATATTACAGCTGGAAAAACCGAAACAGATTTGAATTCACAAGTTTATGAAACGGCTTTTGAGTTATATGGTATCAAAAAATATTGGCATAAACGAATTGTTCGAGCCGGGAAAAATACTTTATTACCCTATCGTGAAAATCCACCAAATTTAGTAATTCAAGAAAATGATATTTTGTTTTTTGATTTTGGGCCTGTTTTTGAAGATTGGGAAGCAGATTTTGGGAGAACGTTTGTTTTAGGGAATGACGAGAAAAAACTGAAAATCAAACATGATATTGAATCAGCGTGGTATTTGGGCAAGATGTGGTTTGATGTACATCCGAATTGTAAAGGAAAAGAATTGTACACGTATGTTTCAGGATTAGCAGTTGAATTTGGTTGGAAATTTGGACAAGAACATTGTGGTCATCTTATTGGTAATTTTCCACATGAAAAAATTCAGGGAGAAGAAGTATTGAATTACATTCATCCTGATAATCCTTTTAAAATGTTAGATCCAGATAAAAATGGATTAAGCCGAGATTGGATTTTAGAAGTTCATTTTATTGATGAAAAATTAGAAATTGGTGGCTTTTTTGAACAATTATTAACAGTAGAATAGAAATTAATTTAAATATCAATTCACAAATAGTTCATAAAAAACGGCTATTTTTTTCCGATGATGAAACGAAAAATACGAATAGGAACTCGCGATAGTAAACTTGCAGTTTGGCAGGCTGAGTGGGTTGGTGCTCAATTACTTAAACATCAAATTGAAACCGAATTAATCTTTATAAAAACAGAAGGTGATTTAGTTTTAGACACGCCTCTGCCTTTAATGGGAGGAAAAGGAGTGTTCACAAAAGCATTAGACGATGCACTTTTTGATGGAAAGATTGATATTGCCGTTCACTCGTTCAAAGATATTCCAACGGTTATGCCTGCGAGAATGATTATCGCAGCTGTTTGCGAACGTCATGATGTTCGTGATGCACTTGTTGTTCGTTTCGATTCAACATTTCTAGAAGATGCTGATTATAAAGGAATTATAGCGACAAGTTCAAACCGAAGAAAAGCTCAATGGTTAAAAAAATATCCCAATTTTGAGATTTCTGATATTCGAGGAAACGTACAAACTCGATTACGTAAATTGAATGAAAGTAATTGGGATGCAGCAATTTTTGCAAGTGCAGGTTTAGAGCGTTTGGGTTTGAACGAGATAATTGCTCAAAAATTAGACTGGATGATTCCAGCTCCTGCGCAAGGTGCGGTTGCCGTAACTGCTTTGGAAACTGAAACGGAGGTTTTGGAATTAATATCCTTGGTTAATCATGAAAAAACAGAGATTTGTACGAAGATTGAGCGTCAATTTTTAAATGTCCTTGAAGCGGGTTGTTCGGCTCCGGTTGGCGCTTTAGCTGAATTCATATCTGATACAGAAATTCGTTTCTCTGGAATTGTACTTAGTGTAGATGGAACCGAATCTGTTGAAATTAATCAAGATATTTCACTTGAGGAAGCTGAAGATTTTGGTAAACTAGCTGCGGAATTAGCAATTAAAATGGGCGCATCAGAATTGCTTGTTTAGTTATATAATTGGAAGGTTAAGTATTAAGTAAATGGTGAGAGTTCGTCAAAACTACTTCATTTTAGTTATTTTAGTATTGCACTTTTCCAATATGACTAATTTTTTTTAAAAATTATGACAATGGAATCACTTTGAAAAGTCGATTTTTTCGGTTTGTACCCATTTGAATGTTGTAAATTCACCGAATATTTTGCTGAAAACTACTTTTCGAAGTAAGTTCCACAATAGAACAGAATAAACGATGAATTAAAGAACTCAAGTTGACCCATTTATTACTTTAAAATTTGAATTGAAAACCAATTTTATAACGAATTAAATAATGAACACGATTTGGATTACCAGAGAATTATCGAATGATGAAATTATATTTTGTCGGAATCTTGGTGTGAATCCAATTGAGGTGCCAACCATTTCAATTCAACTACATACACATGAGGGCGTTCAGATTCCACATTCTTCAGCTTGGGCATTTACTTCGCAACATGCGGTTGATTGGATCTCAGAAGTCATTAAAAGTGGAAATCTTTCACCAGAATTATTACCTGATCAATGGTTTGCAATTGGGGCAAAAACGGCTGAAGCCATTCGAAAACTTCATTTTGAAGCAATCATTCCAGAATCATCTTATGGAAGTAATTTAGCAAATTTACTCGATGTTCATAAAGTGAGAACCGTTTTGCATTTTACAGGAAATTTGGCTCGCCCTGAATTAAAACAAGCATGTTTGATTTTGGGAATTAATTATCATTCTTTGGAAGTTTATGAAACGCAAGTCCATAAGCCTGAATCACTTCCTGCAGAAAAACCAAACGGAATTATATTTCTAAGTCCTAGTGCTGTAGATGGATTTATTCAGGCGCAAAATTCAATGAATGTTTTGAAATCAACAAAAGTTTTTGCAATTGGAAAAACGACAGCAAGTGAATTATTGAAACATAGAATTGAAGCTACGATTCCACCAAAAGCAACATTTGAGGCCTTAATTAACTTTGTAAGTAAAAGCATAAATAAATAAGTATGAGAACTTACAATCAAAGTAATAAGAACAAATCGCAGCAAAACAAAACCCAAAAACTCCCCCTTTTTCCAAGAAAAGAACAATCAAGAGAAGTCGAGCATCAAAGGGGGCAGGGGGGATGTCACGCACAAACTAGAACTAAAGTAAAAAGTAATTATCAAGTTCAAGATTCCGGTTGTCATCAAAACAAATCCCCAAAACTCCCCCTTTTGCCAAGAAAAGAACAATCAAGAAAAGCCGAGAATCAAAGGGGGCAGGGGGGATGTCACGCACAAACTAGAACTAAAGTAAAAAGTAATTACCAAGTTCAAGATTCCGATTGTCATCAAAACAAAACCCAAAAACTCCCCCTTTTGCCAAGAAAAGAACAATCAAGAGAAGTCGAGCATCAAAGGGGGCAGGGGGGATGTCACGCACAAACCCGAACCCAATTTAAGATTCCACTTTTCAACGGAATGACGAAAGAAAAGTAAAACACCAAAATCGAATTTCAAAAATTAAATAAGTAAGAACCAACACTATGAACTTTCCAGAATTAAAAAACGATCTATTCTTAAAAGCACTAAAAGGTGAAACTGTCGAGCGACCACCAGTTTGGATGATGCGACAAGCAGGTCGTTATTTACCAGAATATCGAGAACTTCAGGCAAAATATTCATTTTTTCAGCGTTGTGAAACGCCAGAATTAGCCACAGAATTAACTCTTCAACCAATTGAACGCCTTGGAGTTGACGCTGCAATTCTGTTTTCGGATATTCTTGTAATGGCTCAAGCACTTGATTTTCATGTATCGATAGAAAAAGGTGAAGGACCACGAATACATAATCCAATTAAAACTGAAGCAGATGCCTTTGCCGTAAAAATGCCCGATGTTGCAGACCGATTACATTATGTAATGTCAGCAGTTACTATGATTCGCAAAGAGCTTAACGGAAAAGTTCCTTTGATAGGTTTTGCGGGATCTCCATGGACTATTTTCTGCTATTTAGCTGAAGGTGAAGGCACCAAAGATTTTGCAAAAGCCAAAGCATTTTGTTTTTCCTATCCAAAAGCGGCAGCTCATGTCTTAGGAATTTTAGCAGATGCAACAGCAGCATATTTGAATGCTCAGATTGAAGCTGGTGCACAAGCAGTTCAGGTTTTTGATTCTTGGGGGGGATTATTATCACCAGAAGATTTTAATGTATTGAGTTATCCGTATTTGAAACGAATTGTGGAACAAGTTTCTGGCGCTCCTGTTATTTTATTTGCAAAAGGTGTTTGGTATGCAATGGAAGAAATGGCCAAATCTGGAGCGGCTGCTTTGGGCTTAGATTGGTGTTTAGAACCAGAATTAGCTAGAAAACTTACTGGAGGGAATATAACTTTGCAAGGCAATTTTGACCCTACACATTTATTAAAATCACCAGAGGAAATCAAAAAAGAAGTTCATTCTATGATTTCTCGTTTTGGAGTAAATCGTTATGTTGCCAATTTGGGACATGGAATAATACCTGGAATTCCAGTACAACATGCTCAAGCTTTTGTGGATGCTGTTAAAAGTTACTCTCCTATTAAATGAAATTATGATTTTGAACTCAATTTATAAAATCGATTTTGTCGGTTTAATACTTTTTAACAAGTGAGCTAGTATTTAACTTAAATTCATTTTAGTAGTTAGCTTATTAATAAACTGAGTTCTGGATGAGGATTGTGGACATCTATTTAGCATCAACAAATAACTAATGAAAACGTCATTTAGCTGAAAAGTGATACTAAAGGCAACGTGAAAAAAAATCTCGAATTTCCTTCCAATTCGGTAAAGATAGCATTTCAGGGTTTTTCAAATAGCTTTACGGTCTCTGTATATTAATCGAGATCACATATTCGCTTCATGGAGCTTTGAGAGTGTTAACGATACCGAAGCCACTTTGGCCCCAAATGACGGTAGTTTTTTTTTTAATTATTTCTTAACCCGAACTCGTGCAGATAAATTTAATTATTGGAAATAATTTTTAATATTTTTTTTTATTGATAATAAAGGGAGTACTTATTTGATAGGAATGTTAATTAAATTGTACATGATTCAATAGGAAATCAATTTTTCAATAAGTATTTCTTCACGAAATCCTTCGTACCCCTTTAAATTTCTCACTTATTTTTTTTGTATTTAGGACTTTGGTGAAAGGCGGATTTTTTTTTGCAAGAACTTCAGTTGTTAATTTCTTACTACAATCTAATCTGTAATCATAAATCAACTGCTTTTTTATAAATAGTATAAATAAGACTTATAAGGATTATTTTAATTCATTTTTATTATCTTTTGACATATCAAAAAAAGAAACAAAAACAAAATACTCAAAGAGACGCTATTATGTCAGTTGAACATTTAACACTTGAAACCTTTAAGGAAAAGGTTTTTAACTTTGAAGAATCAAAAGAATGGAGTTTTAACGGTCAAAACCCTTGCGTAATTGATTTTTATGCTGATTGGTGCGGACCATGTAAAATGATTGCTCCAATTATGGAACAACTCTCAACGGAATATGACCAAAAAGTAGATTTTTATAAAATTGATACTGAAGAGCAAGTTGAATTAGCTTCGATGTTCGGAATTCGTAGTATTCCTTCCATTTTATTCGTTCCCGCTGAAGGTCAGCCACAAATGGCTTCTGGTGCATTGCCAAAGGCATCCTTTAAACAAATTATAAATGAAGTTCTTAAAGTTGAGCTAAATTAATAAACAATCAGAGTCCGTCTTTTGTGTAAAAAATTCGGACTCATTATTTAAGGTATGATAATGATAAAAAGCAAATAACCTAAGTTTTAAGTAAGTGTGATTTGAATTTCGAGATGTGTAGTTGCACTTTTACCCAATTAGGAACATATTATTAGTTAAGGTGTAGAAATGGCTAGCATAACATCAAAACCTGTAGGAGTTTCTTTCATAAAGTAACTTAGATAGATTTCATTGTATTGTAGGGTAAAAAAAAGATACAGACCAGATTATTATATTCAAAATTTAAATGTATTTATGTAAGGTAAAAATATAGTGTGATATTACTCATGGATGAGTGTACTCCGAATAGTAGTTTTTAGCAAAATATTCATCGAATTTGTAGGATGGATTTATGAATTAATTTATTATTCTTAAACTTATCACTAAAATACTATTCAGTAAAATATTAGGTAAAAAGCAGGATTTAAAATCCTTAAAATATTGACTTTATGAATTTTACGTAATTACTAATTTCAACAGAGGGAGCATTATTAATGCATACTTAATAAAAACAAAACTACTTGATTACGAACTCTGATTGTAAACTAAAGTAAATAAATAGAGTAGATTTAGAAATAAAGTTTTTGGCAAGAATAGTAGTTAAAAATACTTTATCACATTGTAAACTAGTAAGTAAATTAGCGACACAGAATAGTAGAAGGTTTGAAAAACAATAATAAAATGAATTACGATTTCTGGTTTTCAAACACATAAAGCCTTAAATACAAGTTTAACTTTCGAACTTCAATAAGTAAGACTGACTATTAAAAGAACTTTTAAGATACCGAATTTATGATATAGCTAAATTTTAGCCATCTAAAGATAATTTTGGACTAATATGCTAAATTCATCGAAAATATGATTAACATAGATAATTATTATTGGAATTCTATAAACATCTTTTTTAAGTCTGAAAGTTGAGTACTCGTCTAAGTTTTTTATATTGATTACGAGTAGCTGGAAATGATACCATTATTAATTTAGAACACATCTTTTAACAAAAAATAATTTGGATTCTGAATTCAAATGAGTAAAATACATTGTTGACTTTATTTATCATATCAGTTTTAAGAGGAACTTAAAATTTATTTCATCTTAATAAAAGTGGAAAAGTGTCTATGATTGAAATCCTTTTTTATGCTGGGAAAATGTTTTTCGCATTTTTGGTTGGCTCGTTAGTCATTTATAAAGTGAATGGGAAAAATATAGTTTCACGTTTTGTTGTTTTTGCCATTCCCTTAGTGTATTTAGCCATGATTATTGTGTACGCCGTTCACACCATTTTTAGAGGTGAATTAATTGTGACTTTAATAGGCTATACACTTTTCTCGGTATTTGCCATTTTAAGCCTTGAAGGTTTAGGCAGATTATTACTTAGAAAAATCATTAGACAATTAAAGGTAATAACAGATACAAGCACAGTACTTGAAGAGAATAGTGCAAATAATGCACAAAATTCATCTGAATTAAGAGAATCGTATGTTCATCAGGTAAGTGAGATTGAACATGTAAAAACTATGTTGGATCAATTGAATGAAGCGTCTAAAAAGAATATCTCCTTAGTACAAAATAACTCCGTCGTTACCAATTCTATTTCAAAAATGGCCAAAGAAGTTGAAAATTCATCAAATACTGTAAAACAATCGATTACTAATCTTGAGCTGAGTACGACTGAGATTTCAAAAATTGTAAAATCGATTCAAGAAATTGCTTTTCAGACGAATCTTTTAGCCTTAAATGCGGCTGTTGAAGCGGCAAGAGCAGGAAATGCAGGTTTAGGTTTCGCAGTTGTTGCCGAAGAAGTGAGGAATTTAGCAATAAAAGCCTCATCAGCAGCAAGTCTAACGCAAACAATTATCGATAAAAATTTGGTTGATATTCAAAATGGAATTCAGTCAACGGAGAAAATGAGTACATTGGTTCACGAATTGAGCGAGGAATTAGAGAAATCGCAAGAATTAGCAGAACAGGTTGTTTCAATATCAAATGAACAAACTTCCTTGATAAAATCGGGTCATAACGGTTTAGAAACGATTTATCCAATTATTCAAAAAGGTGCAGAAATGGCAGATGATTCTCTAAAAAGTACTGAAAATGTAAAACATGAAATAACTGAATTGAATGCAAGTTTAGATGCACTATATACTATTGTTCGGGGATTTTCGAAGAGAAAGAAGAGTTAAAAATAGTTTTGTAAATAAAGATGATCCTTATTCTAGAAAATGATATTAAATTAAGAATACGTTCTTAATTTAATACGACTAAATAATTCAGCAACCAAATTTTCTAATAACCTGAGTTCTGGATAAAAAAGAAATACATAAACTGGTATAAAATAATTTCGACATTTTGGGCTTGACCCAGAATCTTCGCCTGATGAGCCAAGAACTTAATGCTCTACTAAAGGTAAATCGGTGGTTTCCTTTGCTTTATCTTGTAAATGGCTAAAAAACTATTCCCCAGTTTTCATTCCGAACTCATGTTAATAATTTATTTGATAAATGATTAACTATCAATAAGATAAGCCCATTAAAAGTTAATCTAAACATGAAATTGGTATTAAAATTTGTAAGTATAACAGTTTAAAATAAATTCTTATCTTATCTTATCTTATTTAAGATAAGTTAGTTAAGTGAATTATGTCTTTACTGAAATTAGAATTAGTTAAGTCGATAAGTGCACTTGTTCGTATTGGTGAATCATAAATAGATGAACATTATTAATAATTTGAAATATACTTAAACAAGATTTTTTTAGCCAAGCCATTCTTCTTTGTCAATTCAAGTTCTTCGTAAAATCGTTTCATGATTTCTTCTTTATTAGGAAAGCTGCTTTTTTTAGAAAACGCAAGAGTGTAAGGCTTAACGATGAATTTCTTGGGGATGTAACTAATTTTACTGTCAAGATTAGAGTTATTTAAAGTGTATTTACCAATCATTTTATCCATGAAAAAAACATCAATTTCATTGTTTAATAACTTATTAAAATTGTCATTATAGTCTTTTCCTTCAATGATATTTAGGTTTGCTGCAAAGAATTCTGGTTCGTAAGAGAAGCCTGCAATAACTCCAACTCGGATTTTATTATCCTTCATATCTTGATAATTACTTAAGGTCTTAATTTCATTTTCGCGATTTTTATTATAGAATAAGACGTATTCAGAAACCCACATAAAATTTTGGAAATCAGAATCACGGTTAAAATTCTCAGGAAAGTCTAAATCTTGTTCTCTTTTTTTTGCATAAGAAATAGAAAGTATTGCATCGGCTTTACCGTCTGTAATCATTTTGTAAGCTCGGTTACCTTTATATCCAAATTGAATAGAGTAGGGAACTTCCATTTTCTTGAAAATAGCATCAACCAATTCGACACAATAGCCAATGGGTTTATCGTCAGATAGAAATTGAAAAGGAATTTGAGTTTCAGTGGCAATCGTAAACGACTGCTGTGCAATGGATTGGAATACTATACTACTTGAGAAAGCAAAGAAAAGAAATACTATCTTAATCATAAACTGCCTCGAAATAACAACAACAAATTTAGTTCGCAGAAACTTAGCATAGGATCAATTCGCATTCAAATTAAATTTTTTGTGTGTTGATTGTAAAAGAGAGAAATGATGTTGTACTAGAGATTGTTTCTTGAATTATGTTCATTTAGTGTTTTAGTACTAAAGATCAAATAAGATTACCTCAGTTTTATACCATCAAAATTAAAAATAATGCAATAGTTAATGTTATACATTGCAACTACTCCAAAATTCACTTCTAATCTTTCATTCTCATACCGAAAATAATTTTAATAGAGATTCAATTTTTTTTGGAAACTGATTCTTATGGAAGTTGATAGTAATAAATTGAAAGTAATAGGCAAATATGTATTGAAAGAAATTACTTTTTAGAAATGAGAAAATAGTAAGACTGCTATTTTTAGAAATCCTCTATCATTGAGTGATGTAGCAATAAAGTGTAACGTTAGGTATTATTAAAAAAAAATGATGTGAATTTAAAAAAAACGTTAGGCGTGAATATGGTGAATTCTTTTAATTAAGAAATATATGTAAAAAATGATATAGTGCAGTTATGTACGATTTATGTAGAAATATTAAATCAGCATAATAATACATGAAGTCTCGCAAGTCAATACATATAAGAATTAAAAAAACTTCAGTTGAGTAGGTAAAGATATAAGTTATTTAATAATAATTATATAGAGTAAGTTAATATACAGAAATGAATATTCAAAATAACATTTAAGCACTATAGTTGAAAATTTACTCAAATAGCTAAAAATATTTTTTGATTTATGTCATATGTGAGAAAAAATAGAAGTATATCCTATTGCTCGAATTGCAGATTAATTATAATAAATAGTTAAATATGAAAATAATTGTGGGGGGGGGGGTATTGTATTAGAAAGATTTAATAGTTAAACTTTCCCTGTCGTTGATTAATGATGTATAGTTGCAAACTTACAAATTAGGAAACGGGTTCGTTAAGGTAATTTAGGAAGACGTTCATAAGTTTACTTTAGGTTCATGTTATTCTTGTCTATGATCAGTTCTGAATGTTAGGATTTATTCTAAACCTTTATCTATTGTAGAAACAAGATGCTTTAGAGGTCTAATCGGGTTTAGCCAGGTTTATGATCGGGAACAGAGTTCATTTTGAATGCATAAAAGTTTTAAATCTTTTGCTTTGAAATGAACTAATTGAAAAAAACAGGAAATAGATAAAGCTCTATGGATGCTGCACTAAAAACGAAATGGCTTGAAACCAAATGGATAGACTTAATCTTAGTTCTGATAAAAGGTTTTCTAAGTTTTGTTTTACTTTATGCAGGTCTAGCAAAGCTTTGGAGTCCAGAAAGTACAGAAGCGTATGTGTATGTATTGGATTGGCTTCCAATTTCTATCACCTTGTTTGTGTTGGAGATACTTCCTTGGGTTGAAATCGTAGTAGCAATAGCTGTTTGGTTAAAACCTATTGAAAGACCTGCATTGTGGGTCATTAACGGATTGTTTCTCCATTTTTTCGGTTAGCCTTATATGGAAACTTTATGGGCTGGACTTACTAGAGTATTAAACTGTTATGTTTAAACTGCATAAATTATATAAAATCAATTTTTGAATAAATAAAAGACTATGATTAAACTTATGTTAATGATACTAACTTTAAATTGGTTAGGAAGTCAGAATTCATTCTCTAAAATAACGTTTTTTGATAATTCTCAAATCGTTTCAATAGATCAAGAAGAAGAAAGTGAATGTGGTGGCTCTCCATCAGAGACATGTGCATGGATTTTATATCCAAATGGAATGATAATAAAAGTTTCTGGCATGTTTGAAGTTGTAGCTCCTCGTTAGTAGTTGCAGCTGCAAGAATTCAACCACTATAAAAAAATAAATGGGATAGATTATAACTATCCCATTTAAATCATTTTAAAAAATATGAGACAATACTTGCTTTTTTTAATTGTAATACTTTTTTCTAATAATAGTTATGCTCAATTGAATATTGGGAAAATTATTCAATTTCCAAATGAACGTAATTACACAACACTTCATGGAAATGACAGCCTTATTTTGTTATATGATTGGACAAGTACAATTTTTCAGGTAGTCAATTTGAAAAATAATGAAATATTTGAGTACGAATTTAAACACGGAAAGGGTCCTTTAGAAATACAAGAAGTAAACGATTCAAAAATAGTGGAAAATTACATTGTAATCCAAGATTCAAAACAAGCTAAACTTGTATTAATAAATTTATTGAACAATAGTTTATCATTTGAAATAGCAACGGTATTTCCTTATGACAAAATAGCATATAACTCTTTCGAAAATTCAATTTATATGTTTAGTACTCATAACAAAAAAATGGGTACACTTAATTTGTCAACTCTAAAAATAGATAATAAAAATATAGATTTACCAAATGAATATTTAATTTATCATGAAAATTATAATTTTGACGCTACAGACGGATATCCTTTTATTATGGGTAATAAAATATATTCTCATATTTTTAAGTACCCAAAAATAATAGAGTTGCAAACATTCAAAAAAACTGAATTTAAATATGCTAAAAAAGAGGTTAACATAAAAAATGTTGACATAAGAAAAGGTATTAATGCAAGTATAATTCGTTCAAATGTTGTTGAATTTAAAGCATCTGACTATAGTGTATTTAAAGATACTTATATAATAATCGTAGCAAAGGGTGAGTATGATAAAGAAGTATTTAGTAATAATGGTGTATACATAATTAATATAAAAAATAGTTTAGTTAACTATTTGGAGATGCCTAGTCAAATAAAAGGTGTTCATTGTACTACAGAAAATCTATATTATTTAACAATTGAAAATTCATTAGAATATATTTCTTTTAAAGAATTGAATATGAATTAATTGCTACTTCTTTTACATGACGAACATATGGCAAAGTGTTCCAGAAAAACTTATTATTGTAAAAGTCTTATTTCGGTTTCGGTGGAATCCACTTAAATTTAATCGATTTAAATGGCTGGGTTAATAAATAAACTAATTTAAACCAATTTGCACACTCGTCTCTTAGTCGTCATACTTGCTTTACTTAGTTTGGGTATTATTTCCTTGCTCAAACTTCCGCTCAATTTGCTTCCTGCAATTGAACAGCCATCTTTGTTGGTACGAACTGAGTGGCCGGGAGCAAGTACGCAAGATTCGAAGTGAAACGAAGAACCGCGAAGCGAAATGGAACGAGCGATATCGGAACCTATGGAGCTTAGTTCACATACGTTATTTCGTTATGCTGGGCACCGACCCAGCATCTCAGCCTAAGAACCAAACTATAAAAAAAGTGCTTGTTACGTAATAAGATATTGGATCGAGATCCTGTTCCGTGAGCATACGGTACGGGATGACCATTATTTTTTCGAAAACCAGTGCAGTTAGTTGAGAAACGAAGTCCGAAAGTTGAGTAAGTAAATGAAAGCTATTGGCAAATAAGATCTAAAAATAGCTTTTAGCTTGTTTGACAAATTGCTTTACTGAAATGAGGAAAAAATTAGATTGCAATTTTTAGGAATACTTTAATATTGAGTTATTTAGCAGTAAAGTATAACGTTATGAATTATTTAAAAAAAAATTAGGAAATTAAAAAAAAACGTTAGGCGAGAATATTTTGTATTCTTTTAAACAATAAATATATGTAAAAAATTGTATAGTGCTGTTTTGCCACGATTTATGCAGAAATGTTAAATGTGCATAATAATACATGCAGTCTCGCTAGGCAAACCTTAAAAGAATTAAAATACCTTCAGTAAATTATGATACTTATAAGTAATTAAATAATAATTATATAGATTATACAAATGTGCAATAAAGAATATTCAAAAATACATGTTAAACTATATTTAAGAATCTACTCAAATAGCTAAAAATATTTATTTGATTGATTTATGTCATTTGTGAGAAATAATAGAAGTATATCCTGTTGCTCGAATTGAAGGTTAATTGTAAAAAAATGTTAAATATGAAAATATTTGTGGGGGGGGGTATT
>Ga0210034_1000824_pt1 | contig 30485 bp, 31 predicted proteins | sample CryGeymeta201505_FD_185466 | JGI IMG/M metagenome (GOLD analysis project Ga0210034, IMG submission 185466) | Groundwater microbial communities from Crystal Geyser aquifers in Utah, USA - Crystal Geyser metaG 2015-05 (SPAdes) (version 2) | ecosystem: Environmental > Aquatic > Deep subsurface >... | reverse complement strand
CATCCACCGAAGGACTGAACTCATACGATTTGTAAACTACTACAACACCGTGAAACCTCACAAAGGCATTGGAAATATGACACCACTGGAAAAACTGATACAATACTTTTATCCAGAACATTTATGAGGAACTGTAAACAACGCTCTAGAATCTAACAGCTTATCTTATACCCCTTTAGACTACTCCAAATCCCCTCTTTCGTAAAGAAAAACAGGCTGTAGAGCCCGTTTCTCGAATAGCTCCCTTCCCATTTGGAAGCCTTGCTTCCAAATCAGCAAACCAGACCCCAAAAACAAGCCCGACCCCAGCTTGTTTTCAAGTCCAATGTTACTGAATTCCGTAACATTAAAATTTTTTTATCTTAAATAAGCCAATTCCGGAAATTCCGGACAGTTCTCATTTCAATATCTGTGTGATGAGAGCGACGACTTGATCTTTTTTTGTTGGGGTACTTTCTGCCACTAGAAGCGTCAACGCAGTCAATGCTCCCGGATTGATACTTTGCATGTTTTTTGCTTTTGCTTTTCGTAAAAACCAAATGAAGGCAAAGGCGCCAGAGCGTTTGTTCCCATCGACGAATGGATGATCTTTCACTATAAAATACAGCAGGTTCGCCGCCTTCTCTTCGATAGTTGGGTACAATGATTTTTTCCCGAAAGACTGCATCACGTTACCAACGATACCTTCGACACTGCCAGACTTTCTTTCTCGTGCAAAAATTTCTGTCGCTTCTTTGTTTTTCATCAATTCAGAACGCAAATGAGAGATCGCTTCTACAAGTTCCTCTCCGCCAAGCTTCACTGCCTTTTTCGTAGAACCTATAGCGGTCAGAGATTCTTTATCGTAGGCATCGAGAGATACCCACGTGCTCGCAAATTCTTTGATGAGCTCAAGAACTGATTTCGGATCAAGCATGACATGTTCGGGCAAAAGTGCCTGAATATCCCCCACCGATTTCATAAAAGCATCATAGTTTTTGCCTATTCGTGAACGATTGATGGTGTACCCATCGACGATATGCGTCCGCAATGTCTTCGTTGCCCACTGACGGAATTTTGTGCCAACAGTAGAATTGATTCTATATCCAACAGCAATAATCGCATCGAGGTTATAGAGCTTCACATTTCTTTCAATTTTCCTTTTTCCCTCTATTTGAACTTGTAAGGATTCCTTACAAGTTGCTTTTATTTCAAGCTCCTTATCCTTAAAAATATTACCGAGATGCAAGGTGACGTTTTGAGGTGTAACATCAAACATTTCCGCTATCTGTGCCTGTGTTGCCCAAAAAGTCTCCTTACTAAAGTCTCCCTTGAGTTCGATTGCTCCAGACTTTGCCTGATAAATTACCACTTCTTTTTTTCTTTCTTGTTTCATATTATTTTGTTTACACTACTTACATATAGTATAATACAACATTTCAAGAAAAAGATACATACCAATAATGAAGCCGGGAGAAGGTTATAACCCGAGGGTATTTTGAGGTGTAATTTTGTCCGGCTCGGGGAGTTCGAGGGAATCGATTTTCTGAAGCTCGACGATACCATTCAGATCACCATAGATGCCAACGGTATTTTTGATCACTTTCTGAATTTGCTTTTCTTTCTCTGTCCACGATTTTTCGAAATACATCCGCTCTTTGTCGAGAGAAGTTTTCATCATTGAAAATGTTTCCACAATAGTTTCGATGCGTTGTTTGAATTCGGTGCCAGTGAGGTAACTGTACAAGATTTCCATTTTTTCATTTTTCCCGACAGACATCGCCTTTTCCCTCGAAAGAGCTTCGAGAGAATGATGGAGTGCAGTCGCTATCGATATAGCAAGAGCGATATCACACACCCAGACGCCCTCACGGAGCGTAATACCGGTGACACCTGCCGGCATTACAGACGTGACGATGACAGCGATGTCGGCTTTCACTGCACGTTGATCGTCTTTGAGTTTCTGAATCCAGCCTTCGGTCCACGCTTTTGTTTTCTTGGATTCCCAAATGATCATTCCGCAATCGACGCCACTTTTCGTCCGTACTTTTTGGAGCACGTCTGCACCATTCACTCCTTTGGGGACAGGCAGAATCTCATCATAGAGAAACTCTGTTTTGAGGAGTTCTTCGAGTACGATTTCTTGGACTTCTCCTTGGGTCTGCTGAGAACCTTGCTCGAGTTTGCGCGCGAGTTCATCTTTGGCCTTCGTTGCATCAGAGAGTTGTTTGTTCAATTGGTCGATTCTGGCTTGCTGGGCTTCGGTAGCTTTTTTCGATGCTTCTTCCTCGATAGTTTTTCGTTCGAGATCGAGCTGACGTTCCTTTTCAAGCTGAAACGATTCTTTTTCTTCTTTGAGTATTTGTTTTTCTTTCCTGAGTTCGATTTCATTCTGATATGCCACTTTCAATTTTTCGCTGGACTCTTTCAGCTGTTCTTCGAGGAATTTTTTTTCTGATAGAGCCTCTCTTTCGATATTTTCTTTCACCTGTTTCCTCATCGCTGATTCTTTCTCTGCGAGAATGGACTGATTCTCTTGTGCCAAAATATCTCGCAATTTTTTTTCTTTGTCTTCATACTCCTTGGCCAATCTTGATTCGATCTGATGAGTGAGGACATCATCGATAGAAATAGAAGTACCACAATTCGGGCACGTGATATTTTGTGTATCGTTTTTCATCATAGAAAATGGTTATAATCTGGCTTAAAAGAATTTCTTCTTCTCTGTAGATTACTCCACATCTCCCCTCTCGTAAAGCAAAGTCAAAAAATACAGAAAAGAAAAAGCAGACCCAAAAGAGTCCGCCTTCCTTCATCGAAGCAAGATATTTACAGTCTTGCAGATTTGTCAACAACGAGTTTCTTCTTGATAGAACGACTGCCTCGCAGTTTGAGATCGCGTGCTTTCGTTTTCTTCTTGGAAATTTGTACTTCGAGTTCATCAATGACGATATCGGTTGATCCTTCGATACTTTCAGTCACTTCCTCTGCTCGATACAGCGTGCGAGGAGCTTTCACCATCACTTCGACGCGAAACTTGCCTTTTTTGTCTTGACTCACTTCCACTTCGAACAGTGTGGCTTCATCGACGAGTTTCTCGATTCTCCCTATTCGCTTCATGATATAGTCGCGAGTTTTCTTATCTATTTCCAGACCCTTGAACAAAAAACGCATATTCATATCGTTATGTCTTAGAGGATTATACTTCTATTATACCACATCATTCATACTAGATACCGTAAGCGGTCGAAAGTGTACTCAGGAAAAATGGAATAGCAAAAAAGAGCCCTACAAGAGGCAGAACAAACATCACAATAGTACCGATCATCGTCCAAAGAAAATATTTTCGTGTTTTTTCGACGGATACATAAATGCTTTCCAATTTTTCATCCTGGGCTTTCAAATGAGCTTTCAATTCTTCATCCATAGCAGTTTTTTATATGATTTATTGATCCAAACCGACGTACTGAACTTCTTCTCTGAGACGTATACCGAGTTCATCGCGTACCCTGGTCTTGATCAGACTCGCGAGCATCACAACGTCCTCAGCAGTAGCAGTACCAGTATTCACGAGATAATTCGGATGCTGTTTACTCACCATCGCACCACCGATCTGTTTCCCACGAAGTCCCACATAATCGATGAGCCAGCCTGCAGGCAGTTTTCCGTCTTTCGATACATTCCCTGTATCTTTCACAAACTCTGCCAAAAGTTTCTCATCTTTCACTAAGGGGTTCATAAAAAATGATCCGGCACACATCGCTTTTTGCGAATGTTTGGATTCACGAAGCACCATCGTATCACTTGCGATTTTCTGCAAAATACTTTTTTCTCCTGGCTCCAAAATGAGTTCGGCAGAGATGATAATAAGATTCGGATGCTTCTTGAAAATACTGGTGCGGTATCCGAATTCACACATTTTTTGTGAATATTCTTTCAGCATACCAGTATCCCTCGCATAGGCTTTCACAGAATGCACAACACTCCCAATTTCCGTACCAAAAGCTCCTGCGTTGCCACGAATCGCTCCTCCAAGTGACCCTGGAATGCCCGCCATTTTCTCCATCCCTGCCAGATTGTTCTCACACGAAGTATGCACAACATCGAGCAATGTCACACCCGCACCGCAGAATATTTTTTGTTTATCAATTTTGATACCACCGTCTTCGATGCGTATTACCAAACCAGGAAAACCCCTGTCGGAAAAGAGTACATTGCTCCCTCCGCTGAAAATAAATATCGGAAGATTGTTTTGTTCACCATATTCAATGGCAGAAGCGAGCTCGAGGGCTCCGGTGACTTTTGTAAAATAGTTCGCCTTCCCTCCGATATGGAAAGTCGAAAGCGAAGCGAGCGAAATATTTCTTTGGAGCGTAAACATAATTTTATTTTTTTATTTACTTCTTGTCCTCTAACACCTCATATAATATCACTTATTATCTTTCTTCACGAGGGCGTGAGATATTTTCCACACATCACCAGCACCAAGCGTGATAATCACATCTTGTCGTCCCATTTCTTTCTCGAAGAATTCGGTGAGTTCTTCTTCTGATGGTGCATAAACAGCTTTGCCTGGCACGAAACGATTGATGAGCTGTACCAGTTCCGAAGAAGAAACACCTCCCTGCACTTCACGGGCACTGCCATAAATATCAAGTATATAGACTTCATCTGCCGTATCGAAACTTTGTGCAAAATCAGTGAGGAGTGCCTTGGTACGAGTGAAGGTATGCGGATGAAAAATGACGCGCAGTTTCCGGTCAGGATAAAGTTCACGAAAAGCGAGAAGCGTGGCTCTAATTTCTTCGGGGTGATGAGCGTAATCATCATAGACGAGCGCCCCATAGTGTTCCCCTATGTATTCGAAACGTCGTTCAGTCCCCCTGAATTTTTCGAAGGCTTTTTTGATATGAGGCAGGTCTTGCTTGAGAAACGTGCAAAGAGCGAGCACTGCTACAGCATTTTCTGCGTTATGTGCTCCTGCTAATTTCAAATGAAACGTACCCAAAGAAACCTCTTTGTGTATCACTTCAAAACTCTGTTTCACCGCATCTTTGTCAGAAAGAAATCCCATTTCTACTGGCGTATAATTACTGATCTGAAAATCTGCTCCCGGAAGAAATCCGTATGAGAATTTCTGACACACAGCTTCACTCGCGATATTCACTACTGAGGATTGGTCATTACAATAGATGAGCACCCCATGTTTGGGAATACGTTTGACGAAATCTCTGAAGGCTTGTTCATACTGATCACGATCAAGAAAAAAATCAGGATGATCGAAATCGACGCTCGTCAAAATAACTGCGAAAGGATCATAGTGGGCTAATTTATTCTGATATTCATCCGCTTCGAGTACGAGGAAATCGCCGTCACCAGAAAGTGCATTGCCTTCCCAACTCATAATCCGACTCCCTACGATTGCCGAAGGATCAGCACCGGTCGTTTTTAGTGTATCAGCGAGCAATGCGCTGGTCGTCGTTTTCCCATGGGTACCAGCAACAGCAAGTGTCAGTTTTTCACGAGTGAGCATACCGAGTGCTTCGGGATAACTCAGCACCGGTACATTTTTTGTATAAGCCTCAGCGAGTTCGACATTTTTCTCTTTCGAATAGGCAGTCGAATAAATAATCGCATTTACTTTGGCAGGAATATTTTTTGCATCAAATTCCTCAGCATAAACGATACCGAGTTTTTTCAGTATACGATCGGTGAAAAAAACTTCCTGCGTATCAGAACCAGTAATGAACGTGCCACGTTTCGAAAGAAGTTCAGCCAAGGCGGTCATTCCTGCACCCTTGATACCAATCATATGAATTCTTCTAAATTGAGAGAGGTGTGCAGTCATAATACGTAAACGGTGGTAAAAAAATAAAAAACAATTCGAAAAATTTTTTATTTATTTTGTGCAAGAGCAATCACTCCAGAAGCCAAAGTATCAGAAGCATCAGGATGATAGAAAGCAGTGAGTTTCTCACCCATCGAAGCACGAAGTTCTGGATGAGCGAGAAGTTCATCAATTTTTTCTAAGAACATATTTTGTCCCAGGTTTCCCTCTTCAATCACGAGTGCTCCGCCGATCTCTGCGACATCATACGCATTGAGACGCTGTTCATCATTGGCAGAAGAAGCGAGCGGTACAAGAATCGAGGCTTTCTTCATCGCTGAGAGTTCGGCAATCGATCCGGCTCCGGCCCTGGAAATCACTATCGTCGCTACTTTCAGTACGTCTGCAAGTTCGGTGGCTGAAAGAAATGCTCTGGGCACATAACCACTGGTACCGACTTTCAGTCCATACGCTTCGACAGACGCTACGATGGTTTCATAATTTTTCTCCCCAGTCTGATGTACCACCTGAATATTTCTCTCGAGCAGACCTGGAAGAATACGCAGGATGGCTTCATTCAAAATTTGTGCTCCCTGGCTCCCTCCCAAAACAAGAATGACCATCTTATCGAGTTCCAAACCAAACTCTTTGGAAAAACGTCCTGGATCTCCGAGAAGCAATTCTTCACGAACCGGATTGCCTGTGAGCACCGTCTTGTCAGTAGGAAAAAAATTGTGAGCACTCGGATAAGCAACAGCGATACGCGTAGCAAAACGTGCGAGAAATCTGTTCGCCTTGCCAGCTACAGCATCTGAATCATGGGTGAGCACGGGGATATGGTAAACCCAGGAAGCGAGTACTACAGGCACCGACGCCGATCCTCCCTTGGAAAAAACCGCATCAGGCATAAAGAAAAGAAGTTTCACGAGAGCCTGGATGAATCCGATTGGCAAACGAAACAGATCAATAAGATTTTGAAAAGAAAAATAGCGTCGCCACTTGCCTGTCAGGATATACTGCGTCGGAATACCTTCTTCGGCCATTGCAGTACTTTCGAAGTTTCCTTTGGAACCGATGAAAAGAAATTCGACATTGCCAGAAAGTTGTTTCCTGATCGATCTCGATACAGCTACGAGTGGGAAAGTGTGCCCTCCAGAAATACCTCCAGTGAGTACAATACGAGTGATGTCAGACATACAAAGAAAAAATAAAAATAAATACAGGATACCACGGACGCTATAACTTCACATTCAGTGTAGAATGTTTGGAAATATTAAGCAAGATTCCAATCGCTGCGAGCAGTACCGCCAAAGAAGTACCGCCGTAACTAATGAATGGCAGAGGAATACCTGTCAGAGGGATAAGACCACTGATAGCACACATATTGATAAGGGCCTGAAAGATGACCCATGACACGATACCGACTGCCATCAGCTTCCCAAACGCATCAGGTGCGGACGAAGCGATGTGCAAGCCTCTCCACGCAAAAAGAAGGAAGAGAATAACAATAATTGAGGCGCCAAAGAATCCCATTTCTTCTCCCAAAACAGCAAAAATAGAATCTGTCACTGGCTCTGGAAGATAATTGAATTTCTGACGACTCTGTCCGAGTCCGAGTCCGAAGAATCCTCCCGATCCGATAGCAAGTAATGCTTGGGTCATCTGGTAACCGAAACCTTGGGGATCGTGTTCTGGGTTCATAAAGACAAGAAATCTCTGCATACGATACGGCGCCATCTTGATCAGAACAAAAAGAGCGAAGAGTCCAGCAAAAAAGAGGGAGAAAATATGACGAATATTCGCTCCAGATGCAAAAAATATCGAGAGTGATGTCAGGAAAATAAGTCCAAGCGTTCCTGTATCAGGCTGTTTTATAATAAGAAATCCGACTAAAGAAAGAATGGCGAGAAAAGGAACAAATCCTTCAATAAAATCAGCTGTTCGTTTCTTCCCTTTGCCTGAGAGCCATGCAGAGAGGTACAAAATCATCGCGAGTTTCATCACTTCGGATGGCTGAAAAGAAATCGGTCCGAGCTCTATCCAGCGTGATGCACCATAAACAGATGTGCCGAAACCCGGAACGAATACCAAAATAAGGAGTATCAAAGCCAGAATAAAAATAGGCGTCACAAAACGCTTCCACACACGATAATCAATATACGAACACAGAAAAAGAAAAATCATTCCGACACTGAGGCCGAATAGCTGTTGCTTGAAAAAATAATACGCATCATCGAAACGAGTACGTCCATAGAGCACTCCAGCACTCGCAATCATCAGGAGCCCGATACCCAAAAGGACCCCAACAGTGGTCAGTAATACACGATCGACTTTTCCTCCTCGCTCAGCCATACGAAGCGTTTTTATTTTATATTTCTTTTGTTTCTTCTTTTCTTCTTTCGGTACTGATTTTTTGGGATTGTTCTTCTCGCCACTTGACAATGAGTCCATGATTTCCCGAAAGGAGTACCTCAGGAACGTTATATTCACGAAATGTTTCTGGTTTAGTGTACTGAGGATATTCTACGATACCCTCGACCGAGTGTGATTCTGTTTCGACACTTTCTTCGTTGCCAAGCACTCCCGGAATAAGCCTCGATACCGCATCAACAACAATCATCGCAGGAATCTCCCCTCCTGTAAGCACATAATGCCCGATAGAAAACTCTTCATCAACAAAATGCTCTGTCACACGTTCATCAATGCCTTCGTATCGTCCACAAATCAGAATGAGCCGATCATACAAAGCAAACCGTTTCGCATCCGCTTCCGTAAATGTTTTCCCTTTAGCGGAGAAGAGTATAGTCCTACTTTTTTCCTTCCCCTCTTTCTTACGCTTCTGACTGACAATGTCTTCGATGGCTTCTGTCAGAGGTTCTACTTTGAGAAGCATACCAGCCCCACCACCGTACGGTGTGTCATCAACGGTTTTGTGTTTGTCGTGAGCATAATCACGCAGATTGTGCGTCGTAATACTGATGAGTCCGTCTTCCTGCGCGCGCTTCAAAATAGACACTCCAAAATAGGAATGAAAACTTTCTGGAAAAAGTGAAATAATATCGAAATGCATCTTCTTCAAAAAATAAATAATAACTCCCTAAGAAATATTTTCTATCCACTTTATTGTACCACAAAAAGTCTTATTTGAAAGCAAAAATGCCCAAAAAGGGCATTTCTACAAACGGTGCACATGCAGGAACAACGCTTTTATTTCATATCACTGAGCATCATATCTCGATTCAAGATACTATGTTTCTCTTCTTTCTGTCCATCTTTCATAATGGTCGTTACCGTTACGGGTACATCATTTAATCCTGCTTGTTTTTGTATTTTGAGATCATACCATTCACTCTTGAAATTCTCCGAGAGCGTGTATTCGAATACCACCGTTTTTTCTGTCAAAATAGGTACCTGTACTAAGACGCCAAAGTATTTCTTATTAAACTCTCCACCAAAGACGGGATCTTTGGCAGCACCAGTAACTTTTTCCAGATAACTTCCTTTCGGTACATACACACGGAGGAATGTCTGATAATCTTTGGCAAACCAATCTTTCACTGGAGTCGTGTTTTTATACGTTACTTTCAGCACTGCTTTTGGTACAGGAGAGGAAAGATCGATTGTATAATCATATGAACGCTTCATATAATAATCACTCTTAAAGGAGTTGAGGTTCGCATCCACGAGAAACAAATAATCATTCTTCCATGTTTTGTCTACCGCGCCATCGAAGCCAGAGGACACCACCTGCTCCTGCAAGATTTCATCTTTGAAAGAAAGCTGGATATCTTTCCTATGAAGATCATCGAGTACTACTTTGAAGAGCTCATATTTTTTCGAAAAAGATGCATCTTTCACACGATGCAGGATTTCGAAACCAAGGAGGTTCATCACTGATTTACGTTCACCAAAAGCAATGTCTTGTTTGAGGTAGCCTTGTTCTACTTGATATTCCAAATCAAGAATAGCGTTATCAGCACCATACGTACCAGGGAAACCTTCGAGCGTCACCGGTCCTGTCACACGAAGGAATGATGACAAAACGTTGGTCGTAATAGCCACGACACCATCAAATTGTTCTTGTCCTTGTCCCATCTGATAGAAGGTTTCGGCCTGCTTCGCATTGAGAGAAAAATCAGGAGAATAATTGGAATCACGAAACTTCCATGAATCGATATGAAGCGTTTCTTTCATCGGATACGGTGGAAGAACGGTGCTCGGGATACGCCCATCAAAATTCCCAGTGTCATGAATAGCAAAATCAGTTACCGATCCATCTTTGACTTTTAGAATACCAAATGATCCGATGAATCCACCACCCGGACGAAGTTCGAGGTTATTCTGGAAAAGTATCAAAAACACTTTTTCTTTTCCTTGAGTAAAAAGGACAAAATCAGCGAGCGACATCACGGTATCAATATCAGTTTTCGTTTCCTCTGCTACTGGCAAGACGCCGAAAAGACGACGTATACTCTCCAAACCATGATTTCTTGTCTCCCAGTAGAAAAACCACACCATCAAGAACAGTATCGACAAGACAGTAAATCGGATCCAAAATTTTGTAGAAGAATGTTTCATTATTTTGTAGTATCAGAAAGTAATTCGTTAAGCCGACGTTTGTATTCTTCTACGGTCGGTTCGGTCACGGGTATCTCTTTTTTTTCTTCGGAGGCAGGCATCGGTGTAGACACTGCTTCTGGAGCGCTTTCTCGCAGAGTCTCTACCGGCACTACTAGGTTGCTCTCCTCTGTATAATCCTCCTCAACTCTTGTTTCGAAAGTAAATGGGAGGGATGATTCGTCAGCAAACGGCAAATCCATTTCATCAGAAGCGATAGGAAGATTCACTGGAGCACTCGCGTGTTTCGTATGCGTCAGAGCAGATTTCTCCGACTTCACCTCTGGAATTTCCTGCGTAAAAATAAGTGTCTCTGGTTTTTCTGGAACGAATTTTTTCGGATCAATAAACGGTGTTTCTTCAGCGTTGTATGATTCATATGCAAAATAATTTTCTTTTTCTGCTGTATGCGTCTGTTGCGGCGTAAAGAAATCAGGGAAAGCCTTCTTTTCTTTCTTCAAATCAAGAAACGCTGGCACTGTTTTCAGAAAAAAGAAGAAAAGAGATGTCAGACCAATACTCGAAAGCAATACAACAAGCATATAGAGCCAAGGATGTCCGAGCGTATAAGAAACAAGGGGTCCATCAATCACTCGCATATCAATATCTGTTTCTATATTGTAATACAATCCAGCAACAGAAAAGAGTGTGCGGGCTGTTTCTTCGGCGAGGGTTTTCGACTGTTCACTGGTCTCCCCTTTGGCATGGATCACCATCACTCCACTCTCTCCCTTTTTCGAAACAGAAACGATGCTATTCCATTTCGCCTTTCTCTGATCTGGAGTATAGGGAGCAAATTCATCATCGAGCGTATCACTATTCTCAATAAGTCTATTATAAAAAGAAAGTGTCGAAACAAGTTCTGCCATATTACTCGAAATCGAAGCAGAATTTTCTCCCTTGTTGACGTGAGAAACCATCAAAACAGAAACTTCCGTTTCATAGCTTCGGAAGAAATCGAGCCAAAAGAGGCCAGAAGCAAGCGTCACAAAAAAGAGCGTCACAATAAAAGCTCTTCCAAATGATGATTGATGAAATCTATTTTGTGTGTCGAGCATATGGTTCTTTGAGAGTAGTATAATTTCCTAGTGCTTCTTCATATACTTCAAGTGTTCTTCGTGCGATAGCACTCCAGCTATATTGTTCTTGTACGCGAGCCTCAGCCAATTTGCCCAGTGCCTCGACTTCATCTTTACGATTGATGAAATATGCGAGCTCTTTCTTCAAATGATTGACATCTTTATTCGCAAACGTAATACCCGTATTGGCAATAGCTTCACGGTTCGCAGGAATATCGCTCACAATCGGCATCAGTCTGTGTCCCATCGCTTCGAGGAGAGCAAGAGAGAGACCTTCGTCCTCTGATGGTTGGACGAAAAGATATGCATGAGAGAACAGTTCTTCAAGCGTCTTCCCGGTCTGCTCACCAGTGAAAACAATATTACTTCGATCTTTGGCAAGCACTTTGAGGAATGTTTCGTACTCCTCTGTATGTGCCGGTGAACCAACAATCACTAGTTTGAAGTTGTTCGGAAGTTTATTGGTATCTTCGAGTTCATTGAATGCTTTGATAAGATAATGAATCCCTTTGTGAGCTACCAAGCGACTCACTGACAAAATATACCGCTTCGGACGAATACCAAACTGACTGAGTAATTCAGTATCTGGTTCGGATGTCACATCTGCACCATTGGGTATAAGAGAGAAAGGGCGATTATACTTTGCTTCTGCATAATCTCTCAGCGTTTCACTGATTACAATCGTTTTTTCTGGAACCGTACAAATCACTTTTTCTGCAAAGTGAAGAAAAAAGCGTGCAAAGAAATTCCATTTTTGATGAAAATAATCACGACTATGAAATGTCGCTATAACACGCACATCCGGACGGAAGATCCTCGGAATAAAAGAGAGGATACTCGGCCCAATAGAATGGTAATGGATCACATCATAATTCTGAAAGAGCGCATGAAGCGTCGCAACAAACGTATGAGTAATCGCATCGAGGTGTTTCGTATGGATGCTTGGCAGAGAAACAAGTTTCACTCCTTGAAATTCTTTGAATGTTTTACTGGTATACGCAGGTCTCGTATAGACCGTGACATTATGCCCCATCTCGGCTAAATGCACCGCTAACTTCTCGACGTGTTTTTCAACACCGCCGGAAATGCTTGGTATTCCTTTTTGACCGATGAAAGCTATTTTCATAAAGACTCTCTACTCCAGAATTTAGAAGGCAAAGAAAAATATATTTAGAATCCGTATATAATATGTGAAACAGATCCTTGATTATTTTGATCGATTTTATTTACATTCACACCATCACCCAGTATGATACCTCCAAAAGTATTTGCACCTTTTGTGGTACGAGCGATACGGGCAATACCATAAGAATTATTTTTTACGATAGTAGCCTTCTTCAAAGTAAGTGTCCCTGATGCACCATACGTATTGACCTCAATACCGTCATGACCATTGTTACGGATAGTATTTTTCTTACTTGAAAGAGAAGAATTATCCAGTATCACTTTGATACCACTTCCTTTGTTCCCACTGAAACTATTATCACCCAGCCAGGCTTCAGTGCCCATAGCAAAATCTACTCCATCACTCTTATTCAATGTGATATAACTGTTAATAAGGGTAATAAAACGTGTTTCTGCAAAAATGCCAGCTCGATCATTACGAGTCACTTCTATGGTATCAAGGATCACTCTGTGTCTCTTGTCAGTCTTGGCAGAGTCGATATGAATACCATCGCGGTTACTATTCTTCACGACAACGTTATACAGATGTGCTTTCGTATCAGGAAGAATACGCACGCCATGGCGCCCGCCCTTCACCGTGATATAACTCATTTCTGTTTCATCTTTCATTTGCACTGTCGGCTTGTCTTCATTACGAGCTTTGATAATGACCTTGTCACGATTCTCGCTATCACCAACAAGTTTCACATCTTTTGGAATCGTAATATTCTCTTTGTATTCACCATTTTTTATACGCACTTCTGTTCCTTTTTTCACATGATCGAGAGCTTCTGAAATGCTTTGATATGGATGGGCTGATGTGCCATCTTCTGCGCCATTTGCAGATTTATCAACAAAAACCACTTTGGCACCACCAAAAACAACTACCGGAACAGTGATAGCAAAGAAGAAAGCAAGACCGATAAAAACCTCTTTAGAAAGCCAAAAATTGCGACTGCTCATAAAAATATACTATTAGTTCTTAAACGTTATATGATAGCAAATTTTCACCATTTTGTCAAGGGTGCACTTTTCGGGTATACTAGAGAGGATTAAGCTCTCTCTAAAACAAAAAACTATGAACTTAAGTACCCTTTTCGAGCCACAGTCTATTGCCGTCATCGGAGCGTCTACCAAGGTCGGTACCGTCGGCTATACCCTGACTGAAAACCTCCTCCATAATGGTTATGCAGGCACTATCTATCCTATCAATCCCAAAGCCGAAACACTCTTCGGTCTCCCCTGCTATGCGAACATTTCTCTCATTCCTCACGAAATCGATCTCGCCATCATCATCGTTCCTGCAAGCATCGTCCCTCTCGTACTTCGTGAAGTGGGCGAAAAAGGAGTGATGTCCGCAATCATCATTTCCGCAGGATTCAAAGAAACTGGTGAAACGGGGAGAAAACTCGAGGAAGAAATTATCGCCATCGCCAAAGAAAAAAATATTGCCCTCCTCGGTCCGAACTGTCTCGGGTTCCTTCGTCCATCACTCGGTCTCAATGCATCTTTCGCCAAAGTATTACCAAGTGATGGGAATATTGCTTTCTTCTCTCAGAGTGGTGCTCTCTGCACTGCCCTCCTTGATCTTTCCAAAGAGGCTCTCGGATTTTCACATTTCGTCAGTATAGGCAACAAGGCCATCATTGATGAAAATATTCTCCTCCAATTCTTCTCCGCTGATAAAAATGTTTCAGTGATGAGTTTCTATACCGAAGGCATCACTGACGCCTCTTCCGTCATAGAGACAGGACGTGCGATACTTGCTCGACCCGATGCCAAACCAATCATCGCGCTCAAATCAGGCACCACTACCGCAGGCACCAAAGCATCAAGCTCTCATACAGGAGCACTCGCTGGAAGTGACAGTGCCTATACCGCCCTCTTCAAACAAGCGCGTATCATACGAGCAGAAAGTTTCGAAAACCTGATCGATCTCCTTTCTGTGTTCTCTCACAACACCCTCCCCGAAAACAACCGCGTTGCTATCATTACCAACGCTGGCGGACTCGGTGTCCTCGCGACTGATGCAGCCATCGAAAGCGGTCTTCGTATAGCAGAATTCGGCGAGGAAACAAAAACCAAACTCCGTGATGCTCTTCCTCCTTCTGCAAGCGTAAGCAATCCAGTTGATGTGCTCGGTGATGCACTGGCTGAGCGCTACCAATATGCTCTCGAGAGAGTGGTAAAAGACGACAATGTAGATATGATGCTCGTCATCGTCACTCCTCAGACTATGACCGAAGATGTGAAAACGGCTGAAGCCATCATTGCGATCAAAAAACATTACCACAAACCTATCGTCGCTGTCTTCGCAGGCAAAGCATCTTTCCGCGCTGGCATCGACCTCCTCCGGGAAAACGCTGTCGCCGTATTCTCTTATCCAGAATCCAGTATGAAGGCTCTGGGAGCACTGGCGCAAATAACAAAATGGCGCACGATGCCGAGTGTACCCAATATCACCCTCGCCAATATCGACAAAGAGAAAGCGTCAGAAATACTTACGAAAGTACGAGAAGATGGACGTCTCACTCCAACCGAAAAAGAAACCAGCGAAATTCTCAAAGCATACGGATTCCCCTTCTTCGCGACATACGAAGTAACAACCAAGGAAGAAGCGATTACAGCAGGACGCGCTATCGGAAAAAAAGTAGCACTCAAAATTGTGTCACCAGATATCATTCACAAGTCTGATGCGGGTGGTGTCATTCTCGGTATCGATCCAGACAATATCGGAGAAGCATACGATACACTGATGAAAACCGTGAAGAAAAATGTTCCCGATGCGAGAATAGATGGTGCACTCGTCGTCGAAATGGCAGAAAAAGGAGGTAAGGAACTCCTTCTCGGACTCAAAAAAGAACCAGGGCTCGGAACACTTCTCGTTTTTGGTCTCGGCGGTATCTATGTTGAAACACTGAAAGATGTCACGATGCGTTTTGTACCACTCGAAGAATCCGACATCGAAGAAATGGTGCAGGAACTCAAAAGCTCTGCTCTCCTCACGGGCGTACGTGGTGAAGCAGGTATCGATATGAGAACACTCAAAGAACTCTTGATGCGTCTGGCAGAGTTTGCTCTCGCTTTCCCCGAAGTCGAAGAGCTCGATATCAACCCTCTCCTCGTCTTCTCAGACAAAGAAAACTTCCGCGTCCTCGATGCCCGCATCCGTCTCAGTAAAGAAGAAAAAGAATAGAAAAAAAGAAAAAAGGTATACAAGAAGATTCTCTTGTATACCTTTTTGTGAGCTACTGCCGATTCGCCCCTCCTCTCCTCCTTAATTAAATAATATCAAACACTCCTGCTACCACTACAATACAGGAGAGTACCCCTAGAATCATCCACCAAAGAATAGCTTTCTTGTACCAACCCAATCGATGGTCGGTAAAAATTAATCTCATTTCAACCTCCTTTTGTTAAAAAACTTTGCCCTCGTCTTTTTTGAAAAAAATATTCTCCAAAAAATGACTCTACTTTATACCACAAAAAATTATTTTTGGTCTATTAGAAGATGAGATACCTCTTCTAAATGCTTCAAATAAGCTATTTCTCCAAAGGTATCGTCAGCTTGCTTCTGTATCATGGAAGCTGAAAAAGTACATTTCCCTTCAAAAAAATCCTGAAGATACTGCTGTAACATTTTTTCATCAGACGCAAGATAGCCATTCTCCCCATCAGTAATAATCTCACGAAATGCTCCTGTGAGAAACCCAAAGAATGGCTTGCCGAAACTCCCTGCTTCGAGTGCGAGGAGTCCGAAAGTTTCCGGAAGTATCGAACCACTCACGATGCAGGAAGCATCTTGCATCAGCACTTCCATTTGCTCTTTTGTTTGTTTCCCTAAGAACGTCACATACTTACTCCTCGGTACTGTGAAATTATTCTCACACTCACCTGCGAGTATAAGTGGTATACGCAAGACTTCGAAAATACGTATCAAAGTATCCACGCCTTTTTCCTTAGAAATACTTCCTCCATAAAGAGCATACTTCTTCGTTCCTTTCGTTACTAATGAAGAGATCTCTCCTGGTTGTTTTGCAATGAAATGCGGTATGACAATTATTTGCGTTTCCTTTATACCTGCTTGCATCAGAACATTTTTCACGTAAAGGCTCGGTACGATATATATATCGATATCTTTTTCATAAAACCCCATCCACTCTTCCCAATATTTCTTCAGTACGAGCAAAAGCCGTTTCCCGAAACGATACTTCCGCATAAAGAGAAACTTATAATACCGTTTTCCTACCTCGGGATAGTAGGCATCTTTGTCTGGAGAAATGAGGTTATAATCATGTACTGTCATCATTATCGGAATCCCTGCAGACTTGATCGGTCCTAAAATTGAAGGAGAAAGCTGGTGATAGATATTATGAAGATGCACGATATCTGGAGCATTATCACAGAGGAGTGCCTTCATTTTTCTTCGCGCTTCGAAAGACCAGAAGAGTCTCCCTACCCCTACGAGTCTCTGGAGCAATGTCGAATCATTATCGTTATAACCGACGTAACTCACCTGATATTTCGCGTCTCTTTCAAAACCTTCCCGCTTATAATCCATCGAAAAAACAGAAACCTGATGACCGTTTCTTCTTAATAAATCAATCACATCCAGAAAATGTCGTTCAGCTCCACGACGCAAATACGCGTATTTATTTACCTCAAGAATTTTCATACTTCTTTTTCGTTACGTACCTCTTCCTTCACGAGAGCAAGGAGTACATTCATCATACCAAGCGAAAGCCAAAAGAAAAGACCCATCAGGTTCGTTTCCAAATATGGTTGTGCAAGGAAAACAATCCCTTGATAAACAATCACTGTCAACAGTGCAATCCGTAGCGCAGAAAGAAATGGATGCGTGGTATATACTCTGAATGTTTTCCAAATAAGCGAGAAGAGAAAAATGAAAAAGAGTATAAAGTTTACTATACCCATCTGCACGAGAAGAGCGAGCCACGAATTATGGATATTTCGTATCTCAACAAAATCATGGTAATCCCCTGATTCTACCGGTATACGCACTCCGAAACCTAGCCCCAGAAACGGGCTTTCTGAGAGAGCAGAAAAGGCGCTATTCCACGTCGATCCACGCCACGAAATACTGGTATCCGTACTCTTTCCAATAGATGAAAAACGTGTTGATACAGTTTCTACAATTGATTGAGTAAAGTGACCAAGGGTACTATTTGGCATGGTTAGTGTCAAGAAAAAAGACGTCAAAAAAAGAATAATTCCGAAGGAAAAAGCAATAAGAAACATCTTTTTGACTCTCGTTCGAAGCAAATGATCAAAAAGCACGATGTAAGAGAAACAGAGCGCAAGGAACATCCCAATCCACATATGACGCATAAGCGATCCTAGAATACCGAACATCCATATAGCAAGGATAACCCAAAAAAATGCCCGATACCTACTGTTCGCCCAAAAAGTTTCTGTCACAAATAATCCAAGAAATGCCAGTGAGAAATAAAATGCGTGTGGAAAAGCCAACAAACGAATGCCAGAAGTCGAAAGCGGAGTGAATTCTGTCCATAGTCCCCCACCACGCAGAATCCCAATCACCAAAAAAATAATTGCACACATCACTGAAGCAATGAAATAACGTACAAAATACTTCACATCAGCAATATTTTCGAGTACGCTTGGCAGGATAAAGAAGATCATTCCATAAAAGACATAATTCTTCCATGTACTGAAGGCGACCAAAGTACTCTGACTTCCAAATCCGATAACGCTTGAAACAAAATACAGTGTAGCGATCAAAAAGAAAAACAACAAAATGAGATTGGCTGTATTCATTATAAGTGTCCACCTCTTGTGTATCATCCTGATAAAGACTCCTATATAAACACCCAGGAGAACAATATCGAGAGGATACAACTTCAAAAGATGGTTCCCAAGCTGAATCCCTTCCAAAGTAAAAAAACGTTCGAAAAGAACTGTCAGAAAAAGGATACTGAACAGACCTCCTTTTGGCCTGAGAAGTGATGCAAGAAACATCGGTATCATGAGAAGAGTAAGATACCATGGAATGAATCCGAGTATCATTCTCAAAGTAAAAACAAGGAAGAAACACACGCTTATCAAAAGAAAAGTGGCGTCATCCTTGGTTATTCTCTCCTTGATTTTTTGAAAGATGCTCTGCTGATCCATAGACATAAAGTTACATTCATTTCTTCATCCTCTTGCTAAAAGCGTATTTGTAAAAAATGTTAAAAAGTTTTTCGATGATCCGCGTCAAAGCAATTTTGACGAATGGCTCCCTAAAAAACTGTTTAAGATTTCTTCCAACTGTCTATTTTCAGAAAAAAGTGTGGCGGATTCTTCTGTTGTTCCAGAAAAATCCGCCGACTTCGTTAGTATGGAATGCTTGCTTTCTTACCGCAAAGCATCCCGTTTCTGACCGCCCCTTCGTACTGTGCTTTCACGATACGGGCGATCATGCCTTGATACCCCCGCTTGAGCTCGGACTGTTCGTCCCAACCCTTGTCAGAGGCACCAGCGGATACCAGCACATCTGAGGCCACGCCCATCGCTGTTGAGAACCAGCTGAGTGTCACTCCGAAATGACCGTTGCCGACCAATTTCTCAGAAAAACTGAGCTCGGGGTTTTCGCGAGCGATGCCGCGGACGAACTTCTCTGCAAGCGGTGTCCGGATGTCATACGGCAGTGCTTTCGTACGCACCGTATTCCACCCTGCGAACACTTGAGAAAGTCCGCTCTTGCCGTCTGTTGCAACTTTTTTCAATCGCGAGATTTCGGTACCGCCAGCACGAACCACATCCCTGCGATAGACACTGTCGGAAGTGAGCTTCTCAGGTATCTCCAGAGTGATCTCATCACCATAGAGGCTCCAGAGTCTCGTCATCCGCGTGTCAGCGAATACCCCGACGACTGGTTCGTCAGGATTTCCCTCGACGATAAACACGAGTCTCAGAGCACACTCGGCATAGCCAGCGTAGAGCGCTTGGGCCGGATATTCCTTTCCGGTTGTTTTCCCAAACGCAATGGCGTTGTAACGCATCCGCAGTGGATGCATCTCTGCAAACAGTGCGTCAGGGAAATTCCCGAGCACTGCAGAGAACTGTCCAGAACGGATAGCTTCCGTCTCCTTGATTCCGATAAAACTTATCGGGTCGAGGGAGACTTCCGTCTTCGTCCCTCCATCGTTCGCGACTGCCATGGTGTTACCACCAATCGTCGCACAGCCTGAAAGCAGAATTGCTGACAGGAAAAGTATGATTCGCATCATGGTAACCTCCAAGAAAAATTGAAAAGAACAGACCTTGTGGCATCATTTCTGATACCGCGAGCAAAAGAAGAGATCACCCTTCTTCCGCTCGCCATACCATAAAATACCAATAAAATACTTTTATATGTAACCTCATATTATACTCTATTTTCGTATAAAAGTCAAGAGCCCACAGATTCAATAGAAAATGTGGGCTCTTTTTTTTGGGCGATATTTCGCCCATTGTGTGAGGTCAGCTTTTGACCTCGAGGGCACAGCCGGCCTTGGACTTTCGGCACTCTTGGACCACCCCCTGCATTTTGTAGGGGTTACCCGAGGGAGTGATCAAGAGCCACTTACCGGTGGCGTCCTTCAGTTGAAAACGACCACCATTTTCCGACACTTTGGTCAGGACACCGACACTGTCCTTTATAGCGACCAGTTTAATGCCTTGGTACTGGAAATGCACCAAGGTGACCGCGGGGATGCTAGTGACCGTGATGGTCACGTCATCACCGGACTTGGTGGCTGTGATAGTTCCGCCGTTGACCGCGAAGGTCTCGGCAGAAGCGACGCCAGCGATTGCAACCAAGGCAGTTGCGAGGGAGAGGGAAAGAGCTTTGTGCATGATAACCTCCTATGGTTGCACGGGAACAGATTTCATTGAGTGTGGACACTCAATGGTCCACAAAGGAATTTTGTAGACCCTGCATACTACACCAAAAAAGACTTTTTGTCAAGGGGTAAAAAATAGCTTATTAAAAGCCTCCTTTTCTCTTTCAATACTCAGAAGAATATTTTGTTGGTTGCTCTATAAAAGCAAAAGGGACGGTCACACATTGTGTGAACGTCCCTTATAATCAATTTCGAAGCAAACTTTTTCTTCCTGCCAGGCCTGATATCTCGTATGTTTTCACATTGACGGATACACTTTTTATACACCTTGGATGAGAATGAAAGTTTTGCCGAGCCACCTTCTTACTTGGGTGGATCAGTCGCTTCTGCAGGAATGAACTCGAGTTGAGCTCCCCTATTATCGGCATCGGCTTCGCGAACCTTACCACCGAGTTCGACACGTACGAACGCGCCGACAGTGGTCAGATCGCTATGCGTGAGAGGCTGATTAAGATCGCTCACCCCAATCGGCAGAGTAATCTGTGGACCGAACATAAGCCAATCATCGTAACGGACTTCATACGTTCCACGGAGCCAGTTTTGCTGGTCCCAATTGGTATGTACGACTCCGCCGATGATACGCTGACGCCACTTGTTATCATCCGAGAGCTTCGTTTCATAGAAGCCTGAGATGCCGACGGAGCCACGATCCTGGACGGGTTGTCCAGCCCATGTCGAGTGTACTGTCTGTCCGAAGGACTTCCAGTATTCACCGACGAGACCAGCGAGGTCACCCTCTTTGTTCAGTCGTTCGGTATAGCCCGCGTACACGCCAAGCTTCTTCCCTTTCTGGGTAAAGCTGTAGCCAGACTCAGGATTCTCACCCCAAGACTTGTCGCTCAGCAAACGGAGTTTCAGATCAACCGTCGTGCGACGATTCCGATCATTCACCCAGTTCTTCTGGACACCCACCTGGAAGCCAACCCCTAGTTCCTGACCATGATATGCAGAGGTGAGCGAATGCCCCGCACCATACATAGCATAGAGACCAGGGCCTGCTTGCCACTCACCATTCTGCCAGACGTAGCAGATGGTTTCGCCATACAGCCATTTGCCCTGATAGACCTGATTGGCATAGACCCCGGCACCAGCCTGCGCTTCACAGCGAGGCTTGCCTGACTGTTCCTCTTCCGTCATATGAAACGGCGAAAGAGAAGTTTCTGGCTCTGGCTCTGGCTCAACTGCGGGCGGTGATGGCTGTACAATTTCCTCCTCCTGAGGAACAATCGGCTGGGGTGGCTGAGACACAGGTATCGACATCGGAACAGGGTTATCAAGCACCCAGTTACCGCAATTCCGCACCCAGTGAAGTTTCCTCCCTGTGGTGAGAACATACGTCCGAGCCTGTACAACTACCGAGCCTTTGGGCCAGGCAGTGACCACACTCTGTTTGAACGATACTTGTCCATTCTTACAAAATGACACTGCTTGGTAGTGCTCCCCTGGTTGCAGAAATGTGTTTTGATGACTTTTTGACATCATCATCACACGGAGTTCCTCCTTCTCACTGTCCATAAGGCCAAGTTTTACCCAAGCCTCTTCGCTTAGTGAGCTTTCAGACTTGCCACCACAATTGGTGAGTGGCGCGCCCCCGACGCGTGTCCAACGAAACTCAGTTAACTTCGCTACCTTTACAGCTTTAACACTGATACGAGTGCCAAGATTAATCTGCTGTCCGACAAAAATCTTCGAACAGTTTGCAAGCCTGTTCAGCTTGCAGATCACCTTCCAATTCTTGCCGGCGATTTTACTCAGTGTATCACCGGCTTTCACCGTGTACACTTCCGCCTGTGCGTTTGCCATTCCGAAGAATGTACACAGGACCATTACCACCATCAAGGTGGCAGTCATAAGTTTTTTCATGACCTTCTCCTTCTCTGGTTGGTTGAAAAATAGGTCACCGTGTGGCGACCCAACTTGAGTTGCTTCACGGCACACCTCCTGTTGTTAAAAAACCACTTTGATAATCCGAAATAGACTATCTCGATTACTCTTGATTTTTTATCTCAAGAGCAAAGCGAGATATCCCATTTATGAAAGGAATCTATCGGTACGAAATTCTTCTCGTATCAAGCGTAGTGAAAAGCTCAGGAAAAATCCTATAGCGAGCCCCACGACAGCAATAAGCGAAAGGAGCGATGATGAAGGATTACCCTCAACAATCGGACCAGAGAGCAATTGCACTTTGATTTTTTCACTTCCGGCACCAAGAAGACTATTTCCATTTTCATTGAGTACTATGATGACTGCCTGCGCGATTTTTGATACCTCACGTTCGCTTGATCCAGCAAAAGAAATATTGATGAGACCCAGCTCTGGATTCTTTTTCACCGTGAGCATTTTCGACCATTCTTCGAGACGCATTTTCTTGTCACGTGGAAGAAAGTTTTCATCTACAATACCAGTGTCAGTCAAAGCCTTCACAAAACTCTCACTATAAATGACTTCACCAAGTACACGCCCCATATATTCAGCCGAACGTGTCGCGGTATAATAGTCTTGCCCCTCCTGAGTCGAAGAAAGCATAAAATCCACACTGGCTTTGTACGGTGCTTGCAGAAGAAGGGCCGACACAATACCTAAAGCAACAAAAATAATCCCCAAAGAGACTCCTCGAAAAACACTTTCTTTGGCAATCGTCAGTAATCCCTTCTTTTGTATAAAATCCATAATATATACTTCTCAAAAGTTTTTAAACTCTAAACATACCATATTACCAAAAAAAGAGAGAAATGTCAAGGGGTAAAAACAAATAAACCCTTAAATAAAGGGTTTATTGTCTGTTAAAAACGAAATTTTTACCGATTACATAAAGAAACTACCAATTTTCTCTAAAATACGGAAGTGAGCGAAATCACGAATAGTTATGAAGAGCATCAGGAGAAGTAAGAGAATAAATCCAATCTGATGAATCATTCCTTCGGTTCTGTGACTCACTTTGGAACCTTTGAGTTTCTCGATAAGAACAAAAAGAATACGTCCTCCATCAAGTGCTGGTATCGGAAGGACATTGATGATACCAAGGTTGATAGAGAGCAGTGCTGCAAACTGCAGAAGATATGAAATGCCGAGATCGCTCATCTGTTTCGTCATATACACAATACCGACTGGTCCGGTCACATCCACAGGCGCTCCAGTCTTCTCTCCAAAAAGTCCAGCGATCATTGTTCCGAAAGCTTGCAGGATAGCGATAGTGATATTGTAGGTCGTAATCGCTCCTTGGTAGAATGCCTGATACCACGGGTACGACACAATAGCTGTTTCGGAAAAAGAAATACCGAGACTGCCTTCATTTGCTGGATACTCAGTGCGAGGAGTACCTGAGAGCACCATTTCTTTGCCCAGACGATTGATGGTGATGTCTATATTCTGCCCCTTGTTTTTCAGAATAGTTTCTTTGACAACATCAAGAGTGCGCATTTTCTCCCCAGCAATCATCAGTACCTCATCTCCCAATTGAAGTCCCATGGTTTCAGCAGGCGTACCCTTCTTCACTTCGAGAATCTGGATCTTCGCATCAGGATACTGTGCCCGCTCCGTCGAATCAATCGGTTGAGGAAGTCCTAAGATGAAAACGACAGAAATAAGCACCCAAGCTAAAACGAAGTTCATAAACACTCCAGCACCGAGTACTTTCACTCGAATCCAGGCTGATTTATTACCAAAACTATCTGCCTCTTGGTTCTGGCCATCCTCACCTTTAATTTTCACGAAACCACCAAGAGGAAGCCAGTTGAAAGAATACACCGTATGCGGACTTTCTATGTCTTTGTTCCCCCACACGATTTTGTGACGTCCAGTCGTGTCATCTTTGTACACGCCAAACATCCGTGGCGGAAAACCAAAACCAAATTCGTCAGCCTTGATGCCGTTCCTTCGAGCGACGATAAAGTGACCGAGTTCATGAAACAGTACGAGCGATGCAAGGAGTGCAAGAAAAATGAGAACAGTAAGCATAGAGGAGAGGGATTATAAATTATACGGTAAGAATATCTTTTTCTTTCTTTTCGCGGATGTCTTCGAGCTTCTTGTTGTATTCATCCACTACTTTCTGAAGCTCATCTTTACCCTGAAATTTGTCATCTTCTGAGATTTCACCAGATCGTTCTTTGTCTTGAATATCTTTCCAAATTCCTTCACGTACCGTACGAATCGTGATGTGGCTTTCTTCTGCTTTGCTATTGAGTGTTTTCACGAGATCACGACGACGTTCTTCGGTGAGCGCAGGGAGAGTAATACGGAGAGCAATGCCATCATTCCCTGGATTTAATCCAAGATCAGATTCACGAATAGCTGTCTCGATGAGAGTAAGTCCTCCCTTGTCCCATGGTTGGATGAGGATTTGACGAGCCTCTGGTATCATAATGTTGGCTATTTGTTTAAGAGGCGTCTTCGTTCCATAATAATCCACCATCAAATTCTCTACGAGTCCTGGCTGGGCTCTACCCGTGCGAATCTTTGATGATTCATTCAGAAAATGTTCAATGGCATTTTCGAAATCTCCTCTCTTCTCTTCTATCAGTGCTTTCATAAAATAATTCGTTAATATATTATTTAAAATTACGCAGTCCCATAAGTAAATACCGAGGATCAAAAGGATCATATGTCACAAACGAAGCACCTCGATCAACATTCAGTCCTGTCGTCATCCAGGTCGCTCCATCATCAATCGATCTGTAAAATGCTTTCCCTGCGACAAAGACAATTTCTTTGGGATTTTGTGGATTGACCGCTATTGATCTGATAGGGAATTTCTTCGCACTTTCGATGATATTGAATTCACTCCAATACTTCCCAAAATCAGTACTCCGATACAATCCATGATTCGTCCCTGCATAAATAACGCCTGATCTCGTCGGATCACTCATAATCGATATGATACCACTCGGCATCGGACCCTGTGCATTCAGGTTTGATATTTTTTGCTTCACCATTGATGCTTCTTTGCTTTTTTCTTCTTCCCAATTGATCCACTTCATACCGCCATCAGGAGAATAGTACAGTTTATCACTAAAAGTGAGCAAATATACTACCTGATTTTCTTCTGAATCAAAGGCAATTTCTCCAATCAAACCATTGATATTGGAACCGATGTTTTTCCATGTTTCTCCGCTGTCAGTACTTTTCACCACTGTCCCTGTCGCAGTGCCAGCAAAGATAACATTTCTGTCTCGAAAATGTTGAGAAAGAGCAGTGATGGGCGTGTTCTGTCCAGGTTCAGTATAAACGTCTCTCCATGTTACTCCTCCGTCATCAGTCCGAAATATTTTCCCCCAATTATTCACCATACCAGAAGCAAACATACGATTGTCAGGATCATTCTTATCCAGGATGAAGCTGTAGATCTTCTTCGGAGGAAAAGAGATAGGTGTCCACGTATTACCTCCATTTTCTGTTTTGAAAATACCGCTATCTACAGAGCTCACATAAATAGTCATTGCCTGTTTCGGATGATAAGCAATAGAAAGAATGTCAGCCTTGGTGATACTCGACTTCTCATCAACCTGCGATTTTACAACAAATGTTTTCCCTCCATCTTCTGTTTTCCACAAACTTCCAGGAAGGGCCTTGGTTGAGAATGTTTCTGTCTCACCTACAGGTGAGGAAGTACCTATGTTTTTTGTATTCGTACCAATGTTACCCAAAGAACATCCCGAAAGAACAAAAGCAGCAACCACTAAACCCATCATTTTTTTCTTCATAAAAAAGAAGTAAAAGAATAAACGTTTTCTCTATTATAGCATATTTTTATCAAAAAGACCCATCTCCAAAAATACCTATTCACATTCTCTTTTTCAGAGGCGAAGTGGTTCGAGGGTTCATTACATTACTCCGCCTTTCTCATCCCCTCGGAAGCCAGCTGGCGGAAGTTGGCCTCCTCCTACCCAAAAACAAAAATCCCCTAATGGGGACTTTTCGTTTTGTGGTGTTATTTTAGCATTTGCGCGAACCTTTTTCGAGCGAAATTCCTGACCGCACCCCGCCTCATTTTTCTGGGGGAATGGTGGCGGGGTGCGGAATTCGGACTCGCCCGCGCGGAGGAGGGGTCTGGGGAGGAATCCGCGCGGGCTTCGGCTTTCTTTTTTGGCGAAATTCAGGCGGGTTATCCTATCAATCAATTTTTTGCTTAAAAAACTCTAAAGTAGTTTTAACTATACTACCGTCAAGATTAGTTAAAACTGCCTCAACTTTTTTAACAATTTCATTTGGCGATTGGTCTTTCTTATCAATTCTGATTTCACCAGTTTCTCCAAAAACCAGATGGACTTTTTCGCCATTATTCTGTTTATCACCGACAAACAAATGTTGTTCGTTTCCTTGAGTTCTTGATTCTACCCAAAGATTTTTGTCCTCAAGTCTGTTTATAATTTTCTTTTCTGTAATAAATTGCTCGAAAAAATTGATATAACCGCTTATCCATTCTTTCCCTCCAATTGGAAAACCATTTGTAGTAGACCACAAAGTTCTTGGTTTGCCAGGAAGCTTGAATTTCCTGTATCGAAGTGCCAACAAACTATCGCCCTTTATATTCTGATATAAAAACTGTTCAATTTTTTCTTTTACTTCCTCAAGCTCTTTAGTGAGAAGCAAACTTTCCTCAATTGCTTGTGATTTCGATTTTATTAACTTAATAATTTCTTCTTCTGTCATAAATCATCAAAACTAATAATCAACCGTTTCATCGCACATATAAAAACCTTCTGGGCTGTCGGGGACTTTACAATTTTTTCCGCACTCAAAATCGTCGCTGGGATTATTCCGTTGCTGTTTAAGATTCGTAGCCCAAGCGAGGCAAGAAGCACGGTCGTCAAATTGTGGACTGTAAATGTATTGGTCTGTGCAGGTCAAACATCCGTCAGGATAGTAAAAACCGAGCCATGTTTCCTTGCCACCCCAAAAGAACCAAATCCCAGCGACGATAAGAATGACAACAATTATTCCGCTAATGTTTTTATTTTCCATAGTTAGATGTTTTCTTTCTTCTTGCCAAAAATGACATAGAGGAAAATTTTATAGTACAAGACAATGGCGATCAAAAAGAACGGAATAATGAATAGCGATTCTTTCAGAATATAGAACGCCGAAGCAAAAGTTGATTCTCTCCAAACTTGCAAATCGTTACCAATAAACCACGCATATCCAATTACTTTTGTATCATCGTCTATTGATGTAGCATAAACACAACTTGCCCTCTGGCTAGTTAAGTAGTTTTTGAAATCCGCCAAGGGTAGCAACTCCGTTGCTCCATTACCCTTATACAACGATATTCCCGTCTTTGCAGAAACTTCGTCAATATGTTGTGCAATATTTCTTGAGCAATATATATCTGGCTGTCTTAATGCCCACCCTTCATTTTTGTCATACCAATCACCATGCAAATTATTTTCATATTGACCGATTTTTTCAGTAGAAGTTATTAACTCTGGCAATAATTTTATTTCAGTAGTCATGCGATTTTGCAAACTCTCAACCACTCCATATTTAGGAAGCGGAGTATTCCAAACGGAATATAACGCATAAAGAAAAGAGGCAGCGAAAATAACCAAAAACAAACGATGCCACCAGCGACTATTTAGTTTTAAATCCTTCCTGAAAAAGTTTTGAAAAAAGTTGTTCATAGATTAAAAGTTATTTTAATAATTCTTCCATTGGAACGCCTAACGACTTGGCGATTTTTTGGATTGTTTGAACGCTTGGCTTAGTAACGACACCTCCCTCAATTTTCGTAAGGGTAGAGTATTTAATATTGGCTTTTTTCGCCAAGTCGTCCTGCGTTAGACCTTGTTTTGTTCGCACTCTTTTTATGTTCTGGGATATAGTTGCCATAGTATGCTACTTTTGATAGTATAGAAATATGAGCCATTACTTTCTTTGCTCACAAAACAATCATAGCAAAAATCGTAGATTTTTTCAATGTATGGTTTCCGATTTTGTAGCCCGCCTGAATTTCGCCAAAAAAGAAAGCCGAAGCCCGCGCGGATTCCTCCCCAGACCCCTCCTCCGCGCGGGCGAGTCCGAATTCCGCACCCCGCCACCATTCCCCCAGAAAAATGAGGCGGGGTGCGGTCAGGAATTTCGCTCGAAAAAGGTTCGCGCAAATGCTAAAATAACACCACCAAACGAAACATTGTCGGAATTAAGAAAGCGGAGCGATTTTGCGGGAGCCAAAATCGCGCTATCAATTTTTTCAAAACCCTTTCCGCCTACGGCGGAAGCAGTGAATTCCCAAAGTTCCCCCCAATTGAAATCATGAAAGACGTCAAACCAAAATATTTTCTCTACGCGAGGAAATCCACAGAAGATGATGACCACCAAATAATGTCTATTGAGGCACAGCTTTTTGAATTACGAGAATATGCGCGTAAAGAAAATCTTGAAATTCTCCAAGAATTTCAAGAGTCGAAAAGCGCAAAAAAGCCCGGACGAGAATTATTCGGCGAGATGATGACGCGCATTGAACGAGGCGAGGCAAACGGGATAATTGCGTGGCATCCTGACCGCCTTGCGAGAAATAGCGTGGACGGTGGGCGCGTCATCTATCTCGTTGATACCGAACAAATTGCTTTTTTACGCTTTCCGACATTTTGGTTTGAGCCAACTCCGCAAGGGAAATTCATGTTGCAGGTGGCGTTCGGACAAAGCAAATATTACTCCGACAATCTTGTTGAAAATATCAATCGTGGTATCCGCCAAAAAGTCCGTCGAGGCGAGTGGTTGGTGCGCGCTCCCTTTGGCTATGTGAATAATCCGAAAACGAGAAATATTGAACCTCACCCGACTAAATCGCGTATTGTGGTAAAAGCGTTTGAAGAATACGCCAAAGGGACGCACACCCTCGGCACTATCGCCGACTTTTTGGCGGATCACGGCGTATCTACGAAAGGAACGCCACCTGCCAAAGCTTCCGTCGCCCGTATGCTATCTAATCGCGTATACCTCGGTTTTACCTATCACAAAGGTGAGTATTACGACGGAAGCTTTGCGCCAATTATTTCTCCGACACTGTTTGAAGCAGTCCAAAAAATGCTTGCGAAAAAATCTCGTCCGCGTGTGCAAAAAGTACCTAACCATTTTCCATTTGCACAATTCGCTCGGTGTGGTGAGTGCGGAAGTATGATTACGGCTCAATATGCCACCAATCGTTTTGGCACTAAATATACTTACTATCGCTGTACCAAAAAGAAAGGTGTTTGTCGCCAGCCGTATTTATCTTCTTCCGCACTCATTTCGCAAGCAAAAAATCTGCTTCAATCAGTGTCACTTCCTCTTTCAGAAATTGAGAACATGGAAAAGCAGATTTACCTGTGGGAGAAAGAGTCAATTTCAGAAAGAGGAAGTGTTGCCCAAAACCTTAAAACCAAACTTTCCGAAACGAAGGAGAAGCTGGACAAGCTTGTTTCGCTGTATCTTGACGGCGATATTGAACGCGAAATGTATCTACAACGAAAAGACCTTCTCCTTCGTCAGAAAGCAAAGTTTGAAGAAAGTTTTAAGGATTTTGGGCAACAGAGAAAAAATTGGGTCGAACCCTTGCGGAGTTTCGCTTTGTCTTTGAGAGAAGCCGTTATTTTGGAAAAAGGCGAAAACTATTTCGCATGGAAAGAGTTTTTCCAAAAAATCGGCTCTAACCCCATTCTCAAAGACAAAACGCTTTCATGCAATTGGGGGGAACTTTGGGAATTCACCGCTTCCGCCGTAGGCGGAAAGGGTTTTGAAAAAATTGATAGCGCGATTTTGGCTTCCGCAAAATCGCTCCGCTTTCTTAATTCCGACAATGTTTCGTTTGGTGGGTGCGGGGGGAATCGAACCCTCGACCGTTGGCTTAAAAGGCCACTGCTCTACCGACTGAGCTACGCACCCATTTGAAAAACAACGTTCTTTATAAACGTATTCCGATTGTAACAAGAAATA
>Ga0210034_1000806_pt1 | contig 30940 bp, 25 predicted proteins | sample CryGeymeta201505_FD_185466 | JGI IMG/M metagenome (GOLD analysis project Ga0210034, IMG submission 185466) | Groundwater microbial communities from Crystal Geyser aquifers in Utah, USA - Crystal Geyser metaG 2015-05 (SPAdes) (version 2) | ecosystem: Environmental > Aquatic > Deep subsurface >... | reverse complement strand
AAACGAAATTTTTTTGTTCTATACTTTAATATAGAAGCTCTACCCGCTATCGTTCCGTGTCATTCTGGTCTGATAGCACGGTGTATGAGGTTCGCTCCTGCCGTCGCTCTCCCATATTTTGCTCAGTTTCAATACACAAAACATCAGATACACGCAAACGTTAGCTGAAATAATTTCAAAGCCTCTAACGACACATTTATATAAATACAATCAATTTTTAGAAGGAAATGGAAAAAATAAAGACAGGAAGCCATATGAAAGATATGCTTCTTTTGATTTTTGTTACAATTATTATCGTGGCACTAGACTAGTATCTCCGTGTTATAATGGAGAATATGCCTATAAAATATAGACGATTGAGCAAAAATAAGATCAATAAAATTCTTCGATGTTTTTCAGCAGATCTTTCCGCCACACAAACAGCCCAAGTACTAGGTATAAATCGCAATACAATTAACGTCTGGTACATGACCTTTAGAGAAGCACTTGCTGAGTTTCAAGAAGAACAAGTTGCTAAGTCCTCGGGTTCTTTTGAGCTTGATGAGTCATACTTTGGTGGTATCAAGAAAAAGACTCATGCAGAGGAAAGAAGAAAGCGGGGTCGAGGTGCAGAGAACAAGATACCTGTCTTTGGTATCAAGAAACGAGATGATGGAACTGTTTATACTAAAATCATAGAAAACGTCTCAAGAAAAACACTTTTTCCAATTATCAAAGAACTTATTAAACAACAAGATTCGATTATCTATACGGATAAATTTAGGACTTATGATGGACTTGTGTTTAACGGATATAAACACAAGCGAATTAATCACTCAAAACAATATTCCAACAAAAAAGGGATACACATTAATGGAACAGAAAACTTCTGGGGCTTTGCAAAACAACGACTCGCAAAATTCCATGGACTCTCACGAAAACATTTTTATTATCACCTCAAAGAATCAGAATTTCGTTACAATAAAAAACATGATATTATGAAGGTATTGAAGACTAAATTAAGAGAGATACTAGTCTAGTGCCTTATTATTTTATAGAGGGGAGCTCGCAATGCGAAAATTACAAACTAACCTAAAATTATGGACTACCTGAAAATTTTTACTGATTTCTTCTCCAAAAATACAAAACATGATCTGCAAACCTTTGAAGATTCAGTTAAACAAGACTTGCTAAAAACAAAAGCTGATTTTGAAAAAGATGGACTTCTATTTGACATTGAGCCTATTCAAGTAACAGAACAAAAAGAAGAGACAGAACAGCATTATGTTCATCATTATAGGGGTACTTTTATCTATGGCTTTCAAAAAAATGGCATTTTTCATCAGGTCCCTGGTGACATATCCACAAAAACTGAACGTAAACAGAATGAATCTGGAGAAATAATCTTTCACATCAACAAACAGACGAAAAAAATTGACACAATTTCTGAAACGTTTGCAGGAAACTCATGGGGTAAAAAGCAAAAGAAAAAACGGAAATATGGTTTCTGGGGAATAATGGGAACAATTCTCTTGGTTTTCATAATTGGGGGAAATATATACAACGAATTAAAACCTCAAATCGCCTCTTTCACAGCAGAATGGGCACTTCGAGAATATAAAGACGATATTGCCAAATGTGTTTCAGAAACAAAAGAAGAATTAGGTGATAAAAAAGTAGTGGGTCTCGAATATGAATGTGCAATTAAAGTAGCTTCAACTTTTTATAACGCAGATTCCGAAAAAGCAATCCAGCTCTGTATGATCAATAATCCTCTTTTTAATATAAAGCTTGGACGTGAATACTCAACGTTAGATACCGATGATCTATATGCGCAAAAGGATGAACAAATAGCTCGCATTTCATGCAAATCATCAATTGAAAGAAGGCTTGAACAAGAAAAATCACAGACTCTGCAAACAGAAACAAGCGTGAATGATGTAGTAAAAGAGGACAAAGTGTCTACGCCAGTCAGTGTTGGTACATCTTTTTCAAATCAAAAATACGGTTATTCTCTTTCTTTGCTCCCAACGGAAACTGCTGTCAGCAATCAATATGCCACTAAAGCAAGTGATGCTTTCAATATTACTATTACAAACGAAAAGGGTAATTTTCTTGCAAACATAACCGTACTTGATCCCAACATGTTTCCTGGAAGCGAAGATGGAAGGATGAAAATCAGAGAATCATTTGATTTGCCTCTCAAAGAATATGTAGAGCATGTTTCAGAACTCAACAAGGAAAACCTAGATTTATCCATGCAAGAAAGCAGACCAATTAGTGGAATTGCAGGATACACAATATCCCTCCGTAATTCTTTCAACGATGAAAGAGGTGGTTACCTATTTACTGATAATTACCCGGTACACGCATTCATATTTCTCGAGCATAATAACCTGAAATACCAATTCGAAATTCCTGAATCACTTGGACATCATGGTAGGGAAATACTTAGTTCGTTACGGTTTGAATAAGGTGTTTTGGCTCAGGGCAATTCACCCCCAGCCCCTCTTGCCCTTCACCAAAACGAAATCAAATTTGTTCATTTTAGAAAAGTTATTTTCTTTCAGAAAATCACTTTTCTGCAAGGTCAATTTCTTTTTTTCAATGTCCCTAGTCGACACAGAGTTCCTGATTCGAAATAAGCTGAAGTTTGAGAGTATCGCCACTTGAGGAAAATTTCCATGTTTTTGCACTACCACAACCGGCAGATAGACGCGCACAAGTTAGTTGGTCACCAGTCAATTTTAGGGAAGGAAGGGCAATTGGTCCGCCACAGTAAACGCCATCCTCTGATTTTGCTATCAAATCTCCGTTTTTAGAAATATGAAGCATACGATAGGTGCTGTCTAATTCATTTTGCTCGATAAGTATATACCAAGACTGATCCGCCTCTTGGCAGGCGGCCGCTGTATTTGTTGAAATATTCCATTCTCTTCTTTGAGAATCGGTGATTTCGTCATTAGTTAAGCACTCAGAATACATGGCGTTAAATTCATCATCCGAGATTACGAGTTGTTGTAACGATTTATTTACTGTGTCGACAGATTTATTTTGACGAAAATATACTGCCAGACTGACGATTATGGCTATTGCTACAATTAAAACAACGACATACATTGTGCGTTTAGATTTTTTGCTTTGTTCTGCGTTCATAGGTTATTAATTAGTGAATTAATTTATGATGAAAAAGAAATTGGCCTTGCGGAAAAGTGGACGGGCAACAGTCCGTAAAAGGAAAAGCATATTTCGTACAACGTTTCGGCATATCTGATGTTTGCCGTAGCGTAGCGGAGGCAAATATGGGTGGAGGCTTTTGAATAAAAGCCGTAACCAGATATGCCGTGTTATCGGATGTAAATTTTAGTTTTTATTGATTGTATTTCAATTTTCCCATTCAGATATTTCCCAAACATAGTAGTATTTTTTAGGGTCATGTTCACCAATACCATTAAATCTATAAAAATCTAAGCCATTTTCGTTTTCATGGCGACCTTGTGTCTCCCAAACAACAGGCATAAGTTCTCTATAAAAATGACCCCATTCAATGGCTGTGTCATTAATATCTTCTGCAAGGTCGCCCCATGAATCAGCGCCTCCTTTCCACCAAAATTGAGCAAGTGGTTTCGGTAATTGAAATACAAGCAATAAATTTTGTTCGTTAATTTCTTCACTGAGTCCATATTCTTCAAGCAATGCTTCTGCCTGTTCCCGACTAGCAATTGTAAAATTAGGGAGAACAAAATTTTTTTCTAACAAATAATCAACGATTTTCTGTGATATTTGGCGGCGTTCTTTCCTGTATTGATCTAGAAGTGATAGAAAAGTTTGCTTAAAATCTTCAGACACCTCGCTACAAAAGCTACGTGTTTTCTCAAGACATCTTTTCATTTCAACAGTAAGTTCTTCCTCGTGCACTAATTCTTTGGTGTTAGGTGGAAGTTTTTCAATTCTTTGTCTGATATCATCAAACGTTTCAATATCCCAAATATCCTCGGGGTTTTTTAAACCTTCAAGCCTCCTTATTTTTTCAAATTGATTTGGGTTACTAAATTTCATAGTTGATTATTTGTTAGAAATTTATGTTTTTAGAGTGATGGCATATAACGTTTCTTGATATCCGACGTTTCAATGAAGTGAAACGAATTGAAATGTGGCTTTAGCCCTTGCGGATATCGAGTGTTAGACGATGTTGTCGTGTGAATTTCGAAAAGGAAAAATTGCGTCCTGGATATTCCGCTCAAAAAAATTGAGGTGCGCTGTTCCAGTAATAACTACAATAGTACCACTTTCAATAATATTCGCCTCAATATTTTGAAGCATCTCATTCTCGCGCACCCTCTCTTTATTTTGGTCAATCAGTTCATCCAAGCCATCAACATCTAGCAATTTTTCATTTTCGATTTTATTAAAGTCCTTCCATGATAATTTTTTTATCATTTTTTTTTGTTTCTCAATTATAGCTTGATTATCCTCAGGAATAGCGCCCTCCCGAAAAACATCTATTTTAGAATCAAAACCCGCAACTTTAACATTATTGCTTTTAGCCCACTCAAACGCAAATATCATTTCGGAAGGATATGAACTTAAATCGTTTTTAGTAATATCATCGTTGGCTATTTCAACTAAAAGTTGGTCTGGCTTGAAACTTTCAATAACCGCTTTAAGTTCATTGTTCGGCGTTATACCAGCGTGTAAGGTTCCGATAACTATGATTTTTCTCGGCATAAAAAAATTGATAAAAAATAATTCTCACGGCAATTTCGTCTAACTCGTTTCTATGTGAAAACATTTCGTATAATCTACTGAAAAGTGCTAGATATACGCCCAAAGGTTATTAATACTCCAACCCTTCGTAGAGTGGAAAGTTTGATGCAAATTCTTTCACCCGACCCCTGATAACTGACAACATTGTTTCGTTGGTATGATTTGTAATCGCATCATCTATCCAGTCGGCGATTGTTTTCATTTCATTTTCTTTCATTCCTCGGGTGGTAAGCGCCGGAGTTCCGAGTCTGATTCCCGACGGATCCATTGGCTTGCGTGGATCGTCCGGAATCATATTTTTATTAACTGTGATTCCGGCTTTGTCGAGCGCTGCTTCTGCTTCAGCTCCGGTTACACCTTTTGACGCCACATCAATTAAAAGTAGGTGATTGTCAGTTCCACCAAACATTAATTTGTATTCTCGGTTTCTAAACTCTTCTTCTAATATCTTAGCGTTAGCTTTAATCTGCCGCGCGTATTCCTTAAAAGATGGCTCGAGCGCTTCTTTAAAAGCAACCGCTTTAGCTGCAATAACATTTTCGTGCGGTCCGCCCTGGAGCCCAGGGAAGACTGCTTTGTCGACCGCTTTGGCAAATTCCTGTTTACACATAATCATTCCGCCTCGTGGTCCACGCAGTGTTTTGTGAGTTGTGGTTGTAACAAGATCAAAAATCGGAACCGGATTATCCATTTGTCCACCAGCAATTAGTCCGGCGATGTGCGCAATATCGGCCATTGTGAGTGCGCCAACTTCGTCCGCAATTTTTTTAACTCCGGCGTAATCAATCTCGCGTGAGTAAGCGGAGTATCCAACTAAAATTAATTTTGGTTTATGTTCAAGCGCCATAGCGCGAAGATTTTCAAGATCAATCAAACCCTCGGTATTTGTTTTGTAGCGAACAAAGTTATAGATTTTTGAAGACTGTGTTACCGGGTGACCATGCGTTAAATGTCCGCCGTGGGAAAGATCCATTCCAAGTATCGTGTCTCCATGTTCTAACAGAGCTTCATAAGCGGCGATGTTGGCTGGCGCGCCGGAGAGTGGTTGCACATTAACATGCTCAGCGCCGAAAATTTGTTTGGCGCGTTCAATCGCAAGTGATTCAATCTCATCAATAAATTCACAGCCACCGTAATATCTTTTTCCGGGATATCCTTCGGAATATTTATTGGTGGCAACCGATCCAAGTGCTTCTAACACTGCATCTGAAACAAAGTTTTCAGATGGTATCATCTCCAGACCAGTTCTTTGTCTGTTTAGCTCACACTCAAGAGCGTCGGCTATACCGATATCATAACTACGAATTTTCATATGAGCCCATTTTACTCTTTTGTCCTCCGTGTTACAATTAAATCAGTATGATACAAGCGAAAAATGTCCATATTATAGGAATTGGAGGAATTGGCACATCGGCAGTGGCAAAATGGTGGAAAGAGCAGGGGGCGACTGTAACAGGCTCTGATGTGCATAAAAATGAGCTTGTTTTAGAGCTGGAAAAAATTGGTATTGATGTTCGTTTGGGCCATTTCGCAGAAAATGTTCCAGTCGATTGTGATTTGATTATCCATTCGCGCGCAGTCGCAGCTACAAATGTTGAGCGCCAAGTGGCGTCTGAACGAAGTATTACTGATATTTCTTATCCGCGGTTTTTGGGACTGCTTGCCAAAAATTATAAAACAATTGCCATTGCCGGAACAAATGGAAAAAGTACAACCACAGCTATGATTGCTAGCGTTCTTATCGAAGCCGAATATGACCCAATTGTAATTTTAGGCACTCAACTTGCAAATTGGGATTTAAAAAATGCCAGAATTGGAAATGGTGATTGGTTTGTGACAGAGGCGTGTGAGCATATGGCAAGTTTTTTGGAAATTCGTCCAGATTATGGAGTTATCACAAATATTGAGGAAGATCATTTGGATTTTTACAATGACTTAAATCAAATTCGGGAAACTTTTCAGCTTTGGGTTGATCAAATGAAAAAAGGCTCTACGGTTTTTATAAACTCGCATGATCCTGAATCAAAATCAATTAGAGCTCTTGATAAAAAATCGTTTGATTTTAAAAATAGAAAAACAGAAGAAGGTAAACAGACTTTCAATGTTGATGACGTTCAGTTCTGTCTTCAGATTCCTGGTGAGTTTAATGCTATGAATGCGGCGGCGGCTGTGGCAGTTTGTCGTGTTGTTGGAATTAAAGACGAAGTAATCAAAAAAGCGCTGTGTGAGTTTAAAGGAACTTGGCGACGATTTGAACATGTCGGCGTTTGGAAAGATGCTGATGTTTACAGCGATTATGCTCATCACCCAACGGCGATTACTGGATCGATAAAGGCTTTTAAAGAATTTTTTCCAAATAGACGATTAGTTGTAGTTTTTGAGCCTCATCAACATTCCAGAACGCACGAATTGTTTGATGAGTTTGTAGAGTCTTTTGATGAAGCTGATGTTTTAATCTTATCAGAAGTTTACGAAGTTGTCGGTAGGACAGAGGAAAAGTTTGAAACATCAAAAGATATGGCAGAAAAAATTAAAGATCGTAAAAAGAATAATGAAGTTTTGTACGCTGAAAATCTAAAAAAAGCTGAAAGTCATTTGCGTGATGTTGTAAAGCCCGGTGATATAATTGTTTGTATGGGTGCCGGCGATATTGATAGCTTGGCGAGAAAGATCGCCAAATAATTCATGTTTATGGGAGAATCAGGAAATATTATAAATATTTTTGAGAGGCCAGACATGAGAGAACGGTTACTGGCAAGTCTTCAAGCGATGCATGACGGTCTGCCAGAAAAGACTGCGCGTGCGTTTATTGAGTTCGTCAAAGATAGGTTGGTTAGTGATTTAGGTACTGAGGTCGGCGATGAGTTTGCTGAGCATTTAGCGTATGTTAAAGACGATCAAAGTAGAGATGATCTTTTAAATAATATTTTAGATTTTTTTGCAAAACATGTTGACCCAGATAAATTTGAAGCAGTGGAAAGAAAAAAATTTGTAGAGCGGGGAAACTTTATCCCACTTAATGAGATTTTATCATTTGGTGCAGATGACGGGGTAGCGCATATTCATCTTGCACCAGCACGCGCGATAGCGCCGGAGAAAAGGATGCAATTGTTGAATGGTGGCCTCAGAGAGCTTGCTTTACGGATGAACACAGACGAGCAATTATCAGAGATTAGTAGGGTGAAGGCGACAAGTTGGATCGTAGCGAAGATGCCAAGTATTATTGAGTCACTCGGTTTTCATATTGATGGTCCAATTGATGATGAGATAAGGCGTTTATATTTTCCGGATCAAAAAGGCGAAATTTGGGAGGCGCATATGGATCGAAAGGAGTTTCTAGAAATATACCTCGATAAAGACCTATGACAAATATCACTCAGGAATTACAAGACATTTTCGGTGAACAGATGCGTGAAAACGAGCCACTTTCAAAGCACACCAATTTTCGAGTTGGTGGACCGGCAAAATGGTTTTGTGAGGTTGATAGCGCAGACGAACTTATAAAAGCAATTAATGTTTTATCTGGCCAGGTTACTTATTTTATTCTTGGCGGTGGGTCAAATGTGCTAGCAAGCGACGAAGGTTTCCTGGGCGTGGTTTTTAAACTAACAATGCGCAATATTGAAATAAGCGGAACTACTGTAAAAGCCGGTGCCGGTGCGCTAGCGGTAATGCTCGCACGAACAACCGTAGGCGCCGGTCTAGCTGGCCTAGAATGGGCAGTGTCGCTTCCGGGAACGGTTGGCGGTATGGTTCGAGGAAACGCCGGTTGCTTTGGTGGGGAGACAAAAGATAATTTAAAAAGTATTGAGGTTTTGAGTGACGGGAAAATCAAAACAATGCAATCTGAGGAATTAAATTTTGGCTACAGACATTCAGCAATTAAAAAATCAACCGATATTGTTTTAACAGCCACATTTCAGCTAAAAGTCGGTGACAAAGATCAGCTAAAAGCCAGGATGAACGAAATACTTGAAAAGCGAAAAACTAGTCAACCGCTTACATCGGGAACAGCAGGTTGCACCTTTAAAAATTACGAAACTCACAAGGGGGACGATATGAAAATGTTTGCCGAGCTGGGAATACCGAAAGAAATGCTAGACGCCAGGCGTATCAGTAGTGGATGGCTGATTGATAGAGCGGAGTTAAAAGGTGAGAAGATTGGTGGAGCGTCAGTTAGTTTGGAGCATGGTAATTTTATTATCAACGATGGCAGCGCAACAGCAGATCAGATTTTTCAGTTGATATCACTTGTTAAAACAAGGGTACGGGACAAGTTTAATATCGAGCTGGAAGAAGAAATTCAATATTTAGGATTATGAGAAAAGGAGAAGCGGATAGAATGCCAAAACATGATATTGAGTCAATGGCAAGAAAAAGTTTGGAAGGAATGATTGAGTCAGACTCATTGTTTACAGAGGGACATTATGCCTTACATCCACTCACAAAATTAATTGCCGCTGGTGGAGAAAGAATTGTTTTAAATTCTGTTGCAAGAGGCGGCCGTGAAAGAGACATAGTAGTCAAAGTTCCTTATCATTTGTTGAAAAGATCTGTTACACATACTGAGTCTGAGATTGATTGGGCTCTGTATTTGGAGAAAATAGCAAGAGAATCTCGCGAACGCCTTGAGATATTAAAATCTTATTTTGGTAGCCATGTTGCCAAAGAAAAGTTGCTTGTTGGCGAAGTACCAATCTCTCAGGAAGTTGCAAATGAAATTTTTCAAACCGCACGTGGTGCTAGTGCGGCCGTAACGGTTGGTCACATTTATCCAAAGTCAGTTATCAGTGTTCAGGAAAGAATTCCAGCAGAAGTTTTATCGGATTCTGATGATTTTGGATATAATTACATAGAGAAACGGTTTGATAAAGATGCGTACCGGAGAGCAAATCAAATGCTTTTAGACGAATCGATTCCATTTGATCAAGATTTCTTTGCTTCGACAATAAAGCGGAATACCAAGGAACTTTTAGAGGTTGCCCTAATAGATGAAGAATTAAGAAATCTTTTATCTGAATTTGTTAGAACTGCAATTAATTTTACGAATCAAACACAAGAACTGCTTGATTTGGCCGGGAAGCATAATGCTGTTTTTTGGAAAGAAGATAAAAATTGGAACTATAAATTATTCGATGTTATGGCGGGTAGTCAGTCCAGTAAATTTTTAGGTGAGCTCGATGCCTTTGTGGAAAGTGATGGAGTTGCTGAACTTGATGCGATGAACGCAATTAATTATGCCAGAACAATGCACGGAATGGCACGAGCACTTGGAATAAAAGAGAGATTAAGTTTTGTAGGATTTTTATCAAAGAAAAAAACTTGGTCAGAAATGAGCGATGATTTACATTTAGATACTAAACGAGCTTTAGCAAGAAGAGGTGTCGAAGTGGAGAAATCCTTGCAAGAAGCTAGGTTGGCAGATGATAGTAAAACGCCAGTTGATTTAAATTAATTAAATACGAATTAACATTTTTATGCGCATTACACAAATTGTCGGGACAAATATGGATCTTACTGATGCCATCAAAGAGCGAGTGGAAAAAAGAATGAAGTCAATAGAAAAAATTTGTAAAGATGTTGAACCTTGTGATGTAGCGGTTGATGTTGGAAAAACTACCAAAGGGCAAAACAAAGGCAAGATTTTTAGAGCTGAATATAATTTGACTGTGCCGGGAACTTTTTTACGAGCTGAAACCGTTGAAGAAGATTTGTACTCCGCGATAGATAAAGCAGCCAAAGATTTAAAAAGGCAAATGAAAGAGTATAAGCGTAAACAAAAGAAAAATAAGTAAAATATAAACACAAAAGGCTTAGAACTCGCTTGTTCTGAGCTTTTTTGTTTTATTTGTTTAAGACTTGAAAGATTGGCGAAAATAGAGCACAATAAGCGCGTTATGAATAACTTAATTAAAAAAATATTCGGAGACGATTCTGCTAAACGATTAAAGCTTTTGCAGGCCGAGGTGCCAAGGGTAAATGCTTTGGAGTCTGAAATCAAAAATCTAACTGACGATCAACTAAAAGCCAAGACTGGCGAGTTTCAGACTAAGGTTCAATCTGGTACCGGTCTAGATGACATTGCTCACGAGGCCTTTGCGGTTGTGCGCGAAGCAGCTTCACGAACTATCAAGCAACGGCATTACGATGTTCAGCTTATCGGTGGTTTAGCATTGCACCAGGGAATGATAGCTGAAATGCGAACCGGAGAAGGAAAAACTTTAACTTCAACTCTTGCTATTTATTTAAATGCTCTTGAAGGGAAGGGTGTTCATGTAGTTACAGTTAACGACTATTTGGCCAAACGCGATACGGTTTGGATGGGCCAAATTTTTCATTTTCTTGGTTTAACTATTGGTTGTATTCAGCAAGAAGGTGGATATATTTATGACGAAGAATTCAAAGTAACCAGTGATCAGGAGTCAGTGGACAGTTTAGATGAGGATCGTGATACAACCGGTTCGTTTAAAGTACAAATGGATTTTTTGCGACCAGTAGGAAGGCGTGATGCCTACAAGGCTGATATAACTTATGGAACCAACAATCAATTTGGTTTTGATTATCTTCGTGACAATATGGCCACTCGTTTGGAAGATATGGTTCAGCGCGATTTACATTACGCCATTATCGACGAAGTTGATTCTATTTTAATTGACGAAGCCAGAACTCCGCTTATTATTTCTGCCTCGGCCGAAGAATCAGCCGATCTTTATAATCGTTTTGCAGGACTTGTAATTGATCTTAAAGAAAACGAGGACTTTAATTTAGATGAAAAAATGCGCGTAGCTACTTTTACAGAATCAGGATTAAAAAAGATGGAAACAAGATTGGGATTTGATAACTTGTATTCACAGGGCTTGGAGCAAATTCATCATGCCGAGCAAGCACTTAAAGCTCATGCCATTTTTAAAAAAGATGTTGACTATGTGGTAGCTGATGGTGAGGTAAAAATCGTTGATGAATTTACCGGACGAATTTTGGAAGGAAGAAGATATTCCGAGGGGCTCCACCAAGCGATTGAAGCTAAAGAAGGTGTAGCTATTAAAAACGAAAGCAGAACACTGGCTACAATCACTTTCCAAAATTATTTTCGAATGTATAAAAAACTTTCGGGAATGACCGGAACTGCCGAAACTGAAGCTGATGAGTTTCATCAAATTTATAATTTAGATGTTGCTGTTGTTCCAACGAACATGATTATTGCTCGTGAAGATAGGGTTGATCAGATTTTCAAAACTGAAAAAGCCAAATTCATGGCAGTTGTTAAAAAAATAAAAGAATTGCAAGAAAAAGGTCAGCCGGTTTTGATCGGTACAGCTTCAATTGAAAAAAATGAATTGATTGATAAGCTTTTAACCCAGGCTGGAATTAAGCATGAGATGTTGAACGCTAAAAACCATGAACGCGAAGCGCAGATTATTGCCCAAGCCGGTCGCAGGGGATCGGTAACTGTCGCAACTAACATGGCTGGTCGTGGAGTTGATATTATTCTTGGTGGAAATCCATCAACCAAAGAAGAACAAGAAGAAGTCAAAAAACTCGGCGGATTATTTGTTGTCGGTACTGAGCGCCATGAATCAAGACGAATTGATAATCAGTTGCGGGGTCGATCCGGTCGACAGGGCGACCCTGGAGTTACTCAGTTTTATTTGTCACTCGAAGACGACCTGATGCGCATTTTCGCCGCTGACAGAGTTGGAAAAATAATGGATACACTTCGAATTGATGAAAACACTCCGATAGAAAGTAAGATGATTGGAAATTCAATTACAAAAGCTCAAGAGCGAGTTGAGGGACATCACTTTGATACCAGAAAGCATGTTTTACAATATGATGATGTTTTGAATCGTCACCGAACGGCAACTTATGGGTGGCGTTATAAGATGTTAAATAAAGAAATTGATCCGGAATCAGAAATAAAAGAATTAGTAGAAAACGAAATAGAAAGAGTAGTTTTGTTTCACACTGATAATGATGGAGTAGCGATAAGTAATCCAGATGAGCTTGGTAAAAAAGTAAAAACAGATTGGGATCCTAAAGAAATAACCGAAACTTTGACGACAATTTTGCCGGTAGAATCAGAAGACGAAAAAGTTATTAAAGAAATTTTTGCGGTAATCTCCAAAGATCGAGAAAAGTTGGCCGGGCAAAGATCATCTGTTATCAATCTATTTCAGGAAAGATCAGATCAAAAATTAAAAGAAGCCAAAGAAGTTCTTACTTCGGAAAAATATGATCAGATGTTACGGGCGATTTTATTGCGCGCCAATGATAACGCTTGGGTGCGTCACTTGGACGCAATGACATATCTGCGCCGTTCAATTGGACTCCGTGGTTATGGCCAACGCGATCCACTGATTGAATACAAAAAAGAAGCGTTTGGACTTTATAATGACATGCAAGAAGAAGTTCAGCGTGATGTTGTTTATAATGTTTTTAAATATATTGCTCAGTCAATTAGAGCGCAAAAGATTGTTGAAATGGCGCCAAGTATTTTGGAACGCGTCGGAATAGTTTTTAGTGGCGCACAAAAGACAATGGCAAAAAAAGCAGCCGCTGCTACTTTGCAGGGTGCAAAACAAGAAACGGTTTCCGGAACAGTAGCTAAGGCGGGCAGAAACGAACCTTGCCCATGCGGAAGTGGAAAAAAGTATAAGAAATGTCATGGGGCTTAATATGCAAGAATTGATTGCAAAGGTAAAAGAAATGCTTGGAGGAAATGTAATAATTGATGGTGTTGAGAGGCCAAGGTTTGAGTGGGTTCGTGAAAAATAAGATTACACTGTTATAAATTGTTCAGCATCAAATGTTGGACAGTTTTTTTGATTAAGAAAACTATCGAATATTGACAATTTGCGTGAAAAATGATAATTAGGTGGCTTATGGAAAATGATATTTTACCTTCAGACTCTAGTTTAAATGGTAGCCAGAGCCAAGAAACCGGAGACCGAAACTTTAAGTCTAAAATCAAAAAGGCATCAAAAATAAAGGCTTTTATTAAAAAACAACGCTACTGGTTTGCCGGAAGTGTTGTTATTTTGTTAATTGCGGTTGTGGTTTTGGCCTCTGGTGGACCTAAAACATCATATACAACAACAGAGATCGTTCGTGGTGATCTTGTGCAGACTGTTGAGGCTTCAGGCGAGCTTGAATCACTAAAAGATGTTGATTTGTCATTTCAAACATCCGGAGTAGTTTCTCATATTTATGCTAATGTCGGAGAAGAGGTTACTGCCGGCGATTTGGTTTTGACTTTAGTGTCTGATGAAGCGCTAGCTGATCTTACCCAAGCTCAGGAATCAGTTAATCGGGCGCAGGCGGTAATTGATCAACTTTATGCCGGGGCATCGAATGAAGAAATCGCAATTGCTCAAGCATCACTAACGATTGCCAAGATTGATCTGGAAAGCACAAAGACAAATGGTGACAACACAATCGCAACTGCACTTTTAAATTATCAAACAGCGCAAGACACATATGATAATCTTGTTGCGCAGAATGCTGAATCACTTGATCAAATCTATGCAGACATGATTAGCATAATGCGTGCCAATGTAATTGAGATCCGGGGTGCACTTTCTGATGCTGATGAAATTTTAGGAGTTGAAAATACACTGGCAAATAATGATTTTGAAATTTATTTAAGCGCTAACGATCCGCAAGTATTTTCCAGTGCAAAAAAGTATTACGGTTATGCCGCCGAAGGGCGTGATTTTGCCGAAGACGCAGTTTACGCAATTGACGAAACTTATTCGTTTGATGATGTTTTGACTGTAGCCGACACTGTAGCCGGTGCACTCAATAACACTGCCATGGCGCTTTACTACACTCGGGCCGTGCTTGATGCAACCGTAGTGGACACAGCAGTACTAACTCAGGCAGATATAACAGCCTTTAAAGCATCGGTTGACGCTGTCAGAGCTGCAATTCAAACTGATGAAGATACGCTTACAGGGCAAATGCAACTGTTAAATACAACCACACTGAGTGCCAGCACATCGGAGTTGAGTTCCTTAAATTCGCTTAGTTCAGCGAAGCTCGTTTACGAGAATTCTCAATCAACAAACACGGCAACTATTTCTATGAAAGAAGCAGCCTTGGCTTCGGCTCAGGCTAATTACGATAGTGTAACAGCCGATGTTCGTGGTGTTGACTCAGCTGCATACTTTGCTGATCTTGGACTGGCTAGAGCTCAACTTGATGCTGCCAGTGCCCGTTTTCAAAAAACAGAAATCCGTTCGCCGATTAACGGAGTTGTTACAAATATTGCGCTAGACGAAGGAGAGCTGGCAACCGCTGGAATGAGTATCGCTACTGTTCAAACTTTGGACGAAGCTTATAAAATCACACTTGCAGTTTCAGAATCTGACATTGTTAAAGTCACGCAGGGTGACAAAGCAAGTGTCACTTTTGATGCTTATGGTGATGATTTAGTGGTTGAAGCTTATGTTGGCGCAATTGACCCAGCTGAAACAAACATTGAAGGAGTTGTTTATTACAATGTTGATGTATACATCTCAGACACTCGTTCAATTGCTCTTAAGCCGGGAATGTCGGCTGATGTAATTATTATGATCGATGAAAGAGAGGGTGCGCTGTATATTTCTCAACGAGCGATTTTAGAAAATAATGAAGGAAAGTATGTTCGAATTTTAATTGGTGATACTTTTGAAGAGCGACAGATTTTAACGGGACTGCGAGCCGATGGCGGTTTGATAGAAATTATTGAAGGTGTAGAAGAAAGCGAAATCGTAGTAGTTTCAATTCAAGAATAAAATGGCCTTAATTGATCTTCAAAAAATCACCAAAGATTATGTAAACGGCGATGTTGTTACGTCCGTTCTTCATGGGGTTTCGCTAGAAATCGAAGAAGGAGAGTTTGTAGCAATCATGGGGCCATCGGGATCTGGAAAATCAACTTTAATGCATATTATTGGATTTTTAGATCAACTTACAACTGGAAAATATTTATTTGCTGGCAAAGATGTTTCAAAATTAAGTGATGACGAGTTGGCGCAAATGCGCAGAAAAGAAGTTGGATTTGTTTTTCAATTTTTTAATTTGTTGCCCCGCACCACTGTTTTGGAAAATGTTACGCTACCAATGGTTTACGAACAGACGCCAATTGCTGAAAGAGAAAAAGAAGCTCGCCGTGCGCTCGAGTCAGTTGGACTTGCTCATCGCCTGCATCACTTATCAAATCAACTTTCCGGTGGTGAACGCCAACGCGTTGCAATCGCTCGAGCTTTGGTCGGTAACCCAAGTATAATTTTTGCGGACGAGCCAACCGGAAACTTAGATACAAAATCAGGTGTTGAAGTGCTTAAATTATTTCAAGAATTAAATAAACAAGGTAACACAATCGTGATGATTACCCACGAACGCGAAGCGGCTGAATTTGCCGAGCGCATTATTTCAATCCGTGACGGCGATGTCGTTCAAGATGGAAATGGTCACAAGCGTCGAACAGATTTTTTTGATAAATAATTATGTTGACATCAGACCTTATTAAAACATCATCAGTAGCGCTTAGGCGAAACGCCTCTAGGTCTCTTTTGACAATTTTAGGGATTGTGATCGGAATTGCGGCTGTTATTTTAATGCTCTCAATTGGTAAAAGTGCTGAAGGTTTAATTTTGTCGCAAGTTGCTGATTTAGGATCTGATTTAATATTTATTGAGGCTAGCGCCGGTGACCCGACCAGCGGTCCGCCAGATCCATTTATAGAACAGACAATGACGCTTGACGATGTGAAGACTTTACGAAAAAGTAGTTATTTTTCAGCGGTTTCAGCTACTCTTCAGACTAGTTCATCGGTTACACACGACCAAGAAAGCACCTTTACTCAAATTGCAGGCGTAGACGCTGATTATTTGGAAATCTTTCCAGCCGATCTTTTGCATGGAAGATTTTTAGATGAATCAGATGTTGATAGTTATGGAAAAGTAGCAGTACTAGGAAAAGACATTGCTCAGGATCTTTTTGGGGATCAAGATTCAATTGGACAGAGAATGAAAATTGGTGACATTACTGTTCGAGTTATTGGTGTGTTCGATGAACAAGGCACCAGATTTTTTCAAAATCTTGACGATCAAATCGCAATTCCTGTTACAACGATGCAGAGGGATATTTTGGGAGTTGATTATGTAAATTACATTTCTGCTGTTGCTGTTGGTGATATAGAGATTGCTAAAGAAGAAACACGCTGGATAATGCGCGATGCTCATAACTTAGATAACCCAAAGGGAGATTTAAATAAAGATGATTTTTATGTTTCTTCGCAAAGTGACGCGGTCGCGATTATTGGGGTTGTTGGCGGCGTTCTAACAATTTTGCTTTCTTCAATTGCTGCGATTTCGCTGGTGGTTGGTGGAATTGGAATTATGAATATTATGCTTGTTTCAGTTACAGAAAGAACAAAAGAAATCGGGCTGCGTAAATCACTTGGCGCAACTCGCAAAGAAATTTTGCAACAGTTTTTAGTAGAGTCTGTAATGCTTACAATGACTGGCGGAATAATCGGAGTTCTAATGGGCGTTATCATGTCGGTTGTGATTGGATTTATCGCCGGATTTTTTGTAGAAGGTTGGGGAATTTATGTTCCTGCTTCTGGAATTATCGCCGGAGTTATTGTGGCAACAATTGTAGGAATTGTTTTTGGAGTTTATCCTGCCCGCCACGCCGCCGCCCTTGATCCAATCGAGGCGCTACGGTACGAATAAAAAATAAAAAGTATACGATTAGCCAATACTGGCACTTTTTTTGTATAATAAAGACATCTATTCTCGCAGAACTTGATTTGAGGAGCATAATAACCTAAAATACTGCCATTCTGAAAAACGCTATGAAACAACGAAAAGCTAAGTCAAGAAAGGGGATTCACACTTCCGTGATTCTTATTTTGTTAGTCTTTATATTTACCGTTTCGGTTGCCTATCCAACTGCTTGGAATGCTGCTGCTTCGGCGATAGACAATGTCACGGGCATTCGACTTCAGTTAAATGAAGAACCATATAAACTCGGTCTTGATCTTCAGGGCGGAGTTCATTTAGCTTACGAAGCTGATATGTCGCAAATTCCGGAGGCAGATAGATCATCGGCTCTTGAAGGTGTACGCGATGTTATTGAACGTCGAGTTAATGCTTACGGAGTTTCAGAACCGCTTGTACAAACAAATATCAATGATGGTCATTATCGAGTAATTATTGAGCTCGCTGGAATTTTTGATATTGATGAGGCCGTAAAACTGATTGGCGAAACTCCAATTTTGGAATTTAAAGTTCCAAACCAAATCGATCCTTCTGAATTAGAATTGACCGATGAGCAAGCGGTAGAAATTAAAACTGCTCAAGAGAAAGAGCGTGCTGATGCACTGAAAGTTTTAGATAAAGCGCTTGCAGGAGATGATTTTGGAGATTTAGCCAAAGAGTATTCAATCGATTCAAAAACCTACATGAATAACGGCTATGTTGGGTTTGTGGACGATAGCAGTGACATGTACGCTGGTTTGATTGATGAAATTGAAACTAAAGGATATCAGTACGGAGTTGTTGATGGACTTTATGAGTATGATTCAACAATGAATGTCATTAACTATCTTTCATCTGATATCGAAGAAACAGTGGATTTATCACACATTATTATTTGTCACAATGAATCAGTGGAATGCTACAACGACAGAAGTCGTGAAGAGGCAATTGCATTAATCACAAGCATTCGCGAAGAGGTAACAGCTTCTAGCTTTGCTGATTTAGCAATTGAGTATTCTGAAGACTCGGTAGCGGCTGACGGCGGATCATTGGGCGAAGTAGCAAAAGGAATGATGGTGTCTGAGTTTGAGGACGCATATTCAGCAATGGCAGATGGTGAAATTTCAGGAATTGTTGAAACAAAATTTGGGTATCACTTAATCTATCGACAAGATACTCGTGAAAATAATATTTACGAATTCGCACGAATTGAAATGCCATGGACTACCGAATCAGATGTTTTACAAGTTGACCTTTGGGAAAATACTGGACTTTCAGGAAAGCAGGTAAGTAGCGCCGCTGTGGCGTTTGATCAAAACACAAATGTTCCATATGTTGTTTTAAACTTTAACGATGAAGGAGCAAGTTTGTTTGCGGATTTAACAGATCAGTATGTAGGAGAAGTTATTGGAATTTTTCTTGATGGTGAAGCAATCTCAACTCCGGTTGTACAAGAAGCAATTTACGGAGGCCAAGCATCAATTACCGGATCATTTAATATTAGAGAGGCAAAATTATTAGCCCAAAGATTAAACGCCGGGGCCTTGCCGGTTCCAATTGAAATGTTGAGCCAGCAAACAGTCGGCCCAACACTCGGCCATGTGTCACTGCAAAAAAGTATTGGCGCAGCAATTATTGGACTTATTCTTTTGGCAATCTTTATGGTCTTGTACTACAGATTGTCAGGATTGCTCGCTGTTATTGCTCTTATAATCTATACAGCCATTAACCTAGCTTTGTATAAATGGTTAGGAGTAACAATGACTTTGGCAGGAATCGCCGGATTTATCCTTTCACTTGGTATGGCGGTTGACGCCAATGTTCTGATTTTTGAACGACTAAAAGAAGAATTGGCTAGCGGACGGGACTTGCCAACTGCAATTGATGAAGGTTTCAGACGCGCCTGGACTTCAATTCGTGATGGAAACATAACGACTTTAATTGCAGCTGCTGTGCTTTTCACAATGAGTACCAGTTTTATAAAAGGTTTTGCCTTAACGCTAGCACTCGGAATTTTGGTTTCTATGGGAACTGCGATTTTAGTAACCAGAGTATTTTTAAAGTGGAGCAGTCTTTGGGCGCCACTTAAAAATATTTGGCTCTACGGCGGTAAAAAAGAGAATAGACAATAATATGAAAACATTAGATGTAATTGGAAAAAGTAAAATTTGGTTATCAGTTTCTGGATTCTTGGTAGTAGCTTCGATTTTTTGTGTCGCTATTTTTGGACTCAACTGGGGAATTGATTTTACAGGAGGAACTCTACTTGATGTCACATTCGAGAATGAAGTAACAGTTGCTCAAATTAAAGATGTTCTTTCCGGAGTTGGAGTTGATGCTGTTGTGCAAGAGGGTAGTGAAAGCGACTTAATTAGAACAGTTACGCTAACCCAGGAAAAGCACGACGAAATTCTTTCTGTTTTTGAAGAGCAAATCGGAGCATTTGAGGAGAATCGTTTTGAGTCAATCGGGCCGGTTATTGGCGAAGAGCTAAAAAGCAAATCAGTTACCGCCGTTGTGCTTTTGTTGATTTTGATTGTGCTTTATGTTGCTTGGGCGTTTCGAAAGGTTTCCGAGCCTATTGCTTCGTGGAAATACGGAATTTTGACAATTATTGCTGGACTTCACGATGTGATTATCCCGGTCGGAGTCTTTGCAGTTTTGGGGCATTACATGGGATACGAAGTAAGTGCTACCTTTGTAGCTGCGCTTTTAACAATTTTGGGATATTCAATTAATGATACAATCGTTATCTTTGATAGAACGCGCGAAAACTTGGTTAGTAATAGACACGGTGATGTTCCATTTTCTGAAATTGTAAATAAAAGTGTTGTACAAAGTTTTGCCAGATCAATTAATACATCTTTTACAACTTTGCTGGTACTAGTTGCGATTTTCTTTTTTGGCGGTAGTACAACCCAACCTTTTGTTCTAGCACTTATCATTGGAATTGTGTCTGGTGCTTATTCATCAATTTTTGTTGCCAGCCCAATATTAGTTTGGTGGGAATCAAAGCGAATAGCAAAGTAGAATCAAAAAAATAATAACAGGGAGCTGATATTGTATCAGCTCTTTTGTGATATAATAATTTCGTATTATGCTTGGCATCGTAATAAATATTCCGCCGGCAATAACCGATTACTTTAACAGTACTCCAGCCGATATAATTGGGGGGCAACTTTTGTTATATGTACTTGGTCCATTTGTATTGTTTTGTGTTTTGGTTTGGGGAATGCTTCAGGTCTGGATAGATTTGAAACAAGGACAATATTGGTCAAAATTAGAATGGGATTTGTTGGCTGTAACTATCCCACAAGATGCTATTAACACTCCAATGGGAATGGAGAACTTTTTCAATAACCTGGCCGGATCAAAATCTTCTATTACAAAAAAAGAAGAGTGGATAAACGGAAAATTTCAGGCATATTTTACTTTTGAAATTATTAGTAATGGTGGAAATATTCAGTTCTACATACGGACGATTAAAAAATATAGGGATTTAGTTGAAGCTGCGTTCTATGCCCAGTATCCCGAGGCTCAGATTGTCGAGGTTGATGATTATGTAGATGTTTTACCAAATGATTTTCCAAATGATGAGTATGATCTTTTTGGATCAGAAATATCGATGTCAAAAGAAGGTTACTTTCCATTAAAAACTTATGAAGCTTTTGAGCATCAAGGTGAAAAAGATTTGCGTTTTAAGGACCCGATTTTGCCGATGATTGAAATAATGGGCAAAATGAAGCCGGGAGAATATTATTGGATTCAATTGTTGATTATCTCACCGGATAGTCAGGATTGGCGAAAAGAAGGACTTAAATTTATTGCAAAAACTTATGGTAAGGAAGAGCCAAAGAAAAAAAGCATGATTGACGACTCGATTGGTTGGATTCCAAAAGAAGTAATGAGTCAGGTTACCGGAGCGATGTTTGGTGAAGGTGGTGACGAAAAGGCGGCAGACGATTTTAGAATGTTTAAAATTACGCCTGACGAAAGGGATCTGCTTGATGCAGTAAAAGATAAATGTGCCAAAATTGGCTGGTATTCGAAAATTCGTGTTGTTTATTGTGCAAAACATGAGCTCTACAGAAAAGGGACTGTTGCAGCAATGACTAAAGGAATATTTAATCAGTTTGATTCCGGTTTTAATAAACTTGGTTTAACTGATACATCTACTCCAAAAGATGACTATTTCTGGCAAGAATGGCAAATGGCATCAAAGCAAAAGACATTGATGAGCAAATACAAGAACCGTTCGTTTAGCGCAGGGGTAACTCCATATATTCTAAGCTCGGCTGAGCTGGCAACGATTTTTCATTTTCCAGCAGCTGATGCACGCACGCCGGCGCTTACCAGTCTTGGTTCGCGTATGTCAGAAGCACCCGGTGAATTGCAATATGCTCCGGAAGGATCTGAAATTCTGCTCAATTTTGATAAAGCGGCTTCAGATGTTTTGGCGGCAGCTCCGGACGCTGCAAAAAAATACGCGCATGTTCCACCAATGTCAGTACCCAGGCCAACTGCGCCAACATCGCCATTTGAATATCGTGAGATACAAAAGCAGGGATCTAATATTATAGAAGAAGGAATGCCGCAAGCTGGAATGCCGGCACCACTTCCGCCAGGACTTGATTTAGCTGATGAACCAATAGACGAAATGGACGGACCGTCAAATCTGCCAATGTAATTTTAAAAAAATGCGCTACGAACACGATCACGAAAATGACATTATCTACTTTGCGAAAACAAACTTTCGTAATGCTTTGCGTAAATTTGGTGTAAAAACCGACGATCGTCGCCGTCATGTTTATGTGGTAGGAAAAACCGGTACAGGTAAAACCACGCTTTTAGAGAACATGATTTTGTCTGATATTTATGCCGGTCATGGTTGCTGTTATATCGATCCTCACGGAGATACCGCTCAAAAACTACTTGATTATATTCCGTCCTGGCGAATTAACGATGTGGTTTATTTTAATCCAGCCGATGTTGAACATCCGATTGGCTTTAATATTCTAGAATCGGTTGACCCTGAAATGAAACACCTTGTGGCGGCCGGAATGATGAGTGTATTTAAAAAGATTTGGGAAGGTGTTTGGTCGGCTCGAATGGAATATATTTTAAACAATGCAATTTTGGCTTTGATGGATACGCCAGGCACAACTTTACTTGGTATCAATCGAATGCTTTCTGACACAGATTACAGGACTCAAATTATTTCCAATATTAAAGATCCAATTGTAAAACAGTTCTGGATTAAGGAGTTCGGTGGCTATCAGGCTTCGTTTGCATCTGAAGCGGTGGCGCCGATTCAAAACAAAGTCGGTCAATTCCTATCGGCTGGGATTATTAGAAACATCGTTGCCCAGGCAAATTCAGCAATGAATATTCGTCAGATAATGGACGAACAAAAGATTTTTATTGTTGATCTTTCAAAAGGGCGACTGGGTGAGGACGCTTCCAGGCTTTTGGGAGGCTTGATTATCACAAAGTTACAAATGTCAGCGATGGAGCGAGTTGATATGCCAGAGGAAGAGCGACAGGATTTTTACATGTATGTTGACGAGTTTCAAAATTTTGCTGTTGAATCATTTGCTTCAATATTGTCAGAGGCTAGAAAATATCGATTAAATTTGATAATGGCTCACCAGTACATCGCTCAATTGACTGAAGAAGTGCGCGATGCAGTTTTTGGAAACGTTGGAACTTTAATATCTTTTAGAGTTGGCTCGCCGGACGCAGCTTTCATGGAGGAAGAATTTATGCCGCGTTTTGTTCCTGCGGATTTAGTTAACCTGCCAAAGTTTCAAATTTATCTAAAATTGATGATTGATGGAATTACTTCACAACCATTTTCTGCAACCACGCTTCCGCCAATCGCAGTTAAGACCGGTTCGTCGGAAAAAGTTATTGCGCAGTCGCGAGAAAGATATGCGGGAGTAAGGGCAAAAATTGAGGAAAAAGTTTCTGAATGGAGCGGATTTGGTAAAGATGTTGATGTTGCAGTTGAAATGAAAAAGGTGAGCGACGATAAAAAAGCTGCTAAGAAAGAAAGATTTTCACACGATTATGATTGCACTCGTTGTGGAAAGACTTTTAAACTGCCGGTTGAACTTGATCGTAATCGTCCAATTTATTGCGAAGAATGTCACCCGATCGTTATGGAAGAAAGGAAGGGTGGCAAAAAGGGTGATAAGGGTGATGTGGGTAACAAGGGCAAAAAAAGGGTTGTTAGTACTCCGCCGAAGGTAAGCGATGGAGTTTTGGTAACTAAAGGATTAAAAAGCACTGAAAAAGAAGTAGACATTTCCCTTGATCAACTAATGGGGGAGGAAGAAGATGCAAATAACAAAGAGCAAGAGACGGGTGGTCAGAACGGAGTCCCCTCGGCTACGGAGGGAGCAAAGGGGGGCGAAACTATCGAGCCTTCCTGTACCCCTCGTGCTGCAGACATGGTTGTGCCAACAAAAACAGAAATAATAATAGAGAATAAAGTTGATGTAGAACATACACAACTAAAATCAACTATAGAATCAGAACAGCCGGAAAAGAAAAAGCGACGCCGCAGTCGTAAAAAAAAGTCACCTGACCAACGCACAGACTCCGTCCGTATTAATGCACCAGTGCAGAATAGCCAGGCAAGCACGCAACCGACAGCGCCAGTCAGCCGTGAACCACAAACGCCAAAACCGGTTATGCCTAACGAACGGATTACTTTTGACGAATAATTATGAGTTACATAGAAGCTATTATTTTGGGGATTGTTCAAGGTGTTACTGAATTTTTGCCCATTTCAAGTTCCGGTCATTTAATTTTACTACACGATCTTTTTGACCTAGAACAAGAGTCGTTTGTTTTTGATGTTGGTCTTCATATAGCAACACTTGCGGCAGTTATTTGGTTTTTTAGAGACGATATTAAAATTTATATAAATGAATTTTTCAAAAATCCGAAAAATGCACTTCTGACAAAAATATTTCTAGCGACTATTCCTATCGGTATTGTTGGTGTATTTTTTGGCGATAAAATTATCGAGCTTACTCATACAATGAATATAATCGCTTTCTCTCTTATTTTTTGGGGAATTTTGTTGATTGCGGCTGATTTTTTTACACAAGAAAATAAAAAATCAAATTCGAAAGAAGGGAGAACCACTTGGCTACAATCGATTTTTATTGGGTTATTGCAGATTGTTGCTCTTGTGCCGGGAACATCCAGGTCGGGTATTACCATGACTGCAGGAATGTTTAGTGGCTTAGATAGGCGAGCAGCGGCTAGATTTTCTTTCTTGCTTTCAATTCCGGCAATTGCTGGCGCAGGTCTGGTTAGTTTAAAAGACATTGCTGAAAATGGTATGGATGTAAACCTATGGGTTTTATTATCCGGAATGATTAGCGCATTTATTGTTGGTTGGTTTTCCATTACTTTTTTGCTTAATTTGATAAATAAATCAGGGTTTATTTGGTTTGGAATATACAGAATCGCTTTAGGTTTAATACTTTTGCTTTGGTTTTTATAAATCTTTACATCCAGTTTTTGTTTTGGTAAGGTAATTTAAACCTAAAACCAGGGAGACGACATGAACACAAAAGACATCGTCCCCGGGTTTGGGGATGTTCTTTTTTTCGATCAGGCCTACGGGACCTGGGAATGTCCGTTTATGCAGGAAACGCTCAGGCGGATTTTGGCCAACGACCCAGCAGTCACGGGAAGGGCTTTGCAGATTCTCCAGCGGAATTTTTGCTATGTAATTGCAATTTTGGAGTTGGACGAAGTGAAGCGTCTTTCCAAGGTTAGTCAGGCTGGCAGAAAGTTAAAAGGTGGCAAGCTGGTAAACCAGAGTTACACGCGCTACCACCACAGCGTGAGCGTGGCGGCAACGGCCTTTGCTTTGGCAGTCAGACTCGGGTTTAACGAGTACATCTGCCTGGCACTTTTGGCCCTGGGTTTGTGGCACGATGTTGGCCACTTTGCCTTTAGTCATGATTTGGAGCCAGTGATTGCCAAGGCGACCGGCTTAAATCACGAGCAGTGGACAGTGCGTCTGTTCAAACAGAGCGACGGTCTGAAAACTGTGCTGCGGGCAATGGGCGCCTACGAGGCGTTCGCCATGGCCATTAATGGCTATGGGTCGTTCTATAAATTGCTCGAGCTGGCGGACACAGTCAGCTATGTGCAGGACGATCCCTTGGTCTTCGGACTCAAAGGACAGAATTCTGGTCTGGTTACCCAGGTTGCTAAGTCACTTCGAGGGGTTTATCCTTGGGGTTATGAGGCAGATAGTACGGCTGCGTTCAGGCGATTGCTCGAGGCGCGGGCGCGTTTGTATCGAGCGCTTTACAGCTCCGAGACAAATGTGTTCATGCGCTCAGCTATCATTGAACTGGCCAAGTTGCGGTCGGTTGAGGACTCAGGCTTTTGGAAGCGATGCGCTACCAATACTGACAATCTGGCCTGGCAAGAGCTGGTCGACTTCGCTACCAGACAGCAGTATGGCTGGGCAAACCTGCTCTATCGACTGCTCATGGGTACGAGTCAACCTAAAGACCACTTCGCCTGGGAGAGTTTCGAGACCGAAGCGCAAGCGAAAGCTTTCGTAGCGGCGAAAATCGACGATCGTCGATTTCTCACATCGCCTCCACGCGACTTTCGCACCAAAACGATGGTGGTTAAGGCTGAGCTGGTAACACACGGACTGATCGCTGATCGGGCATATCTTCGTCCTCACAATCTAGAGTACCGAGTGTATATTCTTATGCGCTGGTAATCCTCGCACCCAAGGCCTGGCCTTGGGTGTCCGTGTTTCTGGACGATATTTGGCCTGAATGTTACTGTGCAGTCATAAATTAACCAAATATATATGGATTTTCTAATATTTCTATTTTTCGTAGTTTTGGTGGTAATTTTAATCAGTATCCGCCAAATTAACGAATATCAACGCGGAGTTAAGTTTACTCTTGGAAAATATTCCAGCACTATTCAACCAGGTTGGAGATTAATAATTCCAGTTATTCAGACAATGAAAAAGGTTGATATCCGCGTAAAAGCAGTTGATGTTCCAGATCAGGAGGCAATTACAAAAGATAACATCAGCGCTAAAATCAATGCTGTTATTTATTATAAAGTGAAAGATGCAGCCAAGGCCTTCATAGAAGTTGAAAATTTTTACCACGCTGTTAGTCAGCTGGCTCAAACCACAATGCGAAATGTGGTCGGTGAAATGGATTTAGATGAATTGCTTTCAAACAGAGAGGCAGCTTCAAGAAAGATTAAGGACATTGTTGATAATCTAACTGATCCATGGGGAATCGCTGTTGAAAATGTTGAGCTAAAAGACATTACTCTTCCTGAGGACATGAAGCGAACAATTGCTAAACAAGCAGAAGCAGAACGAGAACGTCGAGCAGTTGTTATTAAAGCAGAGGGTGAGGTGCAGGCCGCAGTAAATTTGCAAAAGGCAGCAGAAATGTTATCAACTACGCCAGGCGCACTGCACTTGCGAACTTTATCAACTTTAAACGATCTTTCGTCTGACCAATCAAACACAGTAATATTTGCTCTTCCAATTGAGGTCTTGCGAGCATTTGATAGAATGGCGGAAAAAAAATAAATTAATAAAAACAAAGGGGGCGTAAAAGCCTCTTTTGAATTTGCCTATGACACAAGAAAATAAAGTTCGATTACTACTTGGGATTTTTGTTGGTTTGCTCATTGGAATGAACTTGATTGGTGGAAAAATTATAACTGTTCTTGGCATTTCGGTTTCGGTTGCGATTTTTATGACACCTCTGACATTTTTGATAACTGACATTATTGAAGAAGTAATGGGTAAAAAAACCGCTCAATCATTCATCTATATCGGTGTGGCCGCGCTTTTGATGACATTAGTATATACAGCTGTGTTTGTTATCCTCGATCCAGCTGAGCGTTATGAGTTCAACGATGCCTATGTAACAATCTTCGGAGTATCGATTCGAATGATTATTGCCAGCATTATCGCTTTTGTTGTCTCACAGACCCATGATGTTTGGGCTTTTGAGTTTTGGAAAAAGAAAACCCACGGCAAGATGCTGTGGTTGCGGAACAATGCATCAACAATGGTTTCTCAGGTAATTGACACTTTGCTTTTTATGATGATTGCTTTTTACGGTATTTCGGACAAATTTACTTTTGGTTTTATCATTACCCTGGCAATTCCGTATTATTTATTCAAAATTGCTTTTGCAGCGCTCGACACCCCCTTTGTTTATTTGGGAGCAAGATGGCTTAAAGGGAAGTAAGGCTTACAATACTATACTCAACCGAGCCGTCCCTTTAGTTTTGGAAAACAAAGAGCGCACCGACGGGCTACGCTCTCTACAACGATTGAACGTTGAGGACGAAGCCGCGCCGATGCGCGAGCTACTCGCAGTTCATGGTGATCTCCATCCCCTCGCAGACGCGAGCGGTAGGATCGTTCTTAGCCTCGTTGGCGTAGACGCATTTGCCGCCCCGTTTGCCTGATCGACCCGCCACGATGCGTAGGCCAACACCCTCTCCCTGCACCCGGTGCTGGAGTAGCCGTACTGGTCGCAGGGGTGCTGCTCCACCTTCTTCTAGTGGATGGGGTCTCCCCACGCATCCCATCCGCGAGCGTTCGTAGGAACACTCATCCACTCGTCGCAGGAGTAGTGCGTGCTGTCACCCATCTTCTCCCTCGTGATCGAAGCACAGACGATCTTGGTCGGAGCATCGTCCTTGATTGACGGCGACTGGATGACCACGGCCGTTCCGAGCGGGCGGTGGGCGCAGGCGGTGGTGAGAAGGACGATGAAAAGCAGGGAACGCATGATGGCCTCCTTGAAAGCCGTGCAAAGGGCAACATAATGTCACCGTTCGACTCAATAAGATATCACAAAATAGTCCTTTTGTCAATCGCAACAGGCTAAAATTAGCTAAAAATAATTAAAAAAACAAAACCACGCCCGTAAAGGCGTGGTTTTCATGGTGAATTTACTTCGATGTCAAACTAACAATACTATACTCAACCGAGCCGTCTTCTTGGGTTATCATCGCTGCTACATAAATTCGAAATCGTCCATCTGCAAGTTGGACGATTTTTGGATCATTTAAGGCTCGGACTTCAAATTCTGTAAAATCATCCCAACTAACTAGATCATTTGACTCAAGCTCAAAACTTTTTCCGCCGTCGGTACTGATAAAACTATAAAGCACACCTGTTTGTCCAAGCGGAGCTTTAATTTTCGAACCCTCATGCATTACGATTAGTCGTATATTTCCGTTTGGTAAAACAATGGCATCAGGATCACGGAATCCATCATCAACATCTGGAACATCATGAAAATCAAGCACATCAAAATTTTCAAGCTCAAAATTTTCGCCGTTATCTCCGGGTAAGGAATAGGCTCGGCGTACTACGACTTCATCCGGATTTTCTAAATCAGAATTGTTATAAAGAAGTACGACACCACCGTCATTATCGACAAAAAAAGTAAATACACCCATAAATCCGTTATCCTCAACGGCTGGTGTATAACGAACACCTTCATCTAATGAGTAAGTTTTGCCGTCGACTGACGACTCGCTTAATAATACTTTGTCAGTCATATCAAAATAATAAGTTCGATATGTTCCATTAGGGAGAGTTATAGAAGTATGAAAATTATTGCTTGCTAAATTTGACTTTGAAAAATCAGTTTCATTTTCGGTAATTGCAATAGCATTTTTGTTTTCGCCGGCGACTTGATATTTTAAATAAAGTTTCCCATCAATTTGATAGGCAATTGGGTTTGAAGCTGATTGAATTCTAATTCCCGGGTCTATTGAAAATTGCAAAGGTCTGGCAGGACTGATGATTTTTATAACTAGAATAATAAGTACAATAATGCCAGTAGAGACTATAATTTTTTTCATATTCCTTGTGTTTTTATTGATACTTATAAGAACAATTGTACAGGTTATAAGAAGCGTGGTCAAAAAAACCATTACGCCCAGGCCGAGCAAACCTGGCTGGTCGCGTTGATATTTTAGCTGAGGTCGTGTTCTCGGATGACTCTGTTCAGCACAGTACGACGATGCAGCTTTCCATAACTAAAATCGATAAAGATGGAAATCGATCAAAGAAGACGAAGATTTGGAATGTGGGGGAGGTAAAAAAGTTTTTATCTATTTAACAACTTCTCCAGTAGCCATTGTGAGTTGTAGAAACATAATAGCTAGATAGGCGGCGCTTAGCGAAACCGCAAAAGGCATATCGTATTGAATCGGAACTGATTTATGACTTCCGAGTTGATTCCTTAGCATGCGAAAATTATGGAATGCTTGAAAAATTTCCGAACGTATATCGCCGAATTTTTTTGACAATGTTGGTTCATTAGTGATTGTATTTATCTGTTGCGATAATTTTTTACCTACTAGATCTGACTCAAGACCAAAAATACTTTCAAGTAAAGTGATAACATTATCCAATAAAGCTGCCGAATCTTTTGTTTCACAATTTTGCTTCATCAACTCTAGAGAAGATGAGATATGTGACAGGCCTGTTCGGCTTTTAAAGAATTCTAGTAAAGGCTTCGGAACAAGACGTCCTACATCTTCCAGGTTCTCAATAATTTTATCTGCTGTTGTGAAAGCTATTTTTAGGTATACACTTTTTTTATGCACGCTATCGTAATCAAAAATGCTATGAGCTAATTTGTACCCACCTAATTTATCGGTAAATGGTCCTATCTCAGATGGCTGCAGGTTGAGTGATTTATTGAGTCTCTCAGATTTATACTCGAATGTGGACATGAATCCCGTAATAATGGATTCATTCATACCTATTGAAGCAAAAAAAGCTACACAATCACTAACCCAATTATAAATTTGTTCGGCACAGTAGCTTTCCTCATCTCTTACAAATGTTTTTAATTGTTCCAACTCTTGTTTTAGCGTCTTTATTTTGGTCATATACATAAAACTATCACAAATTAACTAACGCTCCTAACGGCGAGGTTCAGATTTTTTAGATGTCTTCTAAGCGCCATGAATTGTAATTAAATATCTGTATCTGTAACAAATCTTTTTAAAAGTATCTTGGTATTGAACTTTAAACTGTTCTCTTCCGTGCCCACCTTTTAAATATTTTTCCCTGCGTTTCGCGTCTGATTGTGATAAAAATGATTCAAATCCGATAAGTTGAAGTGGTAGTCTATTTTTCGTTGATGGTACAAGACCTTTTTTGTGCATTGTTATTCGTTGTTGAATATCTGATGTGTAACCAATATACAATTTGCCATCTTTATGGCTGTAGAGAATATAAACAAAATACATATCTTTGATCATAACAAAACCAGCCGCCTTGAGCGACTGATTTTGTTTACCGAGCTGATCTCTGAGATGGACCCGCTGTGCGGGCCTGTCACCTCGCTGAGCTTTTTTGTAATGTTGTCTCAGGTAAACGT